>Ga0181532_10002125_pt1 | contig 18614 bp, 17 predicted proteins | sample PEATcosm2014_Bin_33_FD_119768 | JGI IMG/M metagenome (GOLD analysis project Ga0181532, IMG submission 119768) | Peatland microbial communities from MTU Mesocosm Facility, Houghton, MI, USA - PEATcosm2014_Bin11_30_metaG | ecosystem: Environmental > Terrestrial > Soil > Wetlands > Peat | place... | reverse complement strand
CGAATTCAACCCCTCCGGGGTTGAGTTGAATACTCTGGGACGACGTTTACCGTAGGTTTCACCTACGGCTAATGATGTTGGGTCCCTTCGGGACCCGTCGCGACGCTTAATCTAGCGCCTATGGAGACAAAGGGGGAGAGGACCACGTTTTCCCCAGGGCTCACGCCCTGGACTACTATATTTCGCCCCTTCGGGGCTTTAGGTCCCCCCTCAGACTTCGCCGAAGGCCCGATCCAAGAACGAAGCGATGTAGTAAGCGTCCAGGAACTTGAAGGGCGTCTCTGCCACAGTGTAGTGTCCGCAAGGCAGAACGGCAACCTTAGTGTCGAGATGGAGTCGATGGGATTCCGCAATGATCCGCCGCGAAAATTCAGGGAGGAATGTCAAATCGTAGCGGGCGTAGATGAACAGCGATTTCTTGGGCCAGCGCGCCAGCCCTTCCGCATAAGCGATGGGGCTGATGGCCATCCAACAATGGCGAAGGCGCTCCAGGGTCAAATCGGCGCCAAACCCGGCCCGCACGTGACGCGTGGCCTGCCCGGTCCATACCACCTCCGCAAAAGTCGTCGAGCAATGGTTGAACACATTGACCTTCAGCCTCTCGTCGTGGGCACTGGTCAGATAGGCATAGCAGGAGCCCAGGCTGGTTCCCACAATACCCAGTTTCGAGTATCCCTGGCTCTCTAACCAGTCGAGGCAAGAGCGCGCGTCGGCCACCGCCTGGCGGCCGGCGTCGAGCGTGCGGCAGATGTTCGAGGAGCAGGCGTAATCGGCGCGCTCGGTGTCCGCCGGCTTGCGAACATCGTGATACGGCAGGCTCAGCCGCAGCGCCGAAATACCAACCATATTGAAGATCCGGCAGAGCGCGTTGTGGCTCTCCTGGTCGGCATTCCACTGCGGCAGCACCACCACCGCCCCGCGCCGCCCCGCCGGAAACCATCGAGCGCGTGCGCGATTGTTGTTGGGGACGGAGGTCTTGACCGGCGAAGTAAAGAACAGGTACTCGCCTTCCTGACGAAAGTCTGAAGGCGTCTGGTATGAATAAAAGACGTCGCTTTGCGCGACGATGGCGTCGTTCAGCTCGGCGATGAAGTTCTCAGGCTCCTGGTCAGAAGACGGACGGCACGAACTCTGGAGCGGCCAGTCCCTCGACCATTCCAATCCCCATTCGAGCGGGCGCACCACGCGGTTCTTGTCCCGGTCCGCCAAACGCGTTTCCCAGCGGTAGATCCAATCTTTGTAGTGTTCGAATATAGGCTTCATGGTATAAAGTCAGCAATTATAACTGATGCGAGTCAGGAGTCAGAAGTCAGGAGTGAGGAGAAAGGGACTGAGCCCCGAAGGGGCGGCCCATCACAGCCCAGGCCAGCGGCCTGGGTCAAGAGTCTGTGCCACCGGGATTTGTAAGCCCCGAAGGGGCGGCCTATCACAGCCCAGGCCAGCGGCCTGGGTCAAGAGTCTGTGCCACCGGGATTTGTAAGCCCCGAAGGGGCGTAATAATCCCCAGGACCGGGCGGAGGCGGCTGTCCGAGTAGATTCGCAAGTTTGTTTCGCCCCTTCAGGGCTTGCGGCGAGAGAGGGCGTGTTAAAGGTCCCAGCCCGTTGGCCTGGGCTGTGATAGGCCGCCCCTTCGGGGCTCATTCTGACACCAGCAGCGGCTTGTACGGCCACTGTCCAGATGGCGCAAGCGGCGAATTTCTGCTGATGTCACACCGAGGAGAATCCACAATGAAGCGACTACTTCTGGCCGTCATGGTGGCTTTGACGATCAGCGTGTCACGCCCGGCGGCGGCCCAACAGTACGCCGCCACCTGGGAGTCCATTGACCAGCGCCCGACACCGCCGTGGTTTGATGAGGCCAAGTTCGGATTATTTATCCACTGGGGTGTTTACTCGGTCCCGGCCTTTGCCGACCCACAGTCAAAGATCGGCGAAACTTACGCGGAGTGGTATTGGAACCACATGCAGGACAAGAACGGGCCAACCTGGGCATTTCACCTGCTCCACTACGGAGCCAATTTCAAATACCAGGATTTTACCGGGCAGTTCAAGGCCGAGCTGTTCAATCCCGACCAATGGGCCGACCTGTTTCAAAAGTCCGGCGCGCGCTACGTGGTGCTGACCTCGAAGCACCACGAGGGCTTCTGCCTGTGGCCCTGCCCGGCGAGTTGGAACTGGAACAGCATCGACGTAGGCCCGCACCGCGACCTAGCCGGAGATCTGAGCAAGGCCGTTACCGCCAAGGGGCTGACCATGGGCTTCTATTACTCGCTCTATGAGTGGTACGACCCGCTGTATCCCGGCGACCTTCACCGCTATGTGAACGAGCACATGATCCCACAAATGAAGGACCTCGTCGAACGCTACCATCCTTCGCTCCTCTGGACGGACGGCGAGTGGGAGAAGACCAGCGACGAGTGGCAATCGACGAAGTTTTTGGCGTGGCTTTTCAACGACTCGCCGGTGCGCGACAGAATCGCCGTCAACGACCGCTGGGGAAAAGAGACACGCAGCAAGCACGGCGGGTTCTATACCTCCGAGTATCAGACGTTCCTCCCGGAGGGAGCGCAACTCGGCCCGGCGCACAAGTGGGAGGAATGCCAGGCCATCGGAAAATCCTTCGGGTACAACCGCGTGGAAGAGCTCCATGACTACAAATCCGCCGGCGACCTCATTCACCTGCTGGCGGACGTGGTCTCGCGCGGGGGCAACCTGAATCTGGACATCGGGCCCACGGCGGATGGGCGCGTTCCGGTGATCATGCAGGAACGGCTGCTCGAGATCGGCGCCTGGCTGAAAGCCTATGGCGAGGCAATCTACGGAACACACCCGTGGCGCGCGACTTCAGAAGGGAAAGTTCATTATACCTCGAAGAGCAATGCCGTATATGCCATTACTGAAATGTGGCCTGGCCCGGAACTCGTGCTGAGCGCGCCACGAACCACCGCCGCGACTACGGTGGAACTGCTGGGCGGGAGCGCGCCGCTCAAATGGCGGCAGGAAGGCGGGAAGCTGCGCATCCAGGTTCCTCCGATTCCTGAATCCGCGCTGTCGTTGCCGGAAGCTTACGTCTTCAAGCTGACCGGCGTGCAATAGTAACATTGGCGCTTTGGAAGGGCGGGGCTTTAGCCCCGCCGCCGCGTGGCAAGTCCTTGGTGGGCCTTTAGGCCCTGAAGCCATGCCGCTTCAGGGGCTAAAGCCCCCGAAGTCTCAAGCATTTCCTACGGCGGGGCTGAAGCCCCGCCCTTCCGCCCGGGGAGGATTACATGAAATACCTACGGTTGTTCCCGCTGATGTTCGTGCTGATAGGCGCGGGCGCCGCAGTCTCGGCTGGCGCTGACAGCGCGGCGCCGATCGTTGAGTCTTTGGGTCATGTGGGCTTGGATATCTCAGACCTCGACCCGGCTTTGCACTTTTACGTTGACCAGCTTGGTTTAAGAGAGGCCTTCCGGCTGAAGCGTCCGGATGGCACGCCGTGGCTGATTTATCTGCGAGTGGCTGACAGCAATTCGTTCATCGAGTTGTTTCCTGGAAGCAAGAAGCCCTCGGCAGCGGCCGCATCGTCGTCCAACCACCTCGGCCTGTTTGTAAAGGACCTGCAAGCCACACTGCACGCACTGAAAGACAGAGGGTACCCGCTTCCGGCCGATGCTTTCGAGAAAGCAGCGAAAGTCCAGGCGGATAATACGCTGCTCTACTTCATCAAAGACCCGGACGGAAACAGAATTGAGCTCAGCCAACTGCGGCCCGATTCGCTTCAGGTTACGTCGCGGAAGAAGAAGTAACTCAAATCACCGCGAGAGCACGGCCAGCAGCGCCTGGTAGCCATCGACGAGCAGCCCCTCGTAACCGTGAGGGGTTCCGTCCCAGGCTTTCCAATCGAAGCTCATGCCGTTGGGCGCGGTGCCCTGGAAGCCGCCCTGCTCAAAGCCTCGCAACATGGGCAACAGAATCGCGTCCGCTTCCTTGTGGCGCCCCAACTGGTATAAGGCCTGGAGAGTGAAGTAGGCATAGCAGGCCGTCGCCCCGCCATTTTCGTAGATCTCAAAGCCATCGGACCCGTCCGCCTTCTCAGGGCCTCCAAAGCGTTTGTCGTGGTCGACGTAATCCTCGCGACGAACGGGAATCAGGTTGCCGGGAAGGCCATACTCAAAGTTCGTGTAGCCGACTTCTTTCATCTTGGCCAGCAGGTGGTCCATGATCGAATTCGCTTTATTCCGCGGAACCAAACCATAGGTGATTGCCACGCTGCTGACGAAGAGGAAGTAATAATCGTGCAGCTTCCCATCTGTGCTCTTCCAGCCCGCCAGAACTCCGGTGGCGGGATTGTAGAAGGTGTTGAAATAGACGGAGCGGAGCTTCTCGGCGCGGGCGGCATAAAGCTGTGCGTCTTCCGGCTGGTTTGCCCGGCGCGCCATATCGGCCATGCCGAGCAGCGCGCGGTAGGCAAGGGCATTCGAGTAAGCGTCCTTGTGACCGAAGCCAATGGTGTCCCACCAATTCGCGGGACGCAAAGCGATTGGATCCGGCCAGGAGCCGGAATTTCCACTCGCGGGGTATTCGAGTAGCCCGTCGCCATCCTGGTCCATGGCGAGCATTTTGCCGGCCCAATCTTTCAAGCCTGCGTAGTTCGCTCGCAGCCAAGCCTCATCTTGGCCGCTGCGGACATAATCCCACGACGCAATCAGCAGGGAGGGATACGTATCCAAGTAGTCGAAGCGGGTGGTTGGGTCGTTGGGGGCATAACCCGCCATGCCGTAAGCTTTCATCCCCCTGAGGTAGCGGTCCAGCGTGGCCCGGATCAGGTCGAGCGCCGTCAGGCCAGGCGCCAAAGGAGGCGTGCGCGCCGCCACCGAGGAGTATTCAAACACCGTGAACGCGCAAGGGTCGCTGGCCGCGTGGTTGGCCAGCACGCGCAAGCGGGGATTGAGCTGAAAAATGTTGAGCCAGTTGCGGCGAAAGCCGTCGAAACGGCTGTCTTTCTCAAGTTCCGGGACGCTGGGATGAATGGCCACGACTTCCCAAGTGTAATCAACTCGAGGCCGAGCGGCGGAGGCCGCGGGGAAAGTCACCTTCACGTAATCGCCCTCCTGCTGGCCCTCGGGGTAGCGAAAAGCGTCATAGCCCAACGCCAGTCCCGCGCCCACGCTGGAAGTGATGCGGAACGTCCCCTGATCCGGCAGGTGCAGGAGCGCCGGAAGGCGGACGCTTCCGTCGTCATTCATGATACCCAGAAGTGTTGCATGGTTAATGTGGGGATTGAAATTGAGCACCAGGCCAGGGGGAGGGTTCTCTGCGGAATAAGAGGAGTGCAGATGCAGGCTGCGTGCCGAGCATTCGAAGGTCCAGGCGGGCGGCGCCGCCGCGGGCGCGCCCACAAGCCGGTATTCGAAGTTCGAGCCGGTATGGCTCAAGGCATAGTGATCCCCTGACGGGGTGAGGGGCCGAAGCGAACTCACGCTCAGTTTGCTCTTGCCCAAAGAATCCAGGGCTAGCGCCACGAAGGCAGGCTGGTGCGGTGCGAATTCCAGGCGCAGGAAAGCGGATTGGTACTTGGGAAGGTCGTCCATCACTGCATCAGCTAACGATGCAATGACGAAGAGTGAAGCGACGACCGCGAAAAACCTCTTAGACATAGGATCTCCTCCGGCACTCGCCAAAGGTCGAGAGACTATCCCAACCCGGAGGGTGAATCAAGCCGAGAGTGAAAATTGTGTGAGCGCGAAGGAGTGTCAGTTGCAACGAGGGAGCAATGGATTGGAGGGACTTGTTTCCGTTCGCCTCGTTTGGCGGCGATGCGGAGGAACGCCGCGTGGGCGCCGATGAAGGATGCGCCCACGCGGCGGCAAAATCTCCCCTTATAGGGTCGGCGCTGGCGGGGGAGGCTCGGGCATCGGCTTTACTTCTACAGGCTTCTTAACGGCCTTGACAGTTTTCTTGGGCTGCTTCTTGGGAGCTTTCTTCACCTGCTTCTTTTTCCCTGCCATGGTGCGAATGCCTCCTGTTTGGGATGTTTACTTCAAGCTGATTTTGGATTGGCGATTCCGCGTCTGCGGGATCGCCAGGTGGCGGCGTAAGACCGCCTCTCGATCAGACTTCTCTTGCGACCCCCTACGTGCGGTGCATAACTTGTGTTGAGGTGAAACTCGGCCAACGGAATTGATTTTAGAGGCGTGAGGGCCAGTTGTCAATGCATCTCTACGGCCCCTAATCCGCCGATAACGTGCGGGTAGGCAGCGAGGTTGTCGAGGCGAGGCGGCGCCTCGCCTCGACGGGACCGCCGCCGTGGTTGGTGGCTCTACGCACAATCTTGCAGGCGCGGGGCGTCTCACTTTAACTGCGCGGAGGGGCCGGGCAGCACGCGTTTGAGTACGTCGGCCATTTCGGCGGGCTTGAAGCCAAACGGTCCAGGGTAGCTTTTATAGGCTACATTTCCTTCCCGGTCGAGGACGTAAATGCGGTCGGGCCAGGCGGTGTAGGCGATCTCGGTGGAGTTCGCCAGATCGTCGACCAGGGGCGGGATTTTGAGCGTCAACTTGGTCAGGCAGGTTTCCGCCAGCGCGCAGCGCTCATCGAGGGTCTTGGGGCTGCCCACGCTAATCTTCTCTTTGAGGTTGTCGTCGTCCTGCCAGGCGTCCACGGGATGGGCTTCCATAATGTAAACAACAAAGAAGGCGGCCTTGTTCTGGTATTGGTCGTAGAGTTTGTTGAGCTCGGGAACCTCCCGGCGAAAGGGCGGTCAAGTGTAGCTGCCGAAGATCAGCACCACCGGTTTCTGCCCGCGGAACGACGACAGCCGAACCCGCGCTTTGCGGTCAACGGTGGGAAGACTGAATTCCGGCGCTTGATCGCCCACCTGGAGATGTCCGGCACGGGCGAGAAACCAGAGCGGCTTCAAGGGGATGATCATCAACAGCGGCCTCGGCACTTTCGACATCACTTGACCGAAGAGTACCGGTTGCCGCATGACCCCGAACAACGCTGCCAGCATCAGCACGTAGGTTAGAGCGACGTACCATGCCACGGTCTTGAGTGTTTCCACGTTTGGACCCCACGGAGAGCGGTCGGCAGTAGGCAGTGGGCAGTAGGCAGTGGGAACCACCCGGAAGCGAGGCTTGTTGTCCAGGCTGGCAACTGACGACTGACAACTGACTACTGACTCATTACCATCCTTACCGACATGACCTACACTACACCAAATCCAAGGCGGCAAGCAATTCCTCCACGTTCGTCTCGTCCACCACCAAACTCAGACTTGCGGCACGCAGGTCTTCCAGCCCATCGAAGGCTTGGAAGAGTCTCATCTTGGCGAGGGCATATTGCTCACTCGGGTCGAGTTCCCTGCCGTGGGCCGCACGGCAGGCAGCAATCGCCCTCTCGGAGACGAAAACGCGCACTTCAAACGGGGGCCGCTGGTCCGCGCTGACTACAAAGGTGTAATCGCTCCCCGGGCCGAGTCCGGCGGGCCGCACCAAGCTGCGGCGCGACTCGAAAAAGTAGCGGTAGGTGATCCCGGTTTCCGCAGCGTAGGTCTTGTAGCGTCGTCGCATGTTCGACGAAGAGGTCGAGGGTCCGAGGAATAGGGGCTAGGGACTGACAAAGGTTAAAGGCTAAAGGGTAAAGGCTAAATGGAGATTCACGATTACCCTTAAGACTTTAACCTTTACACTTTAGCCTTCCTAACCCCAGCCCCTACTTCTGACTCCTGACTTCTGACTCCTGACTCCTGTTCGTTATCGCCAACTTGTCCAGCGGTCCGGAGAACTCGAGCTCGGGTGGCGAAGTTCCCGGGTCGACATCATCGGAGCGATTCAGCCAGCGGCGTCGAACGTGGCCCAAGTCGGCTGACACGCGCAGATTGAGCGGCCCATCGAAGGGGCGGCTGGCGGTCAGGCTGATTCGGCCGCCGGAACATTCGAGGTCGGTTTTCTTCAACAGTACGGCGCGATCGCGAATCTGAAGATCCAGGGTGACGGAATGCAAAGTTACCGGGCGGCGAACCGGCTCCAAAGCACCCTGGCCGGAGAGGCGCGCAAACGCGTCCAAAGGGTCGAACCCGCCCAAGGAAAGAGATTTGGCAATAATCGCCACCTGTCCCTCGAGTTTCTGGCTCATCTCTTCCCGGCTCAGACCCGCCGTGTCGAAATGGCCGTGAATGTTGATTGACCCACGCGCGCCGCGCAAGGCGGGAGGCAGATGCGGCGCCAGCGATTGCACCGCAACGCCGGACAAGGAAACATCCGCAGCCAAGCGGGGCGGCCTGCCCGTAAGATCCAGTCGCCCGTTAAGGCGGCCCTGCCCGCCGCCAGATTGAAACGTCGCATGGGAGAATCGAATGACTCGACCTAAAACCTCCGCATCAGTCTGGAACTTGTCCACGCCCATGTTCCGATAGGTAAGCCTGGACACGGAGAAATGGCCTCGAGCATTCAAGGACGAAAACAGATTCGAGGCCGCCTCCCGCTGTAGGGCAAAGGAAGCAAGGCCGGGAAAGCGCTGGACGAGGGGACCAGGGTTGCGGTGTGGAATGGCCACAAACCACGAGGCTCCCTGCCCGAGGTCGAGCCGATCGGTATGAAGGTCGAAGGACCAAGGGTCGAGGCGGCCGCCGTGGTGTTCCAATCGCCCGGAAAAGACGCTGGTGCCCAGCACGGCCAGCAGATGGTCAACGATGATTTCAGTGCCGTTGACCTGGAGACTGGCGCCAGGAACGTTGATCGGCTCAGTAAAACCGGGAATCACCAAGCGGGCAGCGCGCAGCTCGGCGCGTCCCTTCAGAGCGGGTCGAGCAGGCGCACCGAGCGATCCGGCAATACGAAACGACGCGGTCCCATCGCCGAGAGCGTTCCACCCCTGGAGTGTGCGCATTCCGAGTGCGCGGCCGAAGTCGAGGACATTTCGAAGCGGCGCGGCTTTGCAGGATAAGGTGAACTGGTAGGGGTAGGTCCGCGAGCTGAGATCGAGCGACCCTTCAGCTTCCAGGACCACGCGCGAGGCCAGAGTGATCCGCGCCGGCGCAAGCTGCGCCCTGTCGTTCTCGATTTGAATCGAGAGATCGGAGACCGGGAAGGTTGCGCTGCGTGTGCTGAACACCACGTTTTGTGCACCCACGTTTCCGCTGAAGCGGAGTTCGTCCCGCGGTCCCTGAACGGCCAGGCTCCCATCCACTTGACCCCTCAATCCGAACCCCCCTTGCATTGTCCAGAACCGCCCCGCCACGGCCATCAGATCCTCAAGGCGAGAAGGCTCGAGTGCCAGGGCCAAATCCAACTCCGGCGATTTGGGGAAGTAATCAATGGTGCCGGAAAGTCGGAGATGGGAATCCGCGAAGGAGGCGTCAGCGCTCGAGAGAGTTATCCGGCCGAGATCACGGTCAAGTTGGCCGCGGAGGGTGATCGTCCAGGGCATGGAATCGGGAGGCGGGATCCGCTCCCACTGGTGCAGCTCGCTGAGCCTGCCCCGGCCGTCGAAATTGAACTTTCGAATCGACCCGGAGGCGCGCAGTTCCGCGTCCACCACGCCGTACATTCCGGTGTCGCGGCCAGTCACGATGGGCGCCCAATCGTAGACCAGCGCCTCGCGCGCCCGAACCACGATATTCAGCGGTCCCAGCAAATCCCCGCCAGGAGTCCAGTCTCCGGTAAGCTCGACTGCGCCCGGCGTGGGCAATGCGAGGTCGGTGCGTACCGGGTAGCCTGACAAACGGAATCGCATATGGCTGCGGGTCGAATCGAGGCTCACCTGACCGCTCAACCCGGTGATGGCAAGCGGCTTCTTGTTTTCGCCCAGCTTGAAGTCAACGCGACCGTCTTCCACTTCCCAATCCGGCGAAACGCCCAAGGCGCTCGAGCGTGCCCCTCCGTTCTCCATGTTTGCGGCAGTCAGCGGGTTGCGGGAAACTTTGGCGGTGAGGCCGTCGCCGGTTGAAGCGAGTAGAAGCCGCTCGATGTTCCAGCCTCCCCCGGCCTTACGCACGAGGTTGATATTGGGATGTTGAAGTCGAAAGTGGGCGAAACTCAGCCGCGCGCCCAACAAGGTCTGCCATCGAACATCGCATTCGATGCGGTCCACGCGGACGAATGGCTCGGACCCAAAATCCGGGTCCTCGTGGATGACGGCATTTTCGATCACGAAGCCCGGCCGCGGAAGCACTTTGAGCGACACTCGACCAAAGCTAACTCGCCTGTGAAGGGTCCGCTCCAGACTCGCCTGAAGGCCGCGCCGGTAGTGGCCAGCGCTGATATAGGAGGGAATGAACCATGCTGCGATCCCGCTCAAGAGAAGAGCCAGCGAAGCGATTCGAGCGCGTCGGTGGACCCGAGGGCTCATCAGCGCACCATCTGCCAGGCGATTCGAACACCTGCGTAGACCGGAGAACACATCAACGCACCATCTTCAAAGTGCGTCGCCAACGCGTCCTGGTGGGGAAGTGAATGATCAAGCTAAAACTCTGAGAGACCCAGTCGCTTAAGGAAGTGTGCGTGTACTCGTCTCGAGGAGTCTCGTACGACCAGTAAATCAGCAGCGGACGGCCCGAAATCAGTTCCTGCGGAACGAACCCCCAGAAACGGCTGTCCCAACTCTGCTCGCGGTTGTCTCCCATCACATAGTAATGGCCCGGCGGAACGACCAGTTCACCCTCCTTGTTGACATGGTTCGGCAGATCGGCAGTCCAGAGCGCCGTCGAGCCCTGGAGGTACTCCGAGTCAGGGGGCGGGAAATCGTCTCCCGAGCGCTCCATATCCGGCCAGGCGTGATAGACGTACGGCTCCGTAACGGGCTGCCCGTTTACGGAGACCTGCCGATGGAAAACGCGAATTCGATCACCGGGCAGGCCGATGACACGCTTCACGAAGTGCTCGCCCGGCTCCGATTGCTCTTCCGCCGGTCCGGGGAATTTGAAGACCAGAACGTCGCCGTGGCGGACATCTCGATAAGGCAGAAAGCGGGCCAGGGTGTGACCATGGTAAGCGAAGGCAAACTTGTTCACCAGCAGATGGTCGCCGATCAACAGGGTGTTTTCCATTGAGCCGGTAGGGATTTTGAAAGCCTGAACGACGAAGGTGGTTCCAAAGATCGCCAGGATGACCGTAACGATCAAGGACTCGAAGGTGTCCCGCATAGAAGATTTCTTGTAATTCTCAGCCATTGGCTACCGTCTTCTCGCGCAAGCGTTCGAGCACCGCACGCGCCGCTTCCTGCTCCGCGGCCTTTTTGCTGGTGCCGCGGCCGCGCGCCACCACCCTGTCGCTTGTCGACACTTCAATCGTGAAGGTCTTTTGATGTTCGGGCCCCGTCTCCTCCACCACCTGGTACTCTGCCGGAGATTTGCGAAATGCCTGAAGATACTCCTGCAGCGCCGACTTATAGTCGACCGTAAACAGTTCCTCTCCCGACGCAGACAGATCCGCGGGAAGAATGAAACCGGCAACGAACAGCCGGGCGGCCTCGAGCCCACCGTCCCGAAAGATTGCGGCTACAAGGGCCTCCAGAGCATTCACGAAGAGCGCAGACTTGTTGCGTCCCCCGGTCTTTTCTTCTCCGCGTCCCAGACGCAAATAGGCTCCGAGTTCCAGTCGCGCCCCGACCCTGCCAAGATGAGTCGCTGCCACCAAGCGAGCCCTGGCTCGCGTGAGGTGTCCCTCCTCCCACTCAGGAAAGGCATTCACCAAGGCAACACTCACCAGGAAATTCAGCACCGCATCGCCCAGAAACTCGAGCTGTTCGTTGTCCCGGCAACTGCCAGGAGTTTCCCGGGCATAGGAAGAGTGGGTCAGCGCCTCCAGTAGAAGTTGGGGGTTCTGGAAGCGATAACCGATCAAATCTTCCAAGAGATGAACCGGATTCTCAGTCATGCCTGCAAGCCGCTACAGCATCGAGAGGGAAAGCTGCCGCAATCTCGCCACGATTCGGGCGCGGCCAATCAATGGGCGGCTTTCAGCTTCTTGAGCTCCGCAACCTGCTGGTCGGCATAGGTCTTGATCAGCGTGCCTTGCCCAAGCTCGCCGGCTCTCGTAAACGCCTGAATGGCGTCGTCGGTCTTGCCATCCAACTTGTAAGCCTCGCCCAGGCGATAGTAATCCCGCGGGTCCGGGTGGGCGGTTTTGGTTACGGCAGCGTTGAATTCCTCTTCCGCCTTCCCCAACTCAGTCTTGTCTATACCCGTCAATCCTTGGTTTGCCATTTCCAGATGGTACATGCCAAGAGGGCCGTGAACCTGACTGCCAATCTCCGCCAGACGTTTCTGATAATCCTCGTCCGACTCCGTGGCCAGCTTGGGGAGCTTCGCAATAAGTTCCAGCGCGTGGGTGGCTCGGGTCAGGGTGTCCTGGAGGATCTTCTCTTGTTCTGCCTTGTGATTGTTCAGGTATTGTGGTTGGGGCATAATCCCAACGCTTAATACCAGGCTCATCAGGTTATCGCCATTCAACTTCAGACTCTTGTCTGCGTAGTCGACGACCTTCTCAACATCGGCCTTCTGTTGATAGGCATTCGCCTCGAAGGAATAGACGTAAGTTAGGGCGGCGCTATCGGGATACTTCTTGGCAAAGTCATCACACTCGGCGATGGCCTTATCCGGGTCCAACTCGGTCTTGATGGCGTTATAGGCGCTGGCTTGCTCTTTAGGAATATCCTTCGCCCCGCCCCCCGATCCCATTTCCAGCTTCGCATTCTGCGCCCGCGCCTTAGGACCCGCTTCCTTCACCGCCTGGACGACCTCGTCGGTGGCTTTGGCCTTGCGCAGCTTTTTCTCGATCTCCGGGGTCATATCAAAGTCTACGCCGTGGTCCTTCACGTCCTTGATCACGGTGGCCGCCGGGGAGCTCTTAATCTCCTTCGTCACGTCCTTCTCACTCAACGGTACAGGGCCCGCGGACTTCGTCACCTTCTGGTTGGTGGTTACCTGGCTAGCCACCTGCGGGGTTGGGTTGCCTTGTTGCGTCTGGTCCTGGACGGTGGGCTGTTGCTGTTGCGGCTGAGCCGCAGGGCTCGGCGCCGGAGTCCCCCTCTGGGCGAACAAACTGCTGGCTATACCTAGTACCGCTAATACCGTAATAATTGCTTTGATTCTCATGATGCCTCTCGAATTTCTGAATTAACCTCGCGTCGTGCCATATCGCTTTCAATGCGTTGAGATTACAAGAACGGCGTACTGATGTCAATCCAGGCCGTCCCTTACAGGGTGCGGAAAAAGGCCTCGGGCTGTCACCCTGAGCAGAGCGAAGGATCTGCATTGAGTTGTTTTCAAGGACATACTGCAGATGCTTCGCTCCGCTCAGCATGACAGATAACCCTTTTCTGCACGCTGTTTAGGCCAGCACCTGGCGACGCTTCGCTTCTCTCAGGGCACGCTCTCGTGGTCAGCGCTACTGCTTGGAACCGAACTGCTGCGCCTGACCAGCCTGCACCGCCCGCAGCGCCATGGGATAGGCGGCAGCGGTCAAAGACGCGGCCCGGTATTGAGCCAGGGCATCGTTACGCTTCCCCCGCAAGTCATCCAGCCGTCCGAGGTAGATGTGCGACCAGGTCACCAGGCGAAGGTCGCGTGCCGTGTCCAGGGTCTTGTGAAAGTACTCCTCGGCAAGATCGGGCTTACGCATGTTGCTCGCCACGATGGCCAACCCAAAGAGCCCGCGCTCGCTTTTGGGGTTCTTCTCCAGCACCCCCTGGTAGGCAAGCTTCGCATCGCCGTATTTACCCTGGAAAAACAGGTTGTCGGCGTCGTCGAGTTTCGTTTGTTCCTCGGTCTTTGCGGCGGGCACGGGGATCTTAGCCCGCACAGCAGGCGGACTGAACGTCACTTTGGCAAGCCTTCGCTCCTCTTGCAAAGGGTCGATCTTTCCGATCATGGGCTCGTAGTACACTTTCATCGACGCATCTAGTTTCTCAAAATCCAGGAGCGATTCGTAGAAATAGCGGATCAGGATCAATCCTGACGCGGTCATCTCCGCCAGCTTCTTCTCGGCTTCCGCCGGAGGCAGCTTGTCCAGGCGCAACTCGGCGGCCCGAATCAAACATTCGGTGACTAAGAGGGGGTAGTCCGCCTTGAAGGAAGAATCGAGGGCCGGGGCTTTATACGCAATGCCCCTCAGCCGGTTCTTTGCATTGATATCATCGGCGTACTGGGCGGCGAGCGGATCCAGCAGAAAGTGCAGGTATTGGTGCCGGATTTCGCTGATCTCCGGCTGTGCCACGGCGGTGATGACCAGGTAGTAGTCCATTCCGTAAATGCGCGCTTGCGCCAAACCGGGAGCTCCCAGCAGGTCCAAGTCGATGCGGTAGGTCCTCCCCAAGTACCCACCGACCGGAAAGCGGAAATACGTGTCCGTCACCAGAATGGCTTGACGTACCAACTGAGAATATCGCGCTTGTGCATCGCGATAACGCGGCTGCATGCTGGTCCACAGATCGTGAAGCTTGGCCTGCACGTACAAGGTCTTAAGAATCGGAAGCAGTCCGGAGACCGCCTTGGCGTCCGGAGGCATGTCCGCTTGCGGGACCGTCGGCTTAAAGTCAGGAGGCGGACCCAACAGAAGAGCCAGCGAAATGTACTGACCCAGGTCAGCGCCGGGGTCGTCCTCCACACGATGCTCGGAGAAGAAACCCGCAAGGCGTTTTGCGGTCGGCGCTGCCGTATTGTCCAGATAACTCCTCACCTCCTGGCGAGCGTCATCTGCGGTCGAGAGCCCCAGCCCTGTGTCATATCCGCCCGCGTTCAGCGCCGCCATGACGCAAAACACCTGCTCGCTCGGTTCCAGAACAACTCTGCCCTCCTGCTGCTGGGCGCGCGCCGGCGGCCCTGCCAGAAGGAACGCAAGTACGACTGTCGTGATCCTGAGTGCGTTTGGCCCTAACCCGGATCGCTCACCATCGCGGGGCGCTTGGCCCGGAGCACCGGAAGGGCGGAGCTTTAGCCCCGCCGCCATCGCGAGGATCCCTCCTCGTTTCGCCTCGCCTCCCGCACAGCTTGCGGCCGCAAGCTGTGCGGGAGGCGACGGAAGGGGACAATGTGCGGGCCTTGTAACGGCGGGGCTGAAGTTCCGCCCTTCCCCGCCCTGGAGAAAAATCCGGGATAGGAACGAGAACAGGCAGGACTGAAGGCGGCACCGCTGCCTGCGTGGCAGGAGCAGTGCATGCCCGGAACAGCCGCCAGGGGCGCCTTTAGAGAGTCGGGGACACCGCGAGATGGTAGGGAAAGCCTCCAAGATAAATGCGACCCAAAGAATTAGCCTCGGACGGTGATCCTACGGAGGGACAAGACAAATTGTCCATCCGTGGGCTGGCCATACCATGTCGCGGACCGGAATTTACTGAAATAGATCACCCGGTCCAGTTGCCGCAACAGTTCCGGTGTCGTGGCGCCCGACAACACACGATACCGCATGGGCCGCCCTCCGGCGTCCACCGGCACCACCACGATCACCGGCGCGTCGGGAGTGTTGAAGTCAATCGGCGCCAGCTCGATAACCGAGGGCGGCGTGGGAGAGCCCAGGGGCACGTCCGGCGTTTTGCTGACCGGCACGGCCAATGAACCCATAATCAGGCAGAAGCAAATTACCGCCGCCAGCACCCCGCCCGAGGCCGGCAACAGCACCGGCTGAAGGACATCATCCAGCCAGACCCTTAGCGAAGCGAACCACTTTCGATGCGCCGCCCTCGACACTCCCACACGCAGCCGCAAAGCCAGCTCAGGAGGCACTTGCAGGCGCTGCATGCCGCGCAGGTCTCCGTGCATGGTCTCCCATGCTTCGAGTTCCTGCCGGCAGGACCCGCAGTAGTCCAGATGAAAGCGAATAGACTTCCTCGCCTGAGGATCACAAGAACCATCCAGGTAATCCGAGTAATGATTCCGAATTTCAACGCATCCTTCAAACATCGGTTTTACCCAAACAACCCATGAGTTTCCGTCGGAGCAGTTCCCGGCCCCGCATCAATCGGGATTTCACCGTTCCCTCCGCCATCCCCGTCACGTGCGCAATCTCGTCGTAAGCGAGCCCCTCAATTTCACGCAAAACCACTACGGTGCGATACGGCTGAGCCAGGCTGGCGAGGGCGCGCCGCAAAATCTCCTGGCGTTCCGCCTGCTCGAGCAGGCGATAGGGAGTGTCCTGGCTGGCCTTGACTTCGGCCGCCGTACAAACCCCTTCGGCGTCCGTGTCATCAATGGATAGGGGCTCGTGCCAGTGCCGCCGCATCCAGCCCCGCCGGTGATTCGAAGCCTCGTGAATCGCGATTCGGTAAATCCAGGTCTTCAGACTGCTGTCACCATGAAACTGCTTTATCCCTTTGAAGACCTTGATGAACACGTCCTGCAAAACGTCGGGCGCCTCGGCGGGATTGTCGAGAATGCGTGAGATCAGGTTGAAAACCGGGTTCTGGTAGACACCCAGCAGGTAAGCGAAGGCCTCTTCGGAACCCGCTTGCAGCTCCAATACCAACGGCGCCTCTTCCGCAGCTGCGGGCGCCCCCCGATCAAGCGCTATGCCGACGGTCCGCGCGGTGTCCATCACGTCCATACGATAGCACTCCCCGGCTCCGACTTCAATACCGCGCTTGCCTTCTTCAACACTATTGACACCGGAAACAGAGAATTTGTTCCCAAAGAGATTCTGAAAGGTTAAAGCGCATATTGGCGTGGAGCACCTTAGCTGCCGCCTTGGAATCGCGTCTTCAAGACTCCAGGCGACAGCGGCAACTCCGCCCCGTCACTCAAACCCCCGCCGCTGCACCTCCTTCCTGAGTTTTCGACAGCGATCCTTTGTTTTCATAGACATTCTCGCTTTGTTTCCTCAATCCTCGAGCGGTACATCGGGGCACCCACCCTTCGCTGTTCGTACCTGCCGCACGGAACCAGTGTAATAAAGCCCTCTCCGCTCGGGAGAGGGCTGTTGGATCGTGGGTGGCGGTCCTCTGTAGCCGACTTCTTGTCGTTTGGCCAGCCTCGTCTAGCCGCTCGGAACCCTTGACTTCGTTTCCGCAAATTGTGCTGTTCTTGCTCCTTCTTGCGTCAAATTTGTACAAAATTGCACGCAAAACACACATAATTTGCACCACTCAAAAAAGCGATGGCCTTTGTTTTCAAGTACTTCTTAGCTTCGTTCCCACTATTTTGCATTTTTTGTAGTTCCCTACTTCCCCCATGGCCGGGACCTTTCCCCTTTCCCTTGCGCCACGGCACGCCCCGGCGCCCGCCTGCGACAATGTGTCCGCAACAAGACCACCATGATAGGCTACCACAACTCCGTCAGGTTGTCAAGTGGAAAATGCAAGGAAAGTGATCGGACTTTCCGGCAACCGCCGCAAATGCAATCAAAACCACGGCAAAAACGCACAAGTTGTACTAATTCGGTACTCTTTTGTTTGCAAAGGACGAAGTAGTTCTCATGGGCTTGGGGTCTGCCACGGGTTAACAATGACCAATCCCACGACCGAGAAATCTCTCACGTTGCGTGACACAAGAGTAAGGTTGTGTTGGAGGGCGGTTGCGGCGAGGAGGGCGTCAATGCCCGAGATCGGAGAGCACAGTGGTATCGAGCAGAAAGCCGCTCATGGGTCGATAGGGCGGCCGTAGTCCTTTTGTCTTTCCAGGTTCAACTCCGCGCCGGCCAGTGGAGACTCCATCAGGAACTTTTCACCTTAAGAGCCAGAGCAGCGCAATCTCCTGAGCTTGCGCGATCGGGCCATGGGGCGGTCTGAATCTTCATCTAACGAAATTGGTCTCTCCACCGAATTGACTTTGGCAGAAGAGGGGTAGCGTGGCAGGTTAAGCCCCAAAGGGGCGATCTATCGCAGCTCAGGCCAACGGCCGAGTTTAAGGATCTGGCATTCGCTCAAGCCCTGAAGGGGCGGAATAGGAAGGCGGCGAACGTTAGGGGTTCGGATGGAGCGCGGGTTTTGTATTCCGCCCTTACAGGGCTCAGGGTCAGAATTGTTTCGTAATCCCAGGGCGTTGCCCTGGGCTTTGATAGAGCGCCCCTTTGGGGCTCAAGCGGGGTGGCGTGGAGGTCCGTGTAGTTCGCGTTCCTCCGCGAATCTTCCCAAATTCGAGCGGCGTTACGACGCTTCTCGTCGCGAACACGAAGTGAAAAGCCGCACAGGAACGCGAAACACGCGTAGCTGTGCGCTCCTTTCGCCGGCACGCGACCCACAGGCCCACGGGTTCGGGAAAAAGCGTTGTCGTTTCCCCTTCCGATATGGCTATAATAGCCATGAAAGGAGGAAACCGCATGCGCAGTGTCAATGTTGCCGAGTTGAAGAATTCCCTGAGCCGGTATCTGGCTTACGCCAAACAGGGGGAAGAAATCGTCGTCCGGGATCGCAATCTGCCGGTGGCGAAGCTCGTCCCCCTCTCCGTCGACGAAACCAGCAAGGATGAGCTGACTTTAGTCGCAGCAGGCAAAATGCGTTTGCCGCAGGCTCCTTTAGACATTCACAAGCTGCTCAAGATCCGAACGGGCCGCGTTCGCGCGAGTCAAGCCATCCAGGCCCTGGTGGACGAGCGGGCGGAGGGGAGATGAAACCGCAACCGGCATTTTTCGATGCAAGTGCGCTGGTCCCACTCTGTGTTCGGGAGGGCACCAGCCGCCAGGCTCAGGCCCACCTGCGACAGCGCT
>Ga0181532_10002121_pt1 | contig 18621 bp, 9 predicted proteins | sample PEATcosm2014_Bin_33_FD_119768 | JGI IMG/M metagenome (GOLD analysis project Ga0181532, IMG submission 119768) | Peatland microbial communities from MTU Mesocosm Facility, Houghton, MI, USA - PEATcosm2014_Bin11_30_metaG | ecosystem: Environmental > Terrestrial > Soil > Wetlands > Peat | place... | reverse complement strand
GAGCCCGCCGATGAGCGCGTATGAACATGAAATCAGTTGGAAGGAACTGCACTGGCCTTCGGATGAGATATTCATGGCGTGGAACTATGCGCGTTACGTCGAGAAGGTGGTCCAGGCGGGAAAAGCAAGCTATGACATTCCCATGTTCGTGAACGGCTGGCTCCAGCAGCCGAATCATGCCTGGCCGGGGACGTATCCGAGCGGTGGTCCTCTGCCTCAGGTGCATGACGTCTGGCGGGCCGGAGCTCCGGACGTGGATATTCTCGCGCCGGATCTCTATCTGCCGTACTTCGACGAAGTTTGCGAAAGATTCAGCAGGAATGGGAACGCGCTTTTTATTCCAGAGACTGGCACCGTTGCGTCGAACGTAATCATGTCAGTCGGCAAATACAATGCTATCGGTTTTTCTCCGTTTGGCATCGACGGAGGAAGACCGATTCCCCCGGAACTCGCGGCAACCTACCAAATGCTCTCCCAGTTGGCGCCGATGATTCTTGTGCACCAGGGAAGTGACACCATGACTGCGGTGCGGATGATCCAAGGAGACCCACCAAAGCAGATCAAACTGGGCAATTACACCCTGACGTTTACATATACAGGCCGGATCAGGGGTCTTCCCCCGCAAGCCAAAGGAGAAGTGGCGTCCTTTGCTCCGAGGCAAGCGACTGGAACAGAACCGGCGGAGCCGCCGCTAGAAGCAGCCACAGTCGTGATTGCCACCGGTCCCGATGAGTTTTATTTCGCCGGAGGCGGCATGCGCGTCGACTTTACTGCGAATACTCCCGGGCCTTCCAATGTGGGACTCGGCGTTGTGCAGGAAGGCAGGTTCGTCGATGGAAAGTGGGAAGTTACCCGTTGGATCGAAGGCGATGACGATGCGCAGGGAGAGATCCTGCTGCTGCATCCGGCGACGATCTTGCGGGTTGTGCTTTACCGCTTTCCATAAGTTGCGCCCGCCCGAGAGCTGCTGTGGCAGGCGCCAACAAGACTCATCGGGGAGTGTGCGCTCTTTCAGGTGCCTGAAGCCGCTTTACTGGCGACTCAACTTCTCTTCGGACCCCGAAGCGCTGTTAATATCGCTCGTAACCTATTGACGCGCCGAGATCGGAATGAAACCATTGGGCCAAAGCGAGACAGCTCTGAATCGTGACGTAGGCGAGTTTCCCACGACCGGGTCAGTCGAGGAACATAGGACAAGGAAGTCGCAGCACGTTTCCCACTTCGGGGGAGTCTGCAAAATTTCACTTGTCCGAGTACCGCGTTAGGAGTTGAGGACAATGCAGCTAAGCTTGCGGTTCCTGCCTATTTTAATTGTGTGTTGCGCGCATTAAGGATTCCATTGCGTTGCAAGCTTCCAAGGCACCGTTTTCTTTCCGGACGTGAATCCCCACCTGATTTGCTTTCTGACTATAGCTGTTGTCTGAAAGTAATTTACTTAGTTCTCTTGCAGCAGTCGCTCGATTGTACGCGGTACGCGCGAGAGTCCGGGAGATCCCAAGCCGCTGTACTCGTGCTGCGTTGTCAGGCTGGTCGAACCCAAAAGGAACAATCAGCATCGGACGACCAGCACGCATCGCTTGAGCTGTTGTACCGACCCCACCTTGATGAACGATAGCCGATGCTTGGGACAACAAGACGGAGAACGGTGCGTATTCAAATGCAACTACGCCGGAATGTAGTTTTTGCGGGCGATTTCGAGGGTCACGCCCGACGAGTAGTACGGCCCGTCTGCCCAACAGCTCTGCAGCCTCCGCACTTTCGGAATAGAAGCCTTCCGCTTTCATCACTGCCGACGAGCCCAGCGTAAATACGACGGGCGGGTCGCCAGCTTCAAGAAAAGAAACCAAATCAGGGGCGAGTGTCGCAGCTTGTCCCCGCCTGTCGTAGAAGGGGAATCCCGTGATAGTTGTGTGTTGCGGCCAGTCGGGTTGCGGTTGAGCCAATTGTGGGGAGAACAATGCAAGCACCAGTTCCGGTGAAAATTGCCCACTAAACATGGGGTTGGTAGTCGTCGATGGAAGTTTGAGTTCACTCCTGAATTTGTGCCATGGCTCAACCCAACTGCGCGTGGTTCCGGTAATTATCGACAGAAGCCAACGATAGAAGCGCGGACCAAAAACACGAAGATGAATCAACCAGGGAGCGGGTGCAAAGACAGGTGGGTCGTAGGCGGATAGGAAGACGGATGGCGCAATGGCAACGGAAGCCCAATTCATGCCTTGCGACCGCCGTTTCTCCGCTACAAGCGGTGCGGTCAACGTCAGTGGATGTGTCACAAGCAGATCCGCGTCCTCGCAGGCTGCGTTAAGGTCAGCGTAGGATGCCGGCAGATTTGGCATGAGAAGGTGGCGAATCACATACTCAGGACCGGATTTCAGGTCCATGACCTTTTTCATCAATTCTGATTCGATACCGAAATCACCAACCTCAGGACGCACCGCATGAAACTCGATCCCCTCGGCCTCAACAACTGGACGATGAGAATTATTCGCGGCGATGATGGGACGGTATCCGCGTTCGCGGAGTTCCAGAGCCAATGCGATGTAGGGATGAAGGTCACCCAGTGGCCCGAAGGTGTTTAGAACTATTTTTCTCGTCCTCACTTTTACAAGAATATCATCTGACGCGGCCAACTCATTATTGTCCCCAGGCTTGCAGCCCCGGCAAGGGGTAGTTTGCCGCCGCGTCGTCGAGCACCAGCACCCAATCCGATCCATACGATGGAGTGCGGAACTCCATTGCAGCGCGGCCTTCTATTTCTCCCAACAAGGTAGCGACCCCGGTGCGGGGGTCATACCACCATGCCCTCAAACGCTTCGTTCGCAACTTTGCGAGATCGATTGCTGCGCTCTGATCGTTCATGGGGAAATAAACGAAGGCGAACGTACCTTCCCTGTCTCGCGTAGCCTGCAAATGAAGCCCGCCTCGGCCGGGATCGCCCACGATCAGGGACTGATCGGGAATGCGCGAGAAATACGGCCGGGACATCATTAGATTCCTGAGAAAGATCATCTGCCGCCCCGCGGGACGATCTAGCGCATCGACCCAATCGCGGTCTGCCTGATTGATGACGCCGTTGCGCGAGTTGGCAAATTGCCATATCGAATGGTGACCATAGGTTACGCCCGCCGCACCCGCGAAGACCGAGCGGTAGGTCTGTTTGCGCACATCGTAGTCACGAAAGTATCCCGTCGCGGGATCCCATTGTGGCCAGGGATTGTAGGGATGGTCCTCGTAATTTGGCTCCAGATCCATCGTAGGTTTGTGCGGTGCCAGCGCGAAATCCCGCGCGATCCATTCCCACACGGGGACATCGTGTCCGCCACCGTGCCCGCTCTGCATTCCATTGATCGAAAGCCAGGTCTCTTGGTGAAGAAAAACAGAAGAAGACTCCGGCCCTCCCTGCGGGTGATACGCGATTACCGGCGTTTTTCCTGTTCCTTCCGCAAGCCCCGCGGCGATCTCCCGCCAAATGGGCGTCCAATCCTGAACCTCTGAAAATCCTGCGCTTTTTGCCATCGCCCGCAAGGATTCATCGTGCATCCCCGCCATGCGTGGCGGACGATCTCCGCCCAGGATCCAGACGACGTTTGAATGGCCTCGGAGTTTCCCGCCCAAGTACTTAGCGTAACTATGTGCCACAGGCAGATTGTCCACGGTGAAAACGCGAGGGCCCGCGCCCCATGGGGCGGTAAGCTTGTCACCCCAGGTCGGGAGCAGAGCAACGTAGAGGCCCTGGCTGGCGGCCTCGTCCACGATTTCCACCACGCGATTGAAGTAGGCCTCGTTTGGGCTCAGCGGGTCGTTGTCAACAAATGGCCGCTGACCCAGAGCACTTGGTTTGTTCAGGCCGTCGAACTCCGCGAGCACGACGGTCTGAATTACCGTGTAGCCCTGTCGAGCTCGAGTGTAGAGATAGTAGCTGCACTCCTCCCGTGTCGTCGCATCGATCAATTGCCAGGCGGTATCCCCCAGCCAGAAAAACGGACGGTCGTCATCCGTCTGCAAAAAATGACCGGATGCATCCACGCGAATCCATGGCAGAGGGGCGTGAGCGTCGGGGGGCATCTTTTGTCGTGTTGGTGAGGCTGCAATGGCGGCTGTGAGCAACCTTTGACGGGCGAACGCCAAACACAGGGCAGAAATCAGAAAAACCAGCAAAAGGCGGATAACAAACTGTGAGTTGGCCGATCTGAGAATCGTTCGCACCGATTTAGTCTCCTACTAATGTCTCTTCCATTCAGTCGGAAGTGTAGTTCCCCCTTCTCGCCTGTGCAACGTTGCTGGTCAACAGAGTGCTAAAGAAAGAATTCATGTGACCTGTTTCCGGCGGACGCCGTATCGAACATCTCCCACCGTGGAGCTTTGCCGCCGTGGTTTTCCTCGGCTCAGCTCTCGATTGCGAGGCTTGAATCTCAAAGAAGGGCGTCACACCCCTTACTGTCTTGAGCACGCAGTCCTTATAGGCGCCTTTCGGCATACCCCAAAGCTCCCATATCGAGAGCAGCGGTCTTGCAGATACAACAAAGTTCTTGCGACTCAATGTCTGGCAAACTGGATTTCCCAGCGAACAGAGTCTGCTGTTCCATTAAAGCGGATTTTCAAGGATGATCCCTCCAAATTCTTCTCCGTTGGGATTTCTATCTGGCCTGAGACTGTCTTGACGCCAATAACCTGGAACCCCTCAGGAACAAAAATCCACAGTGCGTAAGGATCACCGGGAACGCTTTGCGAAGAGCCGGAGAGGACTTTCTTCCGGGGGTCCCAGGAAAGCTCACCGAGGGAGTATGTGCCGCTGATGTGGCGAGAAAGACCGACGAGTTGCGGGTGATCCTGCAACGGATGAATCAGCAGGACCCTGGTGTCATGTGGGTCGATCGTAATAGATAGGTCATTTTTGATTACGCCGAGGAGTTTCTGATTCCAGAAATCGAAGGCCACGTATGAAGCTTGCGGATCCAATCCCAATTTGTCACGAAGACTGATTTCACGTGTCGTGGGAGTGCCATACCAATTCGTGAAGCCAACCACATCGTAGGTTCCGGCTTCCGAGTTCACCTTGAGATCGAGAATTTCGGGGAAGTTGTGAATGTAGAAATCTGGCTGGGTGGATCGGAAGGTCTGCCAGCCGGCCTCTGTGCCACGACTGAACAGATCCACAGGAAAAATCGGGAGCGTCGGCATGGTTGCCTGCAAAAGCCGTACGCGTTCCTCGGGCAATTCCGGCATGACGCTGGCTAACGGATAGGCCACTCCAGTGAGTGCAACGTAGCTGACAAGCGTGCGGGCCTCCGCTTGTGTAACGCCGAATCCTACGACCGGGTCTTCGCGGATTTTCGCGATCTCCATGACGACGGGATCTCTGTTGCGGCGTGCTTCTTCAGGAGACATGGGCAGGCCGAGCTCGAGGCCTTCGCCGGGCATGACGTAAGCGGCGACATGATTAAAAAAGGCGTTGGCATTGATGGAACTGAACATAGGATACATGCCCTGCCAACTGCCATAGAGGTCGTCGCCATTGAAATAGGAATTGAAATAGCCGATGCCGTTCAGCGGCGTGCCCGCGGGGCAGACCTCCACAAATCGCTTTGGCCCAATCACGTTGCGGATCAGTTCCAGGCGATGGCGGTAGTTTTCCAGCAGGCCGGCGTTCTTATCGTGGAGAAGGGAGTGGTCGACAGTCGGCACATAAAGTGGGAATGCATGTTCACCATCGAACTTATAGTATTCAAAGCCCATGTCATCCAGCGTCCGGAACATTTTCTGGACGAATTGCAGAACTTCAGGATTAGTGGAATCCATCGCCGGGGTATTGTAGTCGAGCGCGATCTTCCCGTCCTTGTCGCGCAAATACCAATCAGGATGATCCTTCACGGCCCCGGCATAGGCATTCGGGACAAGCCACACGCCTGCGCGCAGGCCTTTTGATTTTATGTAACTCGTAAGCCATTGCGGACCATGCGGAAACTTTTTGGCGTCCCAGTTTTCAATCCAGTAATGTTGCCCCTGCGCGTCCCGGTCATATCCATCGTCGAGTTCAACGTATTGGAAGCCGTAGGGACGAAGATGCGCGGCAAGCCAATCCGTATTGCGCACCATATCTTCTTCTCGAACATCCTGGTAATAGCTGGTCCAGCTGGACCAGACGATTGGCGCAGTCTTGAATTCGGTGTCATCAAAGCGGGAGTAGAAAGGAAGTCCGAGCGTTTTGGTGTAGTAGTCGGGGGTGAGGCGGATAACGGCGTTCCCGTGAAGGGGTAAAACGAGCTTTAAGACATCCGGATTTTGGGGGTCACGTTGCATCTGGCTGCGTTCCGGGAAGTTAATGGCAATATCAGTTTTCCGATCGAATAGCGCGTGAAACACGGGGCTGGCGACCTGGCCCAAGATGAAATACATACACTCGGGATTTTTCTCGGGAAGCGTGGAATGGTTGCGGGTGATACTTCCGCCATAGTTGCCCTGAACTTCCGTGGTGCCGTCCCAATTCACCGGTGGGCCCATTGGATCGAGAAGGCGGGCGAGAATGCGGTCCGGGGAGGCGGGCAAGTCCGCGGTGAGCACCGCGTGCTCGGCGGTGCTGGAGATCAAGAGGAGATTAGGTTCAACGTCGAACTGCCAACCGGTGCGGGGATCGTTGGTACGAAATAGCAAGCGAGTTGGGCTGGCGGTTTTGACAGACCAACCTGTCAAGATGTGAAGCCCTCGATCGTCGCGTATATTGAGCCTGGCTTGCTCCATGAACAGGCCAAGCCTTTCGTTGCTGACGGAGATCTGCCCGGTGGAAGGATCGGCAGCGATAGTCCATCCGGCAGCATGAAACGGTGTTTCGAGATTTGCTTGTGCGCGTACTGACGGAGCCAGTAAACAGAACAAACAAGCGAAAAGGACCGCACGACGTTGACTCATGGATCTCTACTCCTTGCAGAAAGATTGGCAGTTCGGGTGCGCGAGGTGCCATGCGGCTGTGGCAAACGCGCGGCCGTCATATTCCATTCCTACGGTGTCGGGATCGACACCCTCCGAAATGAAGCCACCATCCCAAGCGGTGCCGCGCAAGACTTCGAGGGACTGTTCAGACCCGTGCTTCCTTTGGAATCTGTTCATACGCATAGTATCCCCTCACAATCTCAAATCAGACGGCTCCACAAGTTTCCAGGAATCTTAGGCTCTGCGGCATTTGCATTTCTGTAAGGATTGCATCAAGCATTCTGAAATAAGGAATCTGGTAGTGAAACATTGGAAATGTACGCGGCAACTTGTTTTGCGAATGAATAGATTGCAGTTTCAGATGGGGTCGGATTCTTACAGTAATCCAGAGTCCATTTTATTAAACTGACGACTCTGCACCACGGGCTTCCTCAGGTGAGAAAATATCCGAAACGAACGCTCGATTGAATTATCGGGTTTTCAGGTTTCTCCAGGTGCACTCTGTTAGTCATGAGCAGCGGTTCGGCCAACGATATTTGTCGACAGGAAATTGGAGAAAACGATGGCTACTAATCAGACAGCGCAATTGAAAGCGGTGCTCACATCGATCAGCAAAGAGGGCTTGGCTCGTATCTCCCGCGTTCGCAGGGCACTTCTGATTTTTGCGGCGATTATCCTCCCCGTCGCAAAAGCTCAAACGCCCCATGCAATCCCGCACCTATCCCGCGAGCAGAACGCCTATCACTTTTATGTAGATGACAAACCATATTTGATTCTTGGCGGTCAGGTTCACAATTCAAGCGCGACAAATCCGGAGGATTTAAAGGCAGCCATGGACTCAGTGTCCGCCTTCCACGGCAACACCGTTGAAGTTCCAGTCTCCTGGGAATTGATCGAGCCAGCGCAGGGACAGTTCGACTTCCATCTGATTGACGAAATGTTGGACCAGGCGCGGGCACATAATCTGCGCGTTGTCCTGTTGTGGTTCGGGACGTGGAAGAACGCCTGGATGAGCTACACGCCGGAGTGGGTAAAACGCGACCCAAGACAATATCAACGCGCAGTGGATGTTTCTGGCAATCAGATGGGAGCGCTCTCCGCATTCTCTGAGACAGCGCGAAACGCGGACAGCCATGCGTTCCAGGAAGTCATGAAACATGTGAAAGAGAAGGACGAATCCCGCCGCACCGTGATCATGGTCCAGGTCGAAAACGAAACGGGGTACCTGGGAACGGATCGCGACCACTCACCGGAGGCGAACTCTGCCTATCAGCAAAGTCCGTCGCCCGAATTGTTGAGTTATCTTGAAACGCATCACAGGTCATTGCCACCGGCGCTTGCAAAAGTTCTAGAAAAGTCGAGTAGCAGCACGGAACTAAAAAACTGGCGTGATTACTTTGGAGCATTGGCGCCGGAGGCCTTTAGCGCCTGGTACGTCGCAAAATATGTGGACAGCGTCGCCGCTGCAGGAAAACAGGTTTACCCGCTTCCAATGTATGCAAACGATTGGTTAATGGGGCAGGACAGCGAGCGCGCCGGGCGCTGGCCAAGTGGCGGACCCACGGCGAACGTGATCGATATTTGGAAGGCAGCAGCCCCGCACATTGATCTGGTTGCGCCAGACATCTACAATCCCGATTTTTTCGACAGTGTCGCGGCTTACGTGCGCGACGACAATGCTCTTTTCGTTCCAGAGATCATTGCGGATGCTCATTGGGCGGGTGCCGTATTTCCATCTTTGGCGCAATGCAATGCCATCGGGTTCAGTCCGTTCGGAATCGATGACTGGTTTGAGGATGGCAAGCTGAAGCCGGTGGCCCAGCCATTTGCCGACCACTACCGGATTTTGCAGCAACTGTTGCCGCTGATCGCCAAGTATCAGGGAACGGGATTCCTGCACGGATTTGTGCAAGACGAATCCAACGGAAAGATCATTCGACTTGGGAGGACGGAACAGACGGTCGCCGCAGTGGGTTATACACGACTGTACGATCCGAAAGGTGCCTTGGGTGCGGGGCTCATTCTGGAATTGGGGCCCGAAGATTTTGTGGTGGCGGGAGCGAACATTGAAGTGATATTCCGTGCCATGGAGGGGCCACTGCGCGATCGCGTCCCCCTTACCATTGAGGATGGTCGATTTGATGGCGAACGCTGGATATCGACGAGAAGGCTGAATGGCGACGAATTTGAAGTCAAATTGCCCGAAGCAGGCGGGATTCGGCGCATCCGATTGCTTGAATAAAACGTACGGTCAGGCAATTGCACCAGTCAACACAGCCAACTTTTGATACGCATAAAAGAAGGGACTCTGCCGTTTCCCGGGGTGCGGGAGAAAACTTGAGCAGAGTCCCTGGCGTGCTCAGCGCCCTCTACGGATTGGGCTGCGTGGGAACTACGATGCGGTCGATGTCCGGATCGCCTGTGGGTGCATCGGCCGGGACCGTTAGCACGATGCTATTCGTGCCTGCGGAAAGGGTTAGATTGACAATGAGGTAATCGGGAGTGTTCCAGTCACCAGTGAAAGGAAGTGGCGGGGAGACGATAGCTGTTCCGCCGTTGACGACGATGTTGATAGTGGGTTCCTGAGGCAGACCCCAATCACTCGGCTGGTTGCCATTGACCTCGTAGATGCGAACGGCGTAGGTTCCCGCCGTTGCAACGGTGACGTTGGAGAAGGTGATGGAAACACCTTGAACCACAGCGCCCACACGTGCGCCGCCGGAGCAAAGCGGGCAGGGAACTACGAACGCCGGGCTGGTGAACAGAGCGTTTTCCGCCTCGTAGGTGGTGCCCGCCGCAACTGGAGTGATGGCAAACTCGGGGGAGTTCGCACTGCTCAAACCGGTGTCGGCTTCCGCGGAAACCACGTAGTAGTAGGTCTGACCGTTTGTCAGTCCGGTTGCGGAAACCGTGGTCTGATAAACGCCGGCATTAACGAGCGTGTAGGGGCCACCGCTGGTGGTGCTAAGCAGAACGTTATAGATCAAGGCGTCGGGCACGGCCGTCCATGAGAGGGTCACAGCTTCATCGTCGGGTGTGCCGCTAAAGCCGGAAGGCGCTTGCGGCACCGGTGGAGTAGGAAGTTGCTGCGGCGGAGTCCAGCGATACATCAGGTTCTTTGCCTGATAGTCTTCTTCCTGGATGAGCAAGTACTCGCCGTTATTACGGCGGAACGCAGCATTGGCTTGCCATTCATCGGTGTTGCCAACATTGTTTACACCACCGACGTCATTGCCCGGGACAAAGCGTCCCACGTAAACACCAGTCTTTGCAGAGAATGCAAGATTGTAGTGGGGCATCCAGAAATCAACGAAGAAGAAATCTCCGGCAACGGTGAAGGAATTGGGCGACCAGGTATTGTTCGGATCCGGGTCATACGGAATGTTGGTTACCCACGTCGCTTTGCGGTTGCCCTTGTCCCAATTGTCGTAGCGGACGACCTTGTTGAAGGCGCCCTGTGGAGTGCTGCCGCCGGCGAGGAAGAGTGTGCCACCCTCACTGAGTGTGGGATCGAAAACGGCGCCAGCAATCTGGTCCACATCGGGCAAATCGGTCAGGGCGTTATAAATCGTCATGTGGTTGAAATCATAGATGGGAGCGCCAAAGGGGTCGAAGCCCTGGAAGGTGTAGCGACGAAGGTGAATGGATGCCTCGTACGGAGGATTCTCGGCCTGATAGTTGACCTGCCAGACGTCGCCGTTGATATCAACCCAGAAGTAACCGCCGTCACGATGGAGATTGTTGGGAGGCTCGACGAATTCGTCGAGAGTCATCTGGCCATCGCCATTCAGGTCGCGCCAAATGAACTCGCCATCAATAGGTTCAACGGCGAAGTCCTGGTAATTGCCGTTTTGGAAGGAACCGTAATCGAACGCCACGCAAGGAATGGCAATTTCGCTGCCTTCCTCGAAACGATACATCTCCATCAGAACGCCACCCTGATTTCCGGCGACGAGGAATTTCTTGCCGTGAATGTAGACGATGCGTCCCGCGCTGATGATGCTGGTGACACGAACGTCCTGAGGATAACGGAAGCGGTCGTAAGTGTCCGCGACGTAGGTTGCTTCGTGGCCTGGCTTCTGGTTGTAATCCATTGTGAAGTGATGGTAGGCGTCGTAGACATCGCGTTCTGATTTGGGGTCCACGGCGGCGAGGCTGGCGAACTCTAGTCCTTCGACGGACCAGTTGAGTCCACCCCACCACGAGTAGCTCTGCAGTACAGCTCCGTGCCCGACACCCTTGTCCAAACCAAAGCCGCTTTCGCTGATATAGATGTTGCCAAAGTCATCCGTGCCGATTCCGGTGATTCCGCGGAACCGCTGCGGTCCAACAGCGCCGCGAATGGGGCCGGCATAATTACCGCCCTTATGGCCGAAGGTCGAGATCAGGAAAGGATGGTTCAGGATATTCGCGTAGATCTTAATGTCCTGGTCAGGGCCGGTGTCACCGACAAGGAGGTTGCCCCATTTGTCAATCCACAGAGCCCCGACCTGGCCGCCATCCGGCAGAGTGATCGAATCGATCCACGTTCCGGAGCTGTCGTAATGCTCAACCGTGGCAAGTCCCATTTGACCGTTGATGTCGTAGACGTTCCCGGCAGGGGTGGTGGGAAGCGGCGTGGGATCCTGATGGCTGATCCACATGCCACCTTCGCGATCAACCGCGATGCGAACGGGGTTGTTAATGGCGAAGCTGGCGAACAGAGCGTGGCTGGTGGTATCGAACACTTCCACCAGGTTCTGGTCATTTTCGGTGACGTAGAGCTTGCCGTTGTGGAGCGCCATGCCGTAAATGGTCTGTTCGTTGTAGAGGGTGTTGCTGCCAGTGAATATGAAATTGGTATTGGTCATGTCGCTTTGATTGAAGACGAAAACGCCCTCACCACCATCCAGTGGATTGGGATCGCCTGCAGGGCCAGGCCCCGTGGACTGTGCGGCGTAGATGTACTTGTCATCGGCCACGACGGCGTCTCCGCCACCAGCGCGCCAATTGGGACTATTGTTTTCATCATTCAGAACGCTGATCAGGCGGCCATCCTTGAAAGTCGAAACAGGCCTACCCCCTTCGTCCCAACCCGTGTTTGTGAAGACGCGGCCATCAGGACGGACATAGATGGAGTTCATGTCGATGGGCACGTGATAGAGCGTCTGGGTCGGTGGATTAGGATCATCGCCGCCCAACGTGTTGCCAATCCAACTGGTGGTGTATTCGAACTCGTCGTTTGTCGCTTGTTTGTCCTGTGCGCTGGTGGAAGCATTGTCAGCCGCCTTGGACGCCTGCACGGTTTTTGCATGGGTGGAATTCTTGTTCATGCCTTCATTGCGAGACTGTCCCCGCGCGCCCGCTGATGCAAAGAGCAAGAGCATCGCGACGCACGATGGAATAGCAAGACTCTTGGTACTCACAGTATCTCCTTATGTTCTTACCGAGAAAAACCCCGAACATTGCCCGGCATCCTAGGCTCGCGGCATGTTCATTTCTGTAAGGATTGCGGCAAGCATTCTAAGAAAATCACTGCGGCAAGCGGCGCGGGCGCTCGATTGCGTCGAAAACGGTAAGCTCTTCTTTGATTTCGCGATGTCTAAAGGTGGGCTGGAGTTACTCTAATCATCTTTACGCCATGAGAAGGCACGTTCGCAGTGTAGGCGTCGCGCATCGCGCCCCAATCTTGATGTGCCCAAAGATCACGAACCGTCGCTACCTTTGTGTCTTTCCAATTCAAATCCCGCCATTGCAAAGTGATCTCAGAGGAATACTCACCGCGATTGAATAGGACCACCGCTTGACTGCCATCCCTCAAGGGGCGCGCCCAGATCTCTCGCTCTCCTTCTTTCTTTACGCGGTTTCCTTGTATGCCCTTTGGGTCCTGATCCACGGCGATTACTTCTTTGTTTAGGAGAATTCCCGCGATTTCGGGCGGCATGGTGTGCAAATCATTCCCCGCAATCAGCGGCGCTGCCAAAATACTCCACAAACTGAACTGTGCACGGGATTCTTCCAGGTTCATTCCGGCATTGCCCACCTGTAGCATGTCTGGATCATTCCAGCGCCCTGGTCCCGCGTACCCTTGCAAGGCGGATTGCGCATCAAGGATTAATGTCCAGCCTCGCGGGTAGCCCCCCGGCTTGTTCATCGTCTCACGCCCGCAATCCCAACAACCCTTGTCGTCGCCCGTGGTGCGCCACATGTGCGCGATTTCGCCGGCCCAGAGCCACGGTTGATTGTCTCCCCACTCGCAAACGCTGAGCACCATCGGTCGCCGCGTCGCCAGTATTGCCCGGCTCATCCTAGTGTAGACCTCTTTCGCGTTCAACCCTTCGGAGTTGCACCAGTCTACTTTCACGAGGTCGACGCCCCACGCCGCAAATGTTGCGGCGTCTTGGCTTTCATAGCCCTTGCTACCCGGCGCTCCGGAATCACAATCGCCCGTGCCCGCATCAGTATAAATCCCAAATTTCAGTCCTTTTGCGTGAATAGAATCAGCCAGGGCTTTCATGCCTGAGGGGAATTTCTTTGCATCCGCTACTAGTCTTCCGTTTGCTGCCCGGTTCTCGCTCTTCCAGCCCGCATCGACAATTACGTATTGGTAGCCTGCATCCTTCATCCCGGAGCTGACCATGAAGTCCGCCGCCGACCGGATCAGTTCCTCGTTGATCTTCAACTCATATGCATTCCACGAGTTCCAGCCCATCGGCGGAGTTTGCGCAAGCCCATTGTCCAGGGCCGAGGTGCAAGTAGCCCACAACACGGTCACGATCATCGCTGTTGCAAGAATTCTCGCCGGTTTCATCTCTCTGACCTTGCCACCCATGCGCTCATTTGAAGATGATTTCACCCGCCAAAGGCGTGTACTCCGAAGAATCTCCCACGAACACCGTAAAGCGGCCTGGATCAACCTTCCAACCGTGTATCGCTTCGTCCCAATAGGAGAACGCTCTTTTGTCGAGATTCAAGGTAATCTGCCGCTCTTCGCCCGGCTCCAATCGAACTTTCTGAAACCCTTTCAACTCTTTCGCCGGGCGCTTCACCTTCGCCGATGGATCTCCCACGTACAGTTGCGCAACATCCGTCCCAGCTTTTTCCCCACGATTGGCAATCACAAATGCGACGCTCACCGTTCCATCGATTGTCGTCGCCGGAGCGACGTTCAGGTCGCGGAACGCGAACTTCGTGTACGTCAGTCCGTAGCCAAAAGGGAAGAGCGGCTTTTCTTTTCCGCTTGTGTAGTAGCGATATCCCAGGAAGACGCCTTCTGCGTACTTCACATGCGGACTCTCTCCCGGCGCGGCCGGCGGCGCATAGTAATTGTCGTGCACGGGATTCTGTTCCCAGGAACGCGCGAAGCTGATTGGCAGTCTTCCCTCGGGCGATCTGTCCCCGAACAAAATCTCTGCCACCGCTGTTCCACCTTCCTGCCCTGAATACCAGTTATGCAGCAGCGCGGGAACTCCCGCAAGCCAGTTGGCGGTACTGACCTCTCCGCCAGCCGTGAGAATGACAATCGTGTTCTTGTTTGCTGCGCTTACTTCTCGAATCAGCGCTTCCTGGCCAAACGGCAGCGCATATGGTCGATCAAAGCCCTCCGACTCCCACCACGGATCAAACCCAACGCAGATCACCGTGGCATCGGCATGTGCTGCAATCTTCTTCGCATCCTCGGAAACAAGTTCGTCCACAGCTCGAATCCCCAAACCAAATCGCGGTTTTGCAGCCCGCACAACATAATCTACCCGCAAAGAAATCCTCTGGCCCGCCGTCAACGCAATCTCTGCAAAGCGCGGCGCCTGGCCCTCACTCCTCGATTCCTGAATTAAAGGTTTTCCCTGAACATAAAGCGTGTAGGAGTCCTCTCCCGCGGCCACAGTAAGAAAAAGATACTTCCCGCCGCGCGGTGGCACGAAGTCGGCTGTATAGCGGTAACTTTGGGGCGTTCCTGGTGGAACCCAATCGCCTGCTTTCCAGTCGTTCAGGCGTTCCTGCTTCGAAATTGTCGTCGCGTTGGTAAGGCTCCCATCTGTAAACGCTTCAGCCTTCACATCGTCTTGGAAGTTCGTCTCATTAATCAGTTGGCTCACCGATGGAATCCCCGGTGCGTACAACACTTGCAACCCTTCGCGCTTGCCAAGTGCTTCCAGTAAGCTGACGGCGGTGTATGGCGTCACCGTTGAACTACCCCCTCCGCCTGTAACCTCTGGCCACGCCTCTGGTCCGATCACCGCGATGGAATGAATCTTCTTTGCGTCCAGCGGCAGCACGGCTGTCTCATTCTTCAGCAGCACAATGCTCTCTCGCGCTTCATCCAGTGCGACCTGCCGTGCCGCCTGGTTGTACTTTGAAAACCTCAAATCTTCCTGGGGGCGATCCATAAATCCAAACTGCAGCGCGGTGCGCAGAATTCTTCGCACTTTGTCGTCAATTGTGGCTACAGATACCTGCCCCTGCTTTATGGCTGGCAACAGGGCTTTGCGGTTCATAAAATCGGCATTTGGCATTTCGAGGTCCAGACCTCCGTTCGCCGCCGCGACTCCATCGTACGTGGACCCCCAATCGGACATCAGCACGCCCTCGAATCCCCACTCCTTCTTCAGTACGACATTGTTTAGCCAGTTGTTTTGCGTTGCATGTACCCCGTTGATTAGGTTGTAGGAGTTCATCACCGCCCCGGCATGTCCCTCGCGCACCGCCGCTTCAAACACGGGCAGATAAATTTCGCGAATCGTTCGCTCGTCCGCATCGGAACTCACATTGTGCCGGTCCCATTCCTGGTTATTCAGGGCGAAATGCTTCACCGTTGCAACCACTCCCTTGCTTTGCACACCTTCGACGTACCCCACCACCATCCTGCTGCCGAGATATGGATCCTCGCCAAAATACTCAAAGTTGCGACCGTTCATCGGCGCGCGGTAAATATTCACGCCCGGCCCCAACAGGAAATTGACGCCACGTGCACGCGCATCTTCGCCCAGCGACTTTCCGACGCGTTTCGCAAGTTCCGGATCCCAGGAGGCCGCCAGCCCAATGCCTGCCGTAAACGCCGTTGCCGGTCCCCAGGTCCGCACCCCCACTGGTCCATCGGACATCTTCAGTCGTGGAAGCCCAATGGCTGGTTCTTCACGGATGTACATCCCATCCACCCCGCCAATCAGATCGATCTTTTCTTCCAACGAAAGTTTTGCCAGCATTTCATCGACCTTTTTTTCGATTGCCGGAGTGCTCGCCACCGGGCTCTGCGCTTGCAACGAACAGACAAGAAGTAGGAATAACGCAAAAGCAGTGCTGATTCCGCGGACCATCTTTGAAGGGTTCACAAAAACTCCTGTTTCTGGGCGGTATCTGCCATCTACACCCCCACCCTGATCGTTCCGGCGGTAAGACTCCGGACCCGCACTCTAAACATAGTTTGCGTTTCAGATTTGGTCTGTAACGAAAAATAGCGTTTTCTTACAAAACAATCGCAGCCGGTTTTTCGCAATAACCCGATTCGCGCTCTTGTTCAGCCGCTGGCCCAATTCCCTCCAGGATTGTTTTCTTATAGCCCCGGTAAACTTTTCATAGAATTCTCTCCTCACAACCAGTATTTTCTACCTGTCACCCTGGAGACTTTCTTCGATATGTACTCTCTCTCTTGGCCCCGGTGCCGCTGGCTTGCCGTTGCCTCCTGGCTTGTCACCGTCCTTGCGCCCGCGGTTTCGTTCGCTGCCTCAACGCAAATCGCCGTCGAAGGTGCCGCGAACGGCGTCTACAACATCGCAGACTTTGGCGCTGTCCCCGACGGTGCCACCGACAATACCGTCGCCATTCAAAAGGCCATCGATCAGGCAAGCCTGAAGGGAGGCATTGTCGTCGTTCCCGTGGGCCGCTGGCTCTGTCGTGGTCATCTCGAAGTCAAAAGTGGCGTCCATCTAGCAGGACTGAATGTCGCTCCCGTGTCTTGGGAACCCGCCACCGGCTCGATCCTCATGCCCACCGAGGGCCGCGACAGCGAAGACGCAGCTCCCTTCATCGAGATGCGCAGCTCCAGCTCTCTTACCGGCCTGACCATCTTCTACCCCGAGCAGAAGGTTGACGACATTCGTCCCTATCCCTGGACCATCCAGATCCGCGGTAACCCAGCCAACAAATCCGAAGTCTCCTTCGATTCCACCATTGCCGACCTTACGCTCATCAACAGTTACAACGGCATTCGCACCGGACCTACCGAAAATGGCCGCCATCGCATTCTCCGTGTCAACGGTTGCGTTCTCCGCCGCGGCATTTTCGTCGATTGGACAGGAGATATCGGCCGCCTTCAGGACGTCCAGTTCCATTCTCACTTCTGGGCCAACAAAGCCTTTAACGGTAATTGGGACAAGGTTTTCTCTTACATGCAGCAAAACCTGGAAGCATTCGTGTTCGGTCGCACGGACTGGGAATATGTGACCAACACCTTTGTGTTTCCCGCCAAGGTTGGCTACAAATTCGTGGCCACGCCCAACGGCGCCTGCAACGGCCAATTCTCCGGCATTGGCGCGGATGCCACGGCCACTGCCGTTCTCATCGAAGCAATTCAGCCCATGGGCCTCCTCATCAGCAACGGTGAGTTCAACAGTCACCAGGCCGGCCCGGCCACCCAGGTCATTGTCGCGAAATCCGCCCGCGGCAATATCCGCTTCGTTAATTGCGGATTCTGGGGCCCTGTCGAACACAATGCCGTCCTGCAAGGAGAAGCTTTCGTCTCCTTCTCGGATTGTTATTTCTCCAATGATTCGGACACCAGGCAATACTCCATAGAAGTCGAGCGCGGCAAAGTGCAAATCCAGAATTGCACTTTCGGTGGAGTCGACACCCGGCATTCTCCCGGTCATGAGGATTCGATAGCGAATTCTCTTTCGCAACCTCCTTGCATTTACCTGGGGCCCGAAGTGCGCAGCGCTATCGTGCGTGGCAATAATGGGGCACATGGCGTGGATATCAAAAGCGAAATTGGCTCGCGGGCCATCCTTAGCGATAACGAACCTCGTGACACTCAGCCGCAAAATAAATAAAGGACTGGCTCGCGAAAGGCAGCAAAGGCCAAAAATGGGAACCGCGCAAACCGCAAAAACTGGCACTGCCGTGCAGCCTCGTTCCGGTGAAGCCCCGGCCATGCTTTATCTCGTCTACTTCATTTACTTCTTCTGCGGCCTCACGCAATGCTTCGAAGGCGTTTTCCTCCCGGAGTTCAAGGAATTCTTTCACCTCACCTATCAGCAACAGATGTACACCGTCTTCGCAAAAAACATTCCTTTCCTTGCCGCTGTTCTTCTTGGCTCCTATCTCGTCCGCATCGGCTACAAGACTTGCTTGGCGATGGCCATGACGCTGTACGCTCTCGGCACGTTTTTGCTCATCGCCGGGTTACAGGCCGCGCATTACGAAATCGTACTCCTCGCCTTCTTCTTGATCGGCACTGGATTTACCTCCCAGATGGTCGCGGGAAATCCGCTCCTCAGCTTGCTCGGCCCTCCCCAAAGCTCCTCCAGTCGCCAGAACCTGGGCAACGCCCTTGGTGCCGTTGCCCAAATCATCGCCCCGGCCACCGTCTCGCTCATCATTCCCGCCGTGGCCGTTTCCGCCTCACAAAAACTTCCTTACATGCAGGCTCTTTTCGCCACTCTCGCCATCATCCTTCTCTGTGTCGCTGTTGCCGTAATGCTCTTTGGTGCCAAAGGT
>Ga0181532_10002120_pt1 | contig 18626 bp, 16 predicted proteins | sample PEATcosm2014_Bin_33_FD_119768 | JGI IMG/M metagenome (GOLD analysis project Ga0181532, IMG submission 119768) | Peatland microbial communities from MTU Mesocosm Facility, Houghton, MI, USA - PEATcosm2014_Bin11_30_metaG | ecosystem: Environmental > Terrestrial > Soil > Wetlands > Peat | place... | reverse complement strand
CTCGTAGCTGGCGTTGCCGGCCTGGTTGGCGTCGAGCACGCAGGTCCCGACGGCGACGAAGGTGACGGTCGCACCCGAGATGCTGCAGCTTCCATTCGCCGAGGGGTCGACGGAGAAGGTGACCGGGTCGCCACTCGCCCCGCCGCTCGCCGTGGGGGTGTAGGTGCCCCCCACGACCGCGGGGTTGGGCGGGGTCGAGGTGAAGGTGATGCTCTGGGTGCCGACGACGGCGAAGGACTGCTGGACCTGGGTCGCGGCCTCGTAGCTGGCGTTGCCAGCCTGGTTGGCGTCGATGACGCAGGTCCCGACGGCGACGAAGCTGACGCGGTCGCCCGAGATGGTGCAGCTTCCCTGGGCGGACGGGTCGATCGAGAAGGTGACCGGGTTGCCACTCGCCCCGCCCCTCGCCCTGGGCCTGTAGGTGCCTCCCACGACTGCGGGGTTGGGCGGGGTCGAGGTGAAGGTGATGCGCTGGGTCGTGATGGACTTCGAAATCCGCGCCGGCGGCGGCGTCCGCCAATGGGTGCTCGCCGCGCTCTCTGCGCCGATCCCGACAACTCCCATGACCAAGAGGCCCGCAACGGCCGAACGCCAAAGAATGCCCATGCCGTGCCGCTCGAAATGACCTCGAACGTCTCCTCGCATCTCATGCTCCCGCCTGCGTGCTCCGAGCAGTCGGGAAGCCTTCGACGAAGAGGAATAGGTGCGCTTTGCGCTCCCTGCACCCCTGGTCCGATTCGGCAACCCGGCTAACTCGGAGAGTCCCGTGGCTTTGCGTCCCCTCCTTGCGAAGGGTTTGCCATTTGTCGTCGGCCCGCGAAGTTCGGCACCGAACAACCGTCAAGGTAGACCTGTTGCATCGTTGTTTCAAGGTGCGCGCGTGGTGTTAACACGCCAATTCGTGGTGTTAACACACCAATTGTTGAGCCATTGCTCCAAGGAACCGGGCAATCCGGGCCCTTGCTCTCGTGTAACGGAGCGGTAAGCCTTACGTGCTCCCACGGGGTGCTCGGCATGTCGAAGAGGATCCGCGTTTCGCACTGTTCCCTGATCGAAGCCTCGGTGGGAAGGTCGAGTCCTTGTCTGCCACCTTGCGATCGGGTTCGTCAACGAGGTCGGCAAGCACAGAGAGGTATTGCTCCACCTGGTAGCCATAAGCGGCTCGGGCGCGGCCGTCGGTCCGGGCGCCATCCGCGGCCATGGCGGGCAACCCCGCACCCGGATTCAGGTGTTTACCGTGCGCCCCTTCAGGTTGTAGGCGCCAAGGATGGTTCAGCGCCGGATGTAGTCGAGGCTTTACGCCCGATTTCAACAGCAACCGCCATCGGAATGATGAGAGATACCAGTGCAAATGTGATGGCGGGACCGATGTAGTTGGCGGCTCCATGTAGCTGGGTGCCAATGATGATCAGGCCGAGCGATGCGAATCGCATCCCCGAGACCAAGGTGGTCGTGGCCCGGGTCTCAGGGCTCTTGGCACCGAGCAGGGCACCCAAGACCAATCCCATGACGACGATGATGACAGCGGTGATGATCACCCAGGAGCCGAACATGGTGACGATCGTGGACCAGTTGGCAGCGATGCCGGTTGCGAGAGCGATCACCAATGCAATGTTGGAGACCTTCACCAGCGCCGGTTGCCACTCCTTGCAGTTGTCGGGGTAGCGGGCACGGAGAATCAACCCGACGGCAAGGGGAGCCAGCACGAGGAGAAGCAAGTCCTTCACGATGTCCCATCCGCTGATGGAAGCGCCGGACACGACGTGTCCAGCCCACAGCGGCACGGCGACAATGTCCACCAATTGTAAGACCACGACGAGCGAAACGGCGAGAGGGTAGGTCTGCTCGCTTCGCCAGCTGAGCCCCTTTGAGGGCACCGGCTGAACCCATGCCGATGGTGGCAAGGACCAAGCCCGCCACGTACTCATTGGCCATTGGAGTGGCCTTCGCAATTCCCCACGCTGCAGCCGGAATCACGAGTGCGTTCAGAATGACTATCGCCACGACCAGAACGGCTCGTCGGAGTGGCGCAACGAGTTGGCGAACGGTGAAGGACATGCCCAGCGAGGCCACGGTCGCTCCGATGGAGATCGCGATGCCTGCGTTGAAGAGAGCGGTAAAGAGATGCTGAGCGGACACTTGGGCCTCAGGTCTCTGTGGGGTGCATCGGGGTGAGACCGAGGCTATTGCAGGAGGTCAGTGTATGCCCCGAAGGGAACGGATTCGGGTGGGCCGCCACCATGAAGGCGGACGACAGCGTCGGGTGCCGTTCGGTTTGGGGCCGGATTCTCGTGATTTTCGAGCCGAAGCCCAAGTGAGTCGAACTGCTGATTGAATGTCGCAATCACAAGATGTTTGGGGGAATGGATATGAAGGGGTTGCCGAAAGGCCTCATTGACCTGCGACGGACGGCCCTGCCGTTCGTAACGGCGAGCGTAGTTCTGGCCGCGATGTTTGTTTCACTGTCGACGGCAGCGACGGGGGCGGCCACATCGTCCAGTCGCGTGCTGGCGTCGAGCGTCCCCACCAACGGTGTGTGGCCCGGCATCGGCAAGATCTGCGAAGCAGGTCCGGGTGGTGCCTCCTCAGTGCGCGGGGTGGGGGACAAGACCATCAACATCGCCGTGTTCAACGATGCGGCCAACACGATCGAGCCCGGGCTCGAGGCGGAGTTTCCCCAGCAGGCCCAGGCCTTCGCGGATTGGTGCAACGCCTCGGGCGGGATCAACGGCCGCAAGGTCGTCATCGACAACCGCGACGCCGCGCTCTTCAATGCCGCGCAGGTGACCGAGCAGGCCTGTCAGAGCGACTTCATGGCGGTCGGCGGTGGTATGGCCCTCGACCAGCCTTCGGTCCCGGTGCGTGAGCAGTGCGGGCTGGGCCAGATCAGTGGCTACGTCGTGTCCGACGCATCTGAACTCGCCTCCGATCAGGTCAACCCCAGTGGAGGCAACATCAATACCATCACATCGGGTTGGTTCGGTGCGTTGGCCAAGGCCTACCCCCAGGCGGTCAAGAAGGCGGGTATGGGCGGGGAGAACGACCCCTCCGTCCTCGAGGCCGAGCGCAAGGACGAGTACGGCGCCGAAGCACAGGGGTGGAAGGTGCTCGACTTCCAGGAGCCGCCGATTTCGGTGACCGACTGGGCGCCCTATATCGAAGAGGTCCAGAGCAAGGGCGTCGAGGCTCTGTGGCCGTCCCTGGACGACAACATCGTCCCCTACTTCCAGGCGATGACCACCGCTGGCTACCACCCGGCCTTCGTCATCCTTGGAGTCCAGTTCTACAACGCCACGACCACCAAGGGAGTGGCCGACGACCCAGGCCTCTCGCCGGTCTACGTCGAGACGTCATGGTGGCCACTCGAGATGGCCTCGCAGAACCCCTCGACAGAGCAGCTCGTCAACCTCATGCACACGTACGCCAAGGGCGACGCCGTCGACTTCGACGACGAGGAGGGTGCGGAGTCGTGGCTCCTGTGGGCGAAGTCCGCCTCAGCCTGTGGGGCCGACCTGACGCAGTCGTGCGTGCTCAGCCACGCCGCCGCCACCAAGAACTGGGATGCCGGAGGCATTGAGTCACCGGTGGCGCAGTTGACCATGTCCAATGACGACCCTCAGCCCTCACCGTGCTTTGCCCTGCTCAAGGCCGAGCCCAACAAGTTCGTCTACGACAAGGCGATTACCCAGCCCACCCAGTCCATCTGGAACTGCAATCCGAAGAACGTCGTCCACCTGACACCGCAGCAACAGGCGTCCTTGACTGCGACTTCGTGAGGAGTTGACCGTCGCCTTTTTTCCGCCGGTACGCGCCGTCAGCGGCTGGCGCCCTCGACGAGCTTCAAATCCTCCCCCCGAAACCATCGAACGCAGGTCCTGTCCGATCGGTGACGGGCGCCGCGTCGTGACGGTCGTCAGGCGAGTACACCGGCGGCGCGGAGCTCTTCGATGCGGTCACCGAGGCCGAGCTCGGCGAGCACTTCGTCGGTGTGCTCGCCGAGGGCCGGCGCAAGGCCGCCGAGGGTGGCCGGCGTGCCGTGGAACTGGGTGGGGTGCCGGGGCAGGCGGGCCCGGCCGACGACTGGGTGGTCGAACTCGGTGAACATGCCGATGGCTCGGGCGTGGGGGTCGTCGACGATCTCGGCCGTGGAGAGCACCATCGCGAAGGCGACGCGCTCGCGTTCGAAGTGCTCGGCGGCCTCGGCCTGGGTGAGGTTCGCCGCCATGGCGTAGCACATGTCCAAGATCGGCTCGAGCACGTCGCGGTTCTTGCGCCGCTCGCCAACGGTGGCGATGCGGGGGTCGTCGAAGCCTTCGACCCCGAGGGCCTTGCACATGCCGGCGAAGTCGGCGTCAGTGGTGGGCACGGCGATGCCCCATCCGTCGAGGAAGCGCATGGGCTGGAAGCCGGCGTTGAAGCTCGAGGCCTGCGATCCGTCGGAGTCGAGCAGCACCTCGTTGCCCGCGGATTCGGCCCACAGGAACGACACGCAGGCGTCGGCCATACCCAGCTCGAGGTGCTGCCCACCGCGGCCGCTGGCCCGCGCGTACAGTGCGGCGGTGATGGCCTGGCTGGCGTAGAGGGCACTGACCTTGTCGGCCGCGTTCTGGTGCAAGAAGGTGGGCGGACCGTCGTTGGGATCGGCCTGGTTGGCGGCGAAGCCCGCGTAGGCCTGTATCGACGTGTCGTAGGCACTGCGGTGGCTGTACGGACCCTCCGGTCCGTAGCCGGAGACCGAGCAGTAGATGACCTCGGGGTTCAGGGCCCGCACCGCCTCGTAGCCCAAGCCCAACCGGTCGATGACTCCGGGCCGGAAGTTCTGGACGATCACGTCAGCCGTGGCGGCGAGCGCCAGCACGATCTGTCGGCCCGCGTCAGTCGCGAGGTCCACGGCGATGCACCGTTTCCCCCGGTTGCAAGCCAGGTAAAAGGCGCTCATACCGTTGACGGAAACGCCGATCCAGCGGGCGATGTCGCCGATCCCGGGTCGCTCGACCTTGACGACCTCGGCTCCCTGGTCGGCCAGCAGTGCGACGGCATAGGGGCCAGTGAGAGCGATCGAGAGGTCGAGGACCTTCACCCCCGCCAGCGGTCCGGTCGAAGTGCTCTCGGGGGCGGCGACTGTACTTCGAGACATGTCCTTCATCCCCTGGTGGTGAGTTCCCGGTTGAGACCAAGGGACTTTACAGGGTGCACAGAGTGTAAGGTGCACCCCCGTGTCCGGCCACAGCGCGACAAAGATTGCCCCCAGTTGGGCCGGCCGACCGCCCGCCGACGACGCGGAAGCGGGTCAGCGGATCCGCGACGCCGCTCGCCGCTGCATCGACCGCAACGGGGTCAACGTGCGGATCGCCGAGGTTGCACGCGAACTGGGCGTGAGCCGCCCGACCGTCTATCGGCACTACTCCAGCGGCCGGGCCGTGCTCCGGGCGGTCGCGCTGGAGTCGATCGATCCACTCCTGGCCCGGGTCGATTCCATGGAAGTCGATCGCCGGGCCACTCCGGCCGAGCTCGTGGCGGAGATCGGCTGCCTGCTCTTCGAGTGGCTCTGCCGGGACTCCCAGCTCCGGCAGCTCACCAGGTTCGGTGCCGGTGCCGCCACCGATGACGTGACGAGCAGCGCGGCGTTGCTGCTCACCCGCGGGTTGATCGAGCGGGCCGGAGCCTCGTTCGACGGGCCAGTCGACCCGGACCACCTCGACGAGATCGCCGAGCTCGTCACGCGGTTGGTCCATTCGATGATCGAACGGCCCGCTCTTCCTGCAAGTCGAACGGGCGAGCCGTGCCAGCCCCTGCGCCGATGGGTTACCGCCGGCGTCGGCGGGATCCTCACGGGGAATGCCGAGTCGCAAGAGACCGGGACCGGCAGAAACCAAACCGGCGACCCGACGTGATGACCGAGGGAGGTTTCGCCGAATGAGACGACGGCACATGCATCGACGACGTCAGGAGAGGAGGTAGCCGTGGTCAGGTTCGAGGAGAGCAGCATCACGTTCCCGTACAAGCGGTCGCTTGGACCGGTGATCGGGGCGTTCATGACGGCGCTCACCGAGAAGAGGATCCTCGGGATCCGCAACGGTGACGGCGTGCTGGTGCCGCCGATGGAATGGGATCCGGCGACCGGGGCCGAACTGCCTCGCGAGCTGGTCGAGGTCGGCCCTGCCGGCACGATCCAGTCGTGGACGTGGGTCACTGAGCCCACGGAGCAGCACCCGCTCGACCGGCCGTTCGCCTTCGCGTTTATCCGGCTCGACGGGGCATCGACACCGTTGCTCCACGCCGTCGATGCTGGCTCGCCGGGCGCCCTAGCCGACGGCATGAGGGTGGCGCCGCGGTGGAAGGGCCAGCGGATTGGCCACATCACCGACATCGCCTGCTTCGTGCCGGGCGAGGCTTCCGAAATCGAGGGCGAGGACTTGGGACCCGCCGCCGAGCCGGTGGAGATGATGGACTATCTCGCCTCCATCACCTACCGGAATCCGGTACCCGTCACCAGCGATCTCGTGGTCGACGCTTCCCGGCAGCACCGCCTGGTGGGCTTCCGCTGCCCCGAGTGCGGCAAGACATATGCCGGTGGCCGGGGCGTGTGTCCCATCGACGCTCTCGAGCTCAATGAGAAGCACTTGGTCGACTTGCCGCCGAACGGCACGATCACGAACTTCGTGATCGTCACGCCGGTGCAGTACCCGGGGCAGACCGAGACCGAGCCGTTCGCCCGGGTTTTCGTGCTGCTCGACGACACAGACGTGGTGCTCAGCTACCAGCCGGTGGTGGAGCTGCCCGTCGTTGACGTGGCGGTCGGTGTCCGGGTGAGCGCGGTGTGGGCGTCCGCGGTGGAGGAGACCGAGGGCAACCTGTACGGGAGCCTGATCGGCTGGATCCCGAACGGCGAGCCCGACGTGGACGAGCCCGATCTCGTGAACAGGATCTTCTGACGTGCCGACGTCGACCGACATCGCGGTGGTGGGCTGGGCGCCGACTCCGATGGTCCGCCACACCGAACTGAGCGAGACCCAGCTGTTGGTCCGCGTGATCACCGATGCGCTGCAGCCGCTCGGACTGACCCGGTCCGACGTCGATTTCACCTGCCTCGGCTCGTGCGACTACATCACCGGCCAGGCCTTCTCATTCGTCGGGAATCTCGATGCCATCGGTGCGTGGCCGCCGAAGCGTGACTCCCACGTGGAGATGGACGGGGCCTGGGCGCTCTACGAGGCCTGGCTGCGTCTGCAGGAGGGTGATATCGACATCGCCGTCGTGACCGGATCTGGCCGCTCCTCGACCGGAAACCCGGCCCTGATCTACCCGATGGAGATGGACCCCTTCTACCTGGCGCCCATTGGTGCGGACCCCGTCACTCTCGCCGCCCTGCAGGCCCGCGCGGTGATCGCAGCCGGCATCGCCGACGAACGCTCGATGGCCGAAGTGGCCGTGCGCTCGCGCGGGAAAGGGACGGTCGACGAGCTGCTGTCAGGCGACTATGTGCGCGAGCCCTTGCGACGTCACGATCTGCCGCCGATCACCGACGGCGCCGCCGCCATGGTCCTGGCCCGAGGTGACCGTGCCCGCCAGCTCGTCGAGCGGCCCGCCTATATCACCGGGTTCGATCATCGCACCGAGTGCCACAACCCGTCCTTCCGGGCTCTCGACGACTCACCATCGACCCGCATCGCGGCCGAGGCGGCCGGACTCGGCGACAAACCGGTGGAGGTAGCGGAATTGCAGGCCGCGTTCACGCACGAGGAGCTCCTCCTGCGCTCGGTGCTCGGCCTCGGTGACGACGTCACCGTCAACGCCTCGGGAGGTGCGCTCAAGGCCAATCCGATCATGGCCACCGGTCTGAGCCGTATCGGTTATGCCGCCGAGCACATTTTCGGTGGTGGGACCCGGGCGCTCGCGCACTCCACAAGCGGCCCGTGCCTACAACAGAACCTCATCTGCATCCTGGAGGGACGGTCATGATTCCCGTAGCTGTCGTCGGGGTCGGTCAGACCCATCACAAGACCCGTCGCCGTGACGTGTCCGTGGGCGGAATGGTGCGGGAGGCCGTCTTCCGGGCGCTCGAGGACGCGCAGATGACGATGGACGACATAGACGCCGTGGTGCTCGGCAAGGCCCCGGACCTGTTCGAAGGCATCATGAAGCCGGAGCTCTACCTTTCCGACGCTCTCGGAGCGGTCGGCAAGCCGATGTTCCGGGTGCACACCGCCGGTTCGGTGGGTGGGACGACCGGCATCGTTGCCGCGTCGCACGTGCAGGCGGGCAAGCACAAGCGGGTGCTGGCCGTCGCCTTCGAGAAGCAGTCAGAGGGCAACGCCCAGTTCGCACTGGGGTCCGGCAGGGGGGCCTCGCTGGGCGCCGGCGGTGCGTTCGCCCCGTTCATTCGCGCCTACATCCACCGCTCCCATGCTCCCGAACATATCGGCTGGAAGGTTGCTGTCAAGGACCGGCAGAATGCCCTCAAGAATCCCTATGCCCACTTGAAAATCGAGGACATCTCCATCGAGAAGGTGCGCAACAGCCCGATGATGTGGGAACCGATCCGCTTCCTCGAGTCCTGCCCTTCCTCCGACGGCGCATGTGCCGTGATCATCACCGACGAAGTGGGCGCGCGAGGCCGCAATCCTGCATGGGTGCTTGGCGCCTCATCTCGCTCCGAGCCGCCGTCGTTCCCGGGTCGCGACCCGGTACGACCTGAGGCCTGCATGCAGTGCGCCAAAGACGTCTACGCCCAGGCTGGCATCACCCGTCCGCGCCAGCAGCTCGACATGGCCGAGCTCTACGTGCCGTTTTCCTGGCACGAACCCATGTGGCTTGAGGCGCATCTCATCGCCGAGGAGGGTGAGGGCTGGAAGATGACTGATGCTGGGGACACCGAGATCGCTGGTTCGTTTCCCGTCAATTGCTCCGGCGGTGTGCTCTCGTCCAACCCCATCGGCGCTTCCGGTCTGCTCCGTTTCGCCGAAGCTGCCAACCAGGTGCGTGGCGTCGCCGGTGAGCACCAGGTCGATGGGGCCAAGACGGCCCTCGCCATGGCCTATGGCGCCAATTCGCAGTACTTCAGCATGTGGGTGGTGGCCAACAGCCTGCAGCCGTTCGGCTGAGGGCCATGGCCTTGCTCGGGGAGACCAAGCGCACGCTCGTCGCGGCGTGTCGCCGGGGCGTCGAATCAGCCCGGGGAGGACGCCCCGACTTCGCCAGCGTCGACACGGAGTACCCGCGCGACGCTGGAATGCACCGTTCCGACATCGAGAGCAACTGAGGGGATCGACATGGACGCCGACGTGGTGGCAGGGTTCCAGTTCACGGGCCAGGACATCCCGTGGCTGTTGGCGAAGTGGGCCGAGGCTCAGCCCGACACCCCACTGCTGGTCTGGGAGCCGAAGGAGGGCGAGGGCGCGCGGTGGACCTACGGCGAGTTCCAGACCGCCACGCGCCGCCTGGCCGCTGGCCTCGCCGCCAGGGGCATCACCAAGGGCGACAAAGTCGTCATCCATTGCGACAACTGCCCCGAGATGGTGTTGGCCTGGTACGCCTGTGCCGTGGTCGGCGCCGTGGGGGTGACCACGAACACACGCACCGTGGCTACCGAGATGAGCTACTTCGTCCAAAAGACAGATGCGGTTGCTGCCATCACCCAGCCGCAGTACGCGGCGATGGTCGCTCGGGCGGGTCCCGGATTGAGGTGGATCGTCGTCACCGAGGACAACAGCGGCACCCCGGCCGGCGCCGAACAGGCTGACCATGGCTTTGAGCGCTTCGATGTCCTTTACGGTGACGATGCGGACTGCCCGCAGCGCCCGCCGGATCCGATGGCGCCCGTCGGCATCATGTTCACCTCGGGCACCACCTCGCGCCCCAAGGCCGTGGTGCACACCCACGCCAATGCCCTGTGGGCGGCCCGAGTCGGACCGACCAACATCTCAATGCACCCCGGCGGGGTGTACCTGGTGTTCCTGCCGTTCTTCCACGTCAACGCCCAGAGTTGGTCGATGTGGACCACGGTGCTTGGCGCGGGCGGGACGATCGTGCTGCAGCCAAAGTTCTCGTCCAGCCGCTTCTGGGCGGTCATCGCCAAGCACGACGTCACCCACATCTCGCTGTTGCCGATCGTGTACACCACCATCGCCGGCCAACCGATCCCACCGAACAGGCTGGAAGTGGGGGTGTTCGGGGCCATCGCCCCGCCGATCGAGCAGCTGCTTGGTGGCGTCAGGGTGGTGCCGGCATTCGGCATGACCGAGACCGTCATCCACGCGACGACGGCGGCGCCCTACCAGCACATCCCGCCTGGTTCCATGGGAACCCCGACCCCCGGCTATGAGATGCTCGTGATCGATCCCGAGACTGACGAGGTCCTCACTGACGGCCGAGTCGGTGAGCTGTTGGTGCGTGGGACCAGGGGCATCCAGCTGTTCCTTGAGTACTACGACAACCCCGATGCCACCGCCGACAGCTTCACCGAAGGCGGTTTTTTCAAGACCGGCGACCGAGTGCGCATCGGCGCGGGTGGCGCGATCTTCTACAGCGAGCGGGACAGCGACTTGCTAAAGGTCGGTGGTGAGAACGTCTCGGCCAAGGAGATCGAGGATCTCTGCCGCCAGCTCCCGGGCGTGCGAGACGTGGCCGTGGTGGGGCGGTCCCACCCAACCCTCGACGAGGTGCCGGTGGTGTTCGTCGTCAAGGGCCCTGATGCCGCTGCTGATTCCGAGCTCGAGCACCAGATCATCAAACTTGCCCAAGAGAAGTTGGCGGACTTCAAGGTTCCACGCGCCGTCTACTACGTCGACGACTTTCCGCGGGCGACGCTCGACAAGGTCGCGAAGAACAAGCTTCGTGAACACGCAAACAGCCTCCCGGAGCCGTTCTAAGGGGTCCCTTCACTCGGGTGCCCGCTCGGGATTCGATGCAGAAACCTGTGGCGTCGAAGGCTGGGATTCCTCGCTGACGAGGACACTGAACAGGAAGTCGTGGTCGTCAGACCAAACACCGCTGATTTCTGTCCGTCTGCGCATGAGGCCAGAGCTCTACCAAGTGGTGATGCCAAGTCGTCACGATCCCCGGAACGAAGAAGCTTCACTACGAACGCCTGCCAGCAATTCGGGAAGCCATGGAACCCCTTCGAGGGCTCCCTTCTGCGCACGATCGTGGCACGGCAAGAGCACCAAATGGCGAGCGCCGGCGCGCACGAAGTCCACGAGACCCTCGACAACCCTCTCGAGTGTCCCGGCGACGGCCACCCGATCGACGAGCGGGTTGAAGTCCTGCGAATAGGTCGCCCCCAGGAAATCTGCTGCTCTGGCGCGGGCCTCCGCCCCGTCCATGGCTACAGAGACCATGACGTACGCCATCCATGCGAACGCGTCCAACGAGCGTCCACTTTTCTCGGCCAGCTCCCGAATGGTCGCCACAGATCGTGTGTGACCTTGGTACCTCGACGTCGGCTATCACCTCGCCTCTGCGCTTACCGTCGAGGACAGGCGGAACTTCGAGCAAGAGCTTGTCACGCACTACCTCTCCAATCTCGGTGCTTTGGGAATCGACCCACCGGCGCGGGATGAGGTGTGGAAGGGATTATGGCGAGGTTTTCTACATGGGTTCTACCTCTGGGCGATCACCCTCAAGGTGGAGCCACGGATTACGGCTGCCCTGCTCGAACGACTGGGAACCGCCGTGTGCGATCACAAAGTGTTTGAGGAAGTTGGCTTCTGATAATCCGGAGCCCAGTCGGACGATCGGATCGACGAAAGCAATCGTTTGACTGGAGGTAATCAAGTGCCCGTAAGCAGACCACAGGCATTGCCGGAGAACGGTGGAGGCCGCTGGCCTCACACAGGATTCCGGTCAGCTCGGTGGGGTGACATGGAAGTCGGCTTCACCATTGCTCCGGCGGTGGACTGTGCTCCTGGATATGCAGGGCTCCCCGGCGGTCTCTGCCAATGCCCCCACTACGGATACATCTTCAAGGGTCGGCTTCGATGCACCTATCCCGGGACGGATTGGCCTGACGAGGTGGCTATGGCGGGCGACGTGTATTTCTTTCCCGCTGGCCACACGTTGTGCTACGAGGAGCCGAGCGAGGTGCTCGAGATCAATCCGGCTGCGGCCCTGGAAGAGCTGATGAACCACTTTGAGCGTTTGATGGCTTCAGGTTGGACTGGCGCATGCGCGGCCGCGGGCGCTTCGACCAAGGAGGTCAAGGCACCCGGCGGGTCCTCACTGCAGATGGCGCTGCACTACGAGCACGCCACCCAGGAGCAGGGCCGCTTCATCTCTGACCAGGTCGCTTCCGCCACTCGAGTGCGCCCCTCGGGATTTGAACCTGAAACCTGCGGAATCGAAAAACGCGATCTCCATGAAGAGGAGATTTAGGCGCACGTCCTGATCAACCGTCGAATCTTGTTGCCGGTAGCTACCGGCGAATGCCGCTGATTTCCTGCCACTCGCGCACGGATCGCGCACGACGCTTCAGAAAACTCAAAGAGCTCAGCACAAGCAAAGAAAGACGCGCGACGTGAATCACCTGACCTCTTTCAGCCGCGATCTCTCGCGGCGTCACATCTGCATCCCTGGCAGGTCTTGAAGAGCTCCGGAGACCGGCTTGTCCATGCGGAGCGCGGCCCGCACGGCGTCTTGATAGAGCCGTGTCGCTGTGGCTGCCGTTCGCGGGTCCTCGCTCATCCCATGATGTTGGCTGGGCGCGCAGTACAGCTCCACGGGTACGTCTGCTGCCATCAGCCGCACCGCATACTGGATGCCTTCGTCACGCAGAGGATCGAGTCCGTTGACCTGGATGAACGCAGGAGGCAGCCCCTGAAGATCCTCGGCGCGCCCGGGAGCGGCATAAGGGGAGGTGGTGGTCCGGTCTGCGTCGGCCCCCAGATAGCGGGCCCACATCTCCTTGGCGAGCCGGCCGCCGAACAGGGGCCCTTCGTCGTATTGACGAATCGAAGGCGTGTCGCAGCGATCGTCGATCGCGGGAATGACCAGAGCCTGGAAGGCGATGGCGGGTCCGCTCCAGTCCCGGGCCATCAGGGTCGTCGCCGCAGCTAGCGCCCCACCGGCACTCACCCCGGTCACCGCGACGCGCTCCCGGTCGACGTCCAAGCGCTCAGTGGCCCAGCACAGCGCGGCATAGCAGTCCTCGACACCGCCGGGGAACGGGGTCTCCGTCGAGGGCCGGTAGTCGACCGAGACTACGGTGGCGCCGAGCCCTGCCAAGCGCGCCGGGCCAGCCGGGAAGTTGTCCGCCCTGAGAGCGAACCCGCCTCCGTGCATGTCGATGACCAAGGGTTGGCCGGCCCGCGCCTCTTTGGGGCGGTACACCAGGACCCGCACCTCGGGCGTCCCGTTCATGCCCGGGGCGAACCGCTCCTCACGATCCACCGCTCCCAGCAGCTCCGGGGTCAACTCTTGACCGGGGAAAGGCTCCAGCTCCTTCGTCACCCGGCGCTCGACACCTTGAAGAGGGTCTTCGGGTCGCAGTGCCAGATCTGGTTGTTCGGGTCAGTCAGCGACTTGGCCCAGGTGAACTTCCCGCCTTGGAGCTGGACCATGGTGAAGCAGTCGCTCGGGGTGGGGTTCTGGTCCGACATGGCCTCCTGGGCCACCGGTGCCTGGATGTCGCCCGCACTCCAGTTCTTCTGGGCGGCGGCGTGGCTCAAGACGCACGAGACGGTCAGGTCGGCTCCGCACGCCGTGGCCGACTTGGCGAAGAGCACCCAGGAGGTGGCTGCCAGCTCGTCGTTCTGGTCGATGGCTGTGCCGGGGGCGTACCTGTGCATGACCGAGTCGAGCTCTGTCAGACCCGGGCTCTGGGACGCCAACTCGAATGGCCAGTCCACGAGAGCCAGGTAGGTCGGAGGCAGGTGCATCGAGGCCGTGGCCTGGGCCGTGGCGCTCCCGTAGAGGTTCGCGTACATGTACACGAAGGCCGGGTTGTAGCCCGCGGTCTGCATGGCCTGGAAATAGGGACCGACGTTCGAGGAGGCCGCCGGCTCGAGGGCTTCGACGCCCTTGGATTGCGCCTCTTCGATGTAGGGGGCCCAGTCGGTGACCGTGAGCGGTGGCTCTTGGAAGTCGACCACCTTGTAGCCCTGGTCCACCGCGGCCTGCTCGTCCTTGTGCTCCTGCTCGAGGATCGAAGCCTGGTTCGCCCCGCCGGTCCCGAAGTGCTTGACCGCCGCTGGGTACTTCTTGGCGAGGGCGCCGTACCAGCCTGCCTCCATCTCCGAGTTGTTGATGCCGCCGGGGTTGACCTGCAGGGCCGCATCGACGGACTGGTCCGAGACGGTGAAGGGGGTGATCTGGCCCAGGCCACACGCCACCCGGATCGGGACCGCAGCCGTGTCGAGAACGAGACCGCCCCCGACGGACATGAAGTCCTTCTGGCAGGCCTGGGTCATCACCTGGCCGGCGTTGAAGAGCGCACCGTCCTCGGTGTCAACGACGATCTGGCGCCCGTCGATGCCGCCGGCGGCGTTGCACCACTTGGCGAACGCATTGGCGAACTGGGGGAACTCGATGTCGAGTCCCGGCTGCACCGTGTTGGCGGCGTCCGTGAAGGCGGCAATGTGGATGGCCTTGCTCGAGACGCCTCGCACGCTCGAAGCCCCGCCCGGACCGCGCCCACAGATTTGGCCCACGCCGGGCCACACACCGCTCGCCGAGCCGGACGCGCGCTCGGCGCCTGAGGCAACCGAGTTGCAGGTCAGCGCTACGGACGAAATCAGTACGACAGCACTCGCAGCGGCCGCACACCAGGACATCCTGCGGAACATGAGCACCCTCCCAATCGCGATAGGCACCCGGGAACAGGAACCCGGACAGGAGCATAACCTAAGGAGTCTCGTATTTCACCTAGAGTATGTAGGGTGCAAAGTATGAGGGTGGTCCGACGAAGACTTGATCGTGCTGCGGTCGTGGAGGCTGCGGAGGTGCTCGTCGATCGTGACGGGGCGGCGCAGGTGACCATGACCGCGTTGGCCGGCGAGCTCGAAATCCGGGGCCCCTCGTTGTACTCGCACGTGGCGAACCTCGAGGAGCTGCTCAGCCTCGTGCAGACCCGAGCGCTGGCGGAGCTCGGATCCGACCTGCAGCGGGCGGCGATGGGCAAGTCGGGACCGGACGGCGTCCGGGCGCTGGCGTCCGCACTGCGCGCATTCGCAACACGCCACCCGGGACGCTACGACCTCGCGATGAGCGAGCCGATCGAACGACCCGCGATGCAGGCCGCCAGTATCGCCGCCGGAGAGGCCTTCGTCGCCGTCATCGAGTCCATGGGCGTACAGATGTCCAACGAGCTCGCCTTCTCGTGTCTCGCGACACTGCACGGAGTCCTCACATTGGATCGTGCCGGGCTGTACCCCCGCACCGAGGTCGACATCGACGCTGTCTACGCGCAGGCAACCGGGCTCGTGATGCACATCCTCGAGCATGCGGCCCGCGTGGACATCGGCGTCGAGTGATGTTCGAGACGTGGGAGTGAACCAACTCCGAGTCGTGCAATGGACGACCGGAAAGACCGGTCGAGCCGGCGTACGCGCCGTTGTCGAACACCCGGCGTTGACCCTCGTGGGAGGTTACGCCTGGTCTGCTGACAAGGTCGGCCAAGACGTCGGCGAGCTCTGTGGTATCGATCCGATCGGCGTGACGGCAACGGACGACGTCGACACGCTCCTCGCCCTCCGGCCTGACTGTGTCATCTACACGCCGTATCGGCCCGATACCGACCATCTCGCGCGGATCCTGGAGTCGGGTTGCAACGTCGTGACGTCGATGTACCAGCTCACCGGGCGCGGCTACGGCGACGATGCCCACGAGCGAATCGTCGCCGCCGCGGAGCGGGGACGCGCTTCGCTCTACGCGAGCGGTACCTACCCCGGTTATGTCGGCACGGTGGCGCTCGCGCTGACGGCGGTGTCGTCACGAATAGACCGGATCACGATGCTCGAATCCGTGGACCTGCGCGGCTACGAGAACGAGCCCATGTACCGAGCGATGGGCATCGACAGAGATCCGGCCGACCCCGAGGCCGCGACGTTGATCGAGGCGGCCTGTGGTTCGTTTCGCGATCAGGTGGCGGTGATGGCCCATGCTGTCGCGCTCGACCTCGACGAGATCCGTTTCCACGCCGACTTCGCCGTCGCCGACGGTGACACCGACTTCGGCTTCATGACCGTGGGCGCAGGCCGCGTTGCCGCAATTCGGGGCACCATCGCAGGCTGGGCCGGCGGCCGCCCCCGCATCGAATGCCGCTCGGTGTGGAAGCTCGGCGAGCGCACGACTCCCGATTGGCCGGTCGAACACGGCTACGTGATCGACATCGAGGGCAATCCCTCGTTCCGGGCTCGCATCGAGCCCGGCGAGCACTGGAGCGGCTCGGTGAGCACGGCCTTGCCGCTCGTCAACGCCATTTCCGCCGTCTGCGCGGCCCCGCCCGGCATCGTCAACTACGGCGAGCTCCCTCTCGTCCGTGCTCTGCATGCCGTGCACTGACCACTACCTCGAGTGACCGGCAGGAGATTGGACCGCGGCCACCCGAACTTCGATTATTGAGCAGAACGGACTGTCCCCATGGCATGCCCGCCTTGCGGTTCCACGATGTGCGCCACTTCGCGGGCACGATGGCGGCCGCTGCCGGCGCTTCCACCAAGGAGGTGATGGCCCGGGGTGGATCGTCCTCGCCGCAGATGGCTCTGCGTTACGAGTACGCTGGGTCAACGCCCACCAAGCCCTGGGCCGAGGCTCGGCCCCGCGGCGGGACCCTGGTGTCGCCCGCCCGGGATTTTGACGGACCGGCATTCGACCCGTTCAGCCATGACGTGGACGGGACGCAGACGGAATTCGCTGCTCATCATCGAGTAGTACGTGGCGCGCGCTCGAGCTGGCTTAATCCGTGTACCTCGTCAACCAAGGAGAGGTCTCGCACTCTTGTCCGGGCACCGAGATGGAGACCGAGGTCATCTTCGAGCGGTACCTCGGGATCGCGGCAGGAGAGTAGCAGCAGCCACACGCGCCCAGCCGTCTGGTGGTTCGCACGAAAGAAAGGTGGAGGGAAATGACAGAGAGCAACGAGCTGACGTGGATGCCGGCCTGGCAGATCCGGGCCCTGATCGAGAAGGGCGAGGTCTCGTGCCTCGAGGTGACGAACCACTTCCTCGCACGCATCGAGGAGCTGAACCCGACCCTTCGAGCATTTCAGGAGGTCCAGCCCGACGACGCCCGCGCCCAGGCGACGGCTTTGGACAAGGCGGCTAAGTCGGGTGAGGAACTGGGTCCGCTCCATGGGATCCCGGTATCAGTTAAGTCCCACATCCGAGCCAAAGGCTTCATCCTCGAGCACGGCACCGGTCCGCAGCCCTCGCGTTTCGACGACATCACCGTCGAGCGCATGCGCGCCGCTGGGGCTGTCTTCTTTGGCACCAACACCATGATGGGTGTGGGCATGGACCTGGAGAGAGCAATGAAGGGAGGAGACTCGCCTGGGGTTTTCCCCGGGTTCAACTGGGACGCCGAAGCGCTCAGCCCCTGGGACACGACCCGGGTCCCCGGCTGGTCGAGCTCCGGCGGGGCAGCTGCCACGGTGTCCCGGATGATCCCGGTGGCGCTCGGATCTGACGGCGGCGGTTCGACGCGGCTCCCAGCCGCGTATTCGGGCGTGGTCGGCCTCCACACGTCACGCGGGCTGATCCCGCACATCAACTACGAGAAGCCGATGATGCTGCTCACCGCCAGCTACGGCCCGCTGGCCCGCGACGTCCACGACGTGGCCCTGTTCACCGACGTGCTCGGCGGCCCTGACGGGCGCGACTACGTCAGCATCCCCTTCGACTCGCCGTCGTGCATCGACTCGATCGATGCCGGCGTCGAGGGGATGCGCCTGGCCTGGACGGAAAACTTCGGGTACGCCGACCGCTACGCCACCGAGGACAGCGCTGGCATCATCGCTCTGGCCCGCGAGGCGGCAGCAGGGCTTGCGTCCCTCGGAGCCAGCGTCGTGACCACCGACGAGGTCTGGGAGGACCGCTCGCCCGAGGGCACCGACGCCTGGCTGGCCGAGCCTGCCCTCTACGAGGCGATGGTGGGCCCGAACTTCCAGCCCTTCAATGCGCCCGAGTACGAGGGCTACGTGCGCCAAGCCGAGTCGCGCAAGCGGAACTTCGATCACTTCCTGGAGTTCTTCCGAGACCACGACGTGATCATGTCGGTTACCGCACAGCGGACCGCGGCTAAGACCGAGGACTGGGAGCGTTACTGGACCACCGATGGCCCGTCATTCCCGGGTAACAGCTTCGCCCCGGTGTACTGCAGCCACACGATGATCTTCAACTGGCTGGGTTTCCCGGCGGTCTCGGTGCCGTGCGGCTTCATCGACGGCCTGCCGGTTGGGCTGCAGATCGCCTCGCTGCCGGGGCGGGAAGACAAGGTCCTTCGGGTGGCTGCTGCGTTCCAGCGAGCCTTTCCCCAGGATGCTCATCCGCCAATGAGCTAGCTGTTCTTCTCACGGACCTTGTTGTCGTCGAACGCGCGGTGGCGTCGACCACGACCGGAAACATCAGAGTGCGCCCCCCCCACTCGGTGCGCCCCTCGGGATTTGAACCCGAAACCTGCGGATTAAGAGTCCG
>Ga0181532_10002117_pt1 | contig 18641 bp, 14 predicted proteins | sample PEATcosm2014_Bin_33_FD_119768 | JGI IMG/M metagenome (GOLD analysis project Ga0181532, IMG submission 119768) | Peatland microbial communities from MTU Mesocosm Facility, Houghton, MI, USA - PEATcosm2014_Bin11_30_metaG | ecosystem: Environmental > Terrestrial > Soil > Wetlands > Peat | place... | reverse complement strand
TCTGGATAACCGTCAACCCCGATATAGCCCATCCGTCGGCAATCTTGCCTTTGAGTGTGGATTGCGAGTAGAACTTCGGCAGTTCGTAGCGATACGTGAAATTAATTACGTGCTTGCGATCGAAGTCCGACAGACCATACCCGGAGCGCAGATTCAGAGGGTTGTTGCCGTTGTAAAACAGCCCCATCGCGCTTTGTTCGTCGGTCGAGTGGGAGTAGGTATACGAGAAGCCAACCTGGAATCCGTGACTCATGCGCTTTTCCACATGTGCCTGCAGTGCGTTGTAAGCCGAGATACCAGCGGCGGTATAGGACTCCGACTCGGAGGAATAGCCGATGTAGGGAACGCGGAGATCGACATTTCCACCTTCAAAGTTTGACTGGTATGGCTGGTTGCTGGTGGGGAGATTGCCGGGAGGGAGGTTGATGGGCGTGAAGCCGTTGGGCTGAGTAACAATCGTATAGCCGTAGGTGTAGTCCTGCTCATACGGCGTGCCCGGCCGTATGGGATGGCTCGGCGAGGCAATCTGCGCCTGGTTGAAAGGCAGGGGAACGATTTCATGACGGCCGAGATTGCCCACGTAGCCGATCTCGATAGCGAGATCCCGGCGTGGCTGCCATTGAATGTTGAGCGTCTGGTTGAGAGTGTAGGGGAGCTTGTTGGCGCGGTTGTAGTCGGCGAAGGAGAAGAGCGGAATCCCGGTTGAGATGAGGCCGGCATTGGGGAGAGCCAGGTCTGCGGGATTTCCGGTGGGAGGGGGACCGAGCGTCGGCCCCCAGGGGTTTTCGAAAGTGCTGCAATAGGTATATCCGTACACGCTGCAAGACGTCTGATTGACCCATGGCGGGGTCTGGTTCACGCCGAAGGGACCACCCGCGATGACGCCGGAGGCAAAACCAGGAGACAGGTAAGTGAAGAGCTCTCCGCGATCGTAGTACATGCCCCAGCCCGCGCGCACCACGATTTTGTCGTTGAACCTCTTCGGACTCCACGCGACTCCGATGCGCGGCCCCAGACCCCATTGACGTCCGGTGAGAGTCGAATCGCTGACGCCTTTAGTCGGGAAGAGAGGATTGTTCCCGGCGACAATAAAGCCGTTCGAAACGATGGTGTCGGTGGCCGCGTCGTAGTTGTAAGCCGACGGATCGAAATTGAAGATTTTTCCGGACTTTTCCGTCAAACCTCCGTGATCGTCGAAGCGCAAGCCGACGCTCACGCTGAGATTGGGGCGGAACTGAAACTTATCCTGGAGATACAGGCCGTCTTCGTTGGAGCGGTAGTAGCGGTTGGCGTTGCCCTGCAAGAAGGTGGTCGCGATGTAGCCGTCCGCGGTGTAGGTGATGGGGCTGCCCGTGAGGAAATTGGCGAAATTGGTGAAGCCGATCATCCCCGAGTTCGTTCTTCGATCGCGCGCATTCAGCTGGGTATGGGAGAAGCTTCCGCCGAAAGTAATTGTATGTTTGCCGTGATTCCAAATGGCACTGGCGGAAGGCATCCAGCGGTTTTGAAAAAGTCCGGTGAAGGCGCCCTGCGAAGCCGCCGTCGATCCGATCGTGGTCGCAGCGTTGTAAACGGGACATGCCCCCGGGGGTTGGGGTTGACCCGGAGGGGGAGGCGCAACGCATCCCCCCGTGTTATCCGGGGAAGAATTTCCTAAGTCATCATAAATTGTAATTCCGGGGAAAACTGACGATCCAAAGTTGTTGATGCCCGGGCCTATTTGTTGAGGGTTGAAGGGCTGGCCGATTGTGCTGTAGTCCTTCTCGCGAATGAACCCGAATACTTCGGTGAGGCTGAAGTTCGGTCGAAGAGACTGCGTGTTCGAAATGCTGGCAACCTGACTGCCGGCGTCTAAACGTTGTGGAAACCCTTCGACAGCGGAATACGCGAAAGGCGCCGTCGTCGGATCGTGCTGGTAGTAATACTTCAATGCCAACGTATCTTTGGAGCTCACCAGGTAATCCAGATCGGCTACGGCCTGGTCGGTGATGAAATACGCCGGCTGCGTAACGAAAACATTTTCCGGAAAGTTAAGGGTTGGCGTGAAATTAGGATTCGCCGACGGGATCATGTACTGGCCGTTGGGCAGCGTGTAGTTCAACATTGCGTAGGCGACGGGATCGATGTTGGGCGTCGTGGTTGCTCCCGGCACATTAGGTGCGACCACCGGATTCACAACCGTCCCCCAGTTGTTAAGGACGACAGCAGCCAATGCCTGCGGGCTGCGATCGTTGGTCAGCCCGAACGGCACGGCCGTGCGAGAGGTTCCAATCTCCAGATCGGAAACGTGCGTGTGCTGGTAGCTCAGAAAACCAAAAAGCTTGTCCTTGATCAGGGGGAAGCCGACCGCTCCACCTGCGATGTAACGATGTATCTCCGGCACCTTTTCATTGCTGGGGATGTTGGCATCCTGGTTGTAAAAGAACGGAGCGGCATTCAGCCAGTTGGTTTCGCGGTGGAAGTAAGTCTGGCCGTGAATTGCATTGGTTCCGGACGCAGTACTCATGTCGATGTGCGCGCCGCTGGTGGATCCCTGTTGCGCGTCGTACATGGAGGTGTTTACGCGAAATTCCTCAATGGTCTCCGGTGCGGGCGTCGGCAACGCCTGACCAATGGACAGATAGGGCGACGCCGTAGTCTGAATTACTTCCGCGGTGGTGCTGCCGGCGCCGGCAACGCCGGTATTGTTGACGATGCGGGCGGAAGCCACCGTACTCGTGGTCTTGCCGTTAAACAGGTTGCTGGCGTCGACGCCGTTCAGCAGGAAGGTGTTGCTGGTATCGCGCTGACCATTGGCCCAGATCGGCTGATTGCCCAGGCCTGCGTTGGCGCCGGTGCCGGAGGGCAGTTCGGCATTTACGCCGGCAGAAAGAATGGCGAGTCCGGTGAAGCTGCCCGTCGGCAGCGGGACGGACTCAATCTGTTTTTGTTCGAGGATGTATCCGTTCGTGGTGTCGACGGCATTCATCATCGGATCGGCCTGCACTTCGACAATCGTCCCCACCTTGCCGACCGGCAGTGCCACGTTGATCGTTGCCGTGCGATTCGCCTGAACCGTAATCGAAGGTATCTTCTGCGTCTCGAAGCCGCCGTGTGTGAAGGTTAGCGTGTAGGTGCCGATGGGCAAGTTGACGAAGTCGTACATGCCATTCGCGTTGGTTTTCTGGGTGCGGGTGAGTTTGGTCTGGTCACCCACAACCGTCACGTCAGTATCCGGCAGAACGCCGCCGGTTTTGTCGGCGACCGAGCCGGTGATGCCGCCGAGCGTCTGCTGCGCCTGAGCGTAAGGGGCAAAGGAAGACGGCATTGCTAAGAAAAGCCCGGCAAGAAGAACCAGCAACGCAACTTTCTTAGTCGTCGATTTGGTCGTCAACAATTTAGTCATCAATGGCCTCGTGGAAATTCTGAACACACTCGTACATCCACCGCCGCTTGCCTGCGGTTGAACTACCGCGGTGTTGTTAGACCGGTATTCGCGGCAAGGCTGGGTTGCTCGCGTTTGCACCCAAAAAAAGACGGACTAAATCTACGCGAGTCGGGACGGGAATGAAAGCTTTCCCTTAGTGATAATTTCTTTGGCACAGATTAGATATTTTTATGGCGGGGGGCGACGGGGCAGCCTTATCTCCCGGCGAGCGCCCCTGCCTTACTGCGCCGTCGAATTACGAACCACAGCAGCCCGGCGGTCAGATAGGCAAGGTAAACGTAGGGAAGCTTGCCATACGGTCCTTCGGGCACCGGGTATAAATTGCCAACCAGCGCGAGCAGCATGGCGGCACCGGCCAGCCATGGCACGATTTGGGCTCCAGGGCGGTAAACCTTGTGGTCGCGCAAGTAGCGTGGCAGAGCGACGCAAACCAATGCATAGGCGACGATAAACCCGTATGTCGCCAGCGAGCCCAGCCAGCCGTAGACATCCAAACCGCTGGTACCACGGGCCGCCAGCACCGCTACTGGCAACAGTGCGGCTGCTCCGGTGATCACGACGGCACGACTTGGTGTTTGATTCCGAGCATGCGTGGTGCACAGAGAGTCGTGGGCAAGCCCATTGTGCGCCATCAGCAGCAACACACGTGCTGCCGCCGTAATGCATCCTAGGGTGCAGGCAAACAAGCTCACGAGTGCGCCGATATCGATCAGCAGCCCCAGCACGGGGACGCCGCCCTCTCGGGCCACTACGTGCATTGGATCCTGACTCGTGCCCAAGTCCTGGCCCGCAAGGTGGAAACCCAACACCTCCGCGTAGGCGCAGATGATGAAGAAGGCTCCGGCGAGAATCGCGCTTTGGATGACCGCACGCGGAATCGTCTTCAGCGGGTCGCGCGCCTCCGATCCCAACGTCGTGGCGCTCTCGAATCCGACGAAACTAAAGAGCGCGAGCACCAGTCCGAGCCGCAACCCGCTGCCGGTCATACCGTGGAGATGGACTTGTTCCCAATCCAGGTGCCAGCCATGGCGCACCAGGAGCAGCGCGATCACGATCACAATCACCGTGACGGATGTGGCCTCGATCCAGAGCATCAATTCCGCGGAGATCTTCACGTCGCGGTAGGCAATCCAAACCGAAACGCCCGTGACTAGTGTGGCCAGCAAAACGGCTGAGTAGACATGGCCGGTGGCGTCGTGCAGCAACAAATTGGCGTAGTGGTAGAAGCCGCCAATCACGCTCGATCCGGTCGTCACGTAAGCCAGTAACAGACTCCATGCGACGGTCGCGCTCAGCCATGGAGGCAGAGTGATCGAAGCGTAGGTGTACAACGAACCCGGCGACGCGGAGTGGCGGGCATAGCGGCTAATGCACAAGCCAACGAGCAATACGGCCGCGGTCGCGAGCGCATATGCCAGCCAGGTTCCATTGCCGGCAAGAGCGCAAACCAGCGGGATCGTGGCGGCAGGCGAAGTCGTGGGAGCCATGGTGGAGACGGACTGGGCCAACGTCTCCATCGGAGAGAGAATCTCACGACGCAAACCATAATCGGTGGCTGGGGATTTCTCTGCAGCGGCTTGCTTCATGCGCGGCGATTTTCCCTTGATTGCATTGGGGTGGGATTGTACAACACCGGCTGCGCACCCATCGGAGAGAGAATTTGTTCTGAGAAGCGGTGTATTATCTTCCAACCAGTTAGGGTCGTCGTTCGAGACAGATTGCTCGGACAAAAAGAGAGCATTCGATGAAACTTGAAAAAGAGTTATTCCAGAGTCTTCCCAAAGTCCTTTTGCACGAGCATTTGGATGGAGTACTGCGACCGCAAACTGTGATTGAGTTGGCGAGAGACGCTGGATACGGGGATCTTCCAACCTCCGATCCCGAAGCATTGGCACAATGGTTTTTTCGCGGCGCAAACCAGGGGAGTCTCGCCAAGTATCTGGATGGCTTCAACCACACCATTGCAGTTATGCAAACCGAGGAGGCTTTGGAACGCGTCGCCTATGAAGAAGCCGAGGACCTGAGCAACGACGGCGTGATTTATTTCGAAACTCGCTTCGCGCCAATTTTTCATACTAAGAAAGGATTGACTCATCAGCAGATAGTCTCGGCCGTCTTGAAGGGGCTGGAGCGAGGTCGTAAGGATTTCGGAATTTCTTCGGGATTGATCATCTGCGCCATGCGCAACATGGACGTGTCGTTAGAAATGGCGGAACTCGCTGTCGACTTTCGTGCACGCGGAGTTGTTGGCTTCGATCTTGCGGGAGAAGAAGGCGGCTATCCTCCGAAGAAACACGTGGCAGCCTTTCACTACATTCAGCGGGAGAATTTCAACATCACGGTTCACGCCGGGGAAGGTTACGGAAAGGAATCGATTTGGCAGGCGATTCAGTACTGCGGAGCACACCGGATCGGTCACGGGACGCGATTAATCGACGATATCGCCGTCGTGGATGGCAAGGCCGTAAAGTTAGGCGATCTTGCTCAGTACGTGTTGGACAAAAGAATTCCGCTGGAAATTTGTCTCATCAGCAACGTCCATACCGGCGCCGCGCCCAGCCTGGCTGAGCATCCCTTCAAAATTCTTTATCAGGAGAAGTTTCGTGTCACCCTCAACACCGACAACCGGTTGATGAGCAGCACCAGCATGACCCGGGAGTTCGAGGCCGCAGCAGGTACTTTTGGCCTGTCTCTGGACGACTTCGAGAAGATCACCATCAACGCGATGAAGAGCGCCTTTTTGCCTTACGACCAGCGCTGTGATCTCATCTATTCGATCATCAAGCCTGGTTATGCAAGGGTTCGTAAGTCCTTGAACTCCTCGACTTACTCGCAAAATTGATTAAGTCAGGATGGGGCGCCTGACAAATGTCGAGAACTACTATGCGTAATGTGGTTATATTTGTGTTGGCGTTGATATTTGTTGTGTATATCTCCGGCATCCTTGGCGCACAGACAACGACAACGCCGCCGCCGCCGCCAACCGTGATAAGGGTTAAGGTCGTGGTGGTTGCGATGTTTGAACGCGGAGAAGATACTGGAGACACTCCGGGCGAGTTCCAACTCTGGGTGGAGCGTGAGCATCTCGACCAGATTCTGTCGTTGTCTGCCGGCTATCACCATGTGCGACTGAACAAGGACGGAGTCCTCGGCATGCTCACCGGAGTTGGAACGGCGAAGGCCGCTGCCTCGGTGATGGCGCTCGGCCTCGACCCGCGCTTCGATCTCTCGAAGGCATATTGGATTGTCGCAGGCATTGGTGGTGGCGACCCGGCGGACGTATCGGTGGGCTCGGCCGTGTGGGCTGACCATGTCGTTGATGGCGACCTGGCTTTCGAGATCGACGCGCGTCAGATTCCTGACAATTGGTCAACCGGCTACCTTCCGCTGCGGAAAGGCACTCCGTACGAACTCCCCGCCGGTAACGAATACGGCGAAGTCTACACCCTCAACCCGCTGCTCGTTGATTTTGCGTTTCGGCTCACGCAAGATGTGCCGCTGACCGACTCCGACGACTTGCGCAAGTCACGTGCGCGGTTTCCCGGCTTCCCCAATGCGCTGAAGCCGCCGTTTGTGACGCGCGGCGACACCTTATCGGCTAGCACATTTTGGCACGGCTCCAAGATGGATGAGTGGGCTAATGCCTGGACTCGCTATTACACCGGCGGCAAAGGCAATTACATGGTCGCGGCCATGGAAGACTCCGGCACGCTACAAGCTCTTACATTCTTGAACCAGGCCGGGCGCGTGGACTTGCAACGTATTCTAGTGCTGCGAACCATTAGCAATTACGATCGAGAGCCTCCGGGGACATCAGCTGCGCAAAGCCTGAAAGAAATGGTCTCCGGCAATTACTCTGCTTACCTGCCTGCTCTTGATGCAGCCGAAACCGTCGGCGACAAGGTTGTGCGGAACATTGTTGAACATTGGGCCGAGCGCGAGTCCACCATTCCTCACGTCCCATAGCCCATGGAATGACGTTACCGGGAAAGCGCCGCCAGAGTTTCTGCGAGGACCAGTGTACCCCGGGCGATATCTTCCGGCGACGCATATTCGTCGGGACGATGACTGTATCCGTTGTGGCAGGGGATAAACAGCATTGCAGTAGGAGCAATACGTGAAATGAAAAGCGAGTCATGGTAGGCACGGCTCACCATGGGAAGAAAATTCAGACTGTGTTTTCGGCAAGATTCAGAAATGGCCTCAACCACCAGAGGCGCGCAAAGGGCCGGCGCGTCCGCGTTCACTAAATCGGTGCGAACCGACACTTGCCGCTTCTCGGCGATCACCTTGCCGGCGCTTTCCGTCTTCTGCATCACGCGGTCTCGCCGCTCAAGATCGGTGTCACGAATGTCAGCGCTAAGGCGAACCCGGCTGGGAATGCTATTCACTGCTCCGGGAAAAACCTCGCAGATGCCGACCGTAGCCACGGTATCGATCGCTCCGCTGGTGAGCGCGGCGTTCTCGATTGCGAGGATCAATTCCGCCGCGGCGCAGAGCGCATCGTGGCGAGCTGGCATCAGCACTCCGCCCGCGTGCCCCCCTGAGCCTTCGATGGAGATAATCAAGCTGGCCGGCGCCGCAATGCTGGTCACCACCCCCAGCGGAATTCGCTCGCGCTCGAGCACAGGACCCTGCTCAATGTGTAGTTCGACAAACGTCTTGTAATAGTCGCGCGTCAGCTTGACGGCTTCGAGTTCACCGCTCAGGCTCGCTCTTTCGCGAACTTCATCGAGCGACGCACCGTCGCTGTCCTTGAACTGTCGTGCTGCATCGGCGGAAAGAGTTCCCGAAAGCATGCGGCTCCCGATGCATCCGATCCCAAAGCGCGTTGGCTCCTCCGAAGTGAACACCAGCAATTCGATGGAATGCCTGGGGCGGAAACCGCCGCGCTGCAAAGCTCGAATCGCTTCGAGACCTCCCAGCACTCCAACCACACCGTCGTACTTCCCTGCATTGGGAATCGCGTCAATGTGAGAACCGGTGCCGACGGCTGCAAGTGCGGGATCAGAACCGATCCAGCGCACAAACGTGTTTCCAATTGGATCCTGGCGCACCGCAAGACCGGCTTCTTGGCAGCGCGCTTTGAGCCACGCGCGGGCCCTCAGATCAGCCGGGCTAAAAACGATTCTCGTGACTGCAGGCGCTTCGGCGTCAGAGATCGCAGCGAGCGCTTCAATCTCAGATATCAGCCGGCGCCCGTCAATTTCGATTTTCATGTTCGCACGCCAGCCAGCGGATGCCGGTTCGAATCTTTGTAGATGAGATACTTGGCCGGCACTTTTCCGATCGCCCCGAACCACTGTGGACACCACGGTCCCATCCAGATGAAATCCCCGGCCGTGACCGGATACCAGGAATCTCCGAGTCGGTAGATTCCTCCGCCTTCGAGCATCATGAGCCCGTGCTCCATCACGTGCATTTCCACCACGCTGAGCGCGGCACCCGGCTGGTAGACCATGGTGTTGACTGCAAAATCGAAGCTCATCTCGTCCGGCAAAAGGCACTTGACCTGCAAACCGGGATCATCTCCGAGCGGATGCGACGCAACTTTGTCTTCATGCGACACAATTAAATGCGGTGGTGGGATTGTCTGCAAGGCCTCATAAGCCTTTTCAATGACAGCCACGCGGCTCTTCTCGGTCGCCGTAATCCGGTGCGCCAGACCTGCCGGCACGTAGGCATAACCGCGCGTCCCCAGTTGGTTTTGCTGGTTGTTCACATCCAGTTTGACGGCGCCTTCCATCACAAAGACGAAGCGCTGCGCCGTCGTTCCACCAAACTCGCCGCCAGGCTCAAATTCCGCTGTGTACTGCGTAAAATGCGCGCCCAGCGCCGACCCCGCGTGCACAATCGCCGCGCACCCCTTCATGCCGGGCAGCGTGGTGCGCACAAATGTGTCCGGCGTCAGAAGAAGATGGTTCGGTTGTTGTGAGCTTCGTGTGCGGCCGAGGTTATGCATGCTGTGTCTTTCTTTGAAACCGAGATGACGACGCCAGCTGATCAAGCAGGTGCAATCCGCAATCGACAGCCTTCGTCACGTCGCCGACTTCCACCGATTCGGCTGGATCGTGGCTGATGCCGCCCGGCGTGCGCAGAAAAATCATGGCGGCGGGAACTTTTTCCGCCAATACCATGGCGTCGTGGCCGGCGCCGCTTACCATGCGGTAGGGCTCGCATCCCGCGCTGCTGACGGCTTGTTCTACCTGGCTCACCAGAAATGGATCCATGGGTACGGCCCGCTGGTCCATCAGCACATTCCATCGCATCTTTAGCCCACGACGCGTGGCAACATCTTCCGCCTGCTGAACCAGATAGTCCACCCCTCGGTTTCGCGCTTCGTCATGCCGGTGACGCACATCCAGAGTCACTCGCGCCTCCCCTGCGATGACGTTTGTCGCGCCTGGCTTCGCTTGAATCGCGCCCACCGTCGCCACTAGCCCAGAGGTACTCAGTGCATGGCGTTCAACCGCACCGATCCACTGGGCAGCGGCGGCAAGCGCATCGTGGCGGAGATTCATCGGCGTCGTTCCCGCATGATTGGCGTGCCCTATAAATGTAAGCTCCAACCGGCTCTGGCCGGCGATCGCTTCGACGACTCCGAGCGGCCGGTCGACGTTCTCGAGCACCGGCCCCTGCTCAATGTGGAATTCCACAAATCCGAAAACATTGTCTTGCATTGCGGCCTGCGCAATTTCTGCTGGATTCAATTTAAAATCCTCAATTGCCTTGCGTATCGAAATTCCTTGCGCGTCCTTGCGGCTGAGCAAATCCTCATCCACGGTGCCCACGAGCGCGCGGCTGCCGATAAACGGCGTGCTGAAGCGAACGCCCTCCTCTTCGGAGAAACCGATGATTTCAATTGCAAAGGGAAGCTTGCGGCCGTTCAAAGCGCCAAGCAGTGCAATGGGAAGAACGACTCCGAGAACGCCATCGTACGCTCCGGCGTTGGGTACGGTATCAAGATGCGAGCCAATCAGCAAGCGCGGCGCATCCGGCTGCGCAGCCGGGTAAACCATGCGCAAATTCCCCGCGGCATCGACCCTTGACATGGCTCCAAAGGGAGCAACCCATCGGGCAATTTCGCGGTGGCACTCCCGCATCGGCGGAGAGAGAAATGTGCGGCGGATGCCGTCCGCATCTTCACTGAATCGCGCAAGAGTCTGACAACGGGTGATGACCTCGCTGGCGCGATCTGTACTGTCACTCCTTGCCTGCACTCGATTCACCCTTCCGACTATCGACGACCATAAGCTTCCCGTTGCGTCTAGGCTTCGCGAACGACTTTCGCCGCCGCCCAACCGATCAGGACGAGAGCAGTCAGGATCTCCCAGCCGTACCTGTTTCCGTAGGTTCCCACCGGGAAATGATTGCTGATCATCAAAAAGACCACGGGCACTGCCATGAAAGTATTGTGCTTGGAGCGCAACTTGGCCTGAGCGCCGAGTGCCGGATCAAACTTGGCGCCGGCAGCAGCGGCGGCGATCATCTTGCGCTGAGCAGGAAGAATCCGGAACCACACGTTGGCGGTCATGATGGTCCCGAACATCGCCCCCACGTGAATATAAGCGGCGCGCCCACTGAGAACATGCATCAGTCCGCAAGAGATCGCGGCAGTCATGGCCAGCGAAAATGCCGCGAACGCCCATTCAGATTTGCCCAGAGCCGACCGGACCGCAAGATCATAGATGTGCCAGCCGGCGGCTAGTACGGCTAAGCCGATGACGACGCCGGCACCTTGGGAGATGTTGCCTTTGTCGGGGTCAATGAGTCCGCCGGTGAAGTAATAGACGAGGACGAGCAGCACCATTCCGCTGACCCACGTCATTAAAGCTTCCCAACGAAACCAATGGACCAGCTCGGGCGATACTCCAAGCGACTTCTGTTTTTCGACGGAGTAAAACCCGCCGCTGTGGACCATCCACACCGCCGGGGGTGTCTTTGCGGCTGCTTCCTTTTCGAGTTTTCCGAATTGACCGTCCAGCCAGGTGAAATAATAGGTTTGGCCGACCCACATGATTCCTGCAAAAACATGGAACCACCGAACCGCGAGGTGGATCCATTCTCGGATTGAAAAGGTCACGCTGGTCAGCCCCCTCGGATTCTTCCCTGATGATTTTCAGCTTCCCCGATAGGTCGTGTATCCATTCGGACTCAACAACAAAGGAATGTGAAAACGCTCTTCACCCTCTCGAACTTGAAAAGTAATCTCCACCAGCGGATACAAGCCCTCGAGTTTGCGCGCCACAAAATAAGTCGCGGTCTCGAAACCCAGGCGATAAAACCCTGGAGCCAGCGCTTCCTTCTCGGGCCACAACTGAGAGCATCGGCCGTCTTGATCGGTGCGTGCCGCTGCCAGCAGCCGCCAGGTGCCGGATGCATCTCGCCGCTCTAAGCGTACCGGCACATCCTTTGCCGGCTGCCCTTGAGCAATGTCCAGAACGTGCGTGGAAACGCGCATCATCCTTGAAGCCACTTTCTCAGACGAATCTGCGTGATCTGCCGCTGTTGCTCTGCCGCTTCCCGAAGTTCGGTTCGTTCGTCACTTTTCAACCGCCGCTGCAAACTCTTCAGAATCTCTATCGTGGACTTGCCGGTCGCGCATACGATGAAAATTCGATTGAATCGTCGCTCGTATTCTCGATTTCCTTCTGCTAGCGCACTCTTCGTTGCATCCCCAGCGGCCGTGACCTCTCGCTGCTCCTGCTCTGACCACACGGCCGACTGAGGCAAAGCCGCTTTCGACGCCCGCACTTCACCGATTCGCGACTCACCGATTCGAGGATGGCTGCGAAATGCCTCCAGCCAGTCCGATTCCGCCAAACTCCGCCAGGTTTCGTCCGACGCCGCGAACAGCGTCGCTTCGTCGGGCAGCGGTCTTCGCGCCACCATTCCGCACGCCCATGCTCGTGAGCCACAGCACGGCAGTATCTCATCGACGGCTGCTGCAACGGAAAAAAAATTCCAGCGCGCCAGCACATCGTTCATGCTGGCTTCCCACTGCCGCCCAGTTGCTCAAGAAATTCCGCAACCAGATTGCCCGTCACCGCGGCGCGGTATTTCGCCGTGGATCGAATGTCATCGATGGGCTGGATCGCAGCGGCGACCGCCTTTCTTGCCAGCTGCACAAGCTCCCGATCGACAGACTTTCCCGACACAATCCGTTCCACTCCCGTCAAGCGAAGTGGAACCGGCGCCACGCTGCCAAGCGCAATGCGAACGTCCTCAATCACACCTCCACTCGCGCCGCTGCCAAGTCGTCCCAACGCGGCTACACAGACTTTCGAAATGGCCTGAGCATTGCGAGCTCCCACCTTCCGCGAGTAATGAAGATGCCCCGAAAAGCCTCGTCGAAGACTGATGGCCCGAATCAGCTCATCCGGCGCCAGCCTCATTTTCTTATAGCCGGTGTGAAAGCCGACGTAAGGCACTCGCCGCTCGCCACGCACCGACACCAGAACCAATTCTGCCTCGTAAGCCAACAGCGCCGGCAGGGAGTCGGCGGCGGGCGAGGCATTGACGATGTTACCTCCCAGCGTTCCGCGATTCTGATTCGCGATCCCTCCAGTCCAGCGTGCTGCACTCGCCAGCAACGGAAATTCCCGCGCGATCACATCGTGCTCACGCAGTTCGGTGTAAGTGCATCCCGCGCCAATCGTGATTTCATCGGGCGAACCCCCGATGCCTCGCAGTTCCGTCAAATTCCAGATACTCACCAGCTTGCGCCCTGGAAGTTTGCCGGCCGCATACAGCACCATCAAATCGGTGCCGCCAGCGATAGGGACCCATTTGCCCGGCTCATCCGCCAGAAGCGCGACGACTGCCTGCAGCGTGCCCGGCGCGATCAATTCGTAATCGGCGGGATCGGATCTCATGCGGCAACCCTCATTCGCCGACCCTCATGCGCCACTCCTGCGGCGCGCCGCCTGCGCCACGGCCTCAAAAATCTGCATGTAGCCTGTGCAACGGCAAAGATTTCCCGCCAGCGCCTCGCGAATGTCATCCAGAGTCGGATCGGCCTTGTTGTTCAGCAGATGGCTGGCGCTCAGAATCATCCCGGGAGTACAGATGCCGCACTGCGCGCCGCCGCATTCCAGGAAAGCTGCCTGCATCGCGTTTAATTGCGAGCCCTCAGCGACGCCTTCGATCGTTGTAAGATTCGCGCCCGCCGCCTGAAGCGCGGGGACGAGACAGCTATTCACCAACTTGCCGTCCATCAAAACGGAGCAAGAACCGCACTCGCCCTCGCCGCAACCTTCCTTTGCACCTGTCAGACCAAGTTCGTTTCGCAGCACATCCAACAGCCTCTCCATGGGAAAGACAAGAACGGTTTCCGGCTTACCGTTTATCGTGAGCGAAAGCTCGCATTTGTCGCGGTCGTCTTTGCCGCGATCTTTGCTGCGAGCTTCGGAGAAGTGGTTCATCGTTCTCCGCCGGCGCCGACTGCTTCAAAGATATCTTCCGGCAAGAGAGGAACGGAATCGAAGACCGTGCCGATCGCATCCCCGATCGCATCTTGGATCGCGTTGACGATCGCCGGCGCCGGGCCATCCATCGGAAGTTCGCCAATCCCTTTTGCTCCATAGGCCCCGTGAACGTTGCCCATTTCTTCGAAGAATACCCGAATCGGAGGCAGGTCCGCGGAAGTCGGCATGATGTAGTTTGTCATCTGCCCATTCTGCATGCGTCCATTTTGCCAGACGACTTTTTCATACAGCGCAAATCCGATGCCCTGCGCCACGCCACCGGCAATTTGTCCCTTCGCCAGAATGGGGTGAAGAACTCTGCCGACTTCCTGCAGAGCCACGAAGTCCTCGACGCTCGCGCTGTAGGTCGAAAGGTCCACCGCGACTTCTGCAACATAAATCGCCCAGGCAAAAGAAGCATAAGCTTCACCGCGATACTTCTGGTCATCCCAGAAAACGCCCTCCGGAGCTTCGTAGCGCGCGAAGGAGCGCAGTTCGCCGTGCGCAGCAATATACTCCCGGCAAGCTGTGCGAAATTTGTCTGGCGAATAGGAACCGCCGATCATGCCACTCGCAATCAATGTTTGCTTGATTCCTAGAGCGGCCGACCGCACCAGACTTCCGACGACCATGGCGGTGCGCGACGCAACCGTCGGTCCGCTGTTTGGCACTTGACTCGTATCCGGCTGCGCAATTCGAACATCTTCGTAGGGCAGACCCAAAGCTTCGGCCGCGATCTGGCAAAGCACGGTGTTGGTCCCCTGCCCGAACTCGGTGCTTGAAACCAGCACGCGCACGCCGCCATCCGCACAGCCCTCCACCGCCACAACGGAAGCGAGATAACGTTCGCCCGAACCGGTAAAACCAGCGCCATGCAGAAAGGCGGCGATCCCCATTCCTTTTTTTATGGGCCCCCCCTTGTTCTCTTCGGCGAAGCGGGCTTTCTTTGCCGCGTAGTCCGAAAGTTCGAGGGCTCGATCAAGAAGTTTTCCCAAATCGATATCTTCGCGGATGGTTTGTTCGGTGGTAGTGGTTTCACCCGGCTTGAGGAAATTACGGCGGCGGATTTCGACCGGAGAAAGTCCCACGGCCTGCGCGATACGATCCATGTGCCGCTCCATCGCGAACAGACTCTGCGGTGCGCCAAAACCGCGAAACGCCCCGTGCGGCGGAGCGTTTGTCGCCACGGCTTTTGCGCCAATGCGGACACTCGGCCAATAATAAGGACCACCCGCATGGATGGTGCCCCGCGAGAGAACTACGGACGACAATGTAGCGTAGGCGCCCCCATCAATCGTGAAGTCGATCTCTCCACCCAGAATTTTTCCGTCCCTGCTGACCGCAGTACGGTGACGCGTGCGCGAAGGGTGACGCTTCGTAGTCGCCGTCATGTCTTCGAGTCGGTCATAGACGATTTTTACAGGCCGTCCAGACTTCATGGCCAGAAGCGCCGCGTGGCCCGCAATGATCGAGGGATAATCTTCCTTGCCCCCAAAAGCGCCCCCGGTCTCAGCCTGCACCACACGAATTTTCTCTGCCGACAGATCGCACAACGCCATCAGCGCCTTGTGCACATAATAAGGACATTGCAGCGAACCCCACACGGTAATTCCGTGTTCGCGATCGAAGGCCGCAATCACCCCGTTATTTTCGATGTAGAGCTGTTCCTGCGCGCCCGTGGTGTACTCGCCTTCAACGATGTAATCGGCATTGGCCCAAACGCCATCGACATCGCCTTTCGAGATCAAGAAAGTCTTGAGTGTATTGTCCGTCCCCCAAATGATTTGCGAAGGCCGCTCGCTGTCTTCAATGGTGAAAACCGCCGGCAAAGATTCGTATTCGATCGAGACGGCATCCGCAGCCTTCCGCAGGAGATGCGGATCCGCATGCGCCAGCAGCAGAATCGGCTCCTCAGGATGATTAACCTTCCCATCCGCCAGGCAGGGTTGATCGTCTCCGATCAGGGCGATGCAATTCTTGCCCGGAATGTCTTGCGCCGTGACGGTGACAAATTCGGACCAAGCGAACTGCGGGTCAAACGAAATCTTCTTGATTACGCCGCGAGGAATCTGACTGCGAACCGTCGCGCCGTAGAGCATTCCCGGCATGGTCATGTCGTCGATGTAGCGCGCCGCGCCCGTCACTTTGTCGCGGCCCTCCTTGCGTGGCACCGACTTGCCGATGATGTGCTCTTGTGTCATGCATTAACCATGTATGGATGACAAACTTCCGTTTAGCAACGAACTTCCCGTCCCCGTGGCTCTCTCGAAAACTGCCCATCGCCGAACACGACCTGCCCGCGCAGATATGTTGCCTTCACTACGCCCCGCAGTTTTTTCCCAAAATACGGAGACACCGGATACCGATAATACAGCCGGTCCTCGGTCACGACGAACTCCGCTTCCGGTTCGAAGATCACGAAGTCAGCATCATATCCTTCCGCAATTCGGCCCTTGTGAGCGCTGCATCCGGCGAGTCGAGCCGGTGCTTCCGTCATCCAGCGCGTGAGATCCGTCAATGTGAATCCGCGCTGACGGGCCTCGGTCCACATCAAAGGAAGCGCCAGCGAAAGACTCGCAATGCCTCCCCAAGCAGTTTTGAAGCTTCCTTCTTCGAGCCGCTTCATTGCCGGCGGACAAGGCGAGTGATCGGTCGCAACCAGATCGATGATTCCGTCTTTTAGCCCCTGCCACAATTTTTCGCGGTTTTCGCGCGAGCGAATCGGCGGCGCGCACTTACACAATGTGGCCCCGTCCGGAATTTCTTCGGCGCAGAAATGGAGATAGTGTGGACAAGTTTCAACAGTGACCGGGAGCCCCTCCGCCCGCGCGGCGCACAGCTCCGCAAGCGCCGAGCTTGCCGAGAGATGAACAATGTGCAGGCGGAACTTGTACTCGCGGCAGAGCGATAGCAGTAACCGGATCGCCGCGAGTTCGGTTTCCTCCGGCCGCGATTGCAGATAGGTCGAGTAGTGGCGCCAATCCGCATCTTTATTTTGCAGACGCCGCGTGGCCTCATCGATCGGGCCGGGAAGTTCGGCGTGGACCAGGAGCGGCAGGCCCGTCCGAGCTACGTGAGGCAACGCGGCGCGCAGCTCAGCCTCGGTGACCATGGTGAACCCATCGATTCCGGGATGGATCAGAAAGCACTTGAATCCCGCCACGCCCGCGGCCCCGAGCGCTCCAATCTCCGCCTGATTGTCGCTGACCACGCCTCCCCATGCCAGCCAATCGACCCAGCATCGCCCCGCGGCCGCTTGGCGCTTGACAGCAAGCGCGGCGACACTAGCGGTGGGCGGCAGACAGTTGAGCGGCATGTCGATCAGCGTCGTATAGCCGCCCGCCGCCGCCGCTCGCGTTGCCGTCTCAAATCCTTCCCACTCAGCTCGCCCCGGATCGTTGATGTGGAGATGAGAATCGACGAGTCCCGGAAGAATCACCGCATCACCGAAGTCGTGCACCTCGGCGACAGCGGGTACCGGATCGGCAGGCACGATGCCGCTAATTTTTCCATCGCGGACGCCATTGCGGACCTCATCGCGCACTATGATCGCTCCCGGACGAATTCCATCCGGCGTCGCAACCCGGCGCGAAACAAATGCGTGCCCGTCCATGCCCGAGCCTATCGTGCCTGCCCGCCTTTTTCAACTTTTCCCGACTGTCAGACTATCGTCGGACTGAGGATTAGAAAAACTTTGAGTATTTCTCTACCCCGCTTATACTTACTCTCTCAACCGCGGCTGCGAAAGAGTCCATGACGACCGATTTGCGCGCAGATGCACGGGTAGCTGGGGTCAGCCCGCTCTTGACGATTACGCAATGACGGATGACGGAACCAACCCACATGGACAAAGCTTTCATGGCCCGCGCCATTCAACTCTCTCTCGAGAATGCACTCTCCGGACGCGGCGGCCCGTTCGGCGCCGTCGTGGTGAAGGATGGCAAAGGCTTAGCGGAAGCTGCAAATCAAGTCACGGCGACGAACGATCCTACGGCGCACGCTGAAGTGCTAGCCATCCGCCAGGCCTGCCGGAAACTTGGAATATTCGAACTTAAGGGCTGCGATCTTTACACTTCCTGCGAACCCTGCCCCATGTGCCTCGGCGCGATCTATTGGGCCCGTATCGACAAGGTTTACTTTGGCAATCTCGCGGCAGACGCCGCGAGAATCGGCTTTGATGATTCCGCGATCTATGCAGAGATCAAACAGCCGCACGCCGAGCGCGAGATTCCCATGATTCAGATGATGCGCGAGGAAGCACTCGAGGCATTTCGAGCGTGGGAGCAACATCCTGGCAAGATCCGTTACTGAAAAGGGGTATTAGAAGCAAGCAGTGCAGCGCGTTCCGGGCGCTGTCGGAAACACTTGCACTCAAGGAAGACATTTGATCGATCGCTACTTCAAACTCGCCGAGAACCACACTACCGTTAAACAGGAAATGCTGGGCGGCCTTACGACATTTGTAACCATGGCCTACATCATCGTCGTAAACCCGCAGCTCCTGGCGCAAGCGGGAATGCCGCCCGAAGGCGTTCTATTTGCGACGTGCATTTCAGCCGCCGCCGCCACGCTGGTGATGGGCCTCTACGCCAACTACCCCATCGCTCTTGCGCCTGGGATGTCGCTGAACGCCTACTTTACTTATGTGGTCTGCATCGGCATGCATGTTCCGTGGCAGACTGCGCTAGCGGTGGTTTTTATTTCGGGCTCCGTCTTTCTGTTGTTGACCGTATCGCGCGTGCGCGAAC
>Ga0181532_10002114_pt1 | contig 18645 bp, 13 predicted proteins | sample PEATcosm2014_Bin_33_FD_119768 | JGI IMG/M metagenome (GOLD analysis project Ga0181532, IMG submission 119768) | Peatland microbial communities from MTU Mesocosm Facility, Houghton, MI, USA - PEATcosm2014_Bin11_30_metaG | ecosystem: Environmental > Terrestrial > Soil > Wetlands > Peat | place... | reverse complement strand
TCCGTTTCTCAATGTGCTTTCTCAATCCAAGGTGACCGCTGCTTTAAAGGCGATGAACAAGCCCGGCGGCGAGAGGCTTTCGCGAACGCTGGCCCGTGAAGTCTGCCTGAGGAGTAACAGCCGGGTGTACCTGGCCGGTTCGATTTCCAAAAATGGCGACGCATACGCCATCGCTTTGAACGCGATGAATTGTGCGACAGACGAGGTTGTGGCCAATAGTGAAGTAGTGGCGGAAAACCGTGACGGGGTAATCGGCGTTCTGGGAGAAAGCGGCAAGCTGATGCGCCGCCGCCTGGGTGAATCGTTGCCCTCATTGGCAAGGTTCAATAAAGAACTCGCGCAGGCGACAACCTCGTCGCTCGAAGCGTTACAGGCTTATTCCGCAGGCATGGAGATACTGTCTACCAAGGGACAAGCTGAATCATTGCCATATCTTCAACGTGCGGTAACTCTCGATCCCAACTTTGCCTCTGCCTTTGCCGCACTCGGGACCGGCTATCTGGCATTGCACCAAATGGATGCCGCCAATGAAAATTTGCGGAGAGCCTTCGAGCTGCGGCAGAGGGTCAGTGAACGCGAAAAGTTCGCTATTGAAAGCAATTACTATCAACATGTGACTGGGGAAACAGACAGGGTTATCCAGACGTCCATCGAATGGATTGGTCTGTATCCCTCCGATTCCGGCCCGCATTCCAGACTTGGGCTGAACTACCTGCGTTTGGGTGAAACCGAAAAGGCTGTCCAGGCCCTCTGGGAAGCCCAGCGTCTTGCTCCGAATGTAATGGGCAATTACGGAAATCTGTCGGCTGCCTACCTGACCCTGGAAAAATATGACGAAGCGAAGGCTGTCTTAGGTGCCGCCAAAAGTCGCAATCTGGACGCCGTCGGCCTTCGCATCAACGGCTACGACCTGGCTTTCTGTGAAGGCGATCGCACAACGATGCAGAAAATCGTTGATGCAGCCATGGGCAAGCCCGGCTACGAAGATGGATTGCTGGCGCTTCAGGCGGATACCGAGGCTTACTACGGCCATGTCGCGCAAGCGCGTAAATTGCAACAGCAGGCCATGGCAGCGGCGGCGAGAGATGGCGCAAGGGACCGAATCGCTTACTACAACGCATACGCTGCCTGGCGTGAGAGCGAACTTGGAGATAAGCGGATGGCTCGCCAGCATGCCAAGGAGGCTCTATCTGCCAGCGACGGACGCGACATAAAGGAACTGGTCGGGCTGGCTTTAGCGAATGTGGGCGATACAACCGCGGCTAAGAAACTGGCTGACCAACTGGATCAGGAGTATCCGCAGGCCACTTTGATTCAAGCCTACGCGCTGCCAACGATTCGTGCGCTAATCGACATAAAAGCAAGCCGCCCTGCTGCTGCGCTTGAGAAGCTACGGGCCGCCTTGCAGTATGAATTAGGGTATGCGGAGTTTGGTAATTTGGAGCCTACGTATGTCCGCGGGCTTGCCTACCTGGAAATCGGCGACGGCAGAGCGGCGGCGGTAGAGTTTCAAAAGCTCGCCGCTCACCCCGGAGAGATCGACAATTTTGTGACCGGCGCGCTGGCGCACTTACAATTGGCGCGAGCCGCCAAAATGAGCGGGGACATTGACCAGGCACGCAAGCACTACCAGGACTTTCTAGCCTTGTGGAAGGATGCCGATCCAGATATTCCTATTCTGAAGCAGGCCAAAGTGGAATACGGCAGGTTGAAATAGTTAAAGCTATGGGTAGGCCTAGGTTCTAAGCAGCATCGGGTTTCGCCCCGCGAGGCATAGCCGCTCGTGCCCGAATAATGGTTCCGTGACCCGGTTGGGAACTGAGCATAAACTCTCCGCCCAAGAGTTCGATCCTCTCGCGCATACTGATAAGGCCCAGTCCAGCTGCCAAACGGGCTTCTTCTGGGTCGAAGCCGCGTCCATTGTCCTGGATCAATAATGAGAGTCCTTGACCGTCACCTGTGAGTTGAATATTAACGACGCTGGCGCCGCTGTGCTTTCCAATGTTGTGCAATGCTTCCTGCACGACTCGGTAGAAGGACAGACCTGTAGGTCCCTGAATCTCCGTGGGTACCCGGTCAAATACACAGTCCACCGCGATGTGGTATTCCTCCCTGAATTCGCGAGCTGCGCTCTGAACCGCCTTTTGCAGCCCCAGATACTCCAGCGTCGACGAATGCAACTCATGCGAGATGTGGGAGATTTTGTGGGCAACGTCTCTGACCTTCGCAGACAGTTCGCTAATGCCTGGATGTATTTTTCCTGGCATATCCGAGACCGGTTTGCCTGCGCGAGCCATCTGAAGTGACAAGACAGCCAGAGTTTGTCCTATGTCATCGTGCAGCTCTCGTGCGATCCGAGCGCGTTCCGCTTCCTGCGCCTGGACCAGGCGCCCGGCCATTTCCAAGGGTGCCTGTTGCATTTCTTTGCGGGAAGTTAAGTCCTCGAAAACCAGAAGGAAACATTGCGGCTGGCTGGTTACAGAGTCTCGAATAACCGAATACACTACATCGACCCAGATGGTGATGCCATCTTTCCGAGTGATTTTACGCCCACTTCTGTAGCTAGAAATTTCCCCAGCGATCAGGCGATTTCGCTCCGAGCCGTCCTCGTCGCCTCCGAGCAGAGTCTGACTTGACTCCCCGATCAGTTGGACGGAGGGAACTCCAACAAGTTCTGAGAGACGCTGGTCTATCCATCGCCATTTGCCGTCCAGCGAAATTTGCGCAAGAGCGAGACTCGAGTGCTCAAGGGAGCAAAACGCGCCCGCCTGTTGGCGCAAGAAATCAGTTTGATCACTCTTTGGCATGTGCTAGCGCTCCGTCACTCGGCAGACCGGCCGTATTATCTCACCTCCCGGGCGAGCGAGCCCAAACATTGTCCGGAGCTTCGCGTTCCGGGCCGTGCGCAACTGATTTCCACATTCGGGTCTACGGCTATTTCTCGACCGTCGCTTCAGGCACGACAGCTGCTGGAGTGCTGATTTCGGAATCAATCAGAGCCTCGCAGTATTGCAGTGAGATCGAGCTTCAGATTAACTGAATCGCACTCTCCGGTATTTAGGGATTCCCCTAGTTGTGCACACCTCGAGCCAGACTTACGTTAGCTCAGGACCAGACTTTGGCCGCCCGGACATTTCGCTTGGGTTCAAGAGATGAGAAGAAGAGAGTCAGCTCTGCACCGACAGGGTGTTGGGTATCGAAGAGGTGAGAAGTTCATCGCGTGAGGAATGACATGCCAGATTACTCAGATGAGCCCGATGAGACAGTTGCGGCGGCTGCGATTTGCTTGGACTGCAACACGTTGGCATTTGCGTATCGCCCAAAGGACATAAGACGTGACGGATCTGATCGGTGGGAGTTCATGTGCCCGGATTGCGGTACGAGTTTTGCCATGCCTGAACGTGAATTGGTTTTTCAGTCCCTGCCCGAGGAATGGCTTTTGGCCAAGGTTTACGCTGCGTAGCGAGAAGCCGCGGCTGATTCAGCCCAAAGACGGGGGCTTTGATAGCAAACTAGATGGCGCAGGGTAGTCGAGGCTTTACACCGTGCAACGAGGCCACGTCTTTTCCCACAGCGTGACGCTCCAAACGGAAGTAAGTACAACAAAACCTCGGAAAGGTAACGATTCGCGTCTTCCCGAGGGTTCAAGTATGTCGCTTTTGGTTCCTTACCATAGGGCTCCGCCGATTTACCAATCGTCGTTGGTACCATGCCAGGTCTTGTCGGGATTGTAGAGTTCCATCGTCGAAGCGATCTTCGACGTGTTCGGCCCCAGGTCCTTCTGGTAGACAACACCATCATAGCTGACGATGAACGTCTGAACGCCGGTGACCCTATAGTCAGCGGGCCACGCAACGATAGCAAAGCCGCCGATCATGGCGCCCTCGACAAAATAGTCCAGCGTTCCCAATCGTGCTGCCGGTCCCTGGCCTCGCAAGAGCTTGAAGTAGTAACCGTGGAAGGGTTTCTTTTCTGCATACCCTTCTGCCAGGGCCTTCGCAACCGCTTCACCCACTGGACCCTCCCAACTTCCATCCGGGTTCTGCCAGGCCAAGCCGTCGTGTTTTCCAGTTGAACTGATAACTTTCTGCGCGTACTGGTTCACTCCGGAATCGTCGTGGATTTGGGAAGCGTATTCCTCCTGTGCTTCCACATAACCACGAAAGATAGTAATTACATCCAGTTCGTTCGCTCCGATGCGCCGCAGCAGTATCTCGTGATGTCCTGCCTTTGTATCGAAGTACCACTCCCCATTCCTTTTCACCATGGGAATGGGAAACGGCCATTCCTCACTGCCCACCACGAGGATGGCACGATTGGGATTCTTGGGGTCTATCTCCACGGACTTCTTCTCGTGAGCTTCGGCGGCGAATGCAAGGCATCCTTTCTTGTCCTCGACCGGATCGGCACTGGCCACAAAATCAGCACCCGCGGGGCCAAATATCTGCAGGAGAGAGGGCACATCAAATTGATTCGCTGCAGCGATGAGGAGGTCGGCAGCTTGCTCCGGGTTCTCAAAGGCTTTTTGAGTCGGTTGTGAGGAGTTGGCCGACTCACTTTTTGATGGTGTTTGGGCAAGTGAACGGTCGGATAGAGTGCAGGAAAGGGCGACCATCATTGCGCTTACGAAGAGCAATTGCGCGATCGGTTTCGATTGGTTGGATGTCATGTCTGTCTCCTTGATCTTGATTACTTACCGCCGCCGCCCCCCGCCACCACCGCCGCTCCGCGACGCTCCGCCGCCCCCGGAGCCGCCGCTCATGCTGGAAGAACCGCGCTGGCTGCTAGAGCGAGCCGCTCCTCCGCTCGTCCCACTTGAGGCGCCACCAAAAGCGCTTTTGTTAGATCCACTTGGAGTACTAGGAACTTGCCGATTGCCAACACGATCCGTAGTGCCCGCCTGTTGCCGGCCTCCAGCACTGCGGTCTGTGGTTCCGGCTTGTTGCCGGTTCGCACCGCTGCGATCCGTGGTTCCGGCTTGTTGTCGGCCCCCGGTGTTCCGATCCATCGTTCCCGCCTGTTGTCGGCCGCCCGTTTGACCCTGATTCTTCCGTGCATTCGCTTGTCGTGTCGACATCGAATCCCCGCGGGCGGTGCCTCCGTATTGCGTCGCGGTAGCTTTGTTCGAGTAGGGTGTGCCGCCTCGGTGCTGGGGATTATGCTGCCAATTGTTGTTACCGCTCCGATTGATGTTGTTTACGTTGTTGCGATTTGCGTTGTTGACGTTGTTGTGGTGGCTTACGTAGTTATTGTTGACGTTAATGTTGACGTTATTGCCGCCCCATCCGCAGTTGTAGCCCCAGCCCCCGTGGTAAGCCGCCCCGATGGCGATGCCGACGCCGAACGCAATGGCAGCTCCGGCCGCGTAATACGAGGGTGGTGGGTAAACGATTGGCGGATATGGGTAAACCGGGGGGCCGTACACCACAACGGGGTTGTAGCTGGGAACATAAACGACTTGCGGGTTGGCCTGCTCAATCACAACGACAGTCTTGGTCTCCACAACCTTCGTTTCGACTTTCTGCTGCTCGGTGGATTTCAAATTTCCTGCGTTCTTGGCCTTCGTACGCATACGTTGCACGGCGTCCATTACGTCGGCCTGCTGGGCAAGAAATGCGTTGCCCAGATCCGTGGTCCACTTCACGTTTTCTGCAAGCTGCTTTATTACGTCAGGCAAAGGAGCCATCGCTTGTACGCTGGGATCCCAGTCCTGCTTCTGAACCGCATCGGTGAGGGCTTTGTCCTTCAAATCTTTGTGCTGCTGCATCCATTGCTGTAGTTGAATGATTTCCAGAGGATAAGTGGAGGCGGCAAGCACTTGAGCCAGCAGCGGATCGGGGTAGAGCGCGATGGGAGCCACCAACGAATCGAGTTGATCATTCGGAATCTTGGGAGCCGCCTGCTCCTGCGCTGCAGCCGGCTGAGTCGATGGCCGCGCATATGCCGCCGGGTCTCCAGTTGCCAGGAGTATTGAAAAGAACAGTGCCAAGAGGGCGCGGACAGTGCCCCCTGGGAACCTTGCTCTCAGTGGTTTCATGGTTTTGTACCTTTCCCGTTTCTACTTCTGACGTTGCTGGTCACGTTCGTTTCCGGCGGTCAGAATTTGCAGAGCCATGTTCTACAGACGAACCTAGATTTCGGTCGGACTTTGTGCAACTAGGGAAATCCCTAAGAATGCTTGGAACGACGAAGAGAGAATGGAGTCGAATAAAGGAACCGCCCTTGAAGTGCAGGATTGCTCTGAGCGCCATCCGCTGGAATGGTCCACCGTTTTCGCTGCGCTGGGTGGAGTAGCACGACGCTCATTGTGCTTTCTTGAATGCCGCACATTAGGACGAGTACGGTAACTCTAGAGTGCCGGTACCTGGGCCAGAGAATGCAGGCAAAGATGCACACCGCAAGTTCTGGTGGCGATCTGAACCGAGGAGTGTGCGTCAGCACCCTTGGTCAGCTCACTGTATCTGTCTGAGACAATGGTCATCGTTAAGACGCACCGCTCGCACAGCCAGAGCCACTCTGTGTCCCAACCCTGTTCATGGAAGTCCCCGCCGGGTGCCACACCGGGCGACTTCGGCGCAAAGACAAAAAGCTTGCCGCCGCGAAGGTATCGGAATCCTTCTGTGCAGGACGGGTTCGCGCACTTCTCCACCATTTCGTCACTTTTCGGAGATGGCGAAGTCCCGGGCTCCTAATGAGACCGGCTCCACTTCTCCAGCATCTCGGCGTGGTTGTAGTTGACTGCATTGAAATAGGTTGGAACTCCACGGGCCCACTTCTACATAAAGCCCCGGGGCAAGCATCTCATCCCCGTCCCGATCATAAATCGCTCCAGACAACGCATCGCTCAAGCGCCAAGCTTTCCCCGTTAAGTCTCGCCACGGAATACGCACCCGAGATTGAACGGTGCTGTCGCTGAGATTGACGATAATGAGGAAATGTTCGTCGTCTTTCTCCCATGCCCAAGCCACGAGGTTTTGAAAGCTCGCGTTGTCAGGCCATCCCGTACGCTCGCATAGGGTCCACTGACCGTCACGAAAGACCGGGCTGTTGATAGCTTCCAGGAGCGTGGTGTAAAAAGCTTGCAATTCGTGATTGGAAGGCTCTTCGGGGCGTCTACCAAGAAAAACGGGAGGTCTTATCTTTCGCCCCACGAACTGCCCCTCGTGGAAGAGTCTCCCACCGGGCAGCGTGGCCATTGTGACCGCGGCCGCCCGCTCCTTGTCCGGCGAGAATGTCGAGGCTGCACGAGGTTCGTCGTGGTTCTCAACGAAGCGGAGGAGTTTCTGCTGATAGGCAAGGTCGGCACAGAGATGAAGGCGGATGTTCTCCGCGTTACAGTGCTCAAGCCGATCATAGAGTTTCTTGTCATAGCAGAAGTCGAATCCCTTCTGCTGCAACTCCCACTCCAGATCCCAATATGCCTCTGCAATGAAAAGGAAAGCCGGATGCGCCTTCTTGATAGCCGGAATCACATCAGTCCAATACTCTGTCGCCGGTCGTGGACCGGCACGATTACCCCAAGTCCGCTCAAAGATCGGATTCAGCAAAAGCATCGCCATATCGCAGCGGATGCCGTCGCACTGATTCGCAATACCTGAAATAGTGTCAATCACGGCTTGTCGAAGCCCTGGTTGAAAGGCATTCAGTTGGAGAACATCTGGCCATGCGGGAAAGTATGGATCACGCCCGCAGGCGTAGACACTGCCTGCAATATCAACAAAGGAAGCCGGGTCCCTGCTGGCGTCGCCAGCGTTCCCCTGCACAAAGTACTCAGGGTGCGCTTGCACCCAAGGATGGTCGGGGGCCACATGGTTTGGCACGAAATCCAAAATTAGGTTGATGCCCCGCTTCGAGAGTTCCTGGCGAGCCACAGCAAGACCCGCAGGGCCGCCTAGATGTTTGTCGACAACGTAGCGCCGAACGCAATAGGGCGATCCCACATTGTCTTGCAGTTGGAAATCGGGAAGAGCTCGGCGGAAATCCTCTAGCAAGCTCTGATTTCGATTGGCAATCGCAATTCCTGCCGGGCTTCGTTCCCAAACGCCCATCAACCACACGGCATCGAAACCGTAGGCAGCTATGGCATCCCATTCCGCCGAGGGTACGCAGCTTAGGTCAACCGCGGTTCCCGATTTGCTGAGATCGGAAAGCCAGACCCACGTATCGACTTCATAGATCGTTGGATATCTAGGCCACTTTGGCATGTTCGTGCTCCTGTGTTTCTTTCTTAGCAAACATTTCGTGTACGCCGCCGGCCAGCACCGTTTCTGCGTCGATTCGGCCGAAGAGCTCGATCAGCTTCGCGACAACACCAGTCCAGCCGGTCTGGTGGCTTGCTCCAAGTCCCGCACCGTTATCGCCGTGGAAGTACTCATTGAACAGGATGTAGTCCTTCCAGTGGGGGTCGGTTTGGAACTTCTCGGTCCCGCCGTACACGGGACGCCGGCCGGACTTATCCGGTACGAAGATCCGGGTCAACCGATTGGAGATTTCCCGGGCTACCTCAAATAGGTTCATCAGCTTGCCCGAGCCAGTGGGACACTCGATTTTGAAGTTGTCGCCGTGATAGATGTAGAACTGCAGCAAGGCGCGAATCAGCAGCGCATTGACGGGCATCCAGATTGGACCACGCCAGTTGGAGTTTCCTCCAAACAGGCCGCTGTCGGATTCTGCCGGAAGATAGTTCACCCGGTATTCCTGGCCGTCCACATTGAAGACATAGGGATGTTCGGCATGGTAGCGAGACAGGGCCCGAATCCCATACGGACTCAGGAATTCGTTCTCATCGAGCATGCGCGACAAAATTCGGCGCAGCCGTTCCGGATTCACGAGCGCCGCGATACCGCGATCACCACATCCGAAATAGCCCGGCCCGGTTGGATGAATGCTATTGCGCAGGTCGGGCATGCGCCCCCAACGCTCCCTTAAGATACCCATTACTCTCGGCACCCGCTCGCGCTGCCACGGTTCAAAGACACTGGTCGCGCAGAGAGGCAACAGGCCCACCATGGAACGGACCTTCAGCCGAGTTGCACTGCCGTCGGGCAGGCGCAGGACGTCGTAGTAGAACCCATCTTCTTCGTCCCACATACCGTCCGGCCCCGTCTGATTCATCGCGTGGGCAATCAAGAGGAAGTGATCCGCAAACTTGACGGCCATGTCCTCGAAGGAGGGGTCGTGGGCCGCCAGTTCAGTGCTGATCTCGAGCATGTTCTGACAGAACAGTGATACCCACGCGGTGCCGTCAGCCTGCTCGAGGTGCCCCCCGGTGGGCAACTGCGCGCTGCGGTCAAAGACGCCGATATTATCCAACCCCAGAAAACCTCCCTCGAAGAGGTTCTTGCCAAAACGATCTTTGCGGTTCACCCACCAGCTGAAGTTCAGCATCAACTTCGAGAAGGACCGCTTGAGGAATTCCAGATCGCCCTTGCCCTTGAGCATCTCCTCGGTCCGATAAAGGAAGATCGTTGCCCATGCGTGGACCGGAGGATTGACGTCACTGAAGTTCCACTCGTAGGCCGGAATCTGCCCGGTCGGGTGCAAGAAGTATTCCTGTAGCATCAGGTCGAGTTGTTGTTTTGCAAAGTCCACATCGACCGTGGAGAGCGCAATCGCGTGGAAGGCCAGATCCCAGGCTGCATACCACGGATATTCCCACTTGTCCGGCATGGAGATGACGTGTTCGTTGACCATGTGGGACCATTCAACGTTCCGCATTTGTTTCCCACCAGGGTGCATGGGATTGATGCCGTGCTCCTCAAGCCACTTCTCCACTTCGAACCCGAAATACTGCTTCGACCAAAGCATCCCAGCCAGCGCCTGTCGCATGACCAGCGCCTCATCTTTACTGACCCGCTCTGGCGTGATTGCGCGATAGAATTCATCTGCTTCACGCTGACGAGTCTGCATTGCCTCTTTGAAGTTCTTGAAGGGATCTCGCAATGCGCCCGGCGCGAGGTCACTCAGTCTCAAACGAATGATGGCCGTTTTGCGCGCGCCAACCTTAATCACGTAATGTGCGGCAGCCTTTGTTCCGACCTGCTCGGGGTTGACCGCATCTTGTTTTCCGTTCACTACGCAGTTGTTGATTCCATCCTTGACGTAGCGACTGTTGTTTGGGCTGCCAAAGACTCTCTCGTTGTTGGTCTCATTGTCGGTGAAAAGCAACGGTACGTCCCCGTCACAATACAAGTAGCGTTCGCCGAGGGTGTGGTGCGACGCCGCAACCGCCCTGCCACCTTTGTTGTCGGTCACCTGCTTCAACGACGGCTTGGGTGTGTCCGCCGACCACGCCCAGGTGTTGCGAAACCAAAGAGTCGGCAGGACATGTATGTCAGCAGGCTCCGGACCGCGATTGCACACTGTGATCTGGATAAAGATGTCCTCTGGGCTCTGCTTGGCATATTCCACGAATACATCGAAGTAACAATCGGCGTTGAAGATGCCAGTATCCAAGAGTTCGTATTCCATGTCGCCGCGGTTGCGCCGTTTGTTAGTTGTTACCAGGTCTTCGTAAGGAAAAGCTCCCTGGGGATACTTGTATAGATACTTCATGTAGGAATGCGTGGGCGTACTGTCCACGTAAAAGTAATACTCCTTGACGTCCTCACCGTGGTTGCCTTCACTGTTCGTCAACCCGAAGAGACGTTCCTTGAGTATTGGGTCCTTTCCGTTCCACAAAGCGACACCGAAGCAAAGCAATTGCTTCTCGTCGCTGACACCTGCAAGGCCATCCTCTCCCCAGTGATAAGCGCGGGAACGAGCCTGATCATGGCTGAAGTAGTCCCAGGCATTGCCATTCTCGCTGTAGTCTTCGCGCACAGTGCCCCACTGCCGCTCGCTAAGATATGGCCCCCACTTCCTCCACGGAATTTTGCTTGTACTGGCTTCTTGGAGCCTCACTGTTTCCGGATTCGTCTGCATATTCAGCCTCTTTCGAGAGATCGCTTGGTGGTCGCTTCGTTGCACTGCCATTTCCCGTCATTGCGAAACCTTTTCTGGTCACCGCTTTACGCCACAGGGCGCAGGTTGCGCAACCTTGGCCCAAGCCTGATTCTCAAACACACTCTAGGCCTGACTTGTGGTGCTGACTACTAGGGAAATCCCTAATGGTCCGGGCCGGCGGCGGAGAACCGATCAGCGCTGTGGAAAAGCGATCATGCCGATTTGGCCGCTGGCCGATCAATCTTCTTCCGGTCCGGCAGAGCCGATTTCAACAACCCCTGTTCTCCGGCCTCCGCCAAGGCCGAAGCGGAGGAGATGAAAATGGTCTGCGATGGAAGAGCGATCTGAACGCCAGCCGACTCGACGCATCCCATGATCTGGAGCAGCAGTGCCTCCTGGATCTCGAGGAATTGGTTCCAATTCTTGGCCGAGATGTAGGCGAAGACCTCCACGTCGAGAGAAGAAGAGCCGAAGCTAAGAAAGCGCACGCGAACTGAAGTTGGGTCGACAAGCCGAGTCTCCCCCAGCAAGGTGCGGATGTTTCCAAGGACGGTATGCATTTGCTCTGCGGTGGTCCCGTAACGGAGCCTCAAGATCGGATGAAGCCAGAACTTGTCGCGTGCCGAAAGGTTCTCGAGGCTCAGGTTCGCGATCTGCCCGTTAGGGACCGTCACCATGGTTCGGTCCAGAGTTCGGATACGGGTTGAACGTAAGCCGATATCATCGACTGTGCCCAACGTCTCCCCCACTCTTAGAGTGTCTCCGATGCGCACCGCTCGGTCTAAGATTAGTGATATACCGCCGATTACGTTCTCCAGCGTCTTCTGCGCGGCGAACGCAACAGCAATGCCACCGATGCTGAGTCCAGCGAGGGCCGCAGTTAGTTGCACACCGAAGTGATAAAGGGTCACCAGCACGCCCACGACGATAATGAGTCCGTCGATCGTCCGACGCGCAAGCCGTAACATAGAAGTGGTTCCGGTAAGGTTGACACCTCGAAGATGTCGACGGATGTATTTTTCGGCCCAGCCGTTGACGAGAATCAGCAGCCAGACAGAGCCCGCTATGGTGATGATGCTGGAGGTGCTGGACCAGAACTGCCGTGCCAACAGCGGAAGACTCAGCACGGTCAGTAACCAGCGAATAACCCCGGCCAAGAGCAAAATGCGGATTGGAATGGGCAAGACGTGGGGATCGGGCAGGTCTGGCTTTTTATACAGGCGTCGGCGCCACTGACCAATCAGACGGTTGAGGCTGCGGCTCACCAGGGTGGTGAGCAAATAGAACAGTGGCATGCCTACAAAAACGGCCAGCCATTCAAATAAGACGATACCCGCGAGGCGGGTATTTACTAGGAATTCGGGGAGAACGCTCTCTACGGGTACTTCGTCGAGCTGCGCAAACAGACCAGGAATGGATTCCAAGGTCTTAACGGAGAACACCCATACGAGCCCGATCGGCTTCCCGCGATCCACCCGTTCGACGACGATGTCCACATCGCCCTCGGCGCTGGTAATCGTTCCCACCACGTCTTGGTCGGGCTTTAACGGATTTGAGAGGGAGCCCTCGGGAAGGTCGCTGATTGTGTTGAGCCGGGCGGGCAGACGACGGTCGAGCACGACGGAGAATTGATGGGCAAGATCCGTGGCGGCTTTCCCACGAAATCCGGTGTTCAGATATCGGGCGGCGAGTTCATAATCCCCTTTGTGAGCGGCACTCAAGAAGCCAAAAACTGTTCCCCGTGGTGTCGTACGGCCCAGAGCGTCTTTGGGGATCTCGGTTTGGGGCGTCGTCGGTGTAGACGAAGGAATGCCAGCCTGCGTCCAGGCGGGGACGCAAAACGGTATAACTAGGGAGAGGAAGCAAGCGCCCGCAAAAGCGGCTAACTGCGTCCCGCGATTCCATAACCGTTTGCTCTCGCGTTTGCACTCCATGACTGCCTCCACCCATTTTCTTGCACGTTAACCTGAGCTGATCGATCCTTTCTTTTCCACCCAGACAGGTTAGGTAAGGCCGCGTGCACTTCTTCAGGCTGGCGAATCACCACTTCGTGGCGCTCGGCCAGAACCCACTCTTCATGAAGAGGCCAAGGCGTACTTACGCACGCGGGCCGGTTTGCGAGAGTGCAAGGACTACCATTCTTGCCTCGGTTTGCAATCGCTGCAACGGCGGACCTCTTTGCCAAGTCGATCTAGGCCTTGGAAAGCACCATCCGCTCGGGAGTCAGGTTGTACGTCCATGGACATCCCGAGTTCTTCCAGCCGTTCCTCAACCGCTGGCCCGCAAAAACGCTGTCAGAATCCTCGACGGCATCTCCCTCCATGCCATCCAGGATCTGGTAGACGTGCGTGAAACCTGCCTTGGCGAGCAGGTTGACAGCAATGGCACTGCGCCCTCCAGACCGGCACATGACGAGAAGCGTGTCGTCGGGCTTGGCAATCTCCTTCACGCGGGAGACGAAATCGGATAGCGGCTTCATTGGGAACTGTCCCTTGCCGGCGTCCCACTCATACGTCTGAATGGCGATAGGGACTTTCCAAGCCATGGTCGGATGACCGACAAAGAGGTACTCTTCGGGAGTGCGGACGTCGAGAATCTTCACTTTCTCCGGCTCGGCCTTCCACATTTCGTAGGCCTCCTTAGCTGTCACATAGAGTCCTAGCACCGTCTGTTTGCCTTTAGGAATATTTGCATTTGGTTCCGTCATATTCAGTTGTGCTCCTTTAGTTTGTTTTGCACCGACCCCGATACCCCTTTCGACCTATCAAGACGATTTGTTGAACCAACGATCGTCAGCAGTCCGGGCAAAAACTGGACGTCGGTATCGTGATGGACTCTTCACCGGTTCCTCGGCTCTGCTGCGAAACTTGTGTAAACTCCTCCGCATTCAAGATCTGTTCCTCTCAGCTCAGCGCTTCCGACATCACCTGTGACAGCACCGCCGAGCACCTGCAGCAATAAGCAGAGCTTCGGCAAGTCAAACCTTGGCGCTTTGAGAACTCTGCTCTACAGCCTGCCTCTCTTGTCCCGCCGGTTCCGCCTTGGCAGTCCACTCGCCGGCAGGCACGGGATGGTTGCGGTACAGACGGCGCGTGAGGACTGAGATCGGGCCGCGCAACAAGAGATACGGGACAATCGCGCATATGCTGGCCACGATCAACGCTTGAACGATGTAGAACGCTTGTAAAACCACAACCTGATATGCGGCATCAAGCGCGAGGGCCACAATTAGCACCCTGCCGAGGTCCTTGAATGCAGAGCGGAGAAGCCGTGGCCGCTCAGTCGGGTGTGTGAGGAGGCTCCAAAAGAACATCGTCTGCCCCTCGCGGGCGTCTCTCAGACCAGATCGGACCGCGAGGAAGACGACCACAACGGGCATGGTCAGCAGGCGGAGATGCAATGGTCCGCTCGCGCGGCCGAGGAGTTGATCAACTCCTCGAGAAAGCGTTTGGAGGATGAAATCCATGGTTCACTTGTTCGGATGACCGAGCCATATCCGAATTCAACTTTTGGTGAGCCTTGCGCATGACGCATACCACGGGAGGTGTTCGGTTTTCCGCACCCATTCCACAAAAAGAGCGGCGACGCAGCTTAATCGGTAATGCATAAACAAAGGTCGTCAACCGCTGCTTATCTGGCGCGCGATGCGAGTCAGGCTCAGTCTCCAACAACAACCCTAGGATGAGGTCGAGATCGAAACAACTAGGGAAATCCCTAGACAGAGGCAAGGGTGAACTACAACAAGTGTGGCGGCGGGCGCGCCCTCGATGGATTTCCGCACCAATGTCCGCAAGAACTAGTCTAGGGAGCCGTGGGAAAGAACATCTTCCATCCGTTCTTTAGGCGGTTGCCCAGAACGCTATCAGAAACCTCAAGGGGAGCTTCTTCAGCCATCAATAACGTTGCACGCTGGTCTTGAACCCCTGCTCTGCAAGCCGAGAGACGGCTACTCCGCGGACTTCCCGCGATTTCACACTGGCCCGCCAGAGGGCCTATGCTTGTGGCTAGTCCTCGGTCCGATTCAGGATGTTCACGAGTTTCCAGGGGTTTTGATAATTTTCGATCACCAGTTCCTTCGTCTTCTTGTCGATTTTGAACTGGCACGCCGGTAACAAAACGCCGGTGCTCTTATCTTTCTCATTGATGAGATCAAACTCCAGAGCAGATAAGTTGTAGTCGCTGGAGCGGCTATTCGTCCAAGCCTCGCCGAATCGGATGGGGCGGTTCGTCAGCACTCGGATCCTTCTGCCACCAGCGATCGGGAGCTGTCGAATGAAGCTCACGTCGTAACCCAGTGTGCCGGTGATCGCAATGCGGCCCTTTGACGGCATTTTTTCCAGCGCGTTGAAGAGTCCCTCGGAACCGGCTTTCTCGAACGCGCCGATCAGAACCTGGCGCTCTTCTGGAGTCGAATACTCGGTAATATGGACGGTCACATTGAAACTGCGCCCCATTTGGGTCGATTGGCCCATCGCTTGAGCCTGAAACACCTCGCGCTTCGGCTTGTCCTGAGCCAGCAGTAATAGCGCGAGGCTGACAACCGTAGCTATGGCCAGAACCAACTTCTTTGCGTTTAGCACTTTCCCTCCTCAGCTCTCAACTCTCAGAGGTACATATACCCTGAGTCTGCCGATCTACCCTCAGGAAGGTGAGTATCTTCGCCTCCCCGAGGCTAGACCCATTTGACTTCCGCCAGACACGCAAAGGATTCTCGAAGAACCTCTTACCGTAGCGTTAATAACCCCTGCCTCCGAAGGTGAAGTTGACACCAGCGGAATAGCGGAAGTTGTGTTGGGATGAATTGTTGAACTGGTTGGTGAAGTCGGTCATCAGGTAGTCGATCTCCACCGGTCGGAACTGAAATGCCTTGCTGATGGGAATGTCGACGCCGCCGCCAAAGGCCATCGCAAAGGCATCCCCTGCCGGAGATCCCGAGGTGGTACACGAGAGTTGGCACGCTTTAGTCAGGTTTCCGTACACGTTGCTGTGCGCCGCGCCGAAGAGCAGGTGTGCGAATGGCTGGAATTTCTGCGTGCGGAACTTGACCTGGGGGCCGAACAAGTACGTAAACAGGTTGCCTTGCGCAGTGAGGTTCCCATATGAGCCCGTCCACTTGATCGTGTTGCTGCCATAACCTTGGAGATCCATTTTGATTCCAAAGTAGTGGTTGATGTTAACGACGAGAGCGCCACCGCCTCCATTGAGACTCAAGCTTTGGGTTTCGTGAGCGGCGGGGTAAAAGCGGGCGTACGAGTAGTCGGCAGCGACCTCTGCTCGCGGGAAGTCTTGAGACCACGCGGCGAGCCCCACTAGCAAAACTGCGCATAATGTGAACACTTTAGTAAGCTTCATTGGATTTTTCCTTTCAAGTTTAGGTGCGTGACTGAACCATCCGGTTACAACCGCCTTTGAGGGCGTCCTTCACAGAAGATCACAAGTGAGTCGAACAAAGCAGCTAGGGCTTTCCCTAGTAGTACGCATATCGAGGGATTGATAGGTTCGATACGAGTCGGAGCAGCGTAGCGATTTCAGCGACGAGGCAACCTCCCATCGTGTAAAGCCATGGCCTCACCAATGACAGTCAATTCGCTTATCTATTCCGGAGGTGCGAGTAAACCAGGCCTCCGCAAAGCATTCATTTGTCAGGTGGTGTTTGTCTTTTCCGAGCGAGCACGGACACTTCCTGAGGTATAAAGGATGCGAACTCGCAATGAAGTGCTGAAGAATTGCACACGTCACTGCATTCAAGCGGCGGGGTTGGGACTGCTACTCGCGATTCTTGCATCTCCAGTCGCGGCCCAGACCCAGTCCTACCAAACTTGGCCTGAAATCGATACTTACCTACGGTTGAGTACGCAAGTGCGTGCCTCGTTCTTTGCAGCCACTACGAAGGAGAATCGTCAGGGCACGGATGCCGAGGTAGGACCGAATATCGACTTCTTCTTGAAGCCTCTCGTCAAACTGAAACGGATCACCATCTTTGACCTCGATCAGTCTAAGGATAGGCCGTTAATGCTGCGGTTGGGATATCGTTATATGCCAACGACGAATGGGCCAACCGAAAATCGTGGCATACTGGAAGCGACAGGTCGGTACCCGCTCGTCCGCGGCGTATTGCTATCTGACCGAAACCGTGCAGATCTGAGATTTATCGCTGGGGAATTCTCCTGGCGATATCGTAACCGACTGACGGCAGAACGAACCTTCTCAATACGCTCCTATCACTTCACGCCCTACGTTCGAGCTGAAGTCTACTACGACGGCGACTTGCACAAATGGAGCAGGACGACCGAGACCTTTGGACTTGTCTTTCCAATTCGCAAGCGCGCCGAGATCGAGCCCTATTACGAGCACCAGAACGACACCGGTAACGCTCCGAATCGACAGGTCAATGCGTTCGGTTTGTCACTCAGTTTTTATTTCCGACTTTCTCGGTAAGATTGGACTACAAGCAGTTATACCGATCAAAAGCATTGTTGTTTTTGACAGTGTTTCCGACGGAGACTAGCTGTGACAATTGCAATTCGGCGGACGAAGTAACTGCGCCCGCCGTCCTGAGGACGTCATCGGGAGGACCCATGACTGAGCTGATGTTGTTCCCTTTGAGCCAAGAGCTTGCCCACCGTAGGTGTGAATCGTCATGACCTACGCCGAGCGGTATTCTGAGGGCAAGGCCCTGCGCGAGAAGTGTCCCCGTTTGTCACACGCCATCTGGAAGGTTTCCTCCAACCGCCGGGATCCGGTTCAACAGGTCTTGGACTCTGAGAAAGGACGCCTGCCCGAATTGCTTCCCCTACGACACGGGCGCATGGTCCGCTCAGCGTTCACGTTTTATCGCGGCGCCGCCCTCACGATGGCTGCGGATCTGTCATCCACGCCAATCACTGGAGTTTACGTTCAATGCTGTGGGGATGCTCACCTCTGTAATTTCGGTGGATTCGCCACGCCGGAGCGGAAAGTAATCTTCTCCATCAATGACCTCGACGAGACTCTCCCGGCACCGTGGGAGTGGGACGTCAAGCGCCTCGCCGCAAGCTTCGTCGTGGCGTCCCGGGACAATGGTCTGACGGATGTCGCTGCGAAAGATGTGGCCGCGAAGTGCGTTCGCACCTACCGCAAGTCGGTCGCTGAGTTCAGCCAGATGAAGGCGCTGGAGTTGTGGTACCAAGCAATCGAGGCAGACGAACTGGTGGCAAGCATCAAAGACAGCGATCTCCGAAGCAGGGGCCTGAAGCACCTTGAAAAGGAGCGTGGGAAGAGCATCGCCGAGGATATCTTTCCCAAGCTTGCGGAGCAGAACGGAAAGATGCCCCTGATTAAGGATCAGCTCCCGACGATCTTCCACAAGGAGGGCTACGCTCCGGGGAAGGTCTGGAGCGCCCTCCGCGCCAACCTTGCTAAATACCGCGAAACGCTGCCAGCTTCCACTCAGTCCCTGCTGGATCGATACCAGATCCGGGATGCCGCAATCAAGGTGGTCGGCATCGGCAGTGTCGGGACCTCCTGCTGGGTAATGCTCTTAATGGCGGGAGAAGACGACCCACTGTTCCTCCAAGTGAAAGAGGCGCGTACCTCGGTACTGGAGCCGTACGCCAGGGCAAGCGTCTTCACTAATCATGGCCAGCGCGTCGTGAACGGCTACCGGCTTATGCAGCCAGCAAGCGACTTGTTCCTCGGGTGGTCACATGGTCTCGAGAACAG
>Ga0181532_10002111_pt1 | contig 18663 bp, 15 predicted proteins | sample PEATcosm2014_Bin_33_FD_119768 | JGI IMG/M metagenome (GOLD analysis project Ga0181532, IMG submission 119768) | Peatland microbial communities from MTU Mesocosm Facility, Houghton, MI, USA - PEATcosm2014_Bin11_30_metaG | ecosystem: Environmental > Terrestrial > Soil > Wetlands > Peat | place... | reverse complement strand
TAGCCCACGTAAAGCGCGTTCGACTTGGGCGCCAGCGCCAGATAAACGGCCGCCTGCGCCAGCGCCAGGTTCCCCTCCGGCATGCCCACGAAATGCGCCGCCTGCATGGCGGCGACGCTCACCGCCAAAGCATTGGGATCGGCCAGGCCGATATCTTCGGAAGCCATGCGAATTATGCGTCGCGCGACGTAGAGCGGATCTTCGCCGGCCTCGAGCATGCGGCCCAGCCAATAAAGCGTGGCGTCGGGATCGGAATTGCGCACCGACTTGTGGAGAGCTGAAATCAGATTGTAATGCTCCTCGCCGGCCTTATCGTAGAGGAGCATTTTACGCTGCAGCGTATCTTCCAGGATGGTTTCGGTGACGACCGCGTGCCTCGCCTCGCCTTCGCGTGGTGCAGCGGCCACCGCTACCTCGAGTGTGTTGTAAGCCGCGCGTGCGTCGCCATTAGCAAACACGGCGATCTGGCGCAGCAACTCCGGAGCCATCTCCGCTTTCTCCTTGCCCAGGCCGCGCTGCTCGTCCTTCAAGGCGCGCTCCAGCAGTGTTATTACTTCATCCGTGGAGAGAGCCGAAAGCATGTAGACCTTGGCGCGAGAGAGAAGCGCGGAGATCACTTCGAAAGAAGGGTTCTCAGTGGTGGCGCCGATCAGCACCACGTCGCCGCGCTCGACGTAGGGGAGAAAGGCGTCCTGCTGCGCTTTGTTGAACCGGTGAATTTCGTCAATAAATAGCACTGTTCGCCGGCCGTATTGCCGCATCTTCTCCGCCGTCGCCATCACTTCCTTGATCTCTTTTATGCCCGAGAGGACGGCGCTGAAGCGCACGAACTCGCTACGGGTTTTGCGCGCGATAATTGTCGCCAAAGTGGTCTTACCCGAGCCCGGCGGACCCCAGAGGATCATGGAGGCAACCTCGTCGCGCTCGATCTGCTTGCGCAACGGCTTGCCCGGCCCGAGGATGTGGAGTTGCCCGACGTATTCCTCGATGGTCTCCGGCCGCATGCGGTCGGCGAGCGGCGATGGTGTGGAGAGTTGCTCGTCTGACTTGCGAGCAAGGTCTGCACCAGGTGCTTCAAATAAGCTCATAAGAATTGGCTCATTAAAACCGATTGTCCGTGGTCCGTGGCCTCCGTCTATCCGCCTTTCCGCACGTCCAAACAACCTGAACCATCAAGGAACAACGGACAACTGACAACGGACCACGGACGTCGTTTCAATACTTGAATCCCCGCTGCCGTGCCGCTTCGTAGAGGAACACACTTCCCGCAGTTGCCGCGTTGACGGAATCCATTCCCGGACGAATCGGAATTCTCAAAACCTGTGATGCTTCCTGGGCAATCTCCGGCGGCAGGCCGGAAGCCTCTCTGCCCACCATGATGGCGACCGAGCCTCGCAGATCTGCCTGGCAAAGCGGCGTCGGGCTATGGCGGTCGGCGGCGACAATGCGGACTCGAGCCGCGCGCAGACGATGCAACAGATCTTTGAGCGGCAGATCGTGAAACACCGGAAGGTGGAAAATCGCGCCGGCGGAAGACCGCACGGCCTTGGGATTGAACGGGCTGACGGTTTCCGGCAGGGTGCAAAGGGCCGAGGCGCCGAAAGCCGCCGCGCTGCGCATCAGAGTGCCCAGGTTGCCAGGATCTTGGAGCCCGCAGGCCACCAGCAGAAGCAGATTCTGGCCCGCCAGAATAGTATCCAAATGGTAATGCGGCAACTCCACCAGCGCCGCGATGCCCTGGGGGTTCTGGGTCTGCGCCACCTGTTCGAACAAGCGGTCCGGAACCTGCACGGCCTCTGCTTCTGCGGGCAACGGTTCCAGAAGCCCGGAAAATCTAGATATGGCGCTCTCGGTGATAAGCACGCTGTGCGTTCGAACTGCCGGGGCCGCCGCCAGGGCTTCCTTCACCAGGAACGGGCCTTCGACAGCCAGCCAGCCCTCGCGGGTTGTGCCATTCGCCAAAGCCCGTCGATACACCTTCACAAGAGAGTTCGTGGGACTGCCGATCTGGCGTATTGGCGCGTGAGACATATAACCTGTAGCGCTGACCTTCAGGCCAGCGCTGCCTCTTGACCGAAAGCTTAACGCCCCTTGACGTGGAAGTCGAGGACCTTGGGTTGCGCAAGCTTTGGAGTGCGGCAGCTTGCTGCTGCTTTCGCGAAGGCCAGCTTGCTGGCCGCCCTTCGGAGGGTCGCCCCTCGTCGGCCGGGTGCGAGCAAGCTCGCGGAAAAAAGCGGCAGCAAGCTGCCGCACTCCAAAGCTTGCGCATGATACAATGACGCGGCTCGCAGCAGCATACTTATTCGAACATTCCGGAGGTCAAAATGCGCAAGCTCACTCTGCTCTTTGCCGTTCTTACCCTTGCCGTGCCGGCCGTTGCCCAGAACCTCAGCGGGTTGTTTCCCGATCTTACTCAGCAGCAGAACTACGTCCTGAAGCGGGTCTCCAGTTACGATCGAACCGGCGCCAACGAGGACTCCTGGAAAGTGAAAGCCGGCGAGACGGTTACCGTGTTCGAACAGGCCGGACCGGGAGTCATCACGCATATCTGGTTTACGATTGCGAGCGGCGAGCAATTCCACCTGAAGAAGCTTGTGCTCCGCATGTATTGGGACAACGAAACCACTCCCAGTGTGGAAGCTCCCATCGGCGATTTCTATGGCTTGGGCCTGGGTGACTATTTCACTTACCAGTCTTTCCCTCTGGCCGTGGGCTCGGCTCAGGCGTTGAACTGCTACTTTCCCATGCCATTTCGCAAGTCGGGGAAAATCACCCTAACGGACGAGGGAAGCCGCGGCGTGGATGCCCTCTATTTCAATATTGATTACCGCGCTTACAAGACTCCCCTCCCTGCGGACACAATCTACTTCCACGCCCAGTATCGCCAGTGCGCTCCCTGCCAGGGCTGGACGAACCAATGGAATTCCAATGGCGACCCGCTGGTGGATAAGAAAACCAACCTCGACGGAGAGGGCAACTACGTTTGGATGGAAGCCACGGGCCGCGGCCACTACGTGGGCGTGACCATGTCCGTGCTGCAAAACCAGGACGAGTGGTGGGGCGAGGGCGACGATATGTTTTTCATTGACGGTGAGAAGTTGCCCTCCATCAACGGAACGGGCTCAGAAGACTATTTCCAGGGAGCCTGGGATTTTGGCGACCAGCCGTTTGCCTACTTGATGTTCGGCGCGCCCGTAAAGGGTGTGGAGCGAGTCGGGGGGCGATACTCCGTCTACCGCTTCCACCTCGATTCGCCCATCACCTTCACCAAATCGCTGCGCGCCACCATCGAGCACGGCCACGCCAACCACCGTTCCGACAATTTCTTCTCCGTCGCCTATTGGTACCAGATGGAGCCGCATGCAGCCTTCCCCGCGCTGCCGCCGGTCGAGCAACGGCTGCCCAGGATTTATCCTGTGGGCGGGCCCGGGAACGCGGGGAAGTGAAGGGTAGGATTCAGGGGCGAGGACAGGGAGGGAAAATGCGCAATAATCTCGAACCGAAGACACTTCTTCCGATGTGTCTGATCGTTCTCTTGGCAGGGCTCACTGCGGCCGTGGCTCAGACCACTCCACAAGCTAACCTGCCCTCTGTGGACCAGGTTCTCGATAAGTACGTCAAAGCCATAGGGGGCAAGGCCGCACTCGAGAAGCTGACGAGCCGGGTTTCCAAAGGCACTCTCGAAATGGATCAGTTGCCGGGACCGGCGGCCGAGGAGATCTACGCGAAGGCGCCCAACAAGCAATATATGGTCACCGACCTTTCCAGTTTCGGCCAGGCCAGGCGGGGTTTCAATGGCGCCGTGGGCTGGGAGGACAACCCGCAAAATGGGATGCGAGAAATTACCGGGCCTGAGCTGGCCGCGATGAAGCGCGACTCCGACTTCTATATGGCGATCAAGCTCAGAGAGCTTTACCCCAAAATGACGGTTAAGGGGAAGGAAAGCTTTAATGGCCACGACGCGTACTTGGTCGAAGCAACTCCCCCGGATGGGGCCGCGGAAACGATGTATTTCGACGCCGACTCGGGATTGCTGGTGCGCACAGTAAGGGAAACCGAAGGGCCCAACGGCAATGCCACAATGGACATAACCCTCGACGACTACCGCGAAGTTGATGGCATCAAACTAGCCTTCGTCATGCACTTTTCGCTGGGGGACTTCGCCTTCGTCATCAAGCTGAACGAGGTGAAACATAACCTGCCCATTGAGGACGCGAAGTTTGACAAGCCCGCATCGCCTTAGTGCCGTTCCAACTATTCCGGGCCATTTCATCCCGGCCTTAGGGCGAATCCATCTTTGGTCCCGGGGTCGCTTTCATGGGAGCGCCCACTCGCAAGTCGGGGGGCTGTGGTCTGTCTTTGATCCTGTACACAAACTTCAGGCCGGACCAGACCTCATCGACTGCGCAGACCTTAACGTCCACCAAACCATTCGCCAGACCGATTTCGCGAACCACGTTTTCGGTAAGGTCGGTCGGCACGCCGGACGACGCCTTGGGCCACGAGACCCAGAGCATGCCGCTCGGGGAAAGGGCTGCCTTCAGCTTCGGGAAGTGCTCTTCCAAGTGAGAGCGTTGTGAAGAAAAGAACTGGATGAAGTCGAGAGGGCCTTTGAGCTTATTAGCCTGTCTGACGCTGGCGGGAAGCTTCCCCAGCGTCGCAGCATAATTCTCCGGCGCGCCCAGGATGGCGATGGCGAATCCATCTTTGATGCCGAGTTTTTCAACCAGCGACTTCTTGGAATAGCCTGCAGGCACGGCTAGTTGTCAAGCCTCCGAAAATTGTAGGGGGACGGCTTGCCGTCCCGTTGCTGTTCCGCTGCAATCGCCGTGGGTAGGGCAAGCCCTACCCCTACAGATTAACCCGACGCTCTTTTTGCCCCGGCGGCCTGGGCTTCCAGTTCGGCCATATCGAGCACGATGACTTTGCGCCGCTCCAGGCGAATGAGGCCGCGATCTACAAAACGCCGGAGATTGCGCGATACCAGGTCGCGCACCGTGCCGATCTCCGCGCCGATCTGTTGGTTGGTTTCATCCAAGGGAAACTCCACGCCGCGTCGCGTGCGCGCGCCCAGTCTCAGTGCGCGGTCACGCAGGAACCGCGCCAGCCGATGGCTGACCTCTTTCAGGGATAGTTCCTCGACCAGATCGGCAAGGTACCGGAACCTCCACGCCAGCGTGCGGATAACCGCCAGCGCCACTTCCGAATTGCGGCGGCACAAATCCAGAAATTCCTTCTTGGGAAGGAAGAGCAAGGTGGAGTCTTCCACAGCCGCCGCTGAGGCCGAGAAAGTGCCGCCGTCGAAAATCGAGAGTTCGCCGACCGTAGATCCGGCGCGCTCGATCACCAACACCTGCTCGCGGCCGTTTTCGGCCATCTTGAAGATCTTGACGGCCCCGGACCGGATGACAAAGAGGCCGTCGCACGCGTCACCCTCCGCAGCCAGCATCTCCCCCTTGCCGAGCCGCCGGGCAACGCAGTGACAGGCAAGGGCTCTAAGCTCATCAACGGGCAGGACAGCGAAAAACGCCACCCGGCGCAAAGTCTCAACTGGATCAAGAACGGTCATGAGGTGTTCTGTAGGGACGGCCTTGTGGCTGCCCTGACGCAAGCTTATGGCAGTCAGACGCGCCCACCCGGGCCGCGCCTACTTCTCTAGAATAGCTTACCAGACACTTCATCCCCGAGCACGACTTAAGTCATCGCGCCTTTCCCGGCGCCCGGATAATCTGAAGCTACGTGGGGGCAAAAGGATACTCAAACTCAGATGCCCTCGGGAGGGATCTCCTATGGCTTATGTAATTGCTGAACCCTGTGTTAACACCAAGGACACCGCGTGCGTAGACGTTTGCCCGGTGGATTGTATCCACCCGCGAAAGGATGAAGCCAACTTCGCCGATGTTCCCATGCTTTACATCGACCCGGTGGAGTGCATTGATTGCGGCGCCTGCGTGCCGGTTTGCCCTGTCTCCGCCATCTTCCCGCTGGATGACCTGCCGGAGAAATGGAACGAATACACCGAGGGTAACGCTAAGTATTATCAGAAATAGGGCCTTGACTGGGACCGCATGGGAGAGCAATATGGTGTCGCTATTGGTGTCAGGTACCACTCCCGCCAGATCTTCTTTCGTTAACACGGCGCCTGATGCCGTTTCTGGACAAATCCTCGGGCTGAGAGGAAGTCTAGAATGTACGACCCCGCCCGTCGATGCTGGAGATGCGGGTCAGCGAGATTTGATGAGGTTCGGTACCCCGCCCTGCTATTTTGGCTGGCGAGGGTGTTTGGGCTCCGACTGTGCGAGTGTGTAGGATGTCGTCGTCTTCGACTCGTGCGGAAACGCAAACGCAAATAACTGGCTCTGCTGAACGTACTTCAACCACACCCAGAACGAAACGGCGAGCTGTCGCAGACTCCGCCTTTTGGAGTCTGCGCCAGCCCGCGTAACCGTAGTTTGTAGCTGTATCCCGACCCTTCCGTTCACTTCTGCGCAGCGGATTTCTCGACGTCCCTGATCGTCTTGGTAATCAGACTCGCTTGTTCGTACATGTCTTGCGATAAGCCGTACACGTTTGATTTATAGACTTCTCCCTGATTCTGATTCAGCGAGACAACGGCTGCCTCTGTCGTATCGGTCAGATTCACGACGGTCGGCGCAATACTTTGAATGGCCTTCTGCTGCCAGGGCAGATCTGCCGACTGGTTCGTGCGTAACTCGGCCAGCAGTTTGTCCATATCGTTGACTCGAGAACGTATTGTCACCAATTGGTCGCCGTCGTCTCGCCAGTCCGTCACAAAGGGATCACGTGTGAGCGCTTGAAGGCGATCGGCCACATTCTTAACAGCCAGTGCATCCCCCTCGAGCTGCTGCAGCAAGTTGGAGGTCGGTTCATTGGACGGCAAGCCTGGACTCGCACTTGAAGCGGGCGGCAGCAACGCGAGAGCAACACCGAGCATTGCAGCGACAAGAACACCTCTACGCAAAGAGTTCTTTTGCATACCTGTTTCCTCCTTACTTCGCCTCATCGACCAGCGATCGAAAACCCTGTCTTAACTAACCCTACAATGATGCGATGCACAACATCCCTATGACAGTTGCTCTGTGCCAGCCTCTTGTTTGATACAGGAGTCACAAGTTGCTGCGGTAGTATGGTTTGCGAGGAATCGAGTTGGCTCCTCACTCGGCAGGGGAGTTGGGGGGCTTAATGCGGGGCGGGCAAAAACGGACAGCGTTTCAGCGGGCCGGGCCGTCAACGTCGAACGGGGCTGAGCTCAGCTTCGTCTGGTGCTCAGACACCAGCGTCCCGTCCCCGTGGCGGCCGAGCATGTAATCACGCTGCCACCCGGCACGCTCTGCGGGCGGCCCCGGAATCTTTAGGGATCGGAGGAACTCCTGGCGGTTAGTAGAAAAGCGCTATCGCGCTGCCTCAGCCGCTACCCGCAACGCCTCTGCCGCTGATTGCAGAGCGTCGCTTAAGCACGGCGGCCAGGCGCACCCTATCTGTTCTCATGGTTAAAACTGTAGCGCAGGCCGACGGCCACGGTCGGTTTGTACCATTCCTGCTGATTGACGAAGATAGGACTGCCCTGGTAAAAGCCGAAGACTTCGTTGTTGAGGTTCAGCCCGTAGACCATGGCAGTAATGCCGCGGCCCAACCTCACGCTGGCCTGGGCGTCGACTTCCAAGTGCGCCAGAGTGTAAATATCGCCGTTGGGACCGCGAGGGCCGAGGTTAACCGGATCCGAGTCGGACTGATACAAGTACTGGTAAATGTTCGCGCTGTTGTAAGAGAGACCGAGGCGCGCATTAAAGCGCCCGCGACTGTAATCGGGGCTGATGTTCCAGACGCTGGGCACCTGGCTTTGCAGAGCGGGGCGGTCCGGCCGCCCGGGAAGTCCGCTGACCTTTGAACCCGTCCAAGCGTAATTCGCCATGATTCCCAATCCGGCGAGTGGCCCGGGAAGGAAGTTCAGCCGCTGCTGGTACGAGGCCTCAAACCCGTAGAGACGCGCGCCGCCGACATTGAGCCACTGCGAAATGAGATCGCCAACGTATTGGCCGGTCGCGGGCGAGTAGGAAGCGCTGATCAAGGTGTCAGAAAGCTGCTTGTAGAAAAACCCCGCTTGAAAGAGCCCAATTGATTTCATGTAGCGTTCGTAAAGCAAATCGTAGTTGTTCGCATGTTCGGGATTGAGTTTCGTATTGCCTTCATCAATCGTCGCAGGATTGGTGGAATCGTCCTCGGTAACATAGGGCACAAGTTGGTAGGCGTCAGGACGAGAGACGCCCCGGCCGTAGACAAGCCGCAGGCCGGAATCGCTGCCCAGAGGATAGCGCAACGAGACACTGGGAAGCGGGTCGACGTAGGAAGGACGGGTTTGCTCGGGCACGGGAACGCCGCAGCCGGTAGGGTTGACGCAATGCGGGTCTCCCGCTCCATAGAGGGTGACATAGTACCCGCTCGTGTTCATCTGAGTCGCTTCGAATCGGATTCCGGCCACCACGTGCAAATGGCCGATATCCATCGTATTCATGATGTAGGCGGCGGAAATGCGCTCCAGGATATCGAACTGGTTTGGGGCTGCGTCCGAAGCGGTGGCGTAGCCGTCCACATAGCTCGCCAGGTTCGCCTGGGTAAAGGCCGAGATGGACTCGAAATTCGATACCTGCCCGTAATGGCCACCGAAGTAGTGGTCATTCATGTAATTGTGGCTGCTGAAATTGCTCTGGAACAGCGTCATGGGATAATCTTTGGGGCTCCAGCCGTCATACTGGGTCTCGGTGGCGTCCTGAAATTTGTGAGCATTGCGGATCTTGCCCCCGAATTGAAGGATGGCTAAGTGCGATCCAAGGTGGTAATTCACAAGATAGTCTGCGGAGGCGCTTAGATTCACCTGCGCGCTAAGGCCCGTGGAGGTCACAACCTCGTTTAAGCCAAAGTTGCTGGCAGCCTGAAGCGGGGACCCGAGGGCGTCGCATCCGCTGCCAAATTGCGGATAGTTAGGGTTGGTTTGCACGCTGGCGGGAAGGAAGCCGCAGTTAAGCTTGGAACCGATCCATTTGAAGGTCGCTTTCGGATTCCCTGCGGAATCCAGTTCGTAGGAGCGGGCGGCTGATACTTCCCAGCTCAGCAGAGAAGACGTGAACTGTTTATGGCCGCCGGCAGCAAGGCTGCCGATGGAAGCGTCAGGGCGCTTGCTGGAAGTGTAAAATTTGGGATTGCCCGAGTCTTGCGGCTCGTAATACCACTTATCGCCGTAGTCTTTGAGGTTGCTGTACAACCCGCGGACGTAGATGTCGGAGTTGTCGCCGATCTTATAGTCGACATTACCCGTGTAACCCCAACGGGTGCGGTAATAACGGTACTCGCGCAGGGTGGTGTTGTCGTAATAGGGTGCGGCGAACGTGGAGGCCGGGTCGATGGCCGGCTGCTCGTTGTCGATGCCGCGCCCGTTATAGTCCTCGGTAGCGCCAAAAAGGACGCCGAATTTCTTCTCCGGGCCGAAGCGATGACCGACAGTGGCTCCGAACTGGTTGTTGTTGCGGCCGCCCATGATGGGGTTGTAGCCACCCAGTCCGAAGAGGTCCACCGTGGGAAATTCGCCCGCCGTCTTGGTCACCAGATTGACCGAACCCCCAATGCCATCGCCATCGATGTTCGGTGCAAGGGTCTTGTTAACTTGAACCGATTCAACCAGATCCGCCGGAACGACGTCGAGCCGTATCTGGTTGACGCCGGGCTCGGGAGAGGGAACCGTAATCCCATCGATCATGACGTTGGTGAGCCGTGGCTCCGTGCCGCGTACCTGGATATACACGCCCTCGCCTTCGATCCGTTGCAGCGCGATGGAAGGCATGCGGCCAAGAGCATCCGCCACGTTCGCATTGGGTAGGGATGTAATCACCTCCGCAGGCAGAACCTGAAGAATGTTGTCCGCCGAGCGAGTGATGTTGATCGCCTCCGCCTCGCCGTGCGGGACTTGATCGGTAACGGTGATCGACTGGTTTGCTGGAGCTACCTCCATACGCGCATCCACGTGGCTGTCTGCACCAGCCTTCACGGTGATCGTGGTTTCGAACGGTTTAAACCCGACGTACGTTATTACCACTTTGTAGTCTCCGGGAGCCAAATCCGAGACGAAAAACGCGCCCAATGCGTCTGAAGAAACGGTAATTCCGGGCAGTTGCAACTGTGCGCCCTGAACGACATCACCGGATGGGTCGGTCACTTGTCCGGAGATGGTGCCTTTGTTGGTTTGTGCAACCGCCGAGCTGCTGAGAAATGCAACAAGTATGACCACAAATGCAATCGTCGTGCGAAATGATCGACGCAAAATCCTACCTCCATCAAGAGAATTAAAAACGCCGGTCAACTTTGATGGAGTCAGATCACGGTGAGGTTTAAGTAGTGTTAATAGGTGATGACAAATGCCAGCCAGGTTGTCCGATCCTCGCGCAGGCCTCGCAGCCAAAGCGCGGCAACAAGCAAGGTCAGAAACGGAGCGAGGAGGTCTTCAGGAGAGAATGGTATATGGTATGTTTCCCATCACACCTTCTTGCTGATACAGCTCCTCCCTTTCTTGAGAAGGCGGCAACCGGAATTCGCCCGGCGCGGTAAACCATGCGGACTGGAATCCACCCGTTCCAGCCGTCCCGGCACGGCCAACTACACCAGCTTCTTCCCTGAGAACGGTCCCTAGAAGCTGTGAAAGAATCTCCGGCCGAGAGGTAGCGGCGGGTTTACCCCGCCATATCTCCAGCGTTTTCAGAACCGCGATGGCGGGATAAACCCGCCGCTACGATTTTTTCACAGCTTCCTAACGCGGTTTCTCACACACCGTTTCTCCCAGAAGCCGGGAGTCTGTGCCGGCCCGTGATATACTGCGCGATTATGGTTGCCAGTGTCTCTCCGCGAGGTCCGGGAACTTTGCAGCGACTGGGGGTCTTGGTCTTGGCCGCGCTTATGCTCGTTGTGATGTTACCCGGCCGGGCATGGTCCGACAAGAACGAGAAGGCCCGGAAGAAGCTGAACGAGGCCTTGAAGCACTACGAACAAGGCGGCTTTCTTTATCAACAAGGCAAGCTTGAGGCCGCGATCGCCGAATACCGCGCCGCCCTGCGTGGGGATCCGGATGAACCGTATTGGCATCAGGCCCTCGGCGACACGCTCGAGAAGCAAGGGGACTCGCAATCCGCCCTGGAAGAATACCAGCAGGCCAGCCGGCTCTCACCTGATGACGTCGGGCTCCAGCACAAGTATAACGAGTTGCAAAAAACGACCGGTGGCGACGCTGGCAAACCAGCCGAAGCTGCCGTTCCTGAACAGCACACCTACAAGGTCGGTGGAGAAGTCACTGCACCTGTCCCACAGTTTAAGCCCGAACCTGCCTATTCGGAGAAGGCGCGTATAGCCAAGTACTCGGGTACGGTTGTACTCATGCTCGTCGTGGACGCACACGGCGACGTAAGCAACGTGAAGGTGGTGAGGCCTCTGTCCTTCGGGTTGGCCGAACAAGCACTTCGAACCGTCCTCACCTGGCAGTTCCAACCTTCCACCCGGGACGGAATGCCGGTCCCGGTCCGAGTCCTCGTCGAAATCACATTTCGGTTGTATTGAACAAATCCGGCACAGCCACCTTTTCCATCACACGTTGTTGCAGGCACAGATCCTCCCTTTCTTGAAGAGCAAGTAGCGAAGGTCTGCGGCTCTTCCGGTTCTCAGATGTGCGTGTTCTCATTGGCGGGTTGGCGTACCCGGTCGAGGTGGAGGCAGGACATGGCGATTATTTACCCGCTGTCGTCACGGTGTGCAATGCTCTCCGAAAAACCGCAGACCTTGAAACGCAGGGCTGGGCTCGCTGAGATTATCGCTCCCTCATTTCCAGGCGGTCAGCGCTTACGCTTTCCAACGCGATCTTTTTAGATTTTTTCCTTGACAGATGAATATTTTTGTTATACTATAGTGCTGTCGTCCTTAGGACGACAGCACTATAGTATGGCAAAGTACTAAGCCAAGAAATAACATCGAACGAACTGACCCGCTGCAGTACTCTCTCAGGAACCTGGCAAAACCGCCATCGGCAAACTCAAAAGATAATTGACGGCAGTCTATATATATTCTATAATAATCCTTCCGTCCTAAGGACGGAAGGATTATTATTGAAGCACATTGAAAAAGAAGCTTTCACTTGCAGACGCGCTTGAGGATGGGCTCGCGAAAGAAAATCGTCGCGTAGTCTCATCCTGGCGGGCACTTGTAATCCTGAGACGAGCCACATCAAAAACCCCCTCGCACAGACGAAGGTGGGTCGGTTCGCCAACTCCAGGAAATATCAAATCGATCCTGAGGCGGCTTGCGGAAAACGGCGAACTTGCGGCTCTTCCACATCTGCCGCAGCTCTACAGAATCACCTCACCATACGCACGAACGCCCATCCAAGAAGACGAGATCCTTCTTGAACTACATCCGTATGCAACCCTGGGTTTTCTCTCGGCATTTGCATTTCATAGCATGATTAATGATCTGCCCAAAGAGCTCCACGTCACCATTCCTGAACAAGGCTCAGGTGGTATGATCCCCAGCGGAACGAACCCGGATGATTGGTTCGGCCTGGACACTGTGCCCGGTCGTGTGGTTGATAAAATCAACAAGCTTCCCATTCACTGGCATAGGCTAACCAGCACGCGAATCTTCGGGCAAGAGGAATACTCCCCCCTCGGTTATCCCGTACGCGTGACGACGCCAGAGAGGACATTACTCGACGGCCTATTGCGCCCGGAATGGTGCGGCGGCATGGAGAACGTTTTGCGCGCGTGGGCGAACTACAAAGACCTGATCAATCTAAACGTGCTTGGGGAATTGGTTGATCGATTCCATGTTACGGTTCTGTGTCAGCGGGTGGGCTTTATCCTGGAGGAACTGGGCTTGTCGCATACCTCTATTGAAGCTTGGCTGAGCAGGTCACACCGCGGAGGATCTAGCAAGTTAGCCGGGAACTTGCCTTTCGCGCCCACATTCAGTAAGAGGTGGATGCTTTCAATAAACACGCCGGTTGATGCTCTCCACTCCGAGGGAACGTGAATCTTCCGACTGCCTTCGACGTGATTGCGGAATGGGCCTCCCTCAACAAGGTGCCAGTCCATGAAGCAAGATTCCGATTCGCTCAGTACGCAGTGCTGCGCGCCATTGCGGACTCCCGCTCGCTGAGCGCATCGCTTGTTTTCAAGGGCGGGAACGCGCTGGATTTTATCTGGGAACCCAATCGAAGTACAAAGGATTTGGACTCCTCAGCGAGAGAGAACGGCCTTCAGATGCCGGAGCTCAAGAGATTACTCGGTGATAGCCTTTCGCGGGTGGGTAGGCTAACAGGAGTATTCTGTCGCGTCCAACACATGGAGCAACGACCTCCAGGAGAGCACAAGACGTTCATCACTTTCGTGGGCAAGGTAGGTTACGCTTTGCGGGACGACAGGAAGAACCGGGAGCGAATTCTTCAGGGACGCGACGTTTCCACCGTCGTTCCCCTGGACATCAGTCTCAACGAGCTAATATGCGCCACTGAAAACATCGACCTAGACGGAACGCATTCACTCCAAGTATGTACGCTGGAAGACATTGTAGCGGAGAAGCTACGAGCTTTGCTCCAGCAGATTCCTAGGAATCGGTTGCGATGTCAAGACGTCCTGGACATTGCCCTGATTCTCGCCCAGCGACAACTAGATGAAGGCAGTATAGCCGCATACCTGCTCCAGAAGGCTAGCGTTAGGAATGTCCAGGTAGCTAAAAAGGCCTTTCGCGAAGACGAGATTAGACGCCGTGCGAGCGAGAACTATGCCGACCTTCAGGTGACGGTTCGCAAGACTTTCATCCCATTTGAAGAAGCCTTTTCCAAAATAATAAACTTTATTGAACGCCTAAACATTCCAGAATGATGGTCTGGAGGAAGGTGGCGCCGTAGTGCACGGCGTGGGAAGCGATGAGGACGTCGGCGTCATTATGGGTGCGCCCTCGCGCCCTCAGTGCGGACCACAGGCTCGAAGCTCGGTTCCAAATCGACACCGTCACTGACACTGACACCACTGCCGATACCGGTGGGCCGGTAACCGTCCAGAACGACAAAATGACAACCAGGGGGATTTTCCCGCAACCGGTTCAGGAACTATCGGCGCCTGGTTTGCACGATTGCGTCTCAATTTGACGTAGATGCGGCTTTACGCGACCAGTTGGTACGTCAGTTGACGGATAAACTCGCCGCCACAAATTCAAACTGAGGCACTACGGGCCGTGTTTTTCGCTTTTCCGCTGATTTTGCTTGACAAGTCAGCAGGCTTATGATAGCCTATCACTGTTGTCAATTTGTCGATGTTTTGTCGCTAAGGGAGTGTCGGCATGCTCGGAAGGGAAGGGAAACGGGGGGCGTCCGGGCGAGCCGGGGAAAGCTGGGTTTGCAAACAACAAGAATAATACGATCGAAGCCAGTATATTATTGAAAACACAGGAACGCATTTGCAAAACGAACTAAAACGAACTCAAAATGAGCCGCAATTGAGTGCTGAAATGCGCGCAATACGCCTAGAATTCGAGTTTGCCAGCACTTCACGGGTTTTGGCGCGTGCCTCGAACGGGAAGGGCGCCCGCGGGCGAAATCGCCCGGTCGGGGGATTCCAGAGGACTTTGAGAGAATACGAAAATCGTGGGAACGAACTCAATAAGTGCTTTAGAACTAAGCACATCGTTTTTTTGAAGGTTGCAAATTTCGCGTGTTTTGTGCGCAAATCAGCAGCAATCTCATCCCAAAAGGGAGTAACTGACGCCACATTTTGCGAAAACGACGTCAGGACTAGCGACTCCCAGCGTGACGGCATGGCAGTGACAAATAGTCGACTAGACAAACTCGGGATTTCCATCGGCACCCATTTGATCTGCGGCCGGGCTGCCGCATCTTATCGGCGGATTGTGGTAACCGGCTTCAGGATGACCGACTTTAGTGTTGACCGTGGATGGGCCTAGTCGTTAGAATTCGGTCTGGCCAGGAAAGGACGGAAAGAGCTATCAAACTCAGGATCGGGGACGCATTTTCGAGCAAGGTCAAGCTCTTGTGGAGCCTGGGTGCCGTTGCCCTTTCGCTCAGTTGTGTAACGGAACAACAGAAAGTGGTCGTCCAGGCCCCTGCGCCCGTGCCGGTCGCTCAAGCCTTACCTCCCAAACCTTCCGTGGCGACACCGGCAACTCCGCCTGCGCCACCCCCTGACCCCTCCGTGGCCCTCGTTTCCCAAGTTGAAACCCTGTACAAAGCCGGAGTAGCCGACTACCGGTCAGGAAACCTCGAAGAAGCCAAAGAAAACTTCGATCAGGCGGTGGAAAAACTACTCGAATCGAATCTTGACCTTCAGGCTGACGATCGTCTCAACAATGAGTTTGAAAAACTGACGGAGGACGTCTACAGCGCTGAAGCAGCGGCGCTGGAACGCGGAGACACCTTGAGCCCGCACAATTATGTGCCTCCGCCGCTCGAATCGTTTTCCGGTCTAACTTTCCCCGTTGATCCAAGAGTCAGACAACAAGCTCAGCAGGAAGTGAAAGCCGTCCGGTCAGACTTGCCGCTGGTGTCGAACGACTATGTTGACGGCGTTCTGACCTATCTTCAGAACCACGGCCGGAGCTATGTTTCGACGGCCCTGAAGCGAATGGGGTTATACCAGGCAATGATCTCGGAAACCCTTCAGAAGGAGGGGATTCCACAAGACCTGATCTACCTCGCCGCCCTCGAAAGCGCCTTCAATCCTTACGCCTTGTCGCACGAAGGGGCGAAGGGCATCTGGCAATTCATGGTTGGAACGGGCATGCTCTACGGCTTGAAGAAAGACCGCTGGGTGGATGATCGCCAGGATCCCGTGAAGTCGACGCAAGCCGCCGCCCGCCACCTCAAGGAGCTTTATCAGGAGTTTGGGGACTGGTCCCTTGCCATGGCCGCGTACGATAGCGGCCCGTTGACCGTGCAGGCTGCCATTGAGCGCACCGGTTACGCCGATTATTGGGACCTGCGGCGGCTGCACGCCCTTCCCTCTGAGACGGAAGACTACGTGCCGATTTTCATGGCCACGGTGATGATCGCCAAGGACCCCAAAGCCTACGGCTTCGACATCCAGCCTGATCCGCCTCTTGCTGCCGACCCAGTCGTCCTGAACACACCCACGGACTTGCGCCTGGTGGCACAACTCATCGACAGGCCCGTGGATGATTTGACGCGGTTGAACCCCAGCCTGCTTCGATGGACGACTCCGCCCAACAACCCGGAGTTCACCTTGAACCTTCCATCGGGGACGAAGGAACTGTTCGAGCAGCGGATCGCCGCGATCCCGGAGGATAAGAGAATCTGGTGGAGAGCCTACAAGGTTGAGGAGGGCGAAACTCTCGCCAGCATTGCCAAGAAGCTCCGCGTCTCGCCGGTTTCTTTGCGGGAGGCGAACAAGCTGGCTGTTGAATCGGAGGTCGAACAGGGCACCCACCTGGTGGTGCCGATGTCCCCGGGCAGCGAATCATCGCTGGCGCGCGTGCGGGAGGGGGGGCCGCACTACGCGGTCAAGTATCGTGTGCGGCCCGGCGATACCCTGGAGTTTATTGCTGATCGCTATGATGTGACTCCTTACCAGATCCGCCGCTGGAATAACTTGAAGACCTCCCAGTTGACGGCCGGCGAATCTCTGCGCATCGTCGTGGAGGGCAGGAGCCCGGCGAGCCGCTCTCGAGCCCGGGGGAAAAAGAACTCCCGGCCGACAGGCAAGACAGCTAGCCACACGAAGACGGCTTCCGGGACAGGAGAGGCCGTGGCCGCTCCCAAGGCCACCCCCAAACAGCTTGCACAGGGGCGTTAGCACGCTTTTCTTCAAGTACGCAACGATTACACTTGACACAACGATGGGTGTGTTATAAATCTGCCTCAAGCGGGGTAGTCAAGACGTTCGCACCTGTCGCCCGGGCAGCAAAGCCGGGCATTGTTGAGTGAATCAGAAACTGACGGGGGAGGGATGCATGGATTTCGATAAAGACAATAAAGCGGGTGATGAGCTCGAGGATTACGGTGACGAGCTCTCCTCCGACTACAAGGAAGAAGCGGACGAGAGGTTGGGAGAGGAAGGCGACGATCTCGAGGAGGAGGTTTCCTATAAAGTAGAGGAGACCGAGATTATCGAGTCGCCGTCCGCTGTCCCGGCCGCGACGGAGAAACCTCCGGCGCCCACGCCCAAGCCTAAGGCTAAGCCTAAGCCTGCTGCGGCTCCGAAGAAAGTCGCGAAAGCCAAGCCGAAGCCGGAAGCGAAGCCCAAGCCGAAAGCGAAGCCCAAGCCGAAGAAGGCGCCCGCCAAGGCCAAGAAGCCCGCTAAGAAAGTGGCGAAGCCAGCCAAGCCGGCGAAGAAACCGGCTGCCAAAAAGAAGGGGCGCAAGTAGCTCGACGAAGTCACAAGGACCCGGAAGGGTCCAATCCGCCCTCAAAATGCGGGCGCGGACAAGAAGTGTGGTGGTGTGTCTGGCCCGGAGCCGTCCAGCGCCGGGCCGGGCGTCCCTCGTCAGGCAGCGTGGATGGATGCGCACTCCCAACCCCACGGTGAGCCTTCACGGCCGGAAGTTCAGGCGGGCCATAATCCAATTCTCGCCTTGGAGGTAATCCGCCGCATGCGTGGGGCTTCACAGCCCTACCTGCTGCGATGCGCGGACGAGTCCAACTACGTCGTCAAGTTCCAGAACAACCCGCAGCACGTACGCGTCCTCGCCAACGAAATGCTCGCCGCTCGCCTGGCGATGCTTATTGGCCTGCCGGTTGCCGCTCCGGCCTTCGTGGAAGTTCCCCTTGGCCTGATCCGTGGCACGCCCCCACTTGAGCTTGAGATCGGTTCCCGCCGCGAACTCTGCCTGGCGGGCTTGCAGTTTGGCTCGCGTTATCCGGGAGCGCCGGGTCAAACTCTGGTGGTGGATTTTCTGCCGGACCGTTTGCTGAGCAGGGTCAAGGGCTTAGCCTCGGTGTTCCTGGGCGGATTTGTCTTCGACAAATGGACCTGCAATTGTGACGGGCGACAGGTCGTTTTCTATCGATCCGTGAACGATGAGGGCCCGGCGTATTCAGCACTCTTGATCGATCAGGGTTTTTGTTTTAACGACGGAGATTGGAGTTTTCCTGATTCCCCAATTCGGGGACTTTACCCGCGCCGGCTGGTTTATGACGAGGTCCAGGGATTGAAGTCTTTTGAGCCTTTCCTCTCTCGAGTCGAGAACCTGGACAGCTCTCAAATCGAGGAATGCATTTCGCAAATGCCCGACGAGTGGTGCGGACCCGACCCCGGCAAGTTGAACCAACTTGCGGAGACGCTGCATAAGCGGCGCAGAGGAATTCGGCAAGCGATTATTAACGCCAAGAACAGCAGCTTGAAACCCTTCCCCAATTGGCGTGAGACTAATGTGATCGCTCAACCGAGGCCGGACCCATGGTCAAAGAGAGTGAATTGAAGGAATGCTCGTACTTCCTGGTGCGCTACGTCCCGGACGTGACGAAGGAAGAGTTTATCAACATCGGTGTCTTCCTCTCTTGCCCTGGTGATCGGTTCCTGGATTGCGTGTTCAGCGACGACTGGCGGCGAATCAGCCGCTTTCACCAGGAGGCGGATGCGGAGT
>Ga0181532_10002106_pt1 | contig 18681 bp, 17 predicted proteins | sample PEATcosm2014_Bin_33_FD_119768 | JGI IMG/M metagenome (GOLD analysis project Ga0181532, IMG submission 119768) | Peatland microbial communities from MTU Mesocosm Facility, Houghton, MI, USA - PEATcosm2014_Bin11_30_metaG | ecosystem: Environmental > Terrestrial > Soil > Wetlands > Peat | place... | reverse complement strand
TTTCCGCAACCACGCCTCGAAGTAAACGAACGCACGCAGCTTCGCTCGTTCATCGAGGATCAGGACCGGAAGCTCGCCACCTACGACTGGGTGGATAAGGACAAAGGCATTGTGCGGATTCCTATCGACCGTGCCATGGAGTTGATCGCGAAGCGCGGCTTGCCGGTTCATCCGGAAGGCTCATCTTCGGCACCGAGGTCCGGAGCGATCACCTCCGCGCCGGTAAAGACGCAAACCCCCAAAGCGCGGACGACTAAAGCCGCCGCTTCGGGCAACTGAAACTGAAATTGACCGCGCTGGCCGGAGCCGGACAACCGGCGTGCCAGGAGAGGATGTTTGCAGTGCGCAGCACAAGGCAATTCGTGAACTCGATGGCGGTCGGCTTTCTCGGTATGGCGCTTCTCGCCGGCGCCGCCTGGGGCCAGCCCAACTACATCATGTCGCCTCCACCCAACGTGCGTCCGCCGGGATTGAAGAACGTTGGCATTCAGCAGAACCTGAACCAGCAGATTCCGCCCGATCTGATGTTCACCGACGACCAGGGCCACAAGGTGAAGTTGGGCGACTACTTCGGCCAGAAGCCGCTGATCCTCAACTTCGTCTACTATGGCTGCCCCATGCTGTGCGGCGAAGAGCTGGCCGGCCTGGAAAGCACTCTGCGTGTTCTGAAGTTCGATGTAGGCAAGGAATTCGAGGTCATTACCATCAGCTTCGATCCCAAGAACACTCCCGAGATCGCGGCCAAGAAGAAAGAGCAGTTTCTGCGCCGCTACAACCGTCCTGGCGCCGAGCGCGGATGGCATTTCCTGGTAGGCCAACCGGACGCGATTGCCGCGGTTACGAAGGCGGCCGGATTTCAATACGAATACGACCCGAAGACCGAGCAATTCGCCCACTCCACCGCGATCATGGTGCTGACCCCGGAGGGCAAGATCGCGCAGTACTACTACGGCATCGAGTATCCGCCCAAGGATGTGCGCCTGGCTTTGGTGGAGGCGTCCCAGAACCGGATCGGCAACCTGGCCGACGAGTTGCTGCTGTACTGCTATCACTACGATCCCGAGCAGGGTAAGTACAGCGCCACCGTAATGCGCGTGTTGCGATTGCTGGCCGTGGCCACCATGCTGAGCCTCGGAGCGCTCTTCTTTGTGATGACGCGCCGGAGTCCAGACAAGTCTCTTCCCGGCAATTCTCGTCCAGGCAATTTTCAAGGAGCGGTCAGGTAATCATGTTTGGACACTTTCCACTTTGGCCGGACAGCGCCTCCACGAACGCGGGAAACGTGGATGCCCTCTACATTTTTCTGTTGCTCGTGTCGGGCATCATGATCGCGATGATTTTCAGCGTGCTGATGGTTTTCGCCGTCAGATTCCGCAAACGTAAGGGACAGCGCGCCGAACAGATCGAAGGTTCGCACCATCTGGAAGTCACCTGGTCGATCATTCCTTTCTGCGTGATGATGGTGTTTTACATCTGGGGAGCGGTGATCTTCTTCCATGAACGCACCCCTCCGCAGGATGCCACGGAGGTCTACACCGTCGCTAAACAATGGATGTGGAAGTTTGAGCACAAGGGAGGCCAGCGCGAAATCAACGAACTCCATGTGCCCGTCGGCCGCGACGTCAAGATGATCATGACCTCGCAGGACGTGATCCACAGCTTTTTCGTGCCCGCGTTCCGCATCAAGCAGGACGTGCTCCCGGGCCGTTATACGACTCTCTGGTTCCACGCCACCAAGCCCGGCACCTACCACCTGTTCTGTTCCCAGTACTGCGGGACGCAGCACTCGGGAATGATCGGCTGGATAACGGTGATGGAACCGCGCGATTACGAAGCCTGGATGAGCGGCGCTGGCAGCCAGCCCTTGGCCGTGACCGGCGAGAAACTTTTCTCCGACCTGGGCTGCATCACTTGCCATCGTTCCGACACGCAGGGCCGCGGCCCGGACCTGGCCGGCGTTTTCGGCAAGCCCGTGCTGCTCGAAGATGGCCGCACCGTGACCGCCGACGAGAATTACATCCGCGAGTCGATCCTCGAACCGGGAGCCAAAATAGTGAAAGGCTTCAAGCCCGTCATGCCGACCTTTCAGGGACAAGTGAGTGACGACCAATTGAATGCGCTGGTCGAATACGTCAAATCGCTGGCTGGACCGCGGTCGGGACAGCCCGCCGCTACTAACGGAGTGGCTGGGGCGAGTCCGCAAATTTAGATGAAAAAGTATTAGGTGGAATAGTGCAGGTGGGGTGAATGGCAACAATTGACGGACCAGATTTCGGAGAACGCGAGAACTACCTGAACGCCGGCCACGGGCTCAAGTCGTGGCTGCTGACGGTGGACCATAAGCGTATCGCGCTCCTCTACTTGATTTCGATAACGTTCTTCTTCTTTATTGGCGGCTTCTTCGCGCTGCTCATCCGCCTGGAGTTGCTGACCCCGGCGGGCGAACTCGTCCAGTCCGACACGTACAACAAGCTATTCACCATGCACGGCCAGGTCATGGTCTTTTTCTTCCTCATCCCTGCCGTGCCCGCCGTGCTCGGCAACTTTTTAATCCCGCTCATGATCGGGGCCAAGGATCTAGCCTTCCCGCGCATCAACCTGCTCAGCTGGTACCTCTATATCATCGGCGGCACGCTGATGGTCTACACCATCCTCAATGGCGGCGTCGACACCGGTTGGACCTTCTACACTCCCCTCAGCACGGAGTTCGTCAATACCAACGTTATCTCCGCCATCATCGGCATCTTCTTCGCGGGCTTCTCTTCGATCCTTACCGGATTGAACTTCATCGTGACCACGCACCGCATGCGCGCTCCCGGAATGACCTGGAGCCGGCTGCCCCTGTTCGTCTGGGCTCATTACGCCACCAGCATCATTCAAGTGCTGGGCACGCCCGTCGTCGCCATCACCCTGGTGCTGGTAGCGCTCGAGCGTCTCTTCCACCTCGGCGTTTTCAATCCTGCGCTTGGCGGAGACCCGCTCCTGTTCCAGCATCTGTTCTGGTTCTACTCGCACCCTGCCGTCTACATCATGATTCTCCCCGGCATGGGCATCGTCAGCGAAATTGTTTGCTGCTTTTCGCGCAAGCGGATTTTCGGCTACAAGGCAATGACCCTGGCCGTGGTCGGCATCGCTGTGATCGGCTTCCTGGTCTGGGCCCACCACATGTTCGTGGCCGGCATCTCGGTGTATGCCGCACTGATCTTTTCGCTGCTGAGTTATTTCGTCGCCGTGCCCTCAGCCATCAAAGTCTTTAACTGGACCGCCACCATGTACAAGGGGTCCATCACCTACCAGACCCCTATGCTCTACGCCTTCGGCTTCGTCGGCTTGTTTACCATTGGAGGATTGACCGGCCTGTTTCTCGCCTGCCTCGGCGTCGACGTGCACGTGCACGACACATATTTCATCATTGCCCACTTCCACTACATCATGGTCGGAGGCATGGTCATGGCCTATCTTGGCGGGATGCATTTCTGGTGGCCCAAAATTTCCGGCCGCATGTATCCCGAGGGCTGGGGCAAATTAGCCGCGCTCATCGTCTTCGTTGGATTCAACCTGACGTTCTTCCCGCAGTTCATCCTCGGGTACATGGGGATGCCGCGGCGCTATCATTCTTATCCGCCCGAATTCCAAATCCTGAACGTGCTCTCGACCGCGGGGGCGACGATTCTCGCCGTCGGCTATCTGCTGCCCATGGTCTACTTCGTGTGGTCCATGCGCTACGGCAAGCCCGCTCCCGCGAACCCATGGAACGCCGCCGGCCTGGAGTGGCAGACCCCCTCCCCGCCTCCGACCTTCAACTTCGACGAGGAGCCGGTCGTGACCTGGGAAGCATATAACTACGACGAGATCGGCGAGATTCCTGAGAAGGAGAAAGAGGAGGTTCCCGTTGTCCACTAGTCAAGTGGTAGTCGACGAACACGCACACGAGAACCCGGCGCTCCTGCACCACTTCGCGACCGCGGGCCAGCAGAAAAATGCCGCCGGCCTGGGCATGTGGCTGTTCCTCGCCCAGGAAGTCATGTTCTTCGGTGGCCTGTTCTGCGCCTACCTCGTCTACCGCTACAAGTATTTCGCCGATTTCGGCTCCGCCAGTCAGCAGTTGGATATCAGACTCGGCACAACCAACACGGTGGTACTCATCTGCTCCAGCTTGACCGTGGTTCTTGCTATTCGGGCTGTCCAGCTTGGCAAGCGCATGGCGCTCGTGTTCTGGCTGGTCGCTACCATCTTGCTGGGTCTCGCCTTTCTGGGCATCAAGGCCGACGAGTATGCTGAAAAATTCGAGAAGCATCACGTGCCCGGAGCCAGCTTCAGCTATCACGAACTGCTTCCCGGTCAGGAGAAGCTCCCTGCGGCGGAACGCCAGTATGCCAACCCCCATCACGCTGAGATGTTCTTCTCGCTCTATTTCGCGATGACCGGTATGCACGCTCTGCACATGGTTATCGGCGTCGGCTTGTTCGGATTCCTTGCCTACAAGGGCTGGCGGGGCAAATACACGCCCGATTACTACACGCCCATTGAAAACGCAGGATTGTACTGGCACTTCGTCGATATCGTCTGGATTTACTTATTCGGTTTGCTGTACCTGATCGACCGTCACAGGTGAGATAAGCCATGTCTGATCACAATTCCTCGTCCGAACCTATTTCCGAACACATTTCGTCGCTCGGTTCTTGCCTCGCGATCTGGCTGGCCTTGCTCGCGGGCACCACCCTCACCGTGGCTGCCGCCTTCATCGATCTCGGCCCGTTCAACACCATTGTCGCCCTCTCCATCGCAACCATCAAAGCCACCCTGGTCGTGCTCTTCTACATGCACGTGAAGTACACGCATGAGAAACTGACCGGCCTGGTTATTGTGAGCGCGATCTTCTTTCTGTTCATCCTGCTCGCCCTAAGTATGGCGGACTACACCACGCGCCTCTGGCGTTGATGCCCGCCGCAAGGGTTGATGGAGCGCCGGGCGTCCTCGCCCGGCCACGACACTGCTCGCCATAGAATCGTGACGTAGGCCCGCAGACCCGGGCCATGGCTGGTCACAAGGCACCTTGCAAAAGCCCCATTCCGGGATATAATTCAGCTCCATGGCAACCGGTCCGGAAGTCGCAAAAGCGCCAGGGATGGTGCCTGACGAGCTAAAGTACGAGCCGCGCTCGAAGGGCTTGACCACCGCCCGCAAGAAAAAGCCGAAAGAACTTGCCGTCATCACAGAGTGCTGCACCGGCTGTGCGGGATCACCGGCCTGCGTAGAGTATTGTCCGGTCGAAGACTGCATGTTCTGGATTCCGGATGATGATCATCCACCGTTCGGCCGCATCGAGGTTGACCCCATCCTCTGCATCGGCTGCAAGAAATGCCTCAGCAAGGGTCCCGAAGGAGCTTTCCTGGACGGATGCCCGTGGGACGCAATCGTCATGGTCGACATTGCAGAAGTCGAAAAAGAAGTCGGGCCGATGAGCTACTAGGGCAGCTTCACACTGACAAAAGGTCGGACGAGAAAAGGTCGAACCACGGGGGGCACAGAGGTACACAGGGGAAAGAACACAGGGGAGACCTGGGTTCGAATCGTCGGCTGCGGAGTCAGCCTCTGGATATCTGCCTACTTGCCGGCTCTCTCTTGAATCGCCCGTTCTGCTTCAATCGCCTGCAGACGCAGCCGCTCAGGAACTTCGGGCAATTCTCTTTGGTAGGGACGAATCGCCGGCAGGTCCTCTAGTTGGCCAATCAGGTATAAGGCGCGAAGCGCCTCCCAGACCTGCTCTTCTCCGGGCTCAACGGTAGCAATGGCCGCTCCGCGAAGGACTGTGGCCCCGGTAGCGGTAGAAAGTGTGCGGACGCGGCCGGTGATCGGCGAACGCAATTCGCGCGTCTCGGCGCCGGCGTCGGCGTCGTCTTGCAGTTTTGCAATCAGTCCACCCTGGTGAATAGCCGTGCCTACCGCAGCCGTATCAACGACCCGCCCCGCGCTGGGCGCGGTAATCGCGACCGGCTGCAATAAGGAAACAATCTGCGCTCTCCCCGAGCTGTCGCCGAGACTGACCAGGGATAGCGCGGCATTGCCGCGCACGATCAAGGAGGGATCATCCAACATCTTCAAAAGCGCCTCGTGGAAACCGGCGCCTGTCGTGTCCTGCCCCATCACCCAGGCATCGGTGCTCCGCACCTCCTCGCGCGGATTTGACGCAAGCCGCACCAGATCGGGATACCAGCGCGTCGCGCTCGGGTCGTGCCGGCTCATGCGCTGACCGAGCTGCACAACCGCGTGCTGGATATGCCGCGGATGATTATTGTCGTTGAGGTATTCGCGCATCTCTTTGTCGGTGAGCGCGCGGCCAAACCAGGTGCTCCACCAGAACATGAACGGCATGAGCACAACCAGCCAGGCGGTGACGAAAAATAGAAGCCGGTTGCGCGTGGACATGCGCGGACGTGGAGGACGTTGCGCGGGGATGTCTCCGGCGTTCACAAGATTGTCCGCGGGCGCGAGTGGGATGGGTTGCACAGCCATACTTGGTTGCCGCCCCTAACTCCCGCCCTCTTTTTCCTTGGGTTCGGTTGCTTTTGGCGCCGCCTTAGGGGGCGCCGCGGGAGCGGCTACTTTTTTCTTGTCCAGAAAAGCGAGCGCTCCACGATCTCGCAGTTCCCAGAACGCGTTCAGGAAAAATACGGCAGAGAGAGTCAATAGGATCAAACTCATGAACAAGCCGTCCACGGTTGTGACCGTACCCGTGACGATGGTCCAGGCAATGCCGAAAAGAGGCACAATGCCCAAGACAATAGAAATTACCAGCATCATCGGAAGCAACAACCCTCCTCGTTCTTGCCCGGACTTGCTTAGTCAGACTTGCTTAGTCAGACTCGCTTAGTAAGTGCTTAGTAAGACGGCGTCTGTCCTGCGCTCCTTATCAGCTCATTGCGCCTTGAACGCTACATCCACAGTCTTGCTGTCTTTCGCCGCCAGCGTGACCTTCTGCTCCTGCGTGCCCAGCTTTTCCTGCACGAAGGCCAACGTGTAATTGCCCGGAGGCAGACCCTTGATTTCGAACTTGCCATCCGGCCCGGTGACCGCATAGAACGGAGTCTTCACCACGTTGACGTACATCTTCATCCACGGATGCTGGTTACACTTCACCGGCAGCATGATTTCCTCGCGGGCGAAGGTCTTCTCCAGAGCCGGGGACTGCGGTGGTTGCGACTCATTCCACTCGCGGTTGTTGGCTGGAGTGGGATGGATATTGTGAGTAGTGGGATCGCTGTTGACGACCTTAAGCGTCTGCCCCGTCATGATTCCCAAAACATGGGGATGATACTTGCAGCCGCTTTGATCGATGGTCACGGCATCCTTTGGAGTGTCGAACGTGCGGTTGTCGAGGCCTTCTTTCACGTAGACGAAGACGTTGTCCAACTTGCCGCCGTCCACTATCACAGTCTCGGCCATATTCATGCCCTTGCAAGCGGGATCCTGGCTCATGTCAATTTTCGCTTCCTTGGGCGCGGCACCGTCAAAACTTACCGTGCCGCTGACACTGGCCGCGGTCGCCGGATCGATCGGCGTCGCAGCCGGTGCGGGTGCGGCCGCAGTGCTCGGTGCAGCAGATTGTTCTTCCGCCGGCTTCTTGCTGCATGCAGTCAGAACGAGGCCCACGATCACACATAGGCCAAGAGTAACCAACCATTGCTTTCGATTCTTCATTTCCTAACACCTTTCCTGAAATTGGGATGAGAGCTTTAGCCTATTTTACTGCCCGCCGCCCGTCCCCACCGGTCGCTTGTTCACGACTGAGGGCGGTGTGCTTCGAGCGCTTCCACCGGCTGGTGTATTGGGAACAGTTCTGTTGCTGGACTGGCTGCGCCCCATGGCTCCGGCTACACGGCGCTGCTCTTCCGGAGTCAGCTGGAAAATATAATCCACGAGCAACCGGGTGTGATCTTTATCGTAACCCTCGAACGAGGATGGCGTGGGACCGGCGAACACCCAGTGATTATTCAGGCGCTTGAATAATCCGGAAGGCATCGCCGTGCCCGGACTGATGGCTTGCGGATCAATGATCCAGCGTTCAACCCAGTCGGGCTTCAGGCGATCGTGCGCCAGAAGAAAATTGGGCGCCGTGGCAAAGCGATCATGCGCCGCGTCGCCGGTGGCGTGACACTTGAGGCAAGGCGCGGCGGTGCTCGAGAACAAGCCGCGCGCCATGTCCGTTTCCTTCGCCGTCAATGGCGTCGTCTGGTCCGGAATATACGGAAAGGGCTGCCGCGACAGGGCCGCAAAGAAGCGCACCAGCTTGCCCAGTTCGTTTTCCGAAAAACTGAAAGTGGGCATCCGCACCTGCAGATACGAGCGCACGCCGTTGCGGTCGGTATCGGCCTCGTTCGGCGAGGGACTTAACGACGGATTGGAGAGGAAGCGCAGCAGCCACTGCGGGTTGACCCGCGCGCCTTCCGTCAGCAGTTTGGGAGGAAGCTGTTCCTGCGCATCCTGATAGCGCTTCATTCCCATCAACGCCGATTGCTGCCCAGGAATGAATTGGTGGCATCCCATGCAGTTGTACTTCTTGACCACCCACCAGCCTTCCTGTATGTCACGGCGGTAGTCGAGAGGCCGGTACTGATAACTCGCTGGAAGCGCGCTCTCCTGGCTGCCTACCAGGAAGGTGGTCAGGGCGCGAATTTGTTCCGGGGTCAGGTGCACGTTCGGCATGCGGAGTTTTTCCGTCTCCGACTTGATCTTCCCCTGGTCCCACACATTCGGTTCGGCAAGCTTGTGCTCGAAGAAACCCAAATTTGAGTACCACGGCCCCTTCGCGGGTCCCTCCGGAAGACGCGCAAGATCATCAGGATCTTTGATGGGTTCGCCATCTCCCCGTTCCGCCATCTCCGTAAGCAAAGCGAAGTCCAGGCGCTCGATGGGCTTGCTGCCTTCGAAAGTCAGTTCCGTCCCGATTCTCCCCTCATCCTCAAAGCCGGAAATTTCATGACATCCAGAGCAACCGAAGTGTCGGATCCATTTCTTCCCTTCGTCCTTCAGCTTGGGATCGTCCATGAAAGCGGCGTCGGGATAGGAACTCGGCTCCTTTTTCTTCAGCGTGACGAGGTAGGAGGCGACGTCCGACGCATCCTGCTGCGTCAGCCGCAGGCTGGGCATGACTGTCATATTCTGGACTTGCAGTTCATGGCCGTCGTTCGGACACTTGCTGTGTTCGAGGTCGAAGACATAGGGTAAGCCCTTCTTCGCATAATCCTCGGGGCCAATATCCTTTTTCTCGTACAAACAATACGGACGCGTCCGCTGGCGCGCGTTGTGCACCCAGCGCACGAGGTAATCGTAGTTTGCCTTCTCGCCCTCGCGCGTCAGGTTGGCGGCAAATGTCCCACCCTGCACCTGGTCGCCTTCGCCGATCGAGTGGCATCCCAGGCACCCGCGTGTTTCGAACAATTCTTTGCCTCGTCCGGCATTTCCCGGAGCGTGCTTCACCGGCGCGTCGGGTAACGCCGATTGCCACAGGTACGCCGAGATCGCCTGAATCTGCTCGTCACTGAGGCGGAAATTCGGCATCCGCGTCGTGGGGCGAAAATCGGTCGGTTTCTTCAGCCAGACCGGAATCCAGTTCTTGTTGAGCTTCAATCGGACATCCTTCAGGTTCGGTCCAACTTTCTTCACGTCCTGCAGCAGGCTCTTGGTGGTTCGGTCGAGCTGGACGATCCGCAAATCCAGTTTGCTGTTCGCGACCCGGAGCGCCACCGCCTGATCGTTCAGATGATTGGCTTCCTGATTTGTCTGCGCGGCGTCGGCCTGCTTCATCAGGAACGCGGATTCTTTCAGGTTCTGCTTCTTCTCCTGCTCCATTTGTTTGATCTGTTGTGCGATGGAGTTCAGGTCCTCCGGTTCCTTGTCATAGCCCTCGAAACGGTGGCAACCCACGCATCCGCGCTGTCGAAACAAGTCCTTGCCCTCGCTGAGAGTCCAGCCGACGTCGCCGCTTACGAGCAACATGTCCGCGGCGTGGCAAGTCTGGCAACCAGCTTCGAAATTAGGCTTCGGAAACAGCGGCCAGAGCCAATGTTCGTAATTCCCATGTGCTTTCTCGACGCTGGTGGTGGCTCGTCCATTGCCCTGATGGCAGGGAGAACAGCCATACTTGTCCGGATCATGCGTCTTCAGCAACTCTGGCTCGGGATGGCTGGTGAAGGCCCGGGCATACTCGTCGGGCTGTTTTCCTCTTGGCGTCGGCATCATTGACGCCGCAGTCAGCTTGATGGGCTCGCGGATTCCCATGTGACACGATTCGCAGCGATCCACAATATTGGCTTCGGCCACGTTGATTTGCAGGATCGCCGGGTCCAGCGCCTCCGTTTTGTCCTGCAATCCGCGAATCTGCGACGGCGTCAGGTCAACCATGTTCTCCGACACAAACGCATCGAGCTTCGCTTTGCGGTCACTGACGGGCTTGATCAACTCTCCCAGCTCTGCGCTGAGCTGGGCTCGCTCCGTCTTGAGGTCGTTGTAGGTTTCTTCGAGTTGGGGATAGGTGTAGGTCTTCTTGCTGCCGTCCGGATACTCGACTACCGCTGTCTCCTGCTTGTATTTGTCCAGATCTTTGAGCTTGCTTTGCTTGGCGGACGCGCTGGTCGTGGTCTCGATATCGTAGGTCAGGGCATTCACGTAGGCGCGGCGATCGGTGAAGACATTCTGCACCGCCAGGATCTTTGCGCTCAAAGTGCGCAGCTGATCGTTGATCTCCTTCGTCCGGGGCGCCGCCTGCTGGAATGCCTGCTCGTAATCTTGCTTCAGCCCCTTGTAGTCGCTGTTGCCTTCAACTTCTTTTTCCGATTGTGCCGAGCTGGAACGAGCCGTCTTCAGAAACGTGGAGTAGCGGTCTTTCCATTCGCGCTGAAAGGTTTTCCAGGGTCGCTGTCCGAAGTCTTCGTCCCACAGCGCCCAGAACAGCGACGCCGTCAGGATCACCATGGTCACCACATACCAGGTCGCCAATGATTTCTGAACTAGCGGATCATTCTCGGGAACGGGCTTTTCGGGCACCACTTCCTCCTAAAGTTGTGGGGACGGGGCTACGCCCAGTCCCGGCGGGACAAAGCCCCGCCTCCACACTCACCTACACATTGAACCACGGGGTAATCCACACATATTTGATATGAAACAAAAGCCGCAGCAGCATCTTGATCGGCAGGGCGAACATGGTTAGCACGAAGAACATCATGATCGAGTATTGCAACAAGCTCATGCGCTTGTAATCTTTCGGATTATGGCGCCGGAAGAAGCCATGCAAGGCGAATCCGCCCAGCCCATAAAAGCCGCCCACCACTACCGCTCCGAACACTGCCTTGGCCCAGTTGGCGGTAATTCCGAAAAGGTCGGGCAAGTCGCGGTTGACCTCATAGATGAGCCGGTTGTGGTCCCACGTCTGCCCCGGCCAGAACCATTGCCACCCCGGTCCGCGAATGAAGGTGCCGATGATGATCATCGAGACCCACAGAATAATGAAGCCGAAGAGGAATGTTCCGATGGCAAACTTGCGCTGCTTCCAGGTGTAATAGCCGCTGCCCAGCGGGTTGGTATCTATATATGGAATCACCATCAGCCCGATGATGATCAAGGTCGGCATCACCACGCCGGCAATCCAGGGGTCAAAATACACCAGCATTTCCTGCAGGCCGAGAAAGTACCAGGGCGCCTTGGCCGGGTTCATGGTCAAGTTCGGATTCGCCGGCTCTTCCAGTGGCGCATTCAGCGTGATCGACCAGATCATCAGAATAATAGTGACGATGATGGCGGCGAGGAACTCCACGCGCAGCAAAAACGGCCACACGTGAATTTCTTTCTGCCATCCCGGCTGAAAGGGCCAGGTCTTGCGATATTGGGTCTTAGCGGCCGCGGCATCGCCTTCCAGTTGCGTGATCAACTGATCGTTGGCGTGGGCCTGCTTCCATGCCAGATAGATATAGAAAGCGAGCAGTGGAATCAGTGCCACGATGGGCACGTTGTCAGGCGCGGAGGCGATGTCCCACAGTTGCTTCCAGTCCATAACTATTTGCGCGAACTATTTGCGTGAACTATCGCCGCGCCTCCTTGATTTCAGATTCGAGCACGACCGCCGCCGGGCCCGAGATGCCTCCATCTTTTCGTACGCGCCAGAAGTGCACGATCATCAGCACCGAAGCGACGATCGGAATGCCGATGCAATGCCAGATGTAGGATCGCAGAAGAGCGTTCGCGTCCACGATCGAACCGCCCAGCAATCCGAAGCGGATGTCATTGTAGGGAGTCATGCCCAACATATGGCCGAAGGGGCCCTCGTGTCCGAGAAGCGGTGTGGCGCGCGCCATGTTGGTACCGACCGTGACCGCCCAGAACCCGAGTTGATCGTCGGGCAGCAGGTATCCGGTGAATGAAAGCAGCAGCGTGAACACCAGCAGGAGCACTCCAATATTCCAATTGAACTCGCGGGGCTTTTTGTAGGAGCCGGTCAGAAACACACGAAACATGTGCAGCCAGACGGTGATCACCATCAGGTGTGCTGCCCAACGATGCATGTTGCGCAACAGCTTCCCAAAGGGCACGTCGTGTTCCAGATAGAGCACATCGCGGAATGCTTGTACCTTCGTCGGGTGGTAATAGAACATCAGCAGCACGCCGGTGAAGGTGAGCACGATGAAGAGGTAAAACGTGATTCCTCCCATGCCCCAGGTGAAGTTGTAGCGCACCGCATCGCGGTTGATCTTGGCCGGATGCAAATGCAGAAAGACGTTCGACAGCACGCCCAAGGCGCGATTGCGCGGAGTGTCATCGTGCTTGTGACGAAAGATGGAAGTGAAAACCTGAGTCTTGGTAGGGTCCTTGAGAAGATCGACCTGTTCCTTGGCCTTAGCGGGCAGGTCGGTTTTGAGTGACTGCACATCGGCCCTTACTTCGGTGGCCACTCGGCCCAGGATGCCGGTTGTCTTTCCGTCTTTCCCGTTGGTCCCGCTGTTCTTTCCGTTCGAACCACTTTCTTCCGCCATTTCCGTCTCTTTCTCTTTCTTCTGGCTTCTGGCGCATCTGGCGAGTCCGCCAAATGCGCTGATCAGGCTTCAAGCGAGTTCAAGTCAGTTTATGTCGGCAAAAACGCTCCCGGATCGTTGAAGGCGCTCGGCTGACCTTTAGGCCACTGATAAAGTCGGGAGGTGTCCACGATGATTTCGCCGTCGGGAGCAAGTTGCACGAAGGCGCGGTCCATGGGCCGGGGCGCAGGACCCTCGAAATTGATCCCTTCGTCATCGTAGCCGCTGCCATGGCAAGGACATTTGAATTTGTTTTCGCTGGCCTTCCAGTCAGGCGTACAGCCCAGGTGCGTACAACGAGCGTAGATGACAAAAATGCGATCCGGCCTGCGATCGACCCAGATGCGATACTTCTGCTGCCATTTCGTGTCCACGCCCAAACCGTAATCGGAGGGATAGCCGATCTTGAAAATGGTGGCTGGCTCGAAAAGAGTGCGGGGCAGAAAGAAACGGAAAAAAGCCAGGAACCATGCCGTCAGAAATGCAGTGACCGACACCCACACCAGCCGGCGGCGGCGCTGGTTGACCGCATTGTCGTCCGGACCAACCGCAGCTACGCCCGCGGAGGCGGCCGCCTTCGAGGTACCCACCGCACCCGAACCCACGTAGGGAACGGACGCTGCTTCTTTAGCAGGGGGCGCTTTAGGCGCATCAGGGTTTTCTGCCATGATCCTCCTCCTGAACCGGTTTCCTAAATCTGTTCGTGCATCAATCGGCGACCATGGAGTGCACCGCCGTTTCCCTTTCCTGATCTTGACCCTGGCCTTCCGCTTCACCGATCGCCGCCAGCACCAATCCTGCAAGAGCCTGAATAAATTTTGGCGAGTCGTTGAGGCCGCGCGTCATCTCAAAGCGTTCGATGCCGAGAAGCCGGGCCTCGTTTCGCGCATGATGATCAATTTCCGCCAGAGTCTCGACATGGTCGGAGACAAATGAAATCGGGACGATGCATACTTCCCGCCGCTTCTCGGCCGCCACCTGCCGCAGCGTCTGGTGCAACGACGGCTCCAGCCATCGACTGGCGCCCACTTTGCTCTGATAGCAGAGGCGATGGCCGTTGGAATTGGACCATCCTCCGTGCTCCATCACCAAGGCCACGGTTTCTTCAATCTGCCGCTGGTAGGGATCACCCTTTTCAATCACCGGCACGGGAACACTGTGCGCGCTGAAGATCAGCTGCGCCGCCGGCGGATGGGGAAAACGGGCAAGCGCCTCATCAATTCTCTCGACCACGGCCGCGATGTATATCGGATCACGATAGAAAGGTGGAACACAGGACGTCGGGACTGCACCGGTCCACCGTCGTCGCCACTCATTCAAGCTGCTGCCAGTTGTCGTGCTCGAGTACTGCGGATAAAGAGGTAGCAACACGACCTGATCCACCTCCATATCTTGTCGCGCATCCAGAAGTTGATCGATCGCCTCGGACGTGAACGGGTGCCAGTAGCGCATCGCGACCACGCAGCGCGCGTCGACACCGTCGCACAGCAGACGTGCTTCGAGCGCGCTGGCCTGCTGCTCCGTGAACCGGCGAATGGGGGATCCGCCAATGATGGCGTAGTGCTGGGCTGCTTTTTTCGCGCGCGTTTTTGAAATCAGCCGCGCCAGCGCACGCCTGCCAATTCTGGAAAACGGGAAGTCAATGATGTCGGGATCGCAGAAAAGATTAAAAAGGAAGGGTTCAACTGCCGCCAGCGATTCGGGCCCACCGAGTTGGAAAAGTACTACACCAACACGTTTCGAAATCCGAGACATTCCCGTCGATCCCCACGAAGTGGACACGATGTTACTCACAAACCGCCGGGTTCGTCAATGCACAACCGCCTGGAGTTTGCGACGCATCAATCTCAAGGATCCGTCGGTGCGCTGGAAAAGAAACTCGTGTGGTGAGCCACGAAACTGGTTTGCTATCGGATCTCGAACTCGCTTGCGTAAATCACATCGAGCTGTGATACACTTCCGCCGTTCGCGGGGTACCGCGTCGGTTCGGCATGCGTTAGCGAGTGGGGAAGCCGATTGAATCCGGTGCGGCCGGGGGTTACATGGGGCTGGTCCTTCTCTGTGTCATCTGGCTAATAACCTTTGTTAGCACGTATTTCTTCGTTGCAAAAACCTGGTGGTTCCCGCACGGAGCCTCCGCTTCGACCGCCGCGATCGACCAGCAGTTCACCGTGACTTTCATCCTCATGGGCGTGATCTTCGTGGCCGCCCAGTTGGCGTTGGGATATTTCGTCTGGAAATATCGCGACCAGCCTTCCGCTGCCCGCGCCGACTATTCGCACGGCAACCTCAAGTTGGAAATCATCTGGACGACTCTTACCGCGATCCTGTTTGTCGGGTTGAACTTGATGGGGAGTCCCATCTGGGCGGCGGAACGTTTTCGTCCGGCGGTCGACGGGGCTACGCGAGTGGAGGTCATCGGCATGCAGTTCGCCTGGTATTTCCGCTATCCCGGTCCCGACGGCAAGTTTGGAATCGCCAGGCCGGAACTGGAAGACCCATCCGCGGGAGGCGAAGCGGCCTTGGGTTTGGATCCGGCGGATCCGGCGTCAAAGGACGACGTGGTGACGGGCATTATGGAAGTGCCCGTGAATCGTGAGGTGGAAGTAATTTTGCGCGCGCACGACGTCATCCACAGTTTTTTTGTTCCGTCCATGCGCTTTAAACAAGACGCCGTGCCCGGACTGGCGATCCATATGCACTTCACTCCAACCGAAACTGGTGACTTCGAAATCACTTGTGCGGAATTGTGCGGGCTCGGCCACTACAAGATGCACGGCATACTGAAAGTCGTCAGCCAGGACGAGTTTGACAAATGGCTGGCAGATCGAGAAGCGGAGAAACAACAGTAAGCGGAGAAACAATCAATGGTTGCCCAGGAATCTCACCAACACGGAGCCCCTCAAGGCTTCATCCGCAAATGGGTGTTTAGTCTCGACCACAAAGTAATTGGGTTGCAGTATTACTTCCTCGCGCTGACCGCTGTTTTCGTCGGCATGTTTCTCTCCCTGCTGATGAGGATCCATCTCATCTGGCCGACGGCGATGCTGCCGTTGCTGGGCGAGATCAAACCTGAAACCTATCTCAGCCTGGTCACAATGCACGGCACGATCATGGTGTTCTTCGTGCTCACGACCGCGCCCCAGGGTGGTTTCGGCAACTATTTCCTGCCCATACAAATCGGCGCGCCCGACATGGCCTTCCCCGTCCTGAACATGCTCTCGTTCTGGACGACCTTCCTGGCCTATATCGTGATGCTCTCCGCCTTCTTTGTGGTGGGTGGAGCGCCGCTTCATGGCTGGACCGGATACGCGCCGCTGAGTGCGCTTCAATCCTCCGGGCCGGGTGAGGGTCTGGGCGCGGACCTCTGGATCACCAGCATCGCGCTGTTCTGCATCGCGTCGCTCATGGGCGCTCTCAACTTTATTACCACCACGCTCGACATGCGCGCCAAAGGCATGACCATGTGGCGCATGCCGCTGACCTGCTGGTCATGGTTCATCACCGCCATCCTCGGCCTGCTGGCTTTTGGAGTCCTGCTCTCGGCGGGAATTCTTCTGCTCATGGACCGCAACATCGGTACCAGCTTCTTTCTGCCGCTGGGCACAATTAACGGTCAAATGACCGGACATAAGGGTGGCTCGCCACTGCTTTGGCAGCACCTTTTCTGGTTCTTCGGTCATCCCGAGGTTTACATCGCGATCCTTCCCGGGATGGGCGTGGCCTCACAGGTACTTTCGACGTTTTCCCGAAAGCCGATCTTCGGGTACAAGGCGATGGTGTATGCCATGCTTTCGATCGGCCTGCTCGGGTTCATGGTATGGGGACATCACATGTTCATGAGTGGCATGAGTCCTTACTCGGCTTTTGCCTTTTCGATCATGACCATGGCGATTGGAGTGCCGTCCGCCATCAAGACGTTCAACTGGCTAGGGACACTTCATAAGGCTCGGATTCGATTTCAGTCGCCGATGCTGTTTGCCATCGGCTTTGTGTCGTTGTTTGTTTCCGGCGGATTGAGCGGTCCATTCCTGGCGCAGCCGGCGCTGGATATTCCCTTGCACGACACCGCCTTCGTGCCCGGCCATTTTCATCTGATCATGGGAGTAGCCGCCATTTTCGGCATCTTCGCCGCGACCTATTACTGGTTCCCCAAGATGTTTGGTCGAATGATGGACGAAAAGCTGGCGCGCATCCACTTCTTCCTCACGCTCATCGGCACCTATAGCGTCTTCATGCCGATGCACTATCTCGGGCTGGCGGGCCAGCCCCGGCGCTACTCTCAGCTGACCGAGCTCAAGTATCTGCATCCGCTGATTGGCCTGAACACATTTATGACCTACGCGGCGATCGTAACCGTCGCCGCTCAGCTGATCTTCCTCTTCAATCTGTTCTGGAGCATGTTCAAGGGAGCGAAGGCGAGTGACAATCCATGGGAGGCAACCACGCTGGAGTGGACCACCGCAACTCCGCCTCCGCACGACAATTTTGGCGGACGTACGCCCGTAGTCCATAACGGCCCGTACGAGTACAGTGTGCCCGGAGCGCCGCGCGACTATGTGATGCAAACTGACCCGGCAACCGTGGCGGCACACTAATGCGGCGCACTAACTAAGAAGAGTATCTGGAGAAGTTACTAGAGCTAGTATGGCGAGCTTCACTCCAACGGTTCCGACGCCTCACCCCACAACCTCCCGGGGAAGGCGCGACGATCTGCCCCCAGTCGTGGGTGGCGGAGATGGCGGGCGTCCCGATTCCGGCGAACCTGACTATGGAGCGCGTCTGCGCCGGGCGCGCCTTGGATTAGCGATAGCTCTGACGCCGATCGTGATGTTGTTCGTGGCCTTCACCAGTGCCTATATAGTGCGCCAGGGGCTGCCGACCTTCGATCCGAACACAAACACTGTGGTGCACGACTGGACCCCGGTGCCGCTGCCCACAGTGCTGTTTCTGATCAATACATGCGTGCTGCTGTTGAGCAGCGTAACCATAGAGTTTGCACGGCGGCAACTTGCGCGGCAAGTCGCGCTGGAACCCGTGCAGTCCATTCCCGGAGTATCCCTGGGCACGGAAAGCAGATTCCCCTGGCTGGGGCTGACTATCATTTTGGGACTGGGCTTCCTGGCTGGACAATGGCTGGCCTGGAGAGAGCTGGCGGCGCGTGGGTTCTATGTCGCCACTGGCCCGAGCAGTTCTTTCGTTTATCTGCTTACCGGCGGGCACGCCGTGCATCTGCTCGGAGGAATCATTGCCCTGCTGGCAGCCGGAGCGGCTGTCGTATTGCACCGGCCTTTGGCTTCGCGCCGGATCATCGTCGACGTCACTGCCTGGTATTGGCATTTCATGGCTCTGTTGTGGATTTACATTCTGGCGCTGCTCGAGTTCGCGCGCTAGCCAGAAAAAGGAGACCGAACGCATGGCGGAAGCTACCCTGCCGCAGAATGTTGCGGCGATCGATACCCCGGCGATCTATGAGCCGTCGCTGTTTGGCACGTATTCGAAAAAAATCGGGATGTGGCTGTTCCTGCTGTCCGACTCGCTGACTTTCGGCGCGTTGCTGTATGCCTACAGCTACGGACGCATCTCCATCGCAAATTGGCCGACGCCGTTCCATTCC
>Ga0181532_10002103_pt1 | contig 18690 bp, 14 predicted proteins | sample PEATcosm2014_Bin_33_FD_119768 | JGI IMG/M metagenome (GOLD analysis project Ga0181532, IMG submission 119768) | Peatland microbial communities from MTU Mesocosm Facility, Houghton, MI, USA - PEATcosm2014_Bin11_30_metaG | ecosystem: Environmental > Terrestrial > Soil > Wetlands > Peat | place... | reverse complement strand
CTTTTCCTGGTGGCTCTATTTGCCTTGGTTCCAATCGTGGCACTGCTCTTGTCTGCTTCGCGCGGGGGAATTGTCAGCTTTGCCGTGGAGATGGTTATTCTGGCTTTGTTGCTTTTGATTCGCCGGGTCCGCAGTAAGTACGTAATTGCCGGAGGCGCGGTGCTACTGTCCGCGGTGATGGTGGTTTCCTGGATTGGAGTCAACCAGGTGTTGGGGCGCTTTGCGGGAGTCCAGGCACTCGAGGCTTCTGCCGGCAAACGGGAGGCTATGAGGCAAGATACCTGGCGCCTCTTCCTTGACCACCCGATACTCGGAACGGGCCTGGGAACACTTCAGATGGTGTTCCCGCCTTATGATTCTCTCTACGACGGAAAGGTCGTAAACCACGCTCACAATGACTACCTCGAGTGTCTGGCGGAAACGGGAGTCCTAGGCGGGCTCTGCTGCCTCTGGTTTCTCGGGGTTGTCCTGATGAGCTCCTTGAAAGGAACGGCGCAGTTGGGAGAGTCGTTCGGCTCGGTGCTCAACCTATCGGGACTCGTGGCATGCAGTGGGATATTGATTCATAGTCTGGTAGACTTCAATCTGCATATCCCAGCCAACGCCCTGCTATTTTTTGTCTCCGCCCACATGGCTACCATTTGCCTCGAGCCTAATATTCCTGTTGTTTCGGAGGGCCATGCGAGTCGGAGACGCCGTCGAAAACAGTAGGCAGGTCGTGGCGGACTGACTGTATAATGTCGAGGGGGTCAATCGATTTGAAGGTCTTCGGTAGAATCAGGGGCCAACGCTATCTTCTACCCTGCGTTGCCCTTGTCTTGTTTTTCCACAGGGCATTGTGTGTTACCGCTCAAGACCTTTCGGTCGTCGGTACGCCACAACAGGCCAATGACCGCATCCGCACGCTGAGCGCAAGTTCGAAAGCGGCGCCACATGAGTACACCATCGGAAATGGCGACCTTCTGGATATCAATGTGTTCGATGTGCCTGAACTCGCGCGCGAAGTTCGAGTCAGCCAATCCGGCACGATCAGCATTCCGCTAGTGCCGACGCGCCTGCACATCGCGGGCCTCACAGAGAGTCAAGCGGAGCAGGTGATCGCAGACGTTTTGCAGGCGAACGGATTAGTTAGCCACCCCGAAGTCGGGGTGATGGTGAAGGAGCACAAGAGCAGACCCATCACAATTGTTGGGGCGGTCTCACACCCTATGGTGTACCAAGCTGATCAAAGTGTGACGCTGCTGGAGGTGCTTGCGGAAGCGGGAGGCATCACCAATGATGCTGGCGATACCGTCATCGTGACGCGCGCCCATTCGCCTACTTTCGTCATGGTCCCGATTCCCGAGCGCATTTCATCTCCGCCACCTGGAGCAGCGCCCTCTGCGGAATCCTCAAGTCAAGATGCGCCTACCTTGAGCGAAAAGGACACAAAATCGAATCCGAATCCCCCTGCGTTCCCCTCAACAACGGAGATGGCCAAAAACCCGCCCCTGTCCTCAAATTCCACGAATTCTGCCAATACCACTAGTTCGCCGGGAACGACTGCACCTTCTGGAAATATTATTACCATTAATCTGAACGATCTCATCGAGACCGGAGACACGCGAAACAATATTCCCCTGCAGGCAGGTGACGTGGTCACTGTTCCGCATGCAGGCATCGTCTACGTATTAGGTGCCGTGAACCACCCAGGCGGATTCGTAATGGTGAACGATCGGACGGAGCTTACCACAATGAAAGTGCTCTCTCTTGCCGGAGGGCTTACGAAAATCGCGAAGCTGGATCGTGCCGTCATTATCCGTAAGGATGCTCAGGGAAAGCAGACAGAAACCGAGGTGGACCTCAAGCAGGTCCTCAACCAAAAGGCCGAAGACATACAGATGCGAGCCAGCGACGTCCTTTATATCCCGGACAATCACGTCAAGGAAGTCCTGCTCCAGGCACTGCAAGTCTCGGTCGCCGTTGCGACAGCAGTAGCAATTTACCGAATCGCATATCAGTAGAGCGTGTCAATGACAGACGAAACCAAAATCACGCCGCGTGATCCCGGGTCGAATGGGAATGTAGAGATCTTTTCCCCTTCCGCTTCGCGAATTCCTGCCATCGAGCTTTCCCCTCGCGAGCCGCACCTTTACGATTACCTGCTGATTCTGCGCAAGCACCAGTGGCTGATCCTTTCGTTTCTGGCGGCGGTCGTCACGATCGTGAGCATCGCGACCTTTCGGATGAAACCGGTTTATAGTGCCAGCGCAAAGCTAGAAATTGACCGGGAAAACACGAACGTCCTCCCGTTTCAGGGCGCTGATTCCTATGACTACTCAGTGGATCTCGATAACTACATCGAGACCCAATCGCGTATCCTGACCAGCGAGACTATGGCACTGCTGACCATCCGAAACATGAATCTGGCTGCAATTCCAGAATTTTCAGGTGGGAGTGATTCCGGGGCGATTGCCGCGGGATCGCTGAAAAACCAGAAACTGCCATCGGAAGTGGGGGCATTTCTCGGTGGCTTGAGTGTGAAGCGCATCCCCAACACTCGGCTGATAGAAGTGACGTTCGAGTCCACGAGTCCCGATCTTGCTGCGCGGATCCTGAACGCGCACCTCGAAAACTATATAGAACAGAATTACAAGAGCCGTTACGAGGCAACAACGGATGCGTCCAAGTGGTTGCAGCAAGAACTCGATGAGCTCAGCATCAAAGTGCGCCGCTCAGAAGACGCCCGCATCGAATACGAGCGCAGTAATCAGATCTGGACCCTCGATGACAAAAATAATGTCACCACGCAGCGACTCGGCGATTTGAATAGGCAGTTGACCGACGCCCAGAGCGACAGCCTAAAGAAACAGGCTCTCTACGAATTTGCCAAATCGGGCGAACTGGACGCCGTACCGCAACTCCGTGACAATCCTCTTCTACAGCAGATGCAGAAAAACCGTGGCGATCTATCCATCCAGTACACCGATGCTGTGAATCAATATGGTCCAAATTATCCAAAGGTGCAGCGGCTTCAGGCACAGATAAAAGAGCTGGATGGACAGATGACGAGGGAGCGCACAGGCATTGTCGCCCAACTCGAGAGTGACTATCGCGAGGCGAAGCAGCATGAGGAGCTTCTAAGCAGGGCCCTCGACGATCAGAAGGCCGAAGTCAACGTGATGTCCGGGAAGATGATCCAGTACAACATCCTAAAGCGCGAAGCTGAAGCCAACAAGGCGCTCTACGACAGTTTGGAGACAAAGCTGAAGGAAGCGCAAATTGCTTCCGGGCTGAAGTCCTCCAATATTCGGGTCGTGGACCCAGCGATGGTTCCGTCGACACCTTCGCGGCCGGCTAAGACACGGAATATTGCCCTCGCTTTTCTCGTCGGCTTGGTGGGAGGCGTTGGGCTCGCGCTACTCCGCGAGTATATGGACAATACCGTGAAGACTCCGGATGATGTGGAGACGTTGGCGCGCCTGCCTTCCCTGGCGGTTGTGCCGGCCTTTTTTGGGGAGGGCACCACGGCGGCAAAGCGCATAGGATTTTTCAAGACAGCTTCCACCAATGGCCACGAGAAGCGTATTGAGCTGGTTGCCCAGCACCTGCCCAAATCACAGATGTCGGAAGCCTTCCGTGCGCTGAGAACCGCATTGCTGTTGTCGCAACCAGATCATCCGCCGCAGGTCATCTTAGTGACCAGTGCGCTCCCCCGTGAAGGCAAAACAACTGCGGCGGCAAACCTCTCGGTTACTCTGGCGCAATTGGGCGACAAAACCGTCCTCGTAGACGCTGACTTGCGCAAGCCAGGTGTGGGCCGCCTGCTGAACCTGGGCACGGGTAAGTATGCGGGCCTGAGCTCATACCTCGCTGGCGTTTCTTCCCTGGACCTTGTCACCATACCTCACCCCACCATTCCGAATCTGGCGGCCATCCCCACGGGACCCCTGCCGCCGAATCCGGCCGACCTCCTTTCCTCCCATAAGTTGACCGAGGCCATTGACGAGTTGCGGACAAAATTCAAATTCATAGTGATTGACTCACCGCCGGTCATGGCGGCAACGGATGCTGTGATTCTTTCCGTTCATGCGGATGGAGTGCTCCTTGTTGTGCGCAGTGGTGAAACCCCCAAGGAAGCGTTCACCCGTACACGCGACCTGCTTGTCAGTGTGAAGTGTCATCTGTTGGGGGTAGTGCTGAACGCGGTGGATTCCGGCGCTCCGGATTATTATTACTCCTACCGGTATTATCCCTATTCCTACGGCTATGGTCCCCAGGAATCTCTGGAAAGGGGACAAGAGGAATCTTCCGCCCACAGTTCGGTCTCCCCCGCAGACCTGGACGATTCCGATAAAATTTGAGGAGGCTGCGTTGAGATATCTCATCACAGGTGGTGCGGGATTTATTGGTTCTCACCTTGCCGAACGCCTACTGGAGAGGAATGAGAAAGTCGTGCTGCTGGACAACCTATCCACCGGTAGCATGGAAAACATCCGTCACCTGAAGGGTTCCGAAAATCTGGAATATCACCTCGACGGTATTGAAAATAGGCAACTCCTCGCCGAACTCGTGGACGACGCAGACGTCATCGTCCATTTTGCCGCCGCCGTCGGGGTAAGGCTCATCGTGGAAAGTCCGGTGCGTACGATTGAGACCAACGTCAACGGAACGCAGTTGGTCCTCGAGGCAGCGTCGAAGAAAAAAAAGCTTCTCCTGCTGGCCTCCACTTCCGAAGTTTACGGGAAGAACACCAAGGTGCCGTTCCACGAGGATGCCGACCTCGTCCTTGGTTCGACCAAGAAGGGCCGCTGGAGCTATGCGGCTTCCAAGGCCCTTGACGAATTTCTAGCGCTCGCCTATTGGAAGGAGAAAAAGCAGCCTGTTATCGTGGCGCGATTTTTCAACACTGTGGGACCGCGGCAGACCGGCCGCTACGGCATGGTGCTACCGAATTTCGTCAAGCGTGCGTTAGCGAGTGAGCCGATCGAGGTGTATGGGGATGGCATGCAATCCCGTTGCTTCTGCGATGTGCGCGACACCGTCGAGGCTCTCTTGAGGTTGATGCCGCTGGGGCGCGCCATCGGAGAGGTCATCAACATTGGCAACACGGAAGAAGTCACTATCGAGAATCTCGCCAAGATGGTGAAACAGCAGGCCAACAGCTCCTCGCCGATTCACTATATTCCCTACGATAAAGCCTATGAACCGGGTTTCGAGGACATGATGCGCCGTGTTCCGTGCATCGATAAACTCCATTCCCTGACCGGCTTCCGCCCAGAAACTAGTCTCACGGATATCATCGACCGGGTCTCGGCCTATTACCGGCAAAAGGAAGGGCTTTTCGCGGATGCTGCTGCGGCCGCGCGCTCGAACGCCTTAGTTTAATATTCACGTGTAACTATCTTTAGACGATTCAGTCCGCCTTTTATTGTAGGATCAATTTGACGGGGACGTCCGAGCGGCCCGCCTTCTCATTGTGCTTGTTGTCGTGGTGGTGGCGCGAGTTCCAATTTGAGGTATGTGTTTTTGCGGGCGGATTGAATCTCATTTGAATTTCGAACTCCGAGACCAACAACACCGATTCGAATGGACTCTGCTGGTCCTCTTTCTGTTAACCCTTCCTCTACTGAACCCATGGGTCCGGGGTGACGGTGTTGGCTACTACGCGTACGCTCGCGCCCCCCTCATTGAGCATAGCCTGGATTTCACGCATGACTACCAATATGCCAATGATAGCTTTCGGGAGCACCGTCTTGACGAGAACGGCCAGCCCAAAGCGGAATTTCGCACCCGCACAGGTCACCTAGATAATCATTTTACCGTTGGGCCGGCCATGCTGTGGTCCCCGTTCCTTCTCCTAGCTCATGGCAGCGTTTTGTTGGCGAGGAGCTTGGGATCCGAGGTGTTGGCTGACGGCTTCTCAGCCCCGTACCGCTACGCAATGGCCCTCGGTACGGCCGTGTACGGATTTCTCGCTCTGTGGCTCTCGTTCCGCCTGGCGCGCAAGTACGTCGGCCCAGTGTGGTCCTTCATCGCCACACTTGCGATCTGGTGGGCAAGTTCTCTCCCGGTTTACATGTACTTCAACCCGTCCTGGTCCCATGCCCACTCTGCCTTTGTCTGTGCACTTTTTATCTGGTATTGGGATTCCACACGAGAACACCGCTGTCTGGCGGAGTGGCTGCTCCTTGGCCTGATCGTGGGCCTGATGCTAGAAGTCTATTACGCGAACCTGATGGTCGTTACATTGCTCCTCGTTGAGGCGGCGGGGCAGTACGCGCACATTCTCCTCCCCGGCCGCACATACTCGCCGAGTTTTCTGCAGCTGTTGGCGCGCCACCTCCTCTTCGCCGTGGTCGTCCTCGTGGTGATGATCCCCACGTTTGTCTCTCGCTGGATTGTGTATGGTGGACCTTTTGATACAGGCTATGTCTCGATCCGTGATTTTCTCTGGCGGTCTCCCGTCCTCCTCAGTGTGTTGTTTTCCACCAATCACGGACTCGTATCATGGACTCCTCTTCTGGGATTCGCTATTTTCGGTTTGCTCTTTTTTACGTTTCGCTTACCTAAGGTCGGAATACCTTTTTTCACTGCAATGGTGGCATTCTATCTTTTCATTGCATTTTATCCGGATTGGGCAGGGATCTCCTCTTACGGCAACCGCTTTTTTGTTTCATTGACGCCGCTCTTTGTTCTCGGTCTTGCCTACCTTCTCGAAAGCATGGCCGCATATTCCCCTCAGCAGTGGGCTGCTGTTGCAGTCTCCTCAGGGGTGCTGGCCTGCTTCGTGCTTTGGAATATGGGACTCATTTATCAGTTTGGACTGCACTTGGTGCCGGCGCGCGGACCCATCTCGTTTCGCCAAGCCGCCTACAACCAGTTTTATGTCGTGCCCGGCGAGCTGACGTCTCATCTTCGCTCCTATATCTTCCGCCGCAGCGATTTGATGCACCAAATTGAACGGCGCGATATCGAACAACTCAAGAATTCACCCCAATAATTGGCGATCACTCAAAGATCGGCAGCGTGTGACGGTGGGAGAGTTTGCAGAGGCCAAATCACACCACGATCTTCTGCTTCCGTCATCTTCCAGTTAGGGAATACTGACGACGCTGCCGGACTGGTTGGCTTGGCGGTCCCAAGAATTTCCTATTCGCCTTTTTCCTGGCTTGACCATTCTAATAGAGACAAGAGAGAGTACTAGTGCGGATTTAAACTGAGAATCAGCTTTCTTGATCCAAATGACAGACAGACACTCTATTCCAAAAAGCGGTGAAAAACATTACCCCTGCATAGATGCCCTCCGATTTCTGCTTGCGTCCTGGGTCGCGATGAGTCATTTCGGTGTTTTCCCACTCTTTGCGGGGGTTGACGCTAGCCAGAAGCTCGGCTGGTTGCTATCGCATGGATGGAGCTCAATGTTCTATGGGCTCCCCGCTGTCATCGTCTTCTTTGTCATATCCGGTTTTTGTATCCATCTGCCCTTCCGTCACTTTGAGAGCCTCTCAATCGGAAAGTACTACGCACGTCGATACACACGCATTCTGATTCCAGTTGCAGGAGCACTTGTAATTTGCTGGCTGATGGGGCAAAAAATACAGTTTTGGGGTCAGCACTCCATCTTATGGGAGTCCGTAATGTGGAGTTTGCTCTGCGAAGAGATATATTATCTCATTTATCCTCTCCTTCTTTACCTCCGACAAAGACTTGCATGGGCACTCATCATCACGCCCACGATGCTCCTAAGCGTAGGACTCGCGGCAACCCAACCAAAAGCCGAAGGCTTTCATGATTTGGGTCCGTTCAAGACTGCGATAATACTTTACCCAGTTTGGTTGCTGGGATGCGTACTTGCGGAGAGAGTGGATCGACTTCCGGCGCTCCAATCCAGAAGAAGAATTCTAGTATCGCGGCTTTTGGCGTGGTTTGGCTGTTGGGCCGTTTGCATGTTGCATTTTCATAGTCCGATTCGTTACACACAAACATGCATGTGGTTCGGAGTGCTGGCGTATTTCTGGGTAAAGAACGAAATTGCTTATGGTAAAGTAGCATCCTCACCAAAGTGGATGGTTTGGGCTGGGGCCTGGAGTTACTCTCTCTATTTAATGCATGGACCCGCTCTCGAGACTCTCCGACGTCTCCATGTGCCATTCCTAGGGCCACTCATGAATTGGGTTGTTACGATGACTTTTGTTTGTGCGTATTCCTATATTTTTTACTTTCTCGTTGAGCGTCCTTCGCACCAGTTTGCCAAAAGAATACGCGTGAGGAAGAGTGTGAAGCCGAAACACGCCTATGTTGGGCCTGTTAACAACTTTCCGGAATCCGAGAGGATTGTTGCGTCAAGAAAGCAGCTAACCGAGAACTGATTTTGCGAACACCTAATTTTCTCTGAACTCATTATTCCCGGCCAGAGCATGTGACTAAATGCGGGCAGATCATCTTCAAAGCACTGCCTGAAATAACAGGACATGTCGGCATGCAGAAAATCGAGCGAGAGGACGAAAGACAGCACCAAGCCACTAATCTGATTTCAAACTATGGCATGCCTTTGCCCAACCGCCTGCCATCTCATTGTCTTGATTTCTTTCTGTTATCCTATGTTGCGCACCAGCGATGACTGCATTCAACCGCTCTTTATGTCTTCTGTGACGTCCAATCCGGTGGTCAGGGCCCCAGCTGCTGAGCCAGCCAGCGGCTCCGTGAGCATGCGGATTGAGCCCCCTCGCGGGTTGTTTAACCTTAACCTGGGCGAGTTCTGGGCCTATCGCGAATTGCTCTATTTTCTAGTGTGGCGAGATGTCAAGATACGCTACAAACAAACGGCGATAGGCATCGTGTGGGTCATTCTTCAGCCACTCCTCACCATGCTCGTCGCCACTCTTTTCTTCGGCAAGTTGGCCAAGCTCCCTTCCCAGGGCCTACCCTATTCCGTATTCTGTTTCGCAGCGGTAGTTCCGTGGTCATACTTTGCCAATGCTCTAACCTCGGCCACAAATGTCATTGTTGAAAATCAACGTCTTATCACCAAAGTATATTTCCCCCGGTTGATACTTCCTTTTTCCGCCGTATGCTCCGGTTTAGTCGATTTCAGCATTGCTTTTGTTGTGCTCCTGATTTTTGCATTTGCCCACGGAATCAGACCCACGCTTACGATCCTACTTTTGCCCTTTTTCCTATTGCTTGCCATTCTCACGGCACTGGGTGTGGGCCTTTGGCTCTCCGCCCTGAACGCGCTCTATCGAGACGTTCGCTATTTGATCCCATTCCTGGTGCAGTTCTGGACGCTGGCTTCGCCCGTCTACTACTCGAGTTTGATGGTGCCTGAGCGCTATCGCTGGATCTACGGCCTGAACCCCATGGCAGGCGTCATTGACGGTTTTCGATGGGCGCTTACTGGGACCGGACACCCTCCGAGCGCCCTTCTGCTTGCTTCGGTTGCAATGGTCTGCCTTGCGGTGATTGGTGGCCTGCTCTTTTTCAACCGGATGGAAGGGAGCATCGCTGACCGTGTCTAAAGAGAGATCAGCCGAGACTTCCCAGCGCGATCGAGCCATCGCGTTTGATGCGGAGGTCTTTTGCGAAGGGGCTTTAACGGAATTGGACACTTAGCCGATGACGAATACTGCTATTCGAGCCGAAAATTTGGGCAAGCGCTACCACCGAGGCGTGGCCGCTACCAGTGGCCTGTTGCGGGATACGCTTGCGCTGGCTCTGCACTCTCCCCTGAAGTTGCTGCGTCGCGATCAGAAAGAAACCTTTTGGGCCCTGAAGAATGTGTCCCTAGAGGTCCATGAAGGCGAAGTTCTGGGCCTCATTGGCCGCAATGGATCCGGCAAGACCACGCTCCTTAAGATTCTCTCGCGCATCACACGTCCAACCGAGGGGTGGGCAGAAATTCATGGCCGTGTCGGCTGCCTTCTGGAAGTTGGGACGGGTTTTCACCCGGAACTTTCCGGCCGCGAAAACACCTATTTGAGCGGTGCCATTCTGGGCATGGGCAAACGAGAAATTGGGCGGAAATTCGACGAAATCGTCTCCTTCGCCGAACTTGAAAAATTCATCGACACGCCCGTCAAGCATTATTCCAGCGGCATGTATGTTCGGTTGGCTTTTGCCGTTGCCGCGCATCTAGAGCCGGAAATCCTCCTCGTCGATGAGGTCTTGGCCGTAGGCGATATAAATTTTCAGAAAAAATGCCTCGGCAAGATGGACGATGTCGCTCACGCTGGCCGTACCGTCGTTCTCGTCAGCCATAATCTTGGCGCCATCAGTCAGCTATGTCCAAGGACGATCTGGGTCGAGGCAGGCTCTATCGCAGCAGTTGGAGACTCAGAATCTATAGTCACTCAGTACATGAAAAATGTTTCAAAGAACTCCGATCACCAAGTATGGGAACGAACAGGAACCAGCCATGTAAGATTCGCATCCGTTGAGATTCTGGACGCTGATGGTAATTCTTGCGCGCACTTGCCGATGGGACACGATGCACGGATTCGCGTATCGGGAACTGGCGATCGAGTAGGCACCGAATTCAACTTTGCCGTCCAATTCATTACTACGACCGGCACTATCGCAATGTGGGTGTACGACCAGACGAAAACCTTTCGCTTGAACGCTAAAGGCGAATTCTCCATTGAGATGCGCATACCTCGTCTCATGCTTATGCCTGGCTCTTACGTATTATCCACTTGGTTGGGTCGTGCGGGACAGGAGAATTTCGATTGGGTGAAGAACGCTGCCTTTGTGGACGTTGTTCAGAGTGATCGCATTCCCGTGACCGACACGATTAACAATCACTACGGTATCGTGTACGGTATATCTGAAACTGACCAACTCAGATGACGTCCTCCCGTGATTTCCAACCATCCGAATTCGAAGGACCATACTTCGTAAAATAAAATACAGTTACCAACTCGTACGAATCCTAAAGATCTGTCGCGAAAGTTTTGCAATTCTATCGTTCAAGCGGTTTTCGCCTCCAATGATAATTATGATCATTGCCAAGTTTACCGAGAAGCTGTCGACGAATTCTCTGAACTTCGCAGTCTCTCGCACACCTTATACAAGGTGGGTTATACTTGTCGTTGGATCCAGAAGATATGAGCAACAATGCTGTCTGTCCCCTCTGTCAACATTCTGAATCTACGGTTCAAAATACGTTTGAGGTTGCAAACCTTATCCAGGAATGGATTAAGTCTTTCGGAATCAATATTCAAGAAGAGATGAGCAACGTATCCCGGTTTCATTTGTACCGGTGCGCTACCTGCTCACTCGGTTTTTTCAAACCAGAAAGCCTCGCAGGTTCTCCAGCGCTGTACGAGGCCCTACAGAAGTTCGATTGGTACTACATGCCACGCAAATGGGAGCACGACATAGCCCTCTTGGACATGCATGGGTGCCGAAAGGGCATTGAAATCGGCTGTGGCTCGGGAGATTTCGTGAAGCGGGTTCTTGACGATAAGAAAATCTCCTTTGAGGGGTGCGAACAAAACCCGAGTGCCGTACAGGCTGCCCGCCGGAAAGGACTACGTGTTTATCTTGAAAGCGCGGAAAACCTGGCCCAGCTTTACCCTGGCTCCTACGATGTCGTCTGCTCGTTTCAGGTGCTGGAGCATGTCGACCAGCCCAGTGCTTTCCTTACTGCTTCATCCAGGTTACTCCGCCCCGGCGGCAAGCTCCTCCTTGGCCTACCCAACGCGCAGAGTTTCCTGCGCCACCAATTCAATCTTCTCGATTTGCCACCGCATCACATGACACGCTGGACCGATAAGGTTTTGACTCACCTGGAACGATGGTATCCCATCAAGCTTGTCCATATCCGTTACGAGCCGCTAGCGGATTACCATGTTGATGGGTATGTCGGATCCTATATGAGTTTGCTCGCGACTCGTGGTTTGAGCGCGCTTACCATGGAGAGAGTGCGTTTCTCGATAGCACACCTTATCCGGTTATTAGGAATACAGAAAGTTCTCCGGGGTCAGAGCATTTACGCTTGTTATCTGCGCGTTTGAGCTTACATGGTGAAGTGCCTCAACCTCGGCTGTGGCTCGCGATTCCACCCCGACTGGGTGAATCTCGATCTTTATCCAAGTTCCAGGGCCGTTCAGCAATGGGACCTGCAGAACGAGTTGCCGTTTCCCGATGGCTCGTTCGATGTTGTCTATCATTCGCATGTCCTTGAGCATTTTTCGCAGCAGAATGGCTTGCGTTTTCTCGAGCGATGCCGCAAGGTACTTCGGCCAGGAGGCATTCTTCGCGTCGTCGTTCCCGATCTGGAACGGATTGTAGAGTTCTATTGCGACGCGTTCAACAACGCGCTCAATCGCAAGCAGGATTCCCAGTTCTATTACGATTGGGCCATTATAGAAATGTTTGATCAGACAACGCGGGAGTTCTCAGGTGGCGAAATGGTACAATTCGTGCGAAAAGCAACTCCTTCGCAGCTCACTTTTCTAAAGGCACGTTTGGGCGGCGAGCTGGATCGCATGCTTCCGAGGGTGAGTCAGGTTTCGAGATCGGAAACATCTCCCCAGCGAATTTCCCTCGGCAATCGGCTCCGTCGCCTCACGTTGCGCCTGTTAGTAGGGACGGAGGGTCTGGCTGCCTACGACCGCGGCAGATTTCGCAGCAGCGGCGAAGTTCATATTTGGATGTACGACCGCTACTCCCTGGGCCGAGCTTTGGAATTAGTGGGATTTGCGGAGACCAAGCAATTTGGTCCTAGCGAAAGCGGAATTGCGAACTGGTCCGGATTTAACTTAGATACCGAGCCGGATGGCAGAGTTTATAAGCCGGACTCTCTCTACATGGAAGCGTCGAAGCCGTGAAAATTGTTCACGTCGGCACACACGATTGCGTTGGGGGTGCGGCTCGCGCTGCGTATCGTTTGCACGATGGATTGAAGCGCCTAGGACAGGATTCAAAAATGTTCGTTGCCACAAAGGTCAGCCAAGACCGGGAGGTCATTCGGTTTGAGCCGTCGAAACGGTGGGGAGCTCGGCTTTTTCGTGCCCTGCGTCGCGCTCGGATCACTTGGGCGGCCGGTCGCAAAAGTGACGTTCCACCACACGGATATTCTATAATAAGTGATGACCGTTCAGTCTATTCTGCCGAGCCGTGGTACCAATGCCCTGAAGCTGATTTGATTCAGCTTCACTGGGTTGCGAGCTTCGTGGACTATGGGACCTTCTTCCAACTGATTCCTAAATCCACTCCACTAGTTTGGACACTGCATGACATGAATCCCTTCACCGGTGGGTGTCATTACGACACGGGTTGTGGCAGGTTTACAGAGCGGTGCGGCGTTTGCCCCCAACTTGGCTCGCGAAGGCAAAACGATCTTTCCCGCCAGATTTGGCAACGCAAGCGGAAGGCATTTGGATTTTTGGCAACGAATGGCCTCCACATCATCACGCCGAGCAAATGGCTGGGAGAGCAGTTGTGCCAGAGTTCACTGCTTTCTCGGTTTCCCCGTTCAGTCATCCCCAATGGTATCGATACGGATGTCTTTCAACCTAGAAACCGTCGAGTCATGCGCGACGCCCTGGGGATCTCGATCCTTGCCAAAGTAGTGCTGTTTGTTGCGGACGGTGCGAATGACCCAAGAAAAGGTTTCAAATTGCTGGCCGATGCATTGGAAGGTTTCGAGTCCCAGTCGGAGATCGTACTTCTCTCTCTGGGACAGGGGAAACCTGCAGAGTTCCATAGGTTTCCGCACTTCCACGTAGAGACTATCCAAGACGACCGCCTTCTTTCGTTCATCTATAGCTGTGCGGACGTCTTTGTCGCACCGTCCTTGCAGGACAACCTCCCCAACACTGTGCTGGAGTCCATAGCATGTGGTACTCCTGTCGTGGGATTCCGTGCGGGGGGAATTCCCGAAGCTATTCACGACGGCAAAACGGGTTTGCTCGCCGATCTAGGCAACGTGCAAGACCTCCGTCGAGCGTTATTGGAGTTAACCAAAGATGATAGCAGACGTGACGAAATGTCTCGGAACTGCCGACGGTTTGCCCTTGAAGAGTATCGCCTTGAAACGCAAGCTTCTCGGTATCTGAGTCTTTATCGGGAATTGATAGGGAAAGGTGATGGGCAATAGACGACTAAAATTGGTTTGAGGAAGCAGCTCGTGAGCATGTGCTGAGTCTCGACGCGGTGCGGATCCGGTAAGAATTTCTCAGCTCTTGGCCTTGGTGTGAGGTACATGACCTACGTGGCGGGTGGAAACAGCACTACGAATCTCAGTTGTTCGACGGGATTTGAAGAAATCACAGGCCGGGAGGCTATCCGGGGCGCCGCAATAAGCCAAAAAGGGAGACTTCATTTGCTACCTGAGCGATCGCCGTAACCTCCGTGGCCACTTCTCACATTAGAAATTGTTCTATAATCATGTAGGCGACTGTTCAAGATTTCTTCGCGGCTGAGCCAAAAGACCCCCGCACAGCTAGGAGAATGACACTCAAATGTTGACTGTTTTCTCAACCCCCAAGCCATTTCATGGCCACAGCGGCATCATCCAACGGAATGCCCTCAAGAGTTGGACGCAGTTGCACCCGGACGTGGAGGTGATTCTCTTTGGAGATGAGGATGGCACTGCCGAGACTTGTCGGGATTTAGGCATTCGGCACGAACCCAAAGTCCGACGCAATGAAAATGGCACCAAGTTCCTCAGCTACATTTTCGATCGGGCTACCGAAATTTCCCGCCATGACATTCTTTGTTATGCGAACTGCGACATAATACTGACCTCTGACTTTCGCGCGGCCCTTGAGGCGATCTCCAAGATCCACAGCAAGTTCCTCATGATTGGGCGACGTTGGGATACGGATCTTACGGAACCATGGGACTTCAATCAGGCTGATTCGGATCATCAACTAAGAATGCTTGCTTTGCGTAAAGGTAAACAAAATGGACCTAGTTGGGTAGATTACTTCTGCTTCTCTCGTAACCAATACTACGGGAAGATGCCTCCATTCTTGATTGGCCGTAACGGATGGGATCCTTGGCTCACATGGTACGCCCGTCACTGCAAGATTCCGCTAATTGATACGAGCCAGTCGGTTGTTGCCGTGCATCAGAACCACGACTACGCCTATTTGAAGCAGGGTACCGTACCTCTGCATAAGGACGCGGAAGTCAGATACAACTGGAATCTTGGAGACGGGCCGGAATGGCATTACTACACAGTTAGGGCCGCGACTGAGCGACTGGTCGATGGCCGTCTGAGGTCAAACAGACTGGCATGGCTTGGACCGATCCAATCGCGAATTGTTTGCAGCATTGACTGGGTTTGGTTTTCACTTCTGAAAGTTACACGACCGATCCGTCATCCATTGGGATTACGGCGAACCTGACCCGATAGGGCAGCGTTTCAGTGGTCCATTGGGGTAGAATTCCACAACTGCCTGCCCTCGGTTGGTCACACTAAATACCCAACCTAGTCGATCACTGGGATGGGATCTATCATTAGATTTCAATATGTCAATTTTATGTAATCGGTTTTTGATTATCGAGCCCTTCAATATGTCAGGAGTTTGATACGTATTCTCGAGAAAATCGTTACAGAACCAAGCGCGATCATCGGGAGGGTGTTTGACAGGAGTTTTATGAAACAACGAATATTCGTGTTGACCGGTGATTCGCCTGAAACTCCGGGCGGAATGGAGCATGCAGTCCGGGAATTGATAAGAGGGTTGGAGGAACGCGGCTATGTTGTCGAAGTCTTTCACCGCAATAACACTTCTGCTCCAGCTTGGGTCGCAAAGCCAAGCAACAAGTGGCAGAGCTACGGTGCCGATGTTTTGATCAGTTGGTGTCTAGGACAACGAGTGCGTGAGCGAATGGGAGAAGATGTTGTTGCCGTGCTTTCTAACGGGCCTTACGGCTGGTACATACCTGGAGTGCAATATGCTAGGAAGATACACTTCTATCATGGGACATATCGTGGCCAAGCGAACGAGATCCGGCCCTTCATATCCGGCGCGGGAGCTTTTAAGCTGAAATGGTGGGATTCCATGGTGCTTGAGCGTATGAGCGGTCGCGGAAAGCAGATTCTCTGCAATTCCGATCAAACGCGCGAGCAAGTGTCGCAATACTTCGGTTACGACGGATCTACTGTTTGGTATCCAATTGACACTTCACTTTTTCGTCCGCTGAATAAATTGACCGCTCGACGCGGCCTTGGACTGCCAGAACGTGGCAATATTGGTCTGTTCGTAGGTAACACGCAGCCGACAAAAAATTTTGGCCTCGTGCGCCGGTTGATAGACGAGCTTGGAGACCTGAAGTGGATTCTCGCATTGCGCGGCCAAGTGCCCAAAGATTTAGCTGGGGACAATAGGATTTATGTCTTTCCAAACGCTTCTCCAGCGATGCTTCCCCGTTTATATAGCGCAGCGGATTTTGCGGTTTGCCCATCGTTCTATGAAGCCTTTGGATACGTGGTTGCAGAAGCGCTTTGTTGCGGGACGCCGATGATTGCTTCCCCCGGAGGAGCAAGCCTCTGTTTCCTAAGTGAGCCGCCCTTTGATGGCTTTTTGGTACGTCGTCCAGACGCGGCTAAGGATTACATGACTGCAATTCGGAAAGTGCTCCAGGATTCGGAATCATTTCGGCAATTAGTTATAACCCATGTGCGTCCCAAAGTTGAAAAGGTTATGGAACCTGAGAATTGGTGGCACCGTTTTTTCGAGTTGACCGGCTTATGAGAGTGACCATATGGCTTCAGCTCAGAAAATCTAGGTTTCTACGCAAACTCTATAATGCGCCAATGGCGAGGGACCGTTGAAAACCCTGAGTTTGTGACTTGTTCCTTGCCACGGGAAACGAAGGCTAAGGATTCACACTGGTCCCGGTGAAGGGTATTTGTCTCCCTACGTGGATTCAATCCATGAACTCACTGCCCAACGAGCTGTACTAGCCAAGGTCAAATCGGGGACTGTCTTATATGACGTTGGAGCTGGGTTCGGTTTTTACAGCCTGATGGCACCTGCCTGCGTGTTTGCTTTTGAAGCAGCTGTGCAGAATTCCTAGTCACTCCTACGTTATGAGAGGGGGGAATTTCCTTGCTACCCCAAGTTAGCTTTAGGCGTGGAGTGGACGAGAGAGCGAGACGACTGTCAAAGCCCGCCAATTTTTTCCCTTTTGCTGAAGCATCGGTCTGGCTGGAGTACTCAACCCAGTTTTCATGGCAATTCGCGGTCAGGTTAAGAGAGAATAGTCTAGTTCTCAGGTACTTCTTGCTCCCGTCAGGAGGTTAGAGTTCTGACCATGGCATCAAAGACAGTTTTGGTGACTGGATCCAGCGGGTTGATAGGCTCGGAAGCAGTGGAACACTTCGAACGCCAGGGACATCAGGTTCATGGCATTGACAATAATATGCGCCGCATCTTTTTCGGCGATCCCGGCGACACAAGCTGGAATCTCGACAGGTTACGCCGCATTACTAAGAACTTCACGCACCATAATCTGGATATCCGTGACCGCATCGCACTTGAAACGTTTTTTCGTTCGCACCGTTTCGATTTGATTGTTCACTGTGCCGCACAACCTTCTCACGACAAGGCGCGCGATATCCCCATTCTCGATTTTGAAGTGAACGCACTCGGCACCGTCAATCTACTCGAATCCACACGCCTTCATTGCCCCGAAGCAGTTTTCATCCTTCTCAGCACCAACAAGGTCTATGGCGACGCTCCCAACGAATTTCCCATCAAGGAACTTGAAACCCGCTGGGACTATGCCCGGCCAGAAGACTACAACGGCATCAGCGAAAATTGCCGGATAGACCGTACTCTCCATTCGCTCTTTGGTGCTTCCAAGGCGTCGGCAGACTTGATGGCTCAGGAGTACGGCCGGTATTTTGGGATGAAGGTCTGCATTTTCCGCGGTGGATGCCTCACGGGGCCGTCACATTCCGGCGTCGAACTTCATGGTTTTCTCTCCTACCTAGTGAAGGTGGTGATTTCTAATGGTACTTATTCCGTTTTCGGCTACAAAGGTAAGCAGGTCCGCGACAACATCCACAGCTACGATGTAGTCCGTGCCATTGAAGAGTTTGCCGCCAACCCGCGTTGCGGTGAGGTATACAACCTTGGCGGTGGTCGCGAAAACAGCGTGTCGATGCTCGAAGCCATACGCAGGATCGAGCAAATGACGGGGAGAATACTGGACTGGAAGTACGTGGAAGAGAACCGCAAGGGCGACCACATCTGCTACATCTCAGACCTCGCCAAGTTCAAGTCCCACTATCCGAATTGGAAAATCACCATTGGCCTCGACGAAATCTTCCGCCAGATGATCGCCGACCAAACCCGGCGTTTGCAGAGTGCAATCACAAGGTAAGGATCGCAGGGAGTAACCGATCAATGTGCGCCTTTTTGTGAAACGGCCCCAGAAGCGAAAAGTAGTGCACGAAGCCGAACTTAAGAAGCGCCGTTTCAAGAGTTGGCGCACACCCTCACGGCTTCCCAGAATCATGCAACTCTTGTCAAGCATTCTAATCGAACTTTAGTTCGCGGATCGAATCCCCCTAAGACTGTCTGATTCTTTCTCGAGAACTTGCAATTATTGCACAATCATGTTTAGCCTGAATAATTCGCGAGTTTAGAGACACGAAAAGCCTCTTTCATGGTACAAAGCCGTTGTCTAGGCAGTTTTGCGACCAATCCGGAGGCTTTCGTGCCCGAGCATACCACGACACAGTGT
>Ga0181532_10002102_pt1 | contig 18710 bp, 11 predicted proteins | sample PEATcosm2014_Bin_33_FD_119768 | JGI IMG/M metagenome (GOLD analysis project Ga0181532, IMG submission 119768) | Peatland microbial communities from MTU Mesocosm Facility, Houghton, MI, USA - PEATcosm2014_Bin11_30_metaG | ecosystem: Environmental > Terrestrial > Soil > Wetlands > Peat | place... | reverse complement strand
CCGCGGGCCGGGTGATGATGGTCTTTGGGCGTAAACAGGAGGCCTCCGACGAGGGGACCGAGCCCCTGCGCCATCCCAAGCCACCCCTGCCTCCGGTGGACGGGATGTTCAGGCAAGTAACCGACATGGCGTGGGACGCCGCGGGCAACACTTACATCAGCGACGGCTACATCAACTCTCGCGTCGCCAAGGTCGATAAAGACGGCAACTGGCTGAAGTCGTGGGGCGAGCCGGGCGACGGCCCCGGCCAGTTCAACACTCCGCACAGCATTGGTGTGGATGCCCAGGGGCGCGTCTACGTGGCGGACCGCGGCAACCGGCGCATCCAGGTGTTCGACGGCGAAGGCAAGTTTCTGCGGCAGATTACCATTGATGTGCCGGTTGACCCGGACGCCCGGCCGGCGATCGGCGCGAAGCCGAGCGCGACCACGGGCGCGATGGCCCCTGGTGCGCCCTGGACGATCTGCATCACGCCGGGTCCCAATCAAGTGCTGTTCAGCTCCGATGGTTACCCTGGCCGCATCTACAAGCTCAGCTTGGACGGAAAGGTTCTGGGAGTGCTCGGTGAGTCAGGCAAACAACTCAAGCAGTTCGGGTGGATCCACGAAATCGCTTGCCCCTCGGAAACCGAAATCTACGCCGCCGAACTGCTGAATTGGCGGGTTCAGAAGTTGATACTTGAAAAGGGTCGTTAGCACAGAACTCATTCCCTGGCCCTGGCGCGAAAGTAACCCCTCACCCGTCCCGCACCGGCTGATGACAACGCCCGCTGCGGGCCACCCTCTCCCCTGGGGAGAGGGCCGCCGATGATTGACTTCAGCCCTTTCCTCGGGGACAGGGTGGCGAGAGTAACGAGCCGGGTGAGGGGTTTCTTCCCCAGAGTCTCACAAGTTCGGAATTCGGGCTTAAACTCGTTCACTTCCGGCAATGCAAAACCCGAAGCGCGGTTGCGTTCAGAGGCGCTCAGGTGTAATCTGACGGTGGGCTAAGAATCGAAAGAGGAAATCCTGGTTTAACCAGCAAAGTTCGCCAATCAATCTCTGGGCAGGGAGATCGCAGTGAGAATCCGGGTGTTGCTTGCGCTTGTCGCTTCGGCATGCCTGATGTGGAGTTTTTCCTCCACTAGAACTTCGTCAGCACCGCCGGCTCAGGCCGCCGCGAAGCCGGTGGATTTCAATCGCGACATTCGTCCCATCCTCTCAGATACCTGCTTCAAGTGCCACGGTCCTGACGAACACGCGCGCATGGCGAATCTGCGTCTTGACGAGACGGAAGGCCTATTCGTCGACCGCGGGGGCTACCGCATCATCGTTCCCGGCCAATCCGCCCAGAGCAAGCTCTATCAGAAAATCAGTTCCAAAGACGATTCCTTCCGCATGCCGCCGATTTACTCCGGGCGAACCCTGACTCCAAAGCAGATCGAGTTATTCAAGGAGTGGATCGAGCAGGGGGCAAAATGGGATACGCTCTGGTCCCTGGTGCCTCCCAAGCGTCCGCCTGTCCCGGAGGTCAAGGATAAAGCGTGGGCGCGGAATCCCATCGACAACTTCGTTCTGGCGCGTCTCGAGTCCGAAGGGCTGAAATCCTCTCCGGAAGCCGATCGGGCGACGCTTCTGCGCCGCGTCTATTTCGACCTCACGGGATTACCGCCGACGCCGGCGGAACTCGATGCGTTCCTGGCCGACCGTTCGCCTGACGCCTATGAAAAGCGGGTAGATCAGCTCCTGGCATCGCCTCATTACGGCGAGCGGATGGCAATGCCGTGGCTGGATGTGGCGCGCTACGCGGACACGCACGGCTACCACATCGACTCCCTGCGCGATATGTGGGTTTGGCGCGATTGGGTGATCAGGGCTTTTAACCAGAACATGCCCTACGATGAGTTTGTTCTCGAGCAGGTCGCCGGCGATCTCGTGCCCAACGCGACCGACGACCAGAAGATCGCCTCCGGCTTCAATCGAAACCACATGATTACGCTCGAAGGCGGGGCCATCCCCGAGGAGTACCACGTCGAGTACGTGGTCGACCGCGTCAGCACGACCTCAACGGCGTTTCTCGGCCTCACCATGGGCTGCGCGCGCTGCCACGACCACAAGTTTGACCCGATCACACAAAAGGACTTTTACCGCTTCTTTGCCTTTTTCAACACGGTCCCGGAGCGTGGCCTGGACGGGTTTAAAGGCAATGCCGTGCCGGTTCTGCCCATGCCGTCGCACGCGCAGCAGCAACAGCTTGAAGAAGTTAGAACGCAGATCGCCTCCACGCTGGCCGCCCTGCCCGAAAAGGAAATTCTGGCGCAACGCAACGAGTGGCAGAAGTCGGCCCTCACCTCCATCGCCGAGCCCTCCCGCGAAGGCTTGACGGCTTATTTTCCCTTTGACGGCGACTTGACGGACGCCTCGGGCGGCCATCACGACGCCAAGGCAGTGCGGGGCGAGGCGGTTTATGAAGAGGCCGTCGTCGCCAAGGGCGCGGACTTCAGTCCCGAAACGCAGGTCTCTTTCGGCAACCAGGGCGATTTCGAGCGAGCCAAGCCGTTCGCGCTTGCGCTCTGGGCGGATCCTGCCCCGGCTCACGGCGTCAAGGTCTTACAGAAACGCGACGCTGCGAAAAACTGGCACGGATGGGAACTCGCCTTCGATGACCCAACCTACTCGGGGAATCAAAAAAGGGTGGCGCATTTCCATATGCGCCTCGCCGGCCGCTGGCCGGAGGATGCGATCGAAGTTGAAAACAAGGAGCCCCTGGCGCTCAATGGGCCGCATCACTTGATGATCGATTACGACGGGTCCGGCAAGGCTTCCGGAATCCGCCTGTGCGTCGATGGCAAACCGGTGGAGAGCGAAGTCCTGAAGGATCAGTTAAAGGGAGACTTTCGCACTTCTTCTCCGCTTGAAACTGGCGATAAGAGCCTGGGCACGCCGTTTGAAGGCCGCCTGGACGACTTGCGAATCTACAACCGCATACTGAGCGAGGCGGAAGCGGAAAAGCTTGCCATCCGTTTGCCCGCTCGCGCCCTGCTCTTGTCCCTCGACGGGCGGCCGGCGGAGGAGATTGCCTCACTCCAAGCGGAAAAGCCGGCGGAGGAAGTTCAGATCGGGGAAGAAGATAAGGCCCAGACGAAAGAGGAAAAAGACAAGGCTCTCGATAAAGAGCGTCAGACCCGTTTGAGCGACTACTTCCTCGAGCACGCGGCAGCGGAAAAAGAACGCTCGCTTTACGCCCAATTGAAGGAATTGCGAAAAGCAAAGGCTACGCTCGAAGACGCTATTCCCACGGCCATGATCATGGCCGAGATGAAGAAGCCACGCGACACTTTTGTGCTGGGCCGCGGGCAATACGACAACCCCAAGGACAAAGTTACGCCGGCCGTGCCGGCCGTCCTGCCGCCCATGGCGCCGGGGTTGCCGATGAACCGGTTCGGTCTGGCAAAGTGGATCGTGAGCCCTGGAAATCCGCTTACGGCGCGCGTGGCGGTCAACCGTTATTGGCAGGAGTATTTCGGTGCAGGAATTGTAAAGACCTCGGAAGATTTCGGGTCGCAGGGCGAGCAGCCCTCGAACCCCGCGCTGCTGGATTGGCTGGCCACGGAATTTGTGGCGACGGGATGGAACGTCAAGGGCATGCAGCGGCTCATCGTGACCTCGGCGACCTACCGGCAATCCTCGCGCGTGACGCCGGAGCTCGAGGAACGCGATCCGGAAAATCGCCTGCTGGCGCGAGGTCCGCGATTCCGACTGCCGGCCGAGTTGATCCGCGACAATGCCCTGGCAGTCAGCGGCCTGCTCGACGATCGGATTGGCGGCCCGAGCGTCTACCCGTATCAGCCCAAAGGCCTCTGGGAAGAGATGTCCTTCGGGTCCGGATTCACCGGGCAGACCTACATCGAGTCACGAGGCCCCGACCTCTACCGGCGTAGCATGTACACCGTGTGGAAGCGTACCGTGCCGCCGGCGGCGCTGGTCACTTTCGACGCGCCTGATCGCGAGAAGTGCACCGCGCGGCGATCCATCACCAACACGCCGCTCCAGGCGCTGGTGCTCCTGAACGATCCGACTTATGTGGAGGCCGCGCGTTTACTTGCCGCGCGCACGATCACTGAGGGCGGCACCGCGCCCGAGGGGCGAATCAAGTACGCTTTCCGGATGGCCACGGGACGCATTCCGGATTCTCAGGAAACCGCCGTGCTGGAGGAGGCGGCGACCGAAGCGCTAGCCGACTTCCGTCAGCACCGCGATGAGGCTGCGGCCTTACTGACGGTAGGCGCCTCCAGGAGCAATGCCAGCCTGGACCCGCAAGAACTCGCGGCCTGGACCACTGTGGCCAGCATGATTCTGAATCTGGACGAGACGATCACCAAAGAGTAGGGCTAGTTTCGAGCCCCAAGGGGGCGAGCTAACAAAGCCCAGGCCAACGGCCTGGGTTTCGAAGCAGAGCCATCATTCGGTGGTAGCAAGCCCTGCAAGGGCGAAACAACCAGGCATTGGCCTCCGCGGACCGTCGCCTCCACCGCTTCGAGCGGCTTGTCACGCCCCTTCAGGGCTGGTGAATCGCGCGGCGCCGAATCTTCACCCAGGCCGTTGGCCTGGGCTTTGTTAGCTCGCCCCTTTGGGGCTTAAGAGTGTCGTCGGCACGTTCGTAAGTGGGGCTCGCGACACGCCATCGAATCGCCCCGACTTGCGTTACGAATCACTGGGACAGGCGGCGACAAGCGCCGCCAAAGAGAGAAGACCTATGATGGACCAAGAAACGAAAAGGGGACGCGACTTGGTGCTCCGCATGACCCGGCGCCATTTCTTCCGGCGCAGCACGGCGGGAATTGCCCTCGGCATCCCGGCCCTCGCGTCGCTGCTGGCGCAGGACGGCTTCGGAGCGGCCGAGGGCTTTGATCCCAAGACAGGTGGGTTGCTCGGTTTTCCCAATTTCCCGCCCAAGGCCAAGCGGATCATCTTCCTACATCAGTCGGGGGCTCCTTCGCAGATCGATCTGTTTGACCACAAGCCGGCCTTGACAAAGTTCAAGGGCACCGACCTGCCTGACTCGATTCGCATGGGCCAACGCATCACGGGAATGACCTCCGGCCAGTCGACGCTGCCCGTCGCGCCCTCCATCTTCAACTTCACCCCGGCCGGAAAATCGGGCGCAACGCTGAGCGATCTGCTCCCGCATCATGCCAAGATTGTGGATGACATTGCCCTCATCAGGACGGTCTATACCGACGCGATTAATCACGATCCAGCAATTACATTTATTCAAACGGGCTTCCAGCAGCCGGGCCGCCCCAGCATGGGCTCGTGGGTCAGCTACGGTCTGGGAAGCGACAACCAGAACCTGCCGGCCTTCGTCGTCATGATCTCGCAAGCTAATGCTTTGAACCCCGACCAACCGCTCTTCTCGCGCTTGTGGGGCAACGGCTTTTTACCCTCTAAATATCAAGGTGTGAAGTTTCATGCCGGCGGCGATCCCGTGCTTTATCTCTCCAACCCGCCGGGAATCTCGCCCACCACTCGACGACGCATGCTGGATGGAGTGGGCAAGCTGAACCGCTTGCTGGCGGAGAAATACGGCGACCCCGAAATCGAGAGCCGCGTCTCCCAATACGAAATGGCCTATCGTATGCAAACCTCGGTTCCGGACCTGATGGACTTATCGAAGGAGTCCGCTTCCACCTTTGATCTCTACGGCCCCGATTCGCGCAAGCCCGGAACCTACGCCGCCAACTGCCTGCTGGCGCGCCGCCTGGCTGAGCGTGGAGTGCGCTTCGTCCAGCTCTACCATCGGGGTTGGGACCAGCACAACGACCTGCCTCGCGATATCGCCCTCCAGTGCAAGGGCGTCGATCAGGCATCGGCGGCGCTGGTGATCGACCTGAAGCAGCGCGGCATGCTGGATGATACGCTGGTGATCTGGGGCGGCGAATTCGGCCGCACCGTTTATTGCCAGGGCAAGCTCACCGATACTAACTACGGACGCGATCATCACCCGCGATGCTTTACCATGTGGATGGCCGGCGGCGGCATCAAGCCCGGCATGACCCTCGGCAAGACCGACGACTACTGCTACAACATCCTCGAAGACCCCGTCCACATTCACGACTTGCAAGCCACCATCTTGAAGTGCCTGGGCGTTGACCACACCAAGTTGACGTATAAATTTCAAGGCCGATATTTCCGGCTGACCGACGTGGCCGGGAACGTGGTGGACAAGATCCTGGCGTGATCGCGACAAAGGGGCGGCCTGGCCAAGTTCCGACAGGCCGATTTGTGGGCGCCTGCAAGTGGTGATTTCGCAGCAGGTGTAACGCCCACCGCACCAGACGGGCACTCTGCTTCTCGTCGACTAAGCCCTTTAAATTGAATAAGTCGTTGGTGCGAAAGGGGGGACTCGAACCCCCACCCCTTGCGGGACCAGATCCTAAGTCTGGCGCGTCTGCCAATTCCGCCACTTTCGCAGCTTGACGTAAGCCATTATTGCAGAGTGGATTGGACCTTTTCAACCGGGGCAGCCTCTCAATCTCGAAAGTCGGTCGTGTCAGGCCGGGTGTCGGTCGAGGCGCAGATTTCCTGTCTCTCGGTGGTCACATTCCTAGCGTAGTGCCGCACTGGTGCTTTGACTCAACAAAATAGGCTGGCGCAGAGCGAAGCTCTGCGGTTTCCATGGGTTCGAATGCCGCCGAAACGCAGAGCTTCGGTCTGCGCCAGCCTGGTTCAAGGTAAAGAAGTGTTGGGCTCAGTACACTACCTCAGATCAAGGCCGACGAGCGAGAGGGGAGCCGGGGGTGGCGAAAAAAACAACCCCTTACTTAAGTACTGTTGAGTACTAGTACCTCGGTTGCTAGAATTCGGAGCTTCAAGAGGGAGGACGGGAGGTCAACACCACCCGTGTCCATGACGGCAAAGGCACGAACTCCGCCACCTCCGGCCACGGCAACCCTTTCTCGTCGTGGCAGCCATTGCCTCACACCCCTGCCAACTGGGGCCGGCGGTACAGCCATGAGGTTCGGGGACACCCACGAAAGCCAGAATTCTGCGGGGCTACCATTAATCCCCAGGCGGTCGCACGTGAGAAGAGTGAAAACCGGCAAAGGGTGGTACGGATTACTCGCGGGCATAAGTTTGGTGCTCATGCTGAGTGGCGCGCCCGCGCGGGCGTTGCAGGCCGAGCAGCCGCAACCGCCGCTGGAAGTGGTGCCGGTGCCGAGCCAGCCGCTGTCGGGACAGGAATCCCAAGTGCAGGCGGCGCCGGGCGAGACGGAACTCTTGCACGTGCTGGTGGGCCAGCCGCTCGAGGTAAGTTCGCCGTCGCCGATCAAGGGCTTCTCCGTGTCCAGCCCTGGCATTATCGATGCCTCGCTCGAGAATCCCAACCAGATCCGCATCGACGGCAAGGCGCCGGGCGGCGTCTCGCTGCTGGTGCAGGCTGAGAACGGCCAAACCGAGGTCTTCTACGTCTACGTGGAACTTAAGGACACCGGCTCGAGCGCCCAGTTGCCGGAAGTGTCGGCCGAAAATCCCGCGCCCGCGCCAGTGCAGAAGAAGAAGACAGCCTGGCTTGGCTGGGCAGTTATCGGCTCGATGCTTTTGCTTGCGGGGACCTTCGTCAAAGTGCTGCGGCAAAGAGAACCTTACAAACTTGACCTTCGATCGCCACAGCTGGTTCCCCCCGACAGTTGCAGCGAGCCGGCGCTTTCGCCGCCGCAGGCCGTCGTCCGGGCTGCGACGCAAGCGGAGGATTTGGAAAGAGCCAGCCGGGGCCTGGCGGAGGCCAAGGCGGCTTCACTTGTGGAGGCTACGCAGGAGGGCTTCAGCATGGGAACGGCGATAGCTTTGCGGGAGCACGCGCACGAGATGCACGAGGCAACGGCCACGGATATGGAGTCCATAAAGAAAGCTGCCGGAGAGGCGGTGGCGCAACTTGAAGCGGCGGAGGATAAGAGTGAAACCAGCTTCGCGGCTCGCGCCGGAGAGGCGGAGAAACGCTTGGCGGGAGCGTCCGTTGCGCTGGAGGCAGTGGAGGGACGCATAAGAGCCCTAGTGGGGGAGTTCGAGGGGCGGATCGAGAGCAGTCTCCAGGCCGTGCAGGGAAAGATCGAAAAGCAGGCGGAGGATCTGGAGAAGCTTGCCCTGGAAGTGGGAGGGCGGTGGTCAGAGCGCTTTGAAAACCATGCTGAGGCGACGATCGAGAAGCTGAGGGAAGAAGCGAATCTGGCGCGGCAGGCGGAGGAGGAGGGCCGGCGCCAGTCGGCCGGCATGTTCCAGGCGAATCTGGAGCGCTTCCATCAAGCCGTAGCCAGCGCTTCGGCGGGTGTGGCCGCCGGACAAGAGAAGTGGGCAGAGGAGAGGCAGCGCCAGTCGGCCAGCATGTTCGACGCGAGTCTCGAGCGCCTCAATCAAGCCGTCGCCAGCGCCACGGCCGCTCTGGCCGCCGAGCAACAGAAGCGGGCGGAGGAGAGCCAGCGCCAGGCAGCCAACATGTTCGAGGCGAGTCTCGAGCGCCTCAATCAAGCCGTCGCCAGCGCCACGGCCGCTCTGGCCGCCGAGCAACAGAAGCGGGCGGAGGAGAGCCAGCGCCAGGCAGCCAGCATGTTCGAGGCGAGTCTCGAGCGCCTCAATCAAGCCGTCGCCAGCGCCACGGCCGCTCTGGCCGCCGAGCAACAGAAGCGGGCGGAGGAGAGCCAGCCAGCCATCATGTTCGAGGCGGGTCTCGAGCGCCTCAATCAAGCCGTCGCCAGCGCCACGGCCGCCCAGCAAGAGAAGTGGGAGGATGAGAGCCGGCGCCTGTCGGCCGCCATGCTCGAGGCGAATCTGGAGCGCCTCAACCAAGCCGTCGCCAGCGCCACGGCGGGCCTGGCAGCACAGCAAGAGAAGTGGGTGGAGGAGAGCCAGCGGCAGTTGAGCAGCGCCGTCCAGGCGAAAGTCGAATCGCTCAGTCAGTTTGCAGTAAGCCTTACAGCCAGCGTCCAGGCGGAGCATAAGCAGTTGAAGAATGAATACGAGACCTCGCGAAGAGAATTTGAGCATCTCGTGTCAAGGCGTCCCCCCGCCGCGCCCTACCCTTCCCCTCAGCACGAAAATCGCCGCAAGCCACGAAGTCTTGTGCCGAGACTGGCGATGGGTACAGGGCTCTTTCTGGCAATTTCGGTTCCTGTCCTGGCCGTCTATCTTTGGCCAACTCCTCTCATGCAACTTCGGGCACAGCCGCCCGCCGAATTCATTGACGATAGCGCCAACTGGAGCTCTGCAAGACGCGTCCGGGAACAAGAGGTCGCCCGAGCCTATTGGCAGGTCGCAGTAGCAGCTTTGCAGGGAAAATACCCCTTCGGCAGCGAACTGCCCATCGAGCCTCCCAGCGAGTTTGATGCGGGCAAGAAGTATCTGCCCTCGGCCGGCGCGAAGGCGGCTTCCGATACCAGGGATCATTATTGGCAAAAGCTTCGCAAACTCTGGGTGCAGCGCGATTCCTGGGAAGAATCCTCCGAGTGGGATGCGCAGTGGGCTTCTCGTCTAAAGCACCTCTTGGGGCAGGCGCATGAACACAATTGATGACGTGCTTGCGACGCCACACAACATGTCATCCTGAGCGACAGCGAAGGATCTGCATTTGTTTGTTTTCGAAGAGATCAATGCAGATGTTTCGCTTCGCTCAGCATGACAGACGATTTTTTCACACCTTCTCACGCCGTGGGCTATTCTCTGGCGGCCCTCCGGGCCTGTATCAGCGGTCATCAGGACGTACATCGCTACTGGCGGTGTTTACGGCGCCACCACAGGCGCAGCGGCGAAGGTCTTCCCGTCAATCGTGGTGAGCCGGCCGCCGGCCAGGCTCGACACAATGGCCCGCTGGGTTGCGGGGTTCACGGCGATGGCATAAGGCCAATCTCCAACCTCTACTGTCGCGAGTACGGTATTATCAGCGCCATTGATAACCGTTACGGTGTTACCTCGGGCGCTCGCAACGTAGATATGGTGCGTCCCCGGGTCGACGGCAATGGCCTGGGGATGTCCTCCCACTCGCACCGTGGCCATCACGGCGTCATTCGTTCCATCGAGCACTGTTACGCTGCCGCCCGCATAGTTGGCCACGTAGACTCGATTGGCGGCGGGATCCACGGCAAAGGCGCAAGGGATTTCCCCCGCAGGGACGGCCGTGGCTCGGCCCGAATTCCCGTCGATGACGGTCGCGTCGGAGCTTCCCGTGTTGCCCAGATAAATCCGGTTCGTGGCCGGGTTGGCGCCGATTCCCCAGGAGTGTGGACGGGCGGCAATGCGAGTGGGTTGATCGGTGACCCCGTCCAGGACTGTCACGTCGCCGCTTTCATAGCTGACCAAATAGAGCTTGTTTGTTCCCGGATTGACGGCGATCGCGTCTGCCTGAATACCGGCTGGCAAATGGCTCGTGGCGTTTGTCGCGCCGTCAATCACCGTCATGGTATTGCTGAAAGTCCTGGAGACGTAGACCTTGTCGCTCGCGGGATTCGCAGCCACCACGTAAGGCAGGGCGCCCACCTTCACCGTGGCGGTCACCTGATTCGTGCTCCCGTCGATGACGCTGACCGTGCCACTGCCGTTGTTGGCGACGTAAATCCGGTTGGTCTGTGGATTCACCGCAATGGCCCCCGGCTCTGCTCCAGCCTTCACGGTTACGGCAGAGAGGCCATCGATCACCGTCACGGTGCCGCGGGCGGTATTCGCGGCGTAAACCTTGCCCGTCCGGGGATTCACCGCAACCGCTTGCGGGCTGATCTCAGTGCCGGACAGCGCAGCGGGCGCCGCCGGCCGCGATCTTCCGCCCAGCCAAAGGGCCGCATTCTCGATCAGCTCGTTCTGGGTGGGGCTCTAAAAAATCTTGTCCCCGTGGCCCATGTTCATGTAGACCATGCGATACTTCGTGTTGGTCCAAACCACCGGGATGTCCCCCTCCGTCAGCACATCTTTCAGGCCCAAGGGATAATTCGAAGGGTCCAGAGTCAGCAGGACTTGGACGGCTTTGTTCAGTCGGGGATTGGGCTTCCACCCGTACCACTCATTGGCGGGGGATTCGAAGGCCTGCGGCAGATTTCTGGTGACGGGATGCGTGGGCGCGTCCACCACCAGCTTGGCCGGCAGCGGCGGCCAACTGTTGTTGTAGAAAATCGCGCCGCCCAGAAAATCGACGAACCAAGGCCAGCCCGTATCCTTGTCGTTGTAACCCGCGGCGTGAAACCCCATCCAGGCGCCGCCCGCTTCCATGTATTGCTCAAAAGCCCGGCGCTGGGCGGGATTCGTGGGCGAGGCATTGAGCCAGATCACCAACTGGTAGTCGCGCAAGCCCGCATCCGTCAGCTTGCTCCAATCGGTGGTCGAGTCAAAACTGAAGTTGTCTTTCGCGGCTGCTGCGGCGAAGAACTTCAGGGCGCCCTCTGCGAACTGCACGTGGTCCGGTTCTTCCGCCGTCGAATAAAAAGCCAGGGCGCGAAAGTGCGGCGGCTGTGCTAAAGCCGCAGCGCCACGCGACAAGGCCGCAAACATGATGAAGAAAACGAGAGAATAGCTTTTCATTGGCGGGCCGCCCAAAAGATGGAATTGCGGAAAATGGTGGTGAAAGCAGAGTTCTGGAATAGCTCTGGGTGGTGCCCCATGAAGATGTAAATATTCCGGCTCTGGTGGTGGAGGTTGGTCCAAATGACGGGATGATCGCCGCCCATCTTAATCGGCGTATCCGGCGTGTAAGTCGATTCGTCCACACGGGCCAGCACGTGCACGTTCGGCCTCGGCGACTTGTTGTAGGTGTACCATTCCTCGTTCTCCACCACGAACGATTCGGGCACGCCTTTCATCACCGGATGTTGCGGATCCTCGACGTAAACCTTCGCGGTGGCGAACTTGGCGATGTAGTCGGTGAAGCGAATTCCGCCCATGAATTGCGAAAACCAGGGCCACATCGGAAATCCGTCAAATTCGCCAAGCAAGGTGGCATGATGGAATCCGATCCATCCGCCGCCCGCGTCAATGTATTTGATGAACGCCGCCTCGGCTCTGGGAGTCCAACCGTAAGGAGGGTAGTTCAGTTGGATGAACACCTGGTATTGCGAGAGAAACTGCTCGTCGATTCGATTCGTGTCCTGGATGTAATCCACGGAGAAGTTCTCTCGGGCCGCCAGGTTGTCCAACCACAGTTTCGCAGCATCCACAAAGGGCTTGTGAATTCCGCCCGCCTCTGCAATGGCGATGACCTTGAACCTGGGGCCGGCAGTCTGGGCCACGGTTGCACTTGAACAGATCAACACGGACTGGAACAGCAACGAAAGCGTAAGAACGAGTTTGCCGCACGAGCGGCGCGGCTTTGAATATGACATGAGAAGTCCTCAGAATCCGCATCGTACTGAATGACGGAAGTCGCCGTGATCACGTGGCGCTTTGGAAGGGCGGGGCTTCAGCCCCGCCGCCTCCGGGAGCCCAACAAGTTGGGCCTTTAGGCCCTGAAGCCGCGTTCCTTCAGGGGCTAAAGCCCCCGATGACCAGCCGTTTTCCGTGGCGGGGCTGAAGCCCCGCCCTTCCCGCCACTCAGCAATCTAACGCGGAATTTCGTCAGCAAGTACCACGGCAGGGATGATGGGCCTGATTGCCGCGTGCCACGCTCGCCCTGCATGAAATTTGCCGGGAAGCATTATAATCCCTTCAGAGCCGCTCCGAAGGGGGGAGAATGCGTCAGCCGGTTTTGTTCCTGACATTGACAGCGCTGCTTGGGACTTCTATCGCTAGCGCACAGCAGCCTTCGGTGAAGCGGCCCGGCGGCGGCCGGATTGCGACTTCCCAGATCGACGCTACGGCCACAGAGTTGATGCGGGCAGCGCATGTTACCGGATGCGGGATTGCCATCTTCCACGGGGGCAAGATCGCGTACCTTAAGGCCTACGGGCTGCGCGATTCCGAAAAGGGTTTGCCGCTGACGCCGGACTCCGTGATGACGTCGGCATCCCTGAGCAAGGCGGCGTTTGCGACGGTGGTTCTGCGCTTAGTGCAAGATGGAGTGCTCGACCTCGATAAGCCGATCTATCAATACCTCCCGAAACCGCTTCCCGAGTACACGAGATATGCGGACCTCACATCGGACGATCGGTATAAAAAACTCACCCTGCGCATTCTGCTCAGCCACACGAGCGGCTTCCCCAACTGGCGCGCCTTTGAGGACGACCGGAAGCTCAAGATTCACTTCGAACCCGGCACGCGGTACGCGTACTCGGGAGAGGGAATCGACCTTGCGCAATTCGTCGTTGAAGCGGTGACCTCGAAATCACTCAAGGTTTTGATGGAGGAGCAGCTCTTCCGGCCCGTGCGCATGACCCGCACCAGCATGGTGTGGGAACCGCGGTTCGAGAGCGATTTTGCGAATGGGTATGACGAGTACGGGCGCTCGCTGGGGCCGGAGAAGCGCTCCACCCCGGATGCTGCGGGATCGATGCAGACGACGTTGCGGGATTATGCCGTCTTCCTGAGTGCCCTGATGCGTGGAAAGATACTGAACAGCCGATCTTTTGGGAAGATGCTAAACGCGCAAATCAGCATCCACTCGGCGCATCAGTTTCCGTCCCTGGCCACTGAGACAACGAGCGCCAACGACGGGATCCGCCTCCGCTACGGCTTAGGCTGGGGCCTTTACTCCTCGCCCTACGGGAAGGCATGGTTCAAAGAAGGTCATGACGAGGGATGGAGGCATCTGGCGCTCTTTTTCCAGAACCGCAGCGGCATTCTGATCATGACCAACAGCTCCAACGGGGAAGGGATCTTCGAGCCGTTGATGGCTACTGTACTGGGCCCAACATCGTTTCCCTTCGATTGGGAGAACTACACGCCTTATAACTTGCTTCCTCCACCGCCCAAGCTGAAGGAGCACAAGAAGGTCACGCTCACCCCTGCCCAACTGAACAGGGTTGTGGGCGGATACGCGTTGCCGCCGGACGCGATTCTTTCGGTGACGGTTGAGAATGGCCGTTTGTTCGTCCAGGAGAACGACGAACCCAAACAAGAGCTTCTGGCGGAGAGCCCCAACGACTTTTACTCGGCCAGTTCCAGCGACGAATGCACCTTTAAGCCCGCCGGCGAAAGCCCCGCCCAAGTAATGGTCCTGCATCTCGAGGGCAAGGACGTGGAGCTGAAGCGGGTCACTTCGGCTCCAAAATGAGGGACTGGAAATACATCAAGTCGTGGTCAGAAACTTTGGCGGGCCGCATCCTGACGGTATATGCACCAGCTTGGGGGATTTGCACCTCACCGAGGTTGAGCTTCTTATATTCGAACCCGTCACCCGTCGCCTCGACAGCGGCGGTAAGGGACTGGGCGCCCACGGTTACCAGGTACGTATTCCGCGCCCAATCCTCTCTCGCGGCATAACGGATGCTGACGCTGTAGCTCCCCGGCAGGCTCACCAGCACGTGCCAGGTGATCGAATCCGCCGGGCTGGTCAACTTGGAGATAAAGAACCCACCATCGCGGTTGAAGCGCTTCTCCGCCTTTCCTGCGGTCATGGCTTCGAGATAATCCAGTTCGAACGGTGAATCGCTGTCCTGAACGATCCGAGGCGGGTCGGCCACCGGCGGGCCCGAAATCTCCATCACCACGACAGTGTCGTTCTCATCCAGGCTCCGGGCCGGCAGGCCCACGGTTATGGCGTCATTTTCACGGTCTACGGAAAGTCTGAGCGACGGGTCCGCAAGGGGGTAGGCAGCCGCAACCTCGTTGTGCAAACCGGCTATTCGAAGCCTAGCATCCGCGGGCCAACTAAAGACGTGCAGGTAGATCTTCCGCCCCGTCACCGTGCACCGCCCCCAGGGGAAATCTTCGAGAGGGCAGGCACTTGTCCCGTAAATGCTTTCCCCGTTTTTCTGCATCCAAGCGCCGACTTTCTCCAAGACGGCTACACTCGGGGGCGGTACGGTTCCATCCGCCATGGGTCCGATGTTGAGCAGATAGTTGCCGCCCTTGCTCACGATCTCGACGAGCCGCTGGATGACGCCCGCGGGCGTCTTCCATTGTTGGTCGAATTTGCTGTAGCCCCAGGTGGTGTTCAAAGTTTGCGGTGTTTCCCAGTCCTCCTGTAGACCTCCCACCGGCATGCCGTTGTCGCCCAAGTCTTGATAATCACCCATTAAGTCCTGGGCGTAATTGCCCACCCGCCCGTTCACCAGGCAATGCGGCTGCAAGGTTCGGACCAGGTTCACAAACTCCTCAGCCTGCTGCGGGGTGTAAAGGCCGCGATCGAACCACACCAGCCCCAAGGGGCCGTAGTTGGTCAGCAGTTCACGAAGCTGGGGCTTGGACTTTTGCTCCAGGTAACGAGCGAAGTTCTTCTTGGATCGATCGTAGTCCCAATTATTGCCGTAGCCGTCCGGGTGGTCCCAATCTTCGCGGTGCGAGTAATAAACACAAAAACGGATCCCGGCTCTCTTGCACGCTTGGGAGAGTTCCTCGAGAGGGTCTCGCTTGAAGGGGGTCCAGTCCACGATGTTGTAATCGCTCACCCGGGAGTGGTACATGGCAAAGCCATCATGATGCTTAGCCGTGATCACGAGATACTTCATCCCTGCTGCCTTGGCTAAGCCCACCCACTGGTCGGCGTTGAAGTTGACGGGGTTCATCCGCCGTGCCATTTCGCGATATTCCCTTACCGGAATGTTGAACCGCTCCATGATCCATTCTGCTTCCGAGCCGACGGGTATGCGCTGTCCCTTCCACTCCCCGGCCAAAAGGGAATACGGACCCCAGTGGATAAACATCCCGAACTTGTCGTGGCGAAACCACGCCATCCGTTCCTCATGGGGAATCGAAGTGCCGGGCGCCTTATCCTGGCCACTCGACGCCGATCCCCAAAAACTACAGATGATCAGTGCTGCCAGAGTACTCAAGTGTGGAAATCGCTGCCGCATCAGCCGCTGTCCTTTCGCTCCCGAGGAAATGCTCATCATCGTGGGCTGGCGCAGAGCGAAGCTCTGCGTCTTCGTTGATTGGAATGCTGTCAAAACGCAGAGCTTCGCTCTGCGCCAGCCTAGGTTGCGGCGTTGGCCTGGGCTTTCAACTGCCCGGCCCGAATGGCTTTCAACAGGCGGGCGTGATCGCGTTCGGCCTGGTCGGCATAAGCGATGGCGAATTTCGCGAGGGAAGAATCGAACAAGTCATTCTTGCCGAGATATCCGCCCAACAGGGCGGCGTCCCCGGTGCGCGCGTGCGCCCGCGCCAGTGTCCATCCGCAGATCTCGACGTACTCGGACCAATCGCATTTGGTCATGTTCTCCAGATCGATTTTCATTTTCATGTCGCGGAGTTGACGGAAATAATAGCTGCGGCCTTCCGCATCGCGTGTCCATCCGAGGAATACGTCGCTAGCTGACTGGAGCATACGTTGCCCGGTGACGACCCGCTCACCGTGATTGGAATAACGGCTCTTGCCCGCGTACGGCTCGAGCACCGACGGGAGCGCTTCCTTGAATTGCAGCAGCAGGGGGTCGTGGTCGTTCGCCATCAGCAAGGCCACAGCACAGCGGGTTCCTACGCTGCCGACTCCCACCACCTTGCGCGCAACATCGAGAATGTGATAGCGATCCAGAATCACCCGCCGCTCCGCCGGAAGCGTCTCGCGATACTGATGGAACATCTTGATCACGCGTTTGCGTATAACGTCGCTCTGACGTGGATGGAAGACGAGCGGCGGATGGTCCACGATGCGCGGGCGCCCGTTGACGAGTTTCGCAATGCGCGGAAAAATGTGGTCCGCGGTCTGCACCCGCGCTTTCTCCTCCACTTGTTCCCAGCGTTTTCTCGCCGCCGTCGTCCTCGCTTCTTCCACGAACACCTCGGCGTCCATGTGCGAATACCAGACCTCCAACAGGCGCATCTGTGCATACTCGCGCATGTGCTCGCGATACGACTGCGCCATGGTCAGCACGGCGTCTTCGCAACTCCCCGCGCCCAGGCTGAGTTCACGCGAGGCCAGGACGATACTCGCCGCCAGTCGCTTGATGTCCCATTCCCAGGGAGCCTGAAGGGTTTCGTCGAAATCGTTAATGTCAAAAAGTAATCGGCGCTCCGGACTGGCGAAGCCGCCGAAATTCGATGCGTGGCAATCACCGCACGCCTGCACGCGAATTCCAGTCACCGGGGTCTTTGAAAGGTCCCACGCCATCACCGCCGCCGAACCTCGGAAAAATGCGAAGGGAGATTGCCGCATCCGGCCGTACCGGATCGGCAAGAGTTCGGGGAGGCGCCCGCGGTCAGATTCCCGTAGCACCTCGATGGGATTGGGGCGGTTGGCGGCAACAGCCCACTTGCTATGGGACCACCGCGGAACTCGTTGCCGCAGCGCTTTTCCCGCGCTCATACGCTGCGCAGGACTCGGGCCAATGACACGCGCGTCTCGGCGTCGAACGCTGTGAGTCTTTTCTGCTTGTGTGCTCATCGTTTACACCGGCAATTGCTGAAAGTAAACACCCTCATGGGCTAGAAGGTGCAGTGCAACACAGACGCGTCGCAATGTCAACTGTAACAACGGCGCCCTGGACGTGCCGGCAAGCAGCCCTGGCAGCATATTAACGGGGATTGCGGAATCACATCCTCCGCCCGCAAAAGGGGGTATAATTCTCTTCACTATGAGCTATCTCAATCAGTTGCCATGGTGGGGGTGGTTGGTCTGCGGTATCGTTTGCTTTTTTGTGGCAAGATTCATCGGCCGGATTGCCGACGACCACGGCAGCACTCTGGCAGAGATCGGCCGACTGCTCGTGGGCTTCGCGGGCGTCGTCAGCATCGTGATTGGAGTTTTGCTTTTTATTTATTAGCCCACCGGCAGCAGGTGACAAGCAGAACCATGGCCGACCGGGAAGGCACATTTGTCCCTCCTTAAACGAGCCGGCCTTGACCGCACGCTCCGCCACGCCTCAGCGTGCGCCTAAGACTCCTACGATGGCCCGCCAGCGCGCCAGAAGGGCCCAAGGATGCGTCGGGAGGAATCAACTGGACTCAGGAACCAGGTCAAATGGAAATGCGTGCCTGTGGCGAGCGGTGACGAAGGATGCGAAGAACCCCTGTATCAGCGTCCCTTGCGGTCAATTTGCCCACCTTGCCTCTAACGACCGGATCTCCAGTGACGCAAAACGATGGCCACCAATGCGCCGCCCGCGAGGCTGGCCGGGAAGAACCAGCGCGCGTCGGGAACATCGATCAGGGTCCGGACCACGACCACGGAAACCCAAAGCAGGCCCAACCAACCTTCCACAGGAATTCGGTCAATTCGGATGCCAGGATGTATTCTCATCGCCAGTCCCTCCAGAGCGGCACAGCCGCAGCCAAAAGCAGATCCTTCGCTTCGCTCAGAATGACAAGTTGAATGACATATTGAATGACATGTCATTCTGAGCGAAGCGAAGGATCTGCTTTTCTTCGCGCGCCGCGAAGCAACTCACCCTCGTAGGGAATAGACACCGCCAAATTGTCACTAGTTCCACAAAAAGCGACGGCTGATCATTCCACGATCAACGCCACCTTGATGCTATCCAGTTGGGGGAAATTCTTGTCGAGATAGGGTTTCCCTTCGTTGGTAACCCTGCCCTGGTCGGGACCGTTGCCCTGCGGCGCGCCCTCGCCATAACCGCTATAGAACTGCTGGACGACATCCATGCCCTCCACAACCTTGCCGAACGGCGCGAAGCCCATACTGTCGAGGTTCCGGTTATCGCCGAGGTT
>Ga0181532_10002101_pt1 | contig 18711 bp, 16 predicted proteins | sample PEATcosm2014_Bin_33_FD_119768 | JGI IMG/M metagenome (GOLD analysis project Ga0181532, IMG submission 119768) | Peatland microbial communities from MTU Mesocosm Facility, Houghton, MI, USA - PEATcosm2014_Bin11_30_metaG | ecosystem: Environmental > Terrestrial > Soil > Wetlands > Peat | place... | reverse complement strand
GAATTCATCGCGATGACTGAATACGAACAACATGAAATTCCATTTCAAGAACGGCGTCTGCACCGGAATCCGCGGTTGCGGAGGGGCATCTTTCTACTGCCGAGCCTGTTTACGGTGGCGAATCTGCTTTGCGGCTATTACGCTTCGGTCGCGGCTCTAGTCGGCGGCGCCGAGAATTACGATCATGCGGCAAAGGCGATTGGCATCGCCATCGTGTTCGATGCGCTGGACGGGCGCGTGGCGCGCTTGACAGGCACAAACACGGAATTCGGGGTGCAGTTCGATTCCCTTGCGGACGTGGTGAGCTTCGGAATTGCGCCGGCGATTCTGGCGTACGCCTGGGGCTTCCGGAATGTAAGCGGGCAGGGAAGCGAAGCGTTTCTGGGACACTTCGCGTGGGTGTGCTGCCTGGCCTTTCTGATTTGCTCGGCTTGGCGGCTGGCGCGGTTCAACGTGCAAGGTATGGCGCCGGGGGGATCGAAGAATTTTGTGGGCATGCCGACACCTGCGGCTGCAGGTATGGTGGCTGCGATCGTACATGCGCGGCACTACTGGGGCGGGCCCATCGCGAACGAGAAATGGTCGTACCCGTGGTTCGTGCTGTTGCTGCTGCTGGGTGTTCTGATGACCAGCACGGTGAGGTATTACAGCTTCAAGGACATTCCCTGGACGAGGAAGCAGCCTTCGCTGACGGTCGTCGCAATGTGCGTGCTGGTAGGAGTGATCTGGCGGTGGTCGGAATATGTGCTGGTGATCATCGCCGGGAGCTACGTGCTGCTCGGGATAATCCTGCAAGTGGTGCGCGCGCTGCGGCACCGGTTGGTCACCAGGACCGCCTGATCCATGTCCGAGGAACGCAACTCCCAACGAATCGTGATTGGCGGGGCGTCGTCGTTGCTGGGCGGCGAAGTGAAGTCGTTGCTGGAGGAGAGCCGATTTGCGGGTTGGGACTTTCGTCTTGTAGACGAAGAACATGCCGCGGGGGTCTTGACGAAAGCAGGGGGCGAGCCGGCGGTGATTCAGCGCGTGGAAGAAGACACATTTCGTGGAGCGCGTTTTGCGTTTCTGACGGGATCGAGTGCATTCGGGAAGCTGTGCGTGGGCCCTGCGCGGCAAGCCGGAACGACGATCATCGATTTCTCTCACGCCACGTTGTCCGATCCCGATGTCACACCCTGGTTCCCGAAAATTGAAGCCTTGACCGGCCGCAGTGTGGCAAAAAACGCGCGGACGTTCAGCGTGTTTTCACCTGGAGGCACGGCGGTGACGAGCCTTGCGCTGGCTCTGCGGCGGCACGGCTTGCAGAGGCTGGTGGCGACGATATATCGGCCAGTATCGGAAGCGGGGCGCGAAGGTATTGAGGAGTTGGAAGCGCAAACCTCGCAATTGCTGACGTTCCAGAGCGTGGGGCATCGCGTGTTCGGAACGCAGACGGCGTTTAACATGTTATCGCGCTACGGAGAAGAGAGCCGGGAAGACTTGCGCGCGAGGCTGCTGGAAATACTCGCGGAAGTTTCTGCCGCGATGGGCGATGCGGAAGAGGATGCAAAGATTTCAATGAATCTGATTCATGCGCCCGTTTTTTACGGAATGGCATTCAGCGCTTGCGTGGACCTGGCGAATTCGGTGGAGCGCGAGAAACTTGCGGAGAGTTGCCGGAGCGCGGGGTTTATTGTGCAGGCAAGCGGAGAACCGGCGCCGAGCAACGTGAGCGTGGCCGGAGAGACCAGCCTGTACCTGGCGGAGCCAGTGGAAGATGCGTCGCGCGAAGGAAGCTGGTGGTTCTGGGGGACGTGCGATAATTTGCGCGTGCCGGCGTGGAGCGGCGTGAAACTGGCGGAGTGGTTGACGACATGAAGCAGCGGATAAGCAGCGTATTTTTGTTGGGAATGGCGGCGACCCTGTGGGGTTGCGGGTATCACGTTGCGGGGCACAGCAACGCTTTGCCGAAGAGCATCGAAGTGATAGCCGTGCCGGCAATGGAGAACAAAACTACTTCGTACCGCATCGAGCAGAAGCTGACGGCGGCGACGATCCATGAATTGCTGGCAAAGACGCATTTCCATGTGGTGTCCGATCCTGACGCGGGCGATGCCGTGCTGCGCGGGAAGGTAGTCGGCGTGGAAGTGACGCCGCTGGTGTTCCAGACGACGACAACGCCGGCCACGTCAGTGTCGCCGGCAACTTCTGTGGCGCAGGCCACGGTGATGCTGGTGACGGTGAAATGCGAAGTGACGCTGACGGAGAGGGGAACGGACAAAGTGCTGTATCACACGGACAACTTCGTGTTTCGGAATGAATATCAATTGGCGGCGTCGCAGCCGTCTTCAAACGGCACATCGTCGAATCCTTCCGCGGCGAGCGTGGAGAGCTTCTTCCAGGAAAGTGACCCGGCCGTGGATCGCATGGCGCAGGACTTTGCGCAGAAACTGGTGGCGGCGGTGACGGAGAATTATTGATGGCGAGAACGTCAGCGGGAGAGTTGCTGGAGCGGCTGGGAAAGGGAAAAGCGGTGGCGGCGCTGCTCCTGCTGGGTGATGAACCGTATTTACGCGACCGCTGCCGCGCGGAACTGATCGAGAAGTACGTGCCGGAAGCGGCGCGGACGTGGGCGGTTTCGCGATTTTCAGCGCAACGGGGCGAAACGCAAACGGCGATGGACCAGGCGCAGACCTTGCCAATGCTTTCACCGCAACAGGTGGTGTTCCTGGAAAACGCGGAAGCGATTGAAAAGCTCGGAGAGAAAAATCGCGAAGAGACGGTGGAAGTGCTTGAAGCGTACCTGGAAAATCCCGCGCCGTTCACTGTCCTTGTGGTGGAGGCTTCGGGATTGGACCAGCGGATGAAGTTGGCGAAATTGCTGGCGGAAAAAGCGCTTGTGGTGGATGTGGGCGTCAGCGAGGACACAGATGAACGGGTTGCGACGGCGGTTGGCCTGGCAAAGACACTGGCCAAGGAGCAGGGCATCGAGTTTGAGATGGGCGCGGCGGAGGATTTAGCGGAGTTCGTCAGTGGCGATTTGATGCGCTTGAAGACGGAAGTGGAAAAGCTGGCCACTTACGCGGCGGAGCGCAAGCGGGTGCGGCGCGAGGATGTGGCAGCCCTGGTCATTTCGGAGAAAACCACGACGGTGTGGGAACTTGCGGATTTGCTGGCGACGCGGCAACCGAAAAAGGCGCTGGAGGTTCTGGAGCGTTTGCTGCGCGAGGGCGAAGAGCCGCCAATGATGGTGGGGGCGATGGCGTGGATGTACCGCAAGCTGATGGAAGCGAGCGAGCTGCGCGGCGTGACGAACGGATTTCAGGCGGCGCGGGCGCTGAGCATGCGGCCTGAGCAGGCACAGATTGCCTTGGACAGTGCGAGGAAGATTTCGCGAGAGCGGCTGGTGGATGGACTGCGGGCGCTTCGCGATGCGGACGACCGGCTGAAGGGTGGAGCGGGCGATAAGCGGTTTGTTATGGAGATGCTGGTGTGGGAGTTGAGCGGGGGCGGGGCTCAACGAGGGTGAGGAAGAGAAGAAGAAGTGTCTGAGTGAAAGAGTTTGGAGTGCTCTTGGTGGCTGTGACGTTGCCGCGATCCCTCCACTGCGCGGCCCGACGCGCCACAAATCGGCGTGGAAGAGAGAATCGGGCCGCTCCGGTCGGGATGACAGACGGGGAAACTGCGGACCCAAGACCCAGGCACACACTCCGTGCCTGGGCAATCGGCAGTACTCAGATATAGAGCAACCAATTGTGGGGGTCGGGTTCGCGGCCGGTTTGGATGGCTACTAGTTTTTTGCGCAGGCGCGCGGCGAGGGAATCAGGTGCGCCCGTTGGAATTGCGAGGTCGTTGCCCCGGTAACCGATGCAGGCGATGGGCGCGATGATGGCGGCAGTGCCGATACCGAAGGCTTCCTGTAATGTGCCGGCGGCGTGGGCGGCGGCGACCTCTTCCACGGCGAGGGCGCGTTCTTCCACGGGGAATTCCATATCGCGTAACAGAGTGAGTACGGAATCGCGGGTGACGCCAGGAAGTATTGTGCCGGAAAGCGGCGGCGTGATGGCCACGCCTTTGATCACGAACATAATGTTCATCACGCCAGATTCTTCGATGTAGCGACGTTCCTTGCCGTCCAACCACATCACATTGTGATAGCCCTTGTCCTGGGCCAATTTTGCGGCGAGCAGGCCGCCAGCGTAGTTGCCCGCGGACTTGGCGGCGCCGGTGCCACCGGGGAAAGCGCGCACGTAGGTTTCCTCGGCGAGCAGGCGGATGGGTTGCGAGAAATAGGGGCCGCCGGGCGCAGTAAAGATCACGAAACAGTAGCGATTGGCGGCGTGCACCATAAGGCTGTCACTCGTGCCGAAATAAACGGGGCGAATATAGAGCGAGCCGCCTTCGCGATGGGGAACCCAATCGCGATCGGTGCGAAGAAGCTCGACGAGGCCTTCGCGGAAGATGGATTCCGGGAGTTCGGGCATGGCGAGACGCTCTGCCGTACGATTCAGGCGGGCGTGGTTGGACATGGGTCGAAAGATAGCCACGCGGCCATCGGCAGTGTGATGGGCCTTGAAGCCCTCGAAGAGCGCCTGGCCGTAGTGGAAGGCGGTAAGGGCGGGGGAGAAGGACATGGGGCCGAAGGGCACAATGCGGGCGTCGTGCCACTGGCCGTCGTGCCAATCAGCAACGAACATGTGGTCGCTGTAGTTGGTGCCGAAGGGCGAGGTTTCGCGGAGTTCTTCGGTTAGGCGGGAATTTGTGGTTCGCGTGATGGGGATGGTGGCCATGGTGCGGACGAATGTACGTGAGAGGAAGAGTGGAGGGTAGATGCAAATTGGCTGGGGAAGGCGATCGCTGGAGTTGTGCCACGATCCCTCCACTGCGCGGCCCGACGCGCCGGAGGGCGGCGCGGAAGAGAAAATCGGGCCGCTCCGGTCGGGATGACAATTTGGCTATCGGTGAGAGGAGAATGTAGAGACACCAGTACCCTTAAAGGGTGACTGGAGACGGGTGGAATGGGATTGAAGCGAAGCGGCGAGTTACTTGGCGGCTTTGGCTTTGACCTGATTGTAGGCCAGGGTTAGGCGGGACTTGTAACGATTGGCGGTGTTTTCGTGGAGCACGCCCTTGCTGATGGCCTGGTCGATCGCAGAGACCGTGGGCTGCAGAAGATTCGCGGCGGCGGTGGCGTCTCCCGCGGTAATGGCGATGCGCAGGCGCTTCATCATGGTGCGGACACGGGTGCGGTTGTTGCGGTTCACTTCGGCGCGTTGATTAGATTGTGCCGCACGCTTTAAAACGGACTTCTTCTTCTTCTTTACTTTGGTAGGCTGACCTTGGGCCATCTATCGCTCCTTAAGCGTTATGCTCAAACTTCTAGTTTGAATCGAGACCAATGCCTTTGTCAAACGATCCAAAACCGCTTTCGCAGGTCCCGCATCCACTTGCACCAGCGCGAACGAGCACGATCCCGGCCGTAACTCCGCAGACTACTGCGTCGGCAGCACAGCGCGAGGAGCTATGCCTGCTGATCAATTCGCGCAGCCCCATCATTACGGTGGAAACGAGCGAGGAGCAACGCTGCCTGGAACTGATTAGCGCGGTGGCGCAGGAGCTTTCCGTGCCGTTGTACATCTGGAGCGTGACGGAAGGGCTGGGCAAAGCGGGGGGCGCGGCGCTCTACAATTCCGACCAGCCGGAACAGGCGCTGGCGAACATTGCCACGATTCAGGGCGATGCCATTTTTCTGCTGAAGGATTTCGCGCGGTATTGCGACAACGACCGCATCAGCCGCCGGCTGCGCGATCTGGCGGATGGATTCCGCACAGCGCGCCGGTCGATTGTGTTGCTGGCGGCGTCCATTCAGTTGCCGGCGGAAGTGGCGGCGGATGCCGCTGCATTCCAGTTGAGCTTGCCGGGGCCGGACGAATTGCTGGCAGGCGTGAGATTCGTTCTGGCGGACGTTACACGCGAGCGGCCGTTGCCGGTGACGCTGGATGTTGTAGGAATGGGGCAACTGGCGAAAAACCTGGCAGGTTTGACCGTGGAAGAGGCGCAGCACGTTTTGCGGAAGTGTATTCTGGAGCGCGGCAGGGTGGACTTGGGACTGCTGGACGATGTGCTGGAGGCGAAACGCGAGGCTCTGCACACGGATGGACTGCTGGAAACGGTGAAACGCGATTCTTCGTTCAACGATGTGGCGGGATTGCAGCATTTGCGGGAGTGGATTGGCAAGCGCAAAAGTGCGATGACGCCAGAGGGGCAGCGTTTTGGACTGGAGCCACCAAAGGGCGTGCTGATTACGGGAGTGCAGGGCTGCGGAAAGAGCCTGGCGGCGCGTGCTGTGGCGGGAGAGTGGGGCTACGAGCTGGCGCGGTTGGATGCCGGGGCGCTGTACGACAAGTTTGTGGGAGAGAGCGAGAAACGATTGAAGAAGGCGCTGGAGTTGGCGCAGAAGCTTGCGCCCGTGGTGTTGTGGATCGATGAGATTGAGAAGGCGTTTGCATCGGCCGGCTCGAGCGGGGATGCCGATGCGGGACTCTCACAGCGGCTGCTGGCGACTTTGCTGACCTGGATGCAGGACCGCGAAGGCGGCGTGTTTCTGGCGGCGACTTCGAACAACATCACGATTCTGCCGCCGGAAATGCTGCGCAAGGGGCGGTTCGACGAAATATTCTTTGTGGATTTGCCGAATGCGGCGGTGCGGGCGGTGTTGTTCAGTTTGCATTTGAAGAAGCGCGGACGCGATGCGGCGGGGTTCGATGTGAACAAGCTGGCGGCGGCTACTGAAGGATTTTCCGGGGCGGAGATTGAGCAGGCCATTGTGGCGGGGTTGTATACGGCGTTCAACCGCAGGCAGCAGCTTTCCACGGATGTGCTGCTGGAAGAGATTCGCGGGACACAACCGCTGAGCGTGACGAGAGCGGAGGAGATTACCGCGATTCGGGAATGGGCGAAGAATCGGGCGGTGGGGGCGGATTAAAGAAAGAGAAAAAGATCACACAGAGCTCACAGAGGACGCAGAGTTCGCAGAGAAAGGTGCAAGAGCGAATCTCGAAAAGCGAAATTCGAAAAACGAAAATCGGACTGCCTATACGTGGCGATTTTGCCGCGATCCCTCCACTTCGCGGCCCGACGCGCCATAATTCGGCGCGAAGGAAAAAATCGGGCCGCTCCGGTCGGGATGACAGGTTGGATGTTTGTCGTGATGAATCCTTGCGATTTTGCCTGGATGGGGCGCCCGCCACAGGCGGACGCCCCTACTTGGATGGGCGGGGCGAGAGATTGGGACTACTTGTGTACATCGAAGGAGAGCGGGAAATCGAACACCAGGTCTCCGACGGGGACGCGCAGGGAAAGTTCGCGGGCGCCGGGGTCGCGGGCAAACCAGATGGCTCCGGCGGTTTTCTGTTGAGGCGCCAGCGCACCGGGCTTCAGAGCAAGAGTGCGTGGGTCGGCGGTGTCCTCCCGTGAGGTAGAGTTCTTCGCCGAAGCGGAAGCTAAATGCTGGCCCATATAATCGGGCGCGGCGTTGGGGCGATAGGCCAGACTTTGCGTGGTGACCGAGCCGTTATCGCGCAACACTACGGCGCTGGGGGAAGGCTGGGCGGTGGCGATGGTCCAGAGAGATTGATGGTTCACGGCGTGTGCGATTTTCGCAGGATTCTGCGAGGGGAGAATGCGCAAGCTGGGCTGCAGCTCATCCAGAGTAATCAACGAGGGCAGTACCTCCAGGTTCGCGGGTCCCTGATTGGAAATGGCAACGGAGGCGCGGAGCTTCCACCCAGTATCTTGCAGAGAAACTTGAACGGTGACGCCGTTGGCCGTGAGCGATTCGACGATGCGGCCCTGGCTCATGAATTGATCGCAACCCGGTGCGCCTGAGCGCCAACGAGCCACGCCGTTTATCGCCGTAGCCGCAACGGGTTGAAGAGGCGCGGCGGATTTGGTGGGGTCGCTGCCCATGAACAAGTACATGCGCGCGACGTAGCCTTGCTTGCCATCGCTGGAGCGCACCAGCGCGGTGTAGCCTTCGTTATCGGAAAGGATCGCGACTTCGCCGCCACACTGGAGCGTGGCGACGAGTTGCAACGGCAGCGCCTGTTCCGCGTCCGAAGTCATGGGTACGCCGTTAATTCCGGGACAACTGATCAGCGCGTGCGCCTGCGGGGCGACGCCTGCTGCACTGCTGGTTTCCTCCGCGGCCACTGCCGGGAGACTCAACAGCAATAACGCTGCTGCACCAAGTATGAAATGTTTTGCGGATACGAACATGGACTTAACCCTCCCTCATGAATTGCCCACCCAAGTTTTCCACGCTGCAAGATGAGTTTTGTCTTAAGAAGAGTTTGCGTCCATAGCTCTGGCGTACCAGAGGACAGGTAATCAGATCGCAACTGTCCTTCGCGCGAGAATTGGGAGAAGAAGGACAGGTGAACAACGAAAAGCGAAATTCGAAAATCCAAAAACGGACGAAGCGGCAGGACTTGGCGATTGTGCCACGATCCCTCCGCTACGCGGCCCGACGCGCCACAAATCGGCGCGGAAGAGAAAGTCGGGCCGCTCCGGTCGGGATGACAGCGTGGGCCGACGCGTGCGTAGAACAGCTTCGGGTTGTTACGGGGGTGTAACTTGACCGGGGGGCGTGGGTGCGCTACGGTGAATGGAGTTTCTCCGCGTTCGGGCTGCGTGGCAGCCGGAAACTTTCAGGGGGACTCCCATCGGGCACCCGTTTCGTACGGCAGAGCAATCTTCCAAGTGGATGAGACGCACGATACACATTACCGGGAAAATTGAACCCTTCTTTGGAACATTGGACGAAAATATCCGTCTGCTGGAGGACTCGCTGCAGGTGCGCACGCATCTGCACGACACGCGCATCACCGTGGAAGGCGAGCAAGACAGCGTGGACCAGGCGGTGCGCATCGTGGAGGAGTACAACCACCTGACGCGGCACGGGCGATTGCTTTCGAGCGTCGAGGTGAAGTCGTTGATGCGCGTGGCCACGGAAGAGCCGAATGAATCGCCGCGCGGGATGTTTGAGCACGGGCGCACGCGATCGTTCGGGAAAAAGACGGTCACGCCGAAAACCGCCGGCCAGAAGCGGTACATGGAAGAGATCGAATCGCACGACATGACGTTTGGGATTGGGCCGGGCGGTACAGGGAAAACGTATCTGGCGGTGGCGATGGCGGTGAGCGCGCTGCTGACGAAGCAGGTGAACCGCATCATTTTGGCGCGGCCAGCGGTGGAAGCGGGTGAGCGGTTGGGTTTCCTGCCGGGCACGCTGCAACAAAAGATTGATCCGTACATGCGGCCGCTGTACGACGCACTGTACGACATGCTGGACGCGGACAAACTGGAACGGTTTCTGGAGAAGGGCATTATTGAAGTGGCGCCGCTGGCGTTCATGCGCGGGCGCACACTCAATGATTCGTTCGTGATATTGGACGAAGCGCAAAACACCACGAGCGAGCAGATGAAAATGTTTTTGACGCGGCTGGGATTCAATTCCAAGGCGGTGATTACCGGCGACGTTACACAGATTGATTTGCCGGCGGGAAAGAAATCCGGGCTGGTGGAAGCGATGGAGATTTGCGGACGCATCGCGGGGATCAGCGTGGTGCAGTTCGGCGAGAAGGATGTAGTGCGGCACAACCTGGTGCAGCAGATTATCCGGGCTTACGAGGAATTTGACGGCTCGCACCCGCAGCGCACGGGAAACGGAAGGGCCGTGGTTTCGGCCAAGGTTCCAGAGAAGACCGGCCAAGCCGACAGCTGAGCGGGATGACACTGAACCGACGCGACCCCAAGACCTCGAGGGCGGAGCGCGACGTGGCGGCGATTGAAAATCACCAACGCGCGGTGCGCGTTCACCTGCGGCCACTTGAATTATTCCTGCAACGCGCAAAAGATGAGTTGGGTTTGCTGGGTGATTGTGTGGCCGTGCGCTTGATCCGGGATGGAGAGATGGCGCGGCTGAACGGACGGTATCGCAGGAAGAGGCGCTCGACGGATGTGTTGTCGTTTCCGGCGGAACTCCAGCTTAAGGCTGAATTGAGCGCGAATCCGAGAGGCAAACAGCGCGGCAGGTTTTTGGGTGACGTTGCGATCTCGCCGGTGGTGGCGCGTCGCAATGCTCGTTTGTTAGGGCGCGGGTTGCCGGAAGAATTGCAGATCCTGATCCTGCATGGAGTGTTGCACCTTTTGGGATACGATCACGAGGCCGATCGAGGCGAAATGGAACGCATTGAGATGCGCTTGCGGCGGCGATTGGGGATTGGCTGAAGATGTTACAGTGGGCATATATTGGCAGCGTGCTGGTGCTGGCCCTGGGCCTGCCGATTTTCTCTTACCTGGCGCTGATCTATCGTGAACTGGGACGCATGACCACGGGGCGCGTCCACGAACACCTGGACATTTTTGAGGCGGAAATCGAGCCGAAGCTGAGCATCAACCGACGAAGCGGCGGGCGAACGTTTCGCATACTGGGACATTTCTGGCTGGCATTCGTGGTGCTGGAGACGACGCGGGGCGTGGTTTACCTGGTGCCGAACCGCTGGGAGGCGGGGTTGCAGTTTCTGGTGTTCCTCTCGCTGGAAGTGGTGCTGCTGATGCACTTCATTCCGGACACGCTGCTATACCGGACTACAGGAAGATGGCTGCTGCCAATTCTGCCGGCGATTCGAGTGGCGATGTGGGGGGCGTGGCCGGTGCGCGTGTTCCTGGAAGGCGCGGAATCGCTGGCGCGAATATCGGAGCAGGAAGTGGAACGTACCGACGAGCAGCGGACCGAAGAGGGAATTGAGGCTCTAGTGGAAGTGGCGGAAGAAGCGGGGATCATCGAGCCGGAGCAGGCGGATTTAATCGAGCAGGTAGTGGAGTTCAGCGACAAGCGCGTGCGCGAAGTGATGACGCCGCGGCCGGATGTGGTGGCGATGCAGGCGGATGCGACTTTGGAAGAGATGCACGCGCGGTACGTGGAGACAAAGTTCGCGAAGATGCCGGTGTATGAGAAATCGCTGGACGATATCATCGGCGTGGTGTACGCCCAGGACCTGCTGCAGATTGCCGATACGGATTTGCCGAAGCGCAAGGTGAGGGAGTTGGCGCGGCCGCCACTGTTCGTGCCGGAAACGAAGCTGGGCTCGGATTTATTGCGCGAGATGCGGCAGAAGGGGCAGTCGCTTGCGGTGGTGATCGACGAGCATGGCAGCGTTGCGGGGATTGCCACGGTGGAAGACCTGGTGGAAGAGATTGTGGGCGAGAGCGGCGTGGATACGAAGCAGCCTGCCCCGGATGCAGTGCGCGAGCCGGATGGCAGCCTGGTGTTGCGTGGCAGTATGACGATTTCGCACGTGGAGGAGTTGTTGGGCGTGCATTTTGGCGATGCGTCCGACGAGACGGTGACGACAATCGCTGGGTTGCTGAGTCACGTTTCAGGGAAAGTGCCCGCGACGGGCGACAAGGTGGACTTGGAGGGCTTTCGATTTGAAGTGGTGGAGGCGAACCAGCGAAAAGTGTTGCGGCTGCGGGCGCGGCATTTGCCGGCGGCGGCTTCGCCGGCGGCCAACTGAGCCATTCAGAGCAAGCGTTCACATAGCGCGAGAAAGAGTCATCGTGGAAATAAAACCAGAGACAACCGGAGATGGAAAGAAGCGGGCGGGATTTGTGGCGATTGTGGGGCGGCCGAATGCGGGGAAGTCTACCTTGCTGAACCGGTTTGTGGGGCAGAAGGTGGCGATTGTCACATCGAAGCCGCAGACTACGCGCAACCGCATTCAGGGGATTGTGACGCAACCGCAGGGGCAGGTGGTGTTCATTGATACGCCGGGAGTGCACGAAGCGGATTCGGCCCTGAACCGGCAGATGATGCGGGAGGTGTCTGCGGCGCTGGAAGGGATTGACGTGCTGTTGCTGATGGTGGATGCCATTCACACGCTGCCGCACGAGGATACGCTGCTGCTGCAGAAGGCAAAGCGGTTTGAAGGGAAGACGATTCTGGCGTTGAACAAGATTGACCGCATACCTAAACCGAAACTGTTGCCGCTGATGGAGGCGTTTTCAAAAGCGTTTCCGTTCGCGGCGCTGATGCCGATTTCGGCGTTGAGGGGAGACGGTTGCGACGAGTTGCTGGAGGAAATCTTCAAGAACTTGCCGGAAGGCGAACCGTTTTTCCCGGAAGATCAGATTACGGACCAGCCGGAGCGGTTCCTGGCCAGCGAGATTATCCGTGAGAAGGCGATTGATTTGACGTACCACGAGGTGCCACACGCTTTGGCGGTGGTAGTGACCAAGTATGAGGAGACGCCGAAGATTCTGCGGATTGAAGTGACCATGCACGTGGAGCGCGATTCGCAAAAGAAAATCCTGATCGGGCACAAGGGCGAGATGCTTAAGCGCATTGGGACGCAGGCCCGAAAAGAGTTGGAGAGTTTGCTGGGGACAAAGATCTATCTGGGCCTATTCGTGAAGGTGGTGCCGAATTGGCGGGAAAATCCGATGCAGGTGCGGGAAATAAGTTGGCACACGCAGTTGGAAGAGTTGGGAGGAGTGCAGGGGAAGAAGGAAGAAGACTAGGATAGTGGAATTCTAATCTGTCTCGCTTCGGGGACCCCCACACCCGGCACACAGTTCATGCCTGGGACACAGTCAAGAGTGGGTGTGCCACAGAAACGAAGAGAAGAGACGTTGTGGCGTTGGGTCGTAAGAACCCACCCTTTGCAAAAAGCGCAAAGGATGGGGCACCCTCAAGTTCGTTGGGTTGATGGGGTAACCAGAGGGACCCAAGACCCAAGCACGCACTCCATGCCTGCGGCACCTCGGAATAACCACACGGATTCACTAGCGCGGGGTGTTGCGCATGAAGGCTCTGGCTTCGGCGCTGGGAAGAGCTTCTTCCGCAAACGTGAATGTCCCCTTTTCCTTTACTTCGCGCGCTGCGCGCACAAGTGCTCCGAGGGCGGCGCGAGCGAAACAACCGCCGACGCTGATCCGTTTCACGCCGACCGCGGCCAGTTGTTCAACGGAGAAGGTTGCACCTTTCAATCCCATCACTACATTTACGGGCTTGGAGACGGAGGCGCAGACTTCGCGAATGGCTTCGAGGCTGGGGAGTCCCGGCGCGTAGAGAACATCGGCGCCTGCCTCGGCAAAGGACTGCAATCGTCGGATGGTCTCGTCGAGATCGGGGCGGCCATGGAGGAAGATTTCGGCCCTGGCGGTGAGGATGAAGTGATAGTTGTGAGCCGTTAGTGCCGCCGCTGCGACGCGCTCGACGGCAAGTTGGAATTCGTAGATGGGCTCATTGGGATCGCCTGTGGAGTCTTCGATGGAACCGCCCGCCAGGCCGATCTTCGAGGCGAGTCGCACGGTTTCAGCGCAAAGCTCTGGTGAGGGGCCAAAGCCGTCCAGTAGATCAGCGGAGACGGGCAAATCCGTTGCTTCAACGATGGACTTTGCATTCTCCAACACTCCATCGCGCGTCAGATCCTGCGAGGAGTCAGTCCGCCCAATCTCGAAGGCGAAACCCGCGCTTGTCGTGGCCAGCGCTTCGAAGCCAAGAGCTGTAAGGATTTTTGCCGATCCCGCGTCCCACGCGTTCGGGATTACGAAGGTTCCGGGGCGTTCGTGGAGGGCTCGCAGTATTTTGTATTTATCTTCGCGCGTAAGCATGGTGCACCTCGTTACGAAGGATGAGATTGTGGCACAAAGTTGCCCGCCCCGGGAGAGTTGTCAGTCTTCAGTTCTAAGTTGTAAGTTTCGGAGAAGAGAAAACACGGAAAATCCTCAGGCCTGAAGGCCTGAGCTACATGTCCCGTAGACGTTCGAAGGCAGAAGGTTACTCGGGGGCGGCTATGCCGAGGGATTTCATTTTGCGGTAAAGGTGGGAGCGTTCGAGGCCGAGGGCGGAGGCGGTTTGTGTCATGTTCCAACGGTGTTCTTGGAGTTTGCGGAGGATGAACTCGCGTTCGTAGGCGCTGCGGGCTTCGTGCAGAGTGGAGTACGGTTGCTGCGGGCTGTCGGCCACGCCGCGGAAAAGTTCAGGTGGGAGATGGTGTGGTTCAATGCGCGCCTGCGGGCAGACGATGACCAGGCGCTCCACCAGATTTTTCAGTTCGCGGACATTTCCGGGCCACGGGTAGCGCAGCAGGATTTCCATCGCACCGTCGCTGAGTTCGCGGGTGCGCTTGCCATATTCCGCGCTGAATTCGTTAAGGAAGAAGCGTGCGAGGACGGGGATGTCCTCCTTGCGATCGCGCAGGGGCGGTACAAAAAAGGGAATGACGTTGAGGCGGTAGAAAAGGTCCTGGCGGAAAGCGCCACTCGCAATTTCCTTTTCGAGGTTTTTGTTGGTGGCTGCGAGGACGCGAACGTCAACGTCTAAGGTCAAATTCGCGCCAATGCGCTCGATGCGCTGCTCTTCCAGGACGCGAAGAACTTTCGATTGCGTGCGCAGGCTCATATCGCCAACTTCGTCCAGGAACAAAGTGCCGCCGTCGGCTTTCTCGAACTTACCGATCTTGTCCTCGCTGGCGCCGGTAAAACTTCCTTTGATGTGGCCGAAGAGTTCGGACTCGATTAACTCCTCGGGAATCGCCGCGCAACTGACTTCCACAAAGGGCCCGCGACTGCGTAGGCTGCCGGCGTGCAGCGCGCGCGCGACGAGTTCCTTGCCGGTCCCGCTCTCGCCATAAATGAGCACGCGGCCATTGGTGGGAGCGGTGACGGCGATCTGCTGGCGCAGCGCTTTCATGGGCACGCTCTCGCCCATCACCTGGTAGCGATGATGAAGTTCGCTTCGCAAAACCAGATTTTCTTCCTGGAGGCGGCGCTGCTGGATAGCGTTGCGCACGAGAACCGTGATTTTTTCGAGGGAGAGCGGCTTTTCGATGAAATCGAAGGCGCCAAGTTTCGTTGCCCGCACGGCGGTTTCAATGCTGCCGTGACCGGAGATCATGATGACGGCGGGGGCATCGGGAATGTTGCGGATGCGGCTGAGGGCTTCCAGGCCATCAATGCCGGGCAGCCAGATGTCCAGAAGGATGACGTGGAGATCACCGGCGGCGACGCGATCGAGGGCTTCTTCGGCGGAGCCCACAGCTTCCACAATGTAATGTTCGTCGCGCAGGATGGAGGCGAGGGATTCGCGGATACCCGCTTCATCGTCCACGATCAGGATTCTGTGCGCCGTGCTCATAAATCGGTATCCACTTCTCCACTGCGTTCTGCCGGTGCCGTGGCGGAGAGTTCGGCGACGGGGAGTTCAATCAAAAAACGCGAGCCAACGGGACGATTATCCTCCACGCGAAGAGAGCCGCCGTGCTCGGAAATAATGCGGGCGGAGATGGCCAGGCCCAGTCCCGTGCCGCGATCCTTGGTGGAGAAATGCGGCAGGAATAGCTTGTCTTTATCCTGCGGGGAAATGCCATGACCTGTGTCTGACACCGCAATTTCAATGGTATCGGATTCCGTGCGCAGATGGGTAGCGACGGTGATTTCGCGGCAAGGGGAATCCTCGAGTGCTTCGGCGGCGTTGTCGATGAGGTTGACGATCACGCTGCGGAGCAGAGTGCCATCGGCGCGAACAGCGGGGAGATGCTGCTCCAGGGAAGTTTTCAGGGTGATGCCGTCAAGGCGCCCGGAGAATACCTCCACGGCTTCGTTCACGGTGGTGTTGGTATCCGTGGGAAGAAGTTTGGCGGTGGGGAAGCGCACGAACTGCGAGAATTCGTTCACCAGCGCGGCGAGGGTGGCCACTTCACGCTCAATCAGGCTGGCACTTTCCTGAGCGATGCGCGCGAGATCGGGATCCTTGGGTGGTTCAGAGGTTCCTGCGCGGCGCTCGAGTTGGTGGCGCAGACGTTGCGCGGAGAGTTGGATGGGGGTAAGCGGATTCTTGATTTCGTGGGCGATGCGACGGGCCACTTCCTGCCAGGCGGCGGATTTTTGCGCGCGCAGGACTTCGGTCAGGTCGTCGAACACCAGCACGTAGCCGGAGTTGGCTTTTCGCGGCCCCAGGGAACTGACGGTGACGGCGAGGTGCAATACGCGACCGGCAGCCACGATTTCAATTTCGCGCGAAACGACGCCCATGCGCAGGGAGCGCCGCATCAGATGCTGAAGAGTACGTTCGGCCTCGGACCCGAGCAAGAGTTCCAGGGAGTCAAGGTTGTGCCCGGCAGCCCCAAACATCTGAGCGACCGCGGAATTGGTGCGAAGGATTTTGCCGTCCGCGTCCAGGGAGATCACACCGGCGGGAATGTTTTCTAGGACGGTCTCCATCAACTGGCGGCGGCGCTCGAGCTCCTGAACGGCTTGCTGAAGGTTGCGCGTGAACTCGTCGATTTGCGTGCGGTTGTCGCGAAGCTGGGTGGTCATGGTGTTGAAGGAACGCACCAGCACGCCGAGTTCGTCTTGCACCTGTTCCGGGACCTGGTACTCGAAATTACCGGCGGAGACTTCGCGCGTGCCCTCGGCAAGGGCCTGGATGGGCAGCGTCACTTGTTTGGAAAGAAACAGGGCGACCCAGGTGGCGGCGGATAGAACGAGGAGAGTAAAGAAAAAGAGGATGAGGAGCATCTGGCGCTTCACGGTGCGCAAGTTCTGCTTCACGTCCTCGTATTCCTTGGTCTGCTGCTGGATGATGGTCCAGCGCTTCAGGAAGTCGGGGCTGGTACGATACGCGGCGACGAGCGTGCCGGTGTCTTCGGCGTTGAGAGCGACCGGGACGCGCGCGGCGAAGTAGCTATTGTTGCGGGCCTGCCAGATTTCGACGCCGCTTGGCAGGACACGCTCCTGTGTACCAGGCACACCGTTCAGACTGCAGAGTTCCTTGGAGCGATTCTCGTTCTGGTCGTCGCAGGTGATGCCGCCAAGAAGCAGTTTGCCCTTAGCGTCGAAAACCCAGACGGCATCCAGCCCGGATACAAAGGCATGTTGGAGAAAGGCATCGGGAGACTCGCCGAGGTGTGTCGCTGCCTGGTAGCCAAGTGTGTGCAAGCGGGGCAGAGTACCGCGGCCAAGGTCGTTGAGGAGCTTTTGCGTTTCTTCGGAGGCGATTTCCAGCGGGCGAGGGAACCAGCGTCCCAGAGTGCGGTTTAGAAGGGAGTAGCTGACAAAAAACATAAATACGACGGGAAGGAGGGAAACGGCCATGGCGCCAATGACCATTTTTGTTTTGAAGCGAGCGCCAAGCTGCTCTTTGCTTCGTTCAGCCCACAGACGCACGATGTTGCGGAGGAGAATCAATCCGAAGACGAGGATGGCAGCGGTGATGAAGCTGGAGACGGCGTAGAGAGCAATGACTTCGCGCCAGGAGCCCGGCTCGATGGGCACATCCAACGAACCCATGGTAAAGACGGCGGCCAGGAGGAGAGTAACGAGAATACCGCCGATAATCAGGCGCGCGTGCGACCGGGGCTTGGGAGGCGTTGCTGGCGGAATCACAGGGGAGGTCACGGGGTGGCCTCAGATGCTGGGGGCAGGAACGGTTGCAAGGCGCAGGTATCGCAAAGCGGAGCGCGGGCGCGGCAGAAGTGCTTACCGGCATGGACGATCAAGGCATGATACTCATTGAAGAGGGCCGCACTGGAGGGGAGGCTGCCCTCGAACAGGCGACGGATCTCGTCGTAGGGCTCTTTGCCACGGGCGAGATGGTGGCGCTCCAGAATGCGCCGGGTATAGGCGTCCACGACAAAAATCGGATGCTTTCCAGCGTAGAGAAGGATGGAATCGGCGGTTTCGAGGCCAATTCCGTGGACGGAGAGAAGTTGTTCACGGAGGGTGGTTGTGGGTGTGCGGAACATCTTTGTCAGCGAGCCGCGATGGACGTCACGCAGAAAGCGCACAAAGGCTTTTAGTTTCCGCGCCTTCTGCCGGAAATAGCCGGAGGAGCGAATGAGCCGGGCGAGGCGGGTGGGGGAGACGCGTGCCATCGCCGTGGGAGAGAGAAGCTTGTGTTCGCGCAGATTGTGGATGGCGCGCTCGACGTTTGTCCAACTGGTGTTTTGCGTGAGGATCGCGCCAACGATGACCTCGAAGCGGGTTCTGCCGGGCCACCAGTGTTGCGAACCGTGAGCCCGAAACAGTGCATCATAATAGAGTTGTAAGGCTTCAGAGGCGAGTCGGACGGGCGCGGGACATGGACGGCGCAGGGAGTTTGCACCGGGAGGCGGCATCTGGCCAATAACCGGCAAAACGGGGTTCGCGGACATCTCGTTCGAAAGATAGCGGCGCCTTGGGAGCAAGTCAAGAAAGAGGTACTGTTCTTGGATGCAGGAGCCTGTTCGAGTGGGCAGGTATTAGCGAATTCACAACGGTGGTTCAAATTCGAACGCCACGCACCGCGCCCCTTTGCTATGTTGAGCGGTGGGAGCATCGTATTCCGGGAGTGCACGGATGTCCGTCCGTTTGGGCGAAATACTACTAAAGGAAAGCCTCATCACGCAGGACCAGCTGGATAAGGCGTTGGAATTCCAGCGTTCCAATGGCGGGAAGCTGGGAAGCTGCCTGACGAAGATGGGGTACATCACCGATGATGACATCACCGGTGTGCTTTCGCGCCAGTACGGAGTACCCTCCATCAACCTGAAGTATTACGAAATTGACCCCAACGTGATCAAGCTGATCCCGCAGGACACGGCGTTGCGTTACCAGGTGGTGCCGCTATCGCGCGTGGGCTCCGTGCTGACGATTGCCATGACGGACCCCACGAACGTGTTCGCCATG
>Ga0181532_10002096_pt1 | contig 18745 bp, 12 predicted proteins | sample PEATcosm2014_Bin_33_FD_119768 | JGI IMG/M metagenome (GOLD analysis project Ga0181532, IMG submission 119768) | Peatland microbial communities from MTU Mesocosm Facility, Houghton, MI, USA - PEATcosm2014_Bin11_30_metaG | ecosystem: Environmental > Terrestrial > Soil > Wetlands > Peat | place... | reverse complement strand
TAGTGCGCGCATTTTGCACTCAATTTGAGTTCGTTTTGAGTTCGTTTTGGGCTCATTTTCGAGCTCTCTTCCTTTGTTTTCAAGTACTTCCTTGAGTTCGTTCCCACGATTTTTTGTGTTTTCTCGAGCGTCTCCGGATTTGCCACAGCCGCCGCCAGAAGCCGTGTTGCGTCAAAAGCTGCGAATTCTGCCTTTAATGCGCGCATTTTGCACTCAATTTGAGTTCGTTTTGAGTTCGTTTTAGGCTCATTTTCGAGCTCTCTTCCTTTGTTTTCAAGTACTTCTTTGAGTTCGTTCCCACTATTTTTGATTTCTTGTATTTCCTGGCTCTCTCTGCCAGCCGGCATAATCCTGCCGTCCCTCGCACCCGGTCGATTTCCGGCGCCCGGCTACGACAATGTGTCCATAAATTAAACACAATGATAGGCTACAGCATCTTCGTGAATTTGTCAAGCAAAAGGCAGGTAGTGGTCGAGTTTGGCGGTGCAGCGGCGAGTTTAGCTCGCCCATCGGCGGCATCTGCCAAAAGTGCGAAAAAAGCGGGGGATTCTTCGCCCATCCTGGCCGAACCATGCCAGCGAGATTGGCACCGACAAAATGTCGCCAAGCGGCCCGCGTGTGCGAGCGAAACGTGGATCAGCGGATTTCGCCGCGATTCAACCGATCCCCTCCCAGCCGTCAGCGTCCCAGGCCAGTGGGTCTGCGTCACTTGAGAATTCGTCGCGGCGAGGAGGGAGTGTGTGGTAGGCGTCGAGATTGTCGGAGGCCGGCCGCAAGCTGATCAGCCGCAGCAGACGGAGACGTTCCGGCGGCGACAGGCGGTCCACCAGGGGAAATAGTTCATCGGCGCTTAAAGGCTTTTCCATCAGGGCAATTCTACCAGAGCCAAGGCGCAGGGTAGTGTCTTAATTTAGTTTGCATGGCTGGCCGTTCATGGAACTAAAAGTGATTAAATCCCTTTTCTCGCCTTCATTCGCAGGCCGGCTGCCGCAGAGCGAAGCTCTGCGTTTTAGCGGGAGATGGGAATTATACCTGCGAGTGGCGCTTGATTTAAGGAACCTGCACGGCATGTTGTTGCCTCTTACCCGCGCTGCGTGTTCGAACAGGAGAAAAATCGCAGACTCTCAGAACCAGAGAGTCTGCTCTACCTGCTCGCTACCATGATTTCATTCTGAACAGCCGACCGTCAGCGTTCTGGTCGTGGAGCGTCAGGATGATTTCATCAGATGTGAAGACCGCTTGCCCATCCTTGGAAGGTTTCGGAAGATCAGAATCGATTAGCGTGATGATCGATTGTATTCCCAGCTCGTCATACTCCCTTATCGCCGCCAGCAGATTGTCCTTCTTACGGTCATCGAGAGATTCGAAAACCCCGTCGTGATAAACGAAGCGGGGAAACTTCTGGTTGAGATGGGCGCGCAGGAGAGCCATATCGAAGGCGATGCAAAGCAACTTGCGATAGCTGTGCCCCATATCTGCGCTGGTGGCATTTCCGGATTCATCAAGGATATCGGCTTTGAATTCCAGATGCCCTTCCTTATTCGGCGATACGCTAAGAAGTGCCTTGCGGTCGATCACAGCCTCAATCAATTCGCTGAAGTATATCCGTATGGTTGAGAATAAGCTCTTCTTATCGGAATTCTGCTCCTCCACATCGGCTTCGATCTGGATTTGAATCTGACCGAGCTCCTCGGTGATAGTGCGGATTTCCGTGCGCAATTCCTGCAATCGCGTAAGCTGACCGCGTTGCCGTTCGAGGGATGTGATGTCGGCTCGCAGGCCAACCATTTCGTCCGAAACCTGTTTGTATTTGCTGAAGATATCGGTCGCACTCAAGAAGGCAAGCATGTCGGACCGTCGTTTGCCAAGCGTATTGAGTTCTGCGTTTACCCGCTTAAGCTCGCCCTCAATCTCTGCTCGTTCTTCCTGAAGATAGACCCGGCGTTCATCGGTGATGGCCTTGTTGAACGAGATCAGTTGCTGAAAGTCCTTCTTTATCTGATCTTTGAACAGAACGCCAGCTTCTTGGAATAGCTCTTGGGCCTCGTTAGGATCGAAGAGAATCTGGTCGTCTTCGAGGGATGCCAAAACCTTTTTTCTGTTTTGGGTCAGCGAATAGCGCTCCGCATTCAGATTGGCAATGTTTTCGTCGATAACTTCGACGAGTTGCTTGGTGTGCCCTTTATCCTGGGCGCGGAAGTCGAAAGCATCAAGGAGCTTTTGCTTTTTTTCCGCTTCCTTTTGTTTCAGCAGGAGGAGGCCTTCGATCTTGCTGATGTCCTCAACTGAGCCGCCAAGTTCGTTCATGATGGTCTGAACGATTTCCTGCTTTGTGGTCAACACCGCTTCCTTCTCGTAATGCTTCCCGATCAAATCGCCGTTAAAGCCAAGAATTTGCGCGAGGAACGGCTTCCAATCTGAATGCGCGCCCATAAATTTGTGTAACTGGAAAACGTCCCGGTAATCGTCTTGGGACCGCAAGAGGTAGCCCAGTTCCTTCCGGTAGGGCCATGGCTTCAGCGCGCGCCAGTCCAGCAGGCTATCGAGCATTTCCTTCGCGCGCTCGAAAGGCAAATCCAAGTGGTCCCAGCTGGCTTCGGGAAGGGACGAGAAATCCTGATGCCGAGCCTCATGTTTCTTGAAACTGATTTTGGTCGCTTCCTCGACGCCTCGACGCACGGTCAGATAGGAAGCATCCGCGAGTTCGATTTCAAGAAAGAAAATAAAATCCTTGAACAGGTCAATATGCTTGAAGAGGAAGAATTTCGGATCGCGGCCTTCCAGAAAGCCAAAATCCAACATGCGGCAAAGGGTCGTTTTGCCGAGGTTATGCGTGTCTTTCTTACGGTTTTCGGGCAGGCGTATTTCTCCCATGACGACGTTCAAGCCCGGAACGAATTCAATGGGCCCGAACAAGTCCGGCTTGTTGCAGTAGAGTTTAGAAATCTTCATGGGGGCCCAGATACTCCACTGAATCAGTCTTGGGGCGATACTCGATCAGGCCCAGGAGATAAAGAAAATTAAGCGCGGGCAGAAACAAGACGTCGCCACCCGTGACGGACTTCTTCGCAAATGTTCGAAGTCCATAGTAATCTTCGAGCCTTTTTGCCTTTAGGCGACTCAAAAGCAACAACGATACGTTGATGACAGTACGATCGGGATGAGAATGTTTAGTTGGTCGCAACATCGCCGATGTCTCCCAAATCGCAATTCCAATACATGTAAAATAGAACGCAACGCGTCAATTTCTTGTGTTGCCGCAGGACTGGGTCGCGATTGAACAACAAATCTATCAAATATTCTGTCACGTCATCGAAGGTTTGATAGTCCTTACGATTCGCGACGATCTTGAGCTGAAATTCATCGACGACAGACTCGTACAGGCGCAACAAGGCAACATTCTCTGGCGCGGCGAGAAATGCCCGGACTTGAGGCGTCTCCTTCAAATATCTCCTGCGGAACGAAATGGCATAGTCCTTCGTCATGTTGTTGATCGCGTTTTTCTGCTCATAACTTACACGGGCCGTCGGTGGATCGTCGATTACGTTCTTGATCGCCTCCCTTTGGCGCGCAAATGCTTGTACGACTTCGGACAGATCGTCCGGGCTAATGATCAGAGGTGAGTCGACGAGATCGAGGTTGGCCAGGTTCGCAACCTCGGGAAAATTCTTCAGCCAGACTTCCAACTGTTCCAGACCACACAAATATATGGATGCGGCTGGTATGCCACAACGTTCGGAAATGTAGACGACAATTTCAGCTTCCGCATTCGCCGCGAGGCGGCGGTTGGAGACAAGCATGTAGTGATCGATCTGCTTCTGGTCACGCATCTTCTTAACACGTGCAATTTCCTCCCCGAGGGTCGTCTTCTTGGCTTTCTTACTGTAGAAATCCGGCTCCGAGAAATTCTTGTTGTAGCCATTCGTATGCTTGGCTTGGATGATTGTTATACCCTTCCAAGGGGCCGCTGCGCTGGGGTGCCGCTCTGCCGTTCCCACGAATTTGGCGTCCTTCCCGCCATCGGGTCCCTTCGCGAAACCCTGGACTCCCATGCCCAGAAGACGCTGGCAAAGAAAGACGACCAGCTTCTCGAACTGGTCATCGCCAAGATCTTCGTAAGCGTATTTCATGAGGGAAAATTCCGCCCTTTCCTAAACCCGTCATGGAGCGCCTTCACTATCGCTTATGCAGTCCCAAGTTGGCACCAGAACACCAACGAGTGTACCACTCTTATACCCGGCGTTGAAGAGGACCCCAGACGGGCAGGAGACCGAGGTCTTTATCTAGATGTGCCGCAGGGAAATAGTCCGTTGATCGGGAACGCTCTCGGGTGTCGCAAACTTCGCCGTACTTATACGCAACACCCAACACTGGGATGTGGCCGCTAGGACCAGAACTGCCGCAGCAGCCTGCAATCGCTTGACGATTAGTCGGCATATCGGAGAGGTGATCGAAATTCTCGACCCGAAGCAGTTAACATCGGCCAGACTGCGCGGTCCAAGCCACTCTCGAATCATTTATGGTACGCGGCGGGTGAGCGGGCGCGTTCAAATTAGCGCCTGCGGGCACAAGGTCGGCCCCACAACGCCTGGAAGGACTACTGGCCAAGTTTCTCAAGCATGCTCTTTGCCATTGCGTGGTCGGGATGGCGGGTGAGCCATTGTTGCAGAATCTCCCGAGCACGATCTTTGTCTCCCTGCGCGACGTAGAGGCGCGCCAAGTTGAGGTAGGGCTGATCGAAATCGTCCGCCGCGCGCATGGCTTTCTGGAACAAGTTCAGAGCGTCTGAGGTCTTACCCTGGCGCATGTAGAGCACGCCGAGGTTATTGAGCGCTTCCGGATAGTCGGGGCGAACTTCGAGCGCGTGCTGCCAGTATTTGAGCGCCCGGCCGGTGTCGTCGAGTTGTGCGTAAAGCATGCCGGCGCCGTAGTTCACCTCCGGGTCGTCCGGAGCCAACGCTACGGCGCGGTCCAAGGCCTGCTTCGCCTCGCTGATACGTCCCTCGCGTCGAAAGACGTTTCCCAGGTTGTAGTACGCCAGGGCGTAATCGGGCCGCTGGTCGATCGCCCGCTGAAAATAGAGGATGGCCTGGGCGCTGTCGCCGGCTTTCGCCGCCAGCAGTCCAAGGTTATTGAGGGCGTCGGGATAGTCGTGGCGCAACTCGAGCGCGCGCTCCAGGTGGCGGCGGGCTTCGTCAGCTTTCCCTTGATTCAGATACAGCGTCCCCAGATTGTAGTGCGCCTCGGCATAATCCGGATCCGTCTCGAGCGCCAAGTTGAATTCCCGGATGGCCTGGGCGTAATATCCCGCCTGGGAAAAGGCCGCGCCGTAGGTGAATTCATTGCGGCGGAATTCTGCCAGGTGAAGCGAGCCGGGAAACGGCAGCGCCAGTTTCATTCTCTCTTCGGCGGTTTGCGGGATGCGCTCGCGGTCCGCGATCAAGCGCTCGGCATCGACCGGTCCCTGATAGACCTTCACAATGAACCCGTTGCGATCGATGAGGAAAGTGGTGGGCAAGCCCAGATTGCGCCGCCGGTCGAACATGAAGTGGTAAATCAGGTTGTAAACCCCGGACACATCATCGCCGGCCAGCAAGACAGGCGCCTGCAACGAATTCGCGCGCGCAAAGGCACGGACCTGTGCAGCATCTTCGGATTTATCGAGGTTGACGGCCAGCACCTCAAGGGTCCTTCTCAGCGCCGCGGAGCGATCCAGTGCCCTGAGGGTATCGAGGCTGGGGGGGCTCCAGGTGGCCCAGAAGTTCAGGACCACCACCTTGTTCTTCAAACCGGAAAGCCGGTGCCTCGGCCCAGCAAGGTCGGGCAAGTCGAAATCCGGAGCGAGGATGGGATCGACGAGCCAGGTTTCACAAGTGGCCGGCGGTGGCTCCGCTGCCGGTGGAGGGGGAATCGCGGCGAGAGGCTGATGGGGACGGAACGGCACCGCGTGGAACTTGTCCGACCCCTCCTCAATCTCGACACGATGATTGGCCGGCAACCCTTCCACGTGCTGCACATCGCCGTTAGGCCAGCGGATTTCTCCGTTTGCGGACACTGCCTTGCCGATGCCAAAGAAGATATCCTTGCCGTGCTGCGAGGGGAAGCCTGTGCCGGCTTGCAGCATTTTGATCTGCCGCCCTTCGGTGGTTGACAGAATCACCACGGCGCCAACGGCGTCCCGGTTGCTTTTCGTGCCGCGCAGCCGAAAAGCGAGCGCATTGCCGAGGTCGGGGGCCTCGCAGCGCAGGATTCGCAATTGGGGTCCGCTGCGATTCTTCACAGCGATCTCGAGGCGCCCGTCGTGATCGAAGTCGGCGAGAGCGAAGGCTCGGCTGTCATCCTGGAAATCCAGGCCGACCGCTCCGGAGATGTCGGAGAACGTCCCATCCCCGTTGTTAAAAAAGAAAACGTTGCGCAGATATCCTGCCCAGGTGCCGTCGGAGCGAATCAATTCATTGATGGCATTCCAGCCTAGTTCGTAAGGGACGGTGGGATGAGCGTCCGGCGGGGACTGCGCCACCACATGTTGCCAGAAGAAGCTTTCCAGATCGTCACGTGTGGGGCCGGAGATCATGCCGTTCGCGATGTAGAGGTGCGAGCGTCCATCGTGCGCAAAGTCCCAGGCATGGCAGGACCACGACCACCCCGCCTGTTCGATTCCCGCTGCGGCGCTGCGATCCTCAAAGCGGCCGTTGCCGAGATTCCGGAAGAGCGAATTCCCCTTGGCGTGATGACGGAACAGGGTGCGGACGCCGGGAGGCATCTGTTCCAGAAAACTCGTCTGCGAGGTCAACCGCATGCCGGAGGTTTCCCACATGTCGGAGATGTAAAGGTCGAAATTCAGATCGTTGTCGTAATCGAACCAGCAGGAACTCATGCCCGGCCCTACATCCACAACCCCTGCTTCCTCAGCGACATCGGTAAACGTCCCGTCGCGATGGTTGTGATACAGATTCTTCCGCCCGAAGTCGTTCACCACGTACAAATCCGGCCAGCCGTCGTTGTCGTAGTCGCACCAGGTGCAGTCGAAGCTGAAACGGTCGTTATTTTGGTTGAGGCCGGTGGCCGCAGTCACATCCCGGAACATGGCGTCACCGTCGTTGTGGAAGAGGAAGTTCGGCGGTCCGTTGCGTGCGTCGAAGTAGGGAAGCGGGAAGTGGTATTGCTCGAGCCCCTTATAGTAACTATACAAACAGAAGTAAATATCCAGGCGTCCGTCGCGGTCGTAATCGCCGAAGGCTGCGCCGGTGAAGGTTCCCTGGGGTGGTTGCGCGAATCGAAACGCATCGGTCTTCGGGCTGAACTTCCCGTTCCCCTGATTGAGAAAGAGCAGAGGTCCGTTGGCGGTAACGACGACCAGGTCCTGATAGCCACTGTTGCGGATGTCCGCGAAAAGAGCGCAAGGCGTGTTGTCCAGGACGCCCACGCCGACCGCTTCCGTCAGGTCTTCGAAGGTGCCGTCGCCTCGGTTGTGGTAAAGGCGGTTGGGGAGTCCGGAAGGCTGGCAGATGTAGAGATCGTCGAAACCATCGTTATCATAGTCAGCGGCGGCGATGCCATTGTTGCCGTAGATGTCGATGCCCGTCGCCCCGTCGAGCACCGTGCGCCAGTAATCCGTGCCGCGCAGCATTTGCGTGGGGTAGGAGGACGCGTCCTTCAGGGCGGTCGAAGTGATGTCGACAAAAATCGGCTGGGCGGCGGAGCTTTGGATTTCGGAAAGGGGCAGCCACTTCGTTGCGGCCCATCCGCCCTCTGAGCGGCGCTCCCACTCGATTTGCCATGCGCCGATTCGCTCCAGGCGGTGCAGCCGCGGCCCTGTCCCCACGAACACGAAACGAACCTGGGTCCTGAGGAGCAGAGGAGAAGTGGAGACCATCTCCAGATCCGCAAGCTTGAATTCAGCCGTCAGAATCTCCGCAGTGCGCTCGAAGGTAGATCCGAGCTGGTCGAGAAACGCGTCGCGGCCGAGCGTCGGATGGGAAGAAAAACTCGCCCGTTGGAGTTTCAGGGCCGGCGCGCCGCGGATCTCTCGCAGTTCTTCGGGCTTAGGCGAGGCAGCCGCAAATTGCGGCGAAACGAGCCCAGCGAGCATGCGTACATTCTTCGGGCTCTTGCGAAGCTCGATGCCCCATTGTGTGAGCTGCGCTTCGATTTCGCGGCTGAATCGCTCGGTTGGAAAATCATCCTCATTCTGCCGGGCCTTTCGGAGCAATTCCGCGAGCGGGGAGCGCGCCGGATAACGGGGAACGATGCGATGATCCGCGTACGGTGGAGTGGCCGCAGCTATCGCAGCGGAGGTAGCGCAGAGTCTCGGTTTCCAGAGACTGTGCGGGTCTTCGATCGCATGCAGCCCGAATAGTGGGGCAGGCAACAGTTGACTGGACGCGGAGCCGCATAACGCCAGGAAGTCGCGCCGCGATAAGCCCCCTTTGCTTCGCCGTGGAGGAATTCCCATCACTGCACAGGACCCCTTCGTAAGGCCCGACATACCACCTACGACCAACGAATCCCAAATCGAAAATCGTCAGGCCCTACTGATCTCGTCCAGAAGCTGGCGCAGGCGCGCCATGGGGACTTGCACCTGGCCGAAGCGGAGCAGGTTGTAGAGGCGGGTGAACTCCGTGACGCCTGATCCGAGGCGCGTCCCCGCGAGCGACGTAGCGAATTCCCAGGGCGTGAGGGCAACCGGCTTCGGGTACCCTTTCTTTCGCAGAGTCGTCAGCAATCGTTGGTAAGACATCGTGGCCTGGCGGGGGCTGAGGGCGAGCTCGCGGCGTCCAAACTTCCAAAGGCAGAAGAAGCGGATTTCGGCCAGCGAGGCGCCTTTTTCGCCCGCCGCCAGCGCGGCCAGGACGGTGACCATGAGGAGGAACATGAGCAGCTTGTGCGACATGAGCCAGCCTTCGATGACGTAGGCCACCCGCACCGCTCGCTGCTTAAACTGGTCGGCGTGCCCGACGAATTCCTGCTGAAAGTTCCTGGAGGTTTGTTCCACCTGCCGCACGAGTTGAACTTGATGGCTGAAATCGTAGTTGATCACCCACTCACTCCAGAAAAGGCTGGCGGCATCGAGGTAATCGTCCCAGGCTCCGGCGCGGATGGGATTGGGATCGGCAGGCGTGGGATCAAAAGTGATCCAGCCGTATTTCGGAAAATACACTTCCACCCAGCTATGCGCGTCGCGGGCACGCACCACAAAATCCTTGCCGATACGATTATAGGAACCCGTTTGAAAGCCATTCACCAGCCGCGACGGGATATTGAGGGTCCGCAGCATCACCGCCATACTGGCAGCAAAGTACTCGCAAAAGCCTGAACGGGATTTGAATAAGAAACTGACGATGGGATCCTTGGGCTCGATGGCGGACGGATCCAGTGTGTAGCGGAAATTACTGCGAAGGTAATTCTGAATCGCGGCGGCGCGATCGTAGTTGTTCGTGGCGGAGGAGGTGACTTGCCGGGCAAGGGCCGCGACCTTCGGGTCCAGATCGGGAAGCCGCAGATACACCAAGCGAATGTTTTCCGGGTAGTCTGTCGAGGCGCGCTCCAACTGACGGAGCGAAGGCAGCCCGGCCTCCGAAATGGCGTCGTAGGCAAGCGGCACAAAAGCATATTGGGGGCTATGCAGGGAGCCGGTTTCGTCAACATTCACGAGGTGAAACCTGCCCACAATCTCCTGCGGGGTGGGGGCGGCGAAGAGCACGTCGGTGGAGAGGGCGGAGCGCAAAACGTGATAACGGAGCGGGTGATACGAACGGCTCTGCCAGCCCTCCGCGCGGGGAAGTACAATACGCTGTTCGGAGGCCGGGAGGACGGCAGTTTGCTCCGTGTTGTCGTTGAACCAGTGCGTGCCGTCGAAGCTTGTCAAACCCACGCCGCGCCATTTTACCCCCTGGAATTGCCTGGGATCCCCTTCCACCGTTATTCGCATCACGACCATAGGTGAACGGAGGATCTTGCGGATATCTCCCAGGTTAACGGTCTCGGAAAAGCCCGTAATGTTCTGGGACTGGGCTGAGAGCGCGGTCAGGAATCCTGTGCGGTAGCGCGGAATCATGAAAAAAAGAACCGCTCCCAGGATAAAAATGCCGACCGCCAACCCCACCGCCGCCTTCATCAGCGCCCGTTCGACCGCTGTCCGGTTCTGGCGAGGTTTCCGGTAAGGGCCTTCGGGAGCGCGGCGAGCCGACTCCATCCCTCGCTTGATTTCGTAGCTGATGAAGGCCGAGATGGCCAGAATAATGTAGAAACCGAAGAATATGAGGAAGGTTGTGCTGACCGTCCAGATAGCGCTGGCCAGCATCATCATGAACGATAGCGCGGCCAGTTCGCCGTAATCGCGATAAGTTCTGGCAGAGAAGATTTTGACGACGGTGATGAAAAGGACCAAGTGTACGGTGGCGGTCAACATCTTGTCCAGCAGGCCGGGTCCGGGCGAGAAGATCAAGAAGTCGAGCGCATAAAAGAAGATGTAAAAGATGGAAACCCGTGTGACGGTGCGCGGGGAGAGGGAAAAGTCAGCTTCGCGCGAATAGCTCCAGAGCTTCACGCCCAACGCTATGGAAATCACAACGGTGGAGACGAAGTCCAGCTTTCCTGTCATCGCAACGGTGACAAAAGCGATAGCCAGAGTCAAGAGAAGGGAAACTTCAAAGTGCCGCTGCACGCTGATGTTGGATTGAAGCTTGAGGAGCGCGGAGGGATCAGTCTGTGCGGCCTTTGCCATAAGCGATACTTTCCTTGCGGACTACATTTTAACCCAACGCGGCAGCAGATGTTGGGGGGGACCTTGTAGCGCCCTAGGGCAACCATCCGCCGGTCGGCGGGTTGCCTTTACGCTTTGAACTCAAACACTCGCTGCGCGATTTTCCGAGCCAGTTGCGAAATGGCAGCCCGCTGCAATCTCGAAATGGTAAACCATCGAAGCCCTTTCTTCCGGGAGACGTTCGGTATCTCCGCCGGGTAAGCGTGGACGCAAATAGAGCGGAAAGTGATGCCGTGGTGTAACTCGGCGCTGAAGTCCTCGAGGATGAGGCTAGGGAATCCGAACCCGGCGAGTTTGTCGCGCAAACCGTCGAGCGCCTCCACCCGTGATCGGCCGAAGGCGGAGGGAAAATTCCATAAGTCGCCTAAAAGGCCATCGTCCAGGCCGCGCACCAAGGCCACACGCGCTCCGCGCCTGAGGACAGCGGCGGCAAGGTAGTGAGATTCCGCCGCCCGCCGAGGCCGCGGCTGTGGGAAGACTTCAGGATTCCCTCCTCTGAAACCCTGGCACCAGCTTCGTACCGGGCAGGCGACGCACCGGGGAACGCGCGGAAGGCACACGGTTTGCCCCAGTTCCATTAACGCCTGATTGAAGTTGCCGGGGCGGCGGCGTGAAAGCAGCCGATCGAGTTGAGCTTCAACAGCGCGACGGAAGCCACCTTGGTGGAGATTGCCCTCGAGAGCCGCCAGGCGCGACAGAACTCGAGCCACATTTCCATCCAGCAGCGTGTACGGCAGGCCGAAGGCAATGCTTAATACGGCCCGCGCCGTGTAATCCCCAATTCCGGGCAGCGAACGGATTTGCGTATAGTCGTGGGGAAACACTCCGGTAAATCTGCTGACCAGTTCCTTGGCGGCCTGGTGCATGTGGCGCGCGCGGCGGTAGTAACCAAGCCCTGACCAAAGCTCGAGGACGCGCTCGAGCGGCGCGCGCGCCAGGTCGGTCACGGTGGGGAACGCCCCAAGAAAGCGTTTGTAATACGGGATTACGGTCGCCACCTGGGTCTGTTGGAGCATTACCTCAGACACCCACACCGCGTAGGGTTCGCGACTCGTACGCCAAGGGAGGGAACGCGCGTTGCGGCGAAACCACGCCAGCAGAGCGTTTCGAATGTCGCCTTCATCCTGGTGCGCCAGCTTCATCCGTTTCATACTACCGCTTTTTGTTATGGAGATGTCAGGACTGTGCACGCGAATTGCTTTCAGTGGGGGTTCGTGTTAGGGTGGCCAGTTCGGACTAAGTCAGGGCGCTCAAGCCAACTTGAAGGCAAGGGGTGCGCCACCGTGACGAGATCGTCCACCCTTTGGAAATGGGTCGTCGGTGCCTCCGTGGCGCTCTGCGGGGCGTAACATCACCTTGCACGGTCAAGTCCAGACCAAGGATGGCCGGGGGATCGCTGAGGGGGTGATGGTTTCTATTCAGACCAGCGACGGCGCGCCAGTGGCCACCCGCCAGCCGGATTGGAACGGGAACTTCGAGTTTCTTGGACTTAGCCCCACGATTTGCACCCTCAGCGCCAAGGCCGAGAAGTTTCAAAGCTTTCAGCAGACTCTGGACTTTACCGACGCCCGCGTCACCTACCACGCTTTCAACATTGTCCTCGCTCCCCTCGAGAAACCGGCGGTCAACCTCGCGGCCCTACCCTCCCTGACTGATCAGGCCGCTCCCAAGAGCGCCCGTAAGGAATTTGAGAAGGGAAGTCAGGCCTGGCGGGCGAACAAGCTGGCCGAGGCGCGCCAACACCTGCAAAAGGCGATCGAAGAATATCCCTGCTACGCGCGGGCACAAACCGCGCTCGCGGGTGTCGATCTTGCCGCGCACAACATGGCGAATGCGGAGGCCGGTTATAGGCGCGCGATACACTGTGATGGCACATACTCAGATGCCTTCTACCAGCTGGCTCAGCTTTACATGGAGGAACGGAAACCTGCGGACAGCGAAGCGATTCTGCGCGAGGCGTTGCGCCTTTCTCCAAACGCCTGGCTTTTCCACTACCAACTCGGAAACGCTCAATTGGTCTTAGGAAAATCCCGCGAGGCCTCGCAAGCTTTCCTCACTGCGCAGTCGCTCCATCCCGACATGCCGCCGGAGTTCCACATCAAGCTTGCCAACTCTTACCTGAAGATGGCGGAGTATTCGAAGGCCCTCACGGAGATTGACACCTATCTCCGCCTAAACCCGCAAGGGCCCTACGCCGCGAGCGCGAAGAAGGTTGCCGAGAAGCTGCGGAGCGGAGGCCTGAACGACGCGGCGCCCCAAGCGGAAATGCCTTCGACTGCCAAGCCCTGAACGGAGCGGTCGTGACGCTCCGCAGCTGCCGTTTTGTCTCCCACAGCGATCCGCCCGCACCGCTTATGCGGTTTTGAACCAGAACAGGCTTGATTTGTCTATTCAGGTAGTTGAGACTGTCGAGATTGGATCGGGCCGAAGGAGTCAGACTTGAGCCGCTCTAGTCGACGGCCGGTCTTATGGTTCCTGCCTCGGCACATGGCGCGTGGAGGAAAGGATAACCTCGATGGCTGACGATAAGACCACATCCTGGACGCGGCGGCAGATCATTCAAGGAGCGGCGGCCACCGCAGTACAGGCACTTTTGCCGGCAGCCAAGGCAGCTCAATTGTCTGCACAAGAACAGGCGGGAGCGCCTGCGCCGGGGAAGCAAACGCCAGAACCGAATTTTGTCTCCGGGCAGCCGGTTTGGCCGAAAGGGCTTGAGCGCGAGAAAAACCTCTTTGTGGGCTTTCGCGCTTCTTTTGAGGCCGCAGACCAGCACCCCGTTCTGCTCCGTGTCACCGGTTCCACGGTCTACCGGATATTCGTGAACGGGGCTCTTCGCGGCTACGGACCGGCTCGCGGGCCACATGGCTACTATAGAGTAGACGAATGGGACCTTGCACCGGACTTGCATTCGGGGCGAAACCTCGTTGCACTCGAAGTTGCAGGTTACAATGTGAACAGCTACTACCTTCTTGACCAACCGTCTTTCCTCCAGGCAGAGGTAGTGGCGGGAACGACTGTGCTCGCCTCTACCGCAGGGAGCGGCAGCCAATTCGAGTCCGCCATTCTCAGCGAACGTGTCCAAAAGGTGCAGCGCTACAGCTTTCAGCGGCCGTTTTCAGAAGTCTACCGGATCCGCGTTGGATACGACCGATGGCGGACCGACCCGTCGTCTGCGCTTCAATCGGTGGAGTGCTCGGTATCTCCTCCCAAACAACTTCTGCCGCGCCGCGTGCCCTACCTGGAATTCGCTCAGAGACGCCCTGTCAAACAGGTGTCGCGCGCCAATGTTCGGACGGGCGTGCCGGTGGAAAAGCCGTGGAAAGATCGGTCCCTCACCGGCATTGGCGACAAGCTGGGCGGATTTCCGGAAAGCGAGCTTGAGGCGATCCCTTCCCTCGAGCTTCAGCACGTGGCCGCCGAGTCACCCAAGATTCTCAACCTCCCTTACGCCGCAGGGGAACGGATTGCAGTTGGGCCTTACGCTCAGCACATCGTGGACTTCGGCGCCGACGTCACGGGTTTTGTCGGCGCGAACGTGAATTGTTCAAAGCCGACGCGAGTCTTCCTGGTCTTCGACGAACTTCTGAGCGACGGCGACGTGGACTTCAAACGGCTTTCCTGCGTCAACATCGTGAGCTACGAACTGCCGGAGGGAATCTTCGCTCTCGAGGCTTTCGAGCCCTACACGCTTCGCTTTCTGAAACTGTTAGTCCTCGAGGGCGAATGCGAGTTCGGCGATATTTATGTGCGCGAATACGCCAGCCCGGCCATCCGCCAGGCGCACTTTCAGGCGAGCGACGAGAGGCTCAACAAACTCTTTGCCGCCGGGCGCGAGACCTATCGGCAAAATGCTGTGGATATCTTCACCGACTGCCCCTCCCGGGAAAGAGCCGGTTGGCTCTGCGACAGCTTCTTCACGTCGCGCGCCGCCCTGGACATCGGCGGCTCCACTACGCTGGAAAGGAATTTCTTTGAGAACTTCCAACTGCCTCCGCACTTCGCATTCATCCCGGAAGGCATGCTGCCGATGTGCTATCCCGCCGATCACAACGACGGCAACTTCATTCCTAACTGGTCCCTCTGGTTCGTTCTTCAACTTGAGGAGTATCTCGCCCGCAGCGGCGACCGCCCGGCCGTCGAGGCGCTGCACACCAAGCTCCTGCGCCTGTTCGAGTACTTCCAGCGATTCGAAAACCAGGACGGATTGCTAGAGAAACTCGACGGTTGGGTCTTCATCGAGTGGTCCAAAGCCAACGACTACGTGCAGGACGTGAACTATCCCTCCAACATGCTCTATGCTGCCGCGCTCGATGCGGCTGCGCGCATGTATTACTCACCGCACTGGGCGGAGAAGGCCGCGAAGGTGCGCGAGACGATACGGCGCCAGTCCTTCGACGGCCACTTCTTTGTGGATAACGCCGTTCGCCAAAACGGCAAGCTCGTAGTGACCCGCAACCGAAGCGAGGTTTGCCAGTACTTCGCCTTCTTTACAGGCACGGCTTCTCCGCAGACACATGGGGAGCTGTGGCGAACTTTACAGGCCCAATTCGGCCCGGGGCGCACGGCGTCCAAGGCCTTTCCGGAGGTTGCGCCCGCCAACGCCTTTGTCGGGAATGTACTTCGTCTTGAACTCCTCTCGGGACAAGGTCTGAGCCGCCAGATGCTCGACGAATGCGTGTCCTACTATCTCTATATGGCGGAGCGTACCGGCACGCTCTGGGAAGACATCAGCCCGACCGCGAGTTGCAACCACGGGTTCGCCTCCCACATCACGCACATGCTCTATCGCAACGTGCTCGGTCTTTGGGCCGTCGACCCCGTCAACAAACGCGTCCACGTCCGGCTTGCCGACGTCCCCTTAACGTCATGCTCGGGAGGAGTTCCCACGATTCACGGGATGGTTGAATTGAGCTGGAAGACGCAACGCGACACGATCTCCTATCAGGTCAGCACGCCGAAGGGATTCGAAGTCCAGCTCGAGAACTCGTCGGGAAAGAAGTTAACCCTCAGTCGCCATCGATGACCAAACCGAAATCCGGCGCTGTCTCCGGAACGGACAGGAGGGTAGAATGGACCGCAGATCGTTTCTCCAAGTCACCGCTGCCGTATCGAGCATCCCCGCCCGCCTGAGCCAGACGAGATTGCCAGCCGGTGCTTCTCCCCCTAAGCCCCGAATGAAGCTCGGTACCCAGTTCGGGTCCGGCCCATCGGATGAGACACTTCGGGTTCTGGCCGCATTGGGCGTTAATCACCTCTGCAGCGGGCTCCCCTCTGCACGCCTGGACGAGCATTGGAGCGTCGAGGGACTGACGAAGCTGAAGGAACGGATGGAATCCTTCGGTCTCGAACTGCGGATGGTACCCTTACCATTGAGCTCGAGCCCGATCGAGCGATCGGAGAATCCCGCGATCATGTTAGGGAAATCGCCCGACCGCGACCGGGAAATCGAGCAGATCTGCCAAATGATCCGGAACGTTGCCCAGGCCGGGATTCCTTGCGTCAAGTACAACCTGACCATACTTGGCGTGCCGCGGACTGCTCCCACCGCGGGGCGCGGCGGGGCGCTGTACAGCACATTCAACTACGCTATCGCCGAACAAAAGGCCATGCTCACCGAAGCGGGTCCGGTGTCTGCGGATATGATGTGGGATCGAATCACCTACTTCTTGGAGCGCGTGGTACCGGTAGCGGAGGAATACAAGGTTAAGATGGCTTGTCATCCGCACGATCCCGGCATGCCGCGTGAGACGGGCTTTCGCGGCGTGCACCGCGTTCTAGGCAGCGTCGCCGGCCTGAAACGCTTCGTCGAGATTCGTCCCAGCCCTTTTCATGGTCTCAATTTTTGCCAGGGGACGGTGAGCGAAATGTTGGATCGCCCCGAGGAAGAGATTTTCGACGTCATCCGGTATTTTGGCGAGAAAGGTAAAATCTTCAATGTCCATTTCCGCAACATTCACGGGCACTTCTTGGACTTTCAAGAGACCTTCCCGGATAATGGCGACGTCAACATGGTGAGGGCAATAAGGGTCTATAAGCAAATCGGCTACGACGGCATGATCATGCCGGACCATGCCCCGCAGATCGACGGGGACGCGGGCCAGAAGCAGGCTTTCGCTTTCGAGTACGGCTACATTCGGGCTCTCCTCCAAGCCGTAGAAAACGAAGCTTAAAGAAAGGGCACCCTATGGATGCAAGGTGGGCGGCATGGGCCGCTCGATTGAATGCCGTCGCACAAAACGGCCTCCTTTATTCTCAAAACCCCTTCGACCGGGAGCGATATAATTCCGTGAGGAAGATCGCTGTGGAAATCATGGAGGCAAATACGGGCGTCGAGTCTGCCCTAATTCGAGATTTCTTCGAGCGCGAGCAAGGCTACGCCACGCCCAAAGTGGAGGTGCGCGGAGCAGTCTTTCGCGAGGGTACGCTTCTTTTCGTGAAGGAACCTGAGGACGGCCTCTGGAGTCTACCCGGCGGATGGGCGGATGTCGGGGAGTCTCCCAGCGAAAACGTCGTGCGCGAGGTGTTCGAGGAAGCGGGCTATGCGACCCGTGCAGCCAAATTGCTCGCCGTGTATGATCGGAATAAGCACGCCCAACCTGCAATCGCCCACCACGTTTACAAGCTCTTCATCCGGTGCGAACTTTTAGGCCCAGAGCCCACCGGGAAAGCGGAGGCGGAAGCAAAGTTTTTCGACAAAAATGCCATACCGAAACTTTCCACGATGCGGGTGACGGCGGAACAAATTGCCCGACTCTTCGAACATGATCGGCACCCGGACTGGCCGGCAGACCTTGATTAGGAAACCTCGAACCTGTCATGCTGTCCGTAGCGGAGCATTTCCGCAATTGTGGGTAGTTCTTCGGTTCCCCACGCAAAAGCGGAGACCGTTCGCCCAGGATGACAGTAATTGCACCAGCGGGGGCATGCGGTGAAACTTGTCTACTCGGATCGGTATGACTTGAATCTGGGGAATCACGTGTTCCCATCCGTAAAGTATCGCCTGACTAAGGAACAATTGCTGCGCGATCAGATCGTCGAGCCGGGAGACTTCGTCGAACCCCCTCCGGCCTCGGACGACGATATCGCCTTGGTTCATCACCGGGAGTACTTGCGCAAGCTCCAGACTGGCAAACTCTCCTACCTTGAGGTGATGCGCCTCGAGATCCCCTATTCTCCCGAGTTGGTACGCGCCGTGTGGCTTAGCGCGGGTGGATCAGTTTTGGCGGGACGATTGGCGCTCGAAGACGGAGTAGCCGTCAATGTGGGCGGCGGCTTTCACCACGCCCACCCTGACCACGGCGAGGGCTTCTGCGTGTTAAACGATTTTGCTATCGCCATTCGCCGCCTGCAAAAGGATGGAAGCATCGAACGCGCTATGACGGTTGATTGCGATGTCCACCAGGGCAACGGCACGGCGGCGATCTTTGGCGGCGATCATTCGGTCTACACGATGTCCATCCACCAGGAAAATAATTATCCCTACCCTAAGCCGCCCAGTTCGCTGGATATCAATCTGGCCGACGGCGTCGAGGATGAAGAGTACCTGCGCGAACTTAGCAACGGATTGAATCGGGCTCTTGCTGAATTCACGCCCGACCTCATATTCTATGTGGCCGGCGCCGATCCCTACCGGGATGATCAATTGGGCGGTTTGAAGCTTTCACTGGAAGGCCTCGAGAAACGCGACCGGCTGGTTTTCGAGCAGGCGAGAGCCAAGTCCATACCCGTCGCCGTCACCCTGGCAGGTGGCTACGCGCGCCGCCTCGAGGACACAATTCAAATCCACTCCAACACTATCCGGGTGGCAAAGGAATTTGCGAGGTCGTGATTGAGAACTATGAGGTCGACATCGAGAATGAGGGTATGGCTCTACGTCACGGTGACTGCTTGCTTGAGCGTGTCGGCCGGTTACAGCACGGATTCCTCTCTGCCGGCACCGGAGAAGCCGCGCGCCATTATTCTGATTTCCATCGATACACT
>Ga0181532_10002093_pt1 | contig 18757 bp, 16 predicted proteins | sample PEATcosm2014_Bin_33_FD_119768 | JGI IMG/M metagenome (GOLD analysis project Ga0181532, IMG submission 119768) | Peatland microbial communities from MTU Mesocosm Facility, Houghton, MI, USA - PEATcosm2014_Bin11_30_metaG | ecosystem: Environmental > Terrestrial > Soil > Wetlands > Peat | place... | reverse complement strand
CCCCTCCATCAACTCGTGCCCGGCGATGTGGTCAAGCTCTGCGCCGGCGACATGATCCCCGGCGATGTGCGGCTTCTGTCCGCGAAGGATCTGTTCGTCATCCAGGCGACGCTCACCGGCGAATCCATGCCCGTCGAAAAGACCGACGCCCGTGATCTGCGCGGGAGCGTCTCCACCATTGAGCGCACGAACACCTGCTTCCTGGGCACCAGCGTCGAGAGTGGAACCGCCACCGCAGTGATCGTCACGACCGGCGCGCAGACCTATTTCGGCAAGGTGGCGCGCAGTTTGGCCGGCCAGCAGATTGACACGGCCTTTGACCGCGGCATCAAGAGGTTCACCTGGCTGATGATCCGGTTCATGGCGGTGTTGGTGCCGCTGGTCTTCGTCATTAACGGCGTGACGAAGCACAACTGGCGCGAGGCCTTCTTCTTCTCACTGGCGGTGGCGGTGGGGCTGACGCCGGAGATGTTGCCCATGATCGTCTCGGTGTGCCTGTCCAAAGGCGCCCTGGCCATGTCCCGCAAGAAGGTCATCGTCAAGCGCCTCCACTCCATCCAGAACTTCGGCGCCATGGACGTGCTCTGCACCGACAAGACCGGCACGCTGACCCTTGACCGCGTGATCCTGGAAATCTACTGCGACGTCTTTAAGAAACAGAACCTGGAGGTGCTGCGGGACGCCTATCTCATCAGCCACTTTCAGACCGGTCTCAAGAACGTGCTCGACCGCGCCGTCCTGCAACATCAGGACCTGCACAAGGAGCTTTCCATCGAGCAATATACCAAAGTGGACGAAATCCCCTTCGATTTCTCGCGCCGGATGATGTCGGTGGCGGTCGAAGGCCCCGGCGGCCAGCGGCAATTGCTGACCAAGGGCGCGCCCGAGGCGGTCTTCGCCAAGTGCACCCACTTCGAGAGCGACGGCGAAATCTTCCCGATGGAGCCTATCCTGGTCGGCAACCTCATCGAGCAGGTCAATGACCTCAGCGAGGACGGCTTCCGCGTGCTGGCGGTGGCGACCAAGAAGGTGGAGAAGCAGGCCGCCTATTCCAAGGCAGACGAGGCTGACCTGGTCCTTACCGGCTACCTTGCTTTCCTCGATCCGCCCAAGGATACCGCGGCCAAGGCCATCACCGTGCTGCGCCAGCATGGCATCACGGTGAAGGTGCTCACCGGTGATAACGACCTGGTCACGCGCAAGGTCTGCACCGAAGTCGGCATCAAGGCCGAGAAGATCGTCTTGGGCGGCCAAGTCGAGACCATGACGGATGCGCAACTGGCTGAGGCAGTGGAGAGCACGGATGTCTTTGCCCGCCTTTCCCCGGCACACAAGAAGCGCCTCGTTCAGGCCATGCAACACAGGGGGCACGTGGTCGGTTTCATGGGCGACGGCATCAACGACGCCCCGGCCCTGCGCGCGGCGGATGTCGGCATCTCGGTGGATAACGCGGTGGACATTGCCAAGGAATCTGCCGATGTCATCCTGCTGGAGAAGAGCCTCATGGTGCTGGAGGAGGGCGTGCTGGAGGGCCGCAAGGTGTTCGTCAACATCCTCAAGTACATCCGCATGGGCGCCAGCTCGAACTTCGGCAACATGTTCAGCGTTATCGGCGCCAGCTACTGGCTGCCTTACGTGCCTATGGCGCCCATCCAGATTCTCACCAACAACCTGCTCTACGATTTCTCCCAAGTCCCGATCCCCACGGACAACGTCGGGCCGCAGCAGATTGCCAAACCGCGCCCGTGGAATATAGGTGAGATCGCCAAGTTCATCGTGTTCATCGGCCCCATCAGCTCCATCTTCGATTACACCACCTACGCTGTGATGTGGTTCCTGTTCAAGTGCAACAACGTGGTCATCACCCCCGAACTGGTCCAACGCTACGGCGCGGATGCCGTCCACCACACGTATGCCGCGCGGTTGTTCGGCACCGGCTGGTTTGTCGAGTCCCTGATGACGCAGACCCTCATCATCCACGTGATCCGCACCAACCTCGTGCCCTTCATCCAGTCGCGCGCAAGCTGGCAACTAACCATGACCACTTTGCTGATCATGGCAATCGGTGCCTACCTGCCGTATTCGCCGCTCGCGGGGGCACTTGGCTTTGTGCCGTTGCCCCCGATCTACTGGCTCATCCTGCTGGTTACACTGGTCTGCTATGTCGGCTTGACCCAACTGGTCAAGACGTGGCTGATACGCAAGGCCTGGGTATAGGGCGCTTTCTCCGGTGATAACATATGACGGCACAACGACGACATTCGCCATCGGGTATCCTGGTCATCGGCTACGGCAATACCGTGCGGAGCGATGACGGCGTGGGGCCGAAGGTGGCGGATGCGGTTGACGCGCTCGCTCTGACCGGAGTCCGCACACTGGCCTGCCCGCTCCTGACGCCCGAGCTGGCAGAGCCGGTTTCCCGGGCAGGCATGGTGATCTTCGTGGATGCCGCCGTGGATGCTCCGCTCGAAGTGCAACGGCGGAAGCTGGAGCCCGCCCCCAGCTCCCAGGTCATGGCGCACGCGGCCAGCCCGGCGACCCTGCTGGCGCTGGCACGGGATGTGTTCGGCCATGCGCCGGAGGCTTGGTTGCTGACGATTCCCGTCGCGGAGCTGGGCATCGGCGAGACGCTCTCCCCCCTGGCCCAGCGCGGCTTTGAGCTGGCAATTGAGGAGGTTAAGAAGTGCGCTGCCCGATGCAGCGCTGGGTGGGGACGTTTCGCCGAAACGTCCGGGAGCTGGAACAAGAAGCCCGGCGAATTCTCCTGACCGGCGACTACGCGGGCAGCGCACGCCTCCAGTCAGCCAGCTTAAACGACCAACTCCTCGCGGGCATTGAGGCCGCCACCCTGGATGCCGACGCCCTCCTGGCGGCCTACTGCCGGGTGCTTTACGAAAAGGAGGGCACCTACGAGGCCGTCGCGCGCCGCGCTAACCTCGATTGGCGCACAGTCAAGAGCTGGCTGCAACCGCGCGATAGCAAGCCTGGCTAACCTGTGCTCGTGCTGGCATAAGTGCCACGGCAACAGGTTCTTACGCAAATGTCCGCAGTTCCTGCCTCTCGGGCGGCGTTGCGGAACCCGCCCAGGCCCATCCGCGTGCCGTAAACTCGTAACTTCCTATCGCCGGGCGCTTTGCCCGCCGCTCACCACCACCTCACCGTATCTCCTCCGGAGCCTGTCCGTTACCTCTCCGTCGCACCTCTGCAAACTTAGCAGAGGTGCGACGGAGAGGATAGGGAGGGGATACGGCGAGACTACGAAGAGGCCCCGGCAAGGCCAGGCACAGAATTGGGAGCGGCGGGGGTGGGCTCGTCTATCCCAAACCGTCGAATCGTAGTGCAGAGCAGCAGCTCGGGATCAGTGGTTACCTACGACCCAAACGCTGGAGCAGCTTCCCATGGACACTGCGGGCGTCGTGGCATTGCTGCGAAGTGATCTACGCGGTGTAGTTCTGCGGAAGGCCAGACTGACGATGCGGGAACGGCAGCCGCCCGCGATCAGAGGGCGGAGAGGAACTGCTTCAATGGCGAAAACTCCGGACGGGCAAAGTCGAACACTTTAGCCCGCGCTCCGGGCCCCAGGCGTGGATCATCGTCATTGCGAATCGCCAGCAGCGCGCTCACTACGCCCTTGTCAGAGCTGCGGGCGGTAAACCCTGCCTTGGACATGCAGGCCACGAATTCATCAATGCATCTGCGCGGCTGCGCATTGGCAGGATCGCTGGACCAGGCACGCCATGCCAGCGTCTCGACCTCCCCGGCTGAGGTCCCATCAGGCGTGACAAAAAGGCCTATACGTGGTTTGCCTGCCGTCCACATGCCCGCAGCAACAGTCTGGCCCGTGAGACGGGTAAGAAGCTGTGCCAATTGAACTGAGGTTCCCTGTGGGTTGGTATCGGCATCAACAATCACACCCAAAGCCTGCTTGGTTGTGAGCAACTGCGGCGTCAAGAACGTTTCCAGCTTGGTGGCCAGGTCGGGCCTCCCATTGAAATGCTTGATGAAGACGCCGCCGTGCTTCCCGAGCGCCTCAAGCAACTCCGCGTAGAACAGCAAGTCGCTGTAGCCCTCGACAATCAGCACCCGGTCACAAGTCTCCAACTTCGGTGCCTCAGCCATAGGCTCTCACCGAAGCTCAATTTCACCTGCCATCGCAGCCTCGATATGCTTCCGATCCAATACACGGCCCTCAATCCCTTCTGGCACGCGGAACAACTGGATGACGCTGAGGTCATATTCCGGCTCCTCGGAAAACACCTCGTGCGCCGAACGGATGCATTCCAGGCTATGGGTCGTCGCAAAGATCTGGACGTCCGCATCCTTAGCGGCATGCAGGAGCCCCCGCCAGATTGTTGGCAGCACACTGTGATGCACTCCGTTTTCCACCTCGTCAATCAGCAGCACCTTGGTTTCGGCGGCTACTAGTTCCGAGTAGATGTCCAGCAGGCGGTTAAAGCCTTGCCCCATCTGCGTGACCGGGAGCATCTCGCTTAGCCCAATATCGGCATACAAAAGAGGCTGGTTGCCTGTTTGCAGGGTCTCTATAGCCTCAAGCTTGGGCTCGATCTTCCTCAGCAGGCTTTCCACCTCCTTCTTCTTTCGGCGCAGGACCACCCGATTATAATCCACTGCATCCTGCTGCGGGTTCGTGGGATGTGTGGAGAAGATGCTGGGCTTGAGGGATCCGCTTGGCACTTGACCCATGATGAACATTGGCATATTGCCCAGTGCGGCCACCGGACCGGACGTGCTTGGTGGGAAGCTTTCTCCGCTCGGACGTGTTCCCAGCCACACGCCGAATTCCTGCGACCCCTGGACCTTGGCCCTGATCTCCACCACATTCTTCGGGTCCTTGTTGTGGCACATCCACTTCCAGAAATTCTCGTTCGGGTCGCTGCCGACTGTCCGGAAGAACTTGGGGAGATTAGCAAGCCCCTGCGGCGGGTTCCAAAGCAACAAAGCCAACGCTTCCAGCAGCCCAGTCTTGCCAGTGTTGTTCTGTCCAACAACGACGTTGACTCGCTTCAACGGCTCCAGGGCCAGGGTCTTGAACCCTCTGAAGTTCTTTATCTGGAGACTTGTAAGCACGCGATCCCTGCCTATCTATACAATTATTCCACCATGATCAAGCACGACCCAGCCGCTCCAGCAGTTTCCCGTGGATGCCACCGAAGCCCCCGTTGCTGAAGACGATCACCACTTCCCCGGCTTGGGCGTGCTTCCCTACGTGGTTCACGATGGCGTCCACGTCGGGCAGGTAGGCGGCCTCCTTGCCGGCGGCCTTTAGATCCTGCATGAGCCGCTCGGGGTCCAGGCGCTCTTCGGGCTTCAGCAATTCCAGGCGCGCCACTTGCGCGACCAGCACGGCGTTGGCGTCGGCGAAGGCGTCCGCCAGCTCAGCCTGGAATATGTTGCGCCGGGTCGTGTTGGTGCGCGGCTCGAAGATGGCCCAGACTTTCTCTGTGGGATACCTGGAGCGCAGCGCGCGCAACGTCTCGCGAATCGCTGTGGGATGGTGGCCGAAGTCGTCCACCACGATTACCCCGCCAGCGATGCCGCGCACCTCCAGTCGGCGCCGGATGCCTTTGAAGGTGTCAAAGGCGGACTGAATCTGGTGGTTCTTCAGACCGCAATGCTTGGCGCAACCAATTACCGCCAGCGCGTTGCGCACGTTGATCTCGCCCAGGAAGTTGGTGTGGAACTTGAAGCTGGGGATCTCGAACTGGGTCGCCGTCGGCCCGTAGCGGATGTTGAAGGCCTGGACGGCGTTGCCTTCGCCCAGCCCGAAGCGCTTCACCGGGCAGTGTGTCACGTTGAGCAGCGGCGCCAGGTTCGCGTCGTCCCCGTTGCCCAGCAGCAAGCCGTTGCGGGGGATGATGCGAATGAAGTGATTGAAAGCGGTCTTGATGGGTTCCAGGCTCTCGAAGATATCGGCATGGTCATACTCCAGGTTGTTGATAATGCCGACCTCGGGCAGGTAATGGACGAACTTGCTGCGCTTGTCGAAGAAGGCGGTGTCGTATTCGTCGCCCTCGATGATGAACCACTCGCTGTCGGTGAAGCGCGCGCCCTGGCCGAAGTTGTTCGGGATGCCGCCGATCAGGTAGCTAGGGTTCAGGCCGTTGTGCTCGAACACCCACGCCAGCAGCGCGGTCGTTGTGGTCTTGCCATGCGTGCCGGTGACCACCACCGAGCGCTTGCCGCGGATGAAGTAGTGCCTCAGCAATTCCGGCAGCGAGCAGTAAGGCAGCTTGTGGTCCAGCACATACTCGGCCTCAGGGTTGCCACGTATGATGGCATTGCCGATGACCACTAGGTCGGGCTTGCGCGCGAGGTTCTGCTCGGCGTAGCCGGAGATGACCTCGATCTTGCGCTCCGCCAGGAACGTGGACATGGGGGGATAGACGTTCTGGTCCGAGCCCGTTACCTGGACGCCCTTCTCCTGCATCGCCGCCGCTGTGGACGCCATCGCCGTGCCGCAGATACCGACGAAATGGATGGATTGTATGCGCGAGAACATGCTCAGGGGAGAATACGGAAACGAGGAAGGCAGGAAAGGCAATTAAACGGGCGCGTCCTGGCACCGCCACTAAGTAGCGGCAGGCATCCTGCCTGCTGTAGAGGGCGGCATCCTGCCGCCCGGACTGGTGGTCGAGCGTTGCCGAACGGCCATTCCGTCGGGCAAGATGCCCGGCTCTACGGCAGGCAGGATGCCTGCCGCTACGGTCCACAGCGGTCGTCCGCTAGCTAATCTCGGGTAATAGTCCCTTCGGGAATTCGGTCTTCTGACATGCCAACTCCTCCATTGCACCCCGGTAGCGTTTGTCACATGCCAGCTTGTAGTCCAACACCATATCGTAGAGCGCTGGTGTGCCGCAGTAAGGGTACTTGTCTTTCAACTTTGCCAAGCTGGCCAGTGCTGACCGACAAAAGAGACCCATCGCGCTCCATATTTCTGTGACCTGGCCCAAGCCGTCTGCTTTTCTGGCCAATGCGGCAGCAATTCCATAAGTTTGAACGAGTATCCCTTCGACAATCCTCACCTGGCGGGTGAATGCCTCACAGGCACCGGGAACCTCAGGACCTGCGTACGCGTTGCCTATTCGCTGCATCTCGTCAACCTGGGGTTGCCCGACCCCGAGGATGTCGTCGAAGTTCAAGCATGCTTTCATAAGCTCAAAGAACCCTAGCTGAATCGGAGCCGCTTGGCAAGGTGTCTATCGCGAGGGCTGAGAGGGAGTGATGGCGTTCTACCCCTTCAGTTTGCGCTCCAGGATCTCTCGCACCAGCGCCGGGTTTGCTTTGCCCTTGCTCAGCTTCATCACGTGCCCCGTCAGCCGGTTCAGGGCAGCCAGTTTCCCGGCCTTATAATCCGCCGCCGGGCCGGGGTTGGCGGCAATGGCCTCGTCGCAGAGCGCTTCGATAGCCGCCGCATCGGTCACCTGCGCAAGGCCCTTTTCCCTAATAGTGACGGCGGCAGGAGTGTCAGTCCTGACGATTTCGGAGATACATAACTGCGCAGTAGCACTATTAGCCGTGCCATTCTCAACCATATTAGTCACGTCCAGTATCAGCCCACGGGCTGGATATGGCCTGACTTCGCCCATTTCGGCTTGTTTCGCCCTTTCCGCCCGGACATTATTGATAAGGTAGTTGGCAATTGCCTTGACCTTTTTGGTTCTCCGCTCCCACTGAACATCGGCAGGGATCTTACTCACCTCCTCCTCGAAGTAATTGCCTAGGTCCTTGTCCCAGACAAACGTCTGCGCGTCGGAGGCCGGCAACTGGTAGTCCCGCATAAACCGTTGCTTGCGCGCCAGGGGCAGCTCCACCACACGGCTCTTCACCTCCGCCAGCCAGGCATCGCTCGGCTGGAACGGCATCAGGTCCGGCTCCGGGAAATAGCGGTAATCGTGCGCATGCTCCTTCGTGCGCATCTCCTCGGTCATGCCCGCGACGTCGTCCCAGCGGCGCGTGGATTGGATCAGCTTGCCGCCGCCCTTGAGCACTTCGATCTGGCGGGGGATCTCATACTCCAGCGCCTTGCGTACGCCGCTGAAGCTGTTCATGTTCTTGATCTCAATCTTCGCGCCCAGCTCCTGCTGGCCCCGGGGACGCACGCTCACGTTCACGTCGCAGCGCACCATCCCCTTTTCCATGTCGCAATCGCTCACGCCGCCATAGATGAGGATGTCCTTGAGCGCGTTCAGATACTCGTAAGCCATCTCCGCGCTGGTGAGGTCGGGCTCGGAGACGATCTCCATCAGCGGCACGCCGGCGCGGTTGAAATCCACACCGCTCTGGCGCTCGAAATGGAAGTTCTTGCCGACATCCTCCTCCAGGTGCGCGCGGGTAATGCGCACCCGGGCCAGGTCGCCGCGGAACTCAAACTCAACCCAGCCGGCCACCGTGGACGGCTTGTCATACTGCGTGATCTGGTAGTTCTTCGGCATGTCCGGATAGAAGTAGTTCTTCCGGTCGAACTTGGCGTGGCGCGACACCGTGCAGTTCAGCAGGAGACCCGTGAGGGCTGTGAGCCGCAGCGCCTCTTCATTGGCCACGGGCAGCACGCCGGGCAAACCGAGGCACACCGGGCAGACGTGCGTGTTGGGCGGCGCGCCGAATTCGTTGGCGCAGCCGCACCACATCTTGGACTTCGTCTTGAGCTGCACGTGAGTCTCCAGGCCGATGACTGCTTCGTAATCCATAACGCGGAGAAAGTGTTAGCACGGATGCGCCCGGATGCCCACGGATTTTTGCTGGCTCCCGGAGCTATGCCCCTCAAACCGGACTCCCACAAGGGCTCCCGGATCGGCCATTGAATTACTTCCGGAAAGGGCGAGAATATGTTGGACAGAAGACAGGACCTATAGCTGAATGGTGGAAGCGATGAAAACGAAACTAGTGACCCTGGTGTGCGTGTTGGTGCTAATGGCTGGCAGCGCGTCCCCCTGCCTGGCGACCGGCGAAACCGGAAGCATGGAAGCGATCGCCGACGTCCTGATCGTTCGCCCGGGCTGCTTCGTGGCGACGGTGCTCGGCTCGGCATTGTTCGTGGTGGCCCTGCCGGTCGCGGCGATCTCCCGGAGCATCCCGCATACAGCCAAAGTCCTGGTTGTTAATCCCGCCAAGGCGACCTTCAGCCGCCCGGTGGGTGACATGGACGACCTGGTGGACCTGGAGTGGTAGGCACGGTGGTTTCCGCCCGTGCTGTCCGCATCTCGCGCGCTCGGTAAGCGGGAGCCAAACTCCCAGAGCCGAGCGGGCCCTTGCCCGGCTGCACCTCGCCGCTAAGCATGCGCTCGAGCGCCGCCCGAACCCTCCGCACCCCTGAACGCTATGATTACCGAAGAAAGCTTCATTGATTTCAAGTGCCCTTACTGCGGCTCAGCGGTCTCGTTTCCGCAAGAGAACGCCGGATTCGTTCAAGCCTGCCCTGACTGCACGGAGAGTCTCATCGTGCCCGATGATGGCAGCGAGGTCGGGAAGAGCCTGCCCTTGCCCTTTGAGACGCCCCGGCTGGTGATAAGGAGGTTCGCCCCGGGCGATTGGAAGGACCTGATGGAGCTGCACGCGGCCGAAGAGCTATTTGAGTACACCGCGGGCCGTGCTCTGGCGGAGGAAGAGGCGCTCCGCTGGCTGGAAAGCGATGTCCACGTGAAGCTCACCACTCCAAACCAAACGTTCTATTTGGCCCTTGAGACGCGGGAGCCGGCCAAGCTGATTGGCTACATCGGCCTGGCGCAGACCGATCCCCAGCGTTGTACGGCCGATCTCAGTATTTTCGTGAACAAGGCCTTTCAGCGGCAGGGATTCGCCTTGGAAGCGCTCGACGCCGTGGTGGGCTTCTGCTTCGAGGGCATCAGGCTGCACCGCGTAACCGCTTCGTGCGACAGCCGCAACACGGCGGCGCGCGGCCTGTTCGAGAAGCTCGGCCTCAGGCGTGAAGGGGAATCCCTGAAGGACCACCTTCTCGACGGGGAATGGTCGAACACCGTCTGGTACGCCGCGTTGCGCGAGGACTATGGCGCCGAGGGCGATGCGGCGCCAGGGAGTGACGAAGCACGAATGACCAAGGACGAAGGAAGGCCGCAGCCCGAATCCTGAAAGCGGGTCGGATTCCGGACTTCGGCCTTGGGCTCTGCTTAAGGCGGTTTAGAGCAGCGTCAGGCCGTTACGCCACCGTGACGTCTTTGCTCAGGTAAACGTCCTGGACGGCGTTCAACAGGCCCACGCCTTCCTTCATGGGCCGCTGGAAGGCCTTGCGCCCGGAAATCAGCCCCATGCCCCCCGCGCGCTTATTGATGACCGCAGTCGCGACGGCGCTGGCCAGGTCACCTGCGCCCTTTGATTCGCCACCACTGTTGATCAAGCCGGCGCGGCCCATGTAGCAATTCGCCACCTGGTAGCGGCACAGGTCAATGGGGTGATCGCTCGTCAGCTCAGTATAAATGCGCTCGTCGAATTTGCCGTAGCTGGAGCCGCCGGCATTGAGGGCCTTGAAGCCGCCATTATTCTCCGGCAGCTTCTGCTTGATGATGTCCGCCTGGATGGTCACGCCCAGGTGATTGGCCTGGCCGGTCAGGTCGGCGGAGACGTGGTAATCCTTGTCCTTCTTGAAGGCGCTGTTGCGCAGGTAGCACCAGAGCACCGTGGCCAGGCCCAGCTCGTGCGCGTGCGCGAACGCCTGCGCGACTTCCACAATCTGCCTCGCGCTCTCCTCCGAGCCGAAGTAAATGGTCGCGCCCACGGCCGCCGCGCCCATATCCAGGGCCTGCTTGACCGTGCCGAACATGATCTGGTCGAACTTGTTCGGGTAGGTGAGCAGCTCGTTGTGGTTGATCTTCACGAGGAAAGGAATCTTGTGCGCGTATTTGCGGGCGACGGAGCCGAGCACGCCATACGTTGACGCCACGGCATTGCAGCCGCCCTCGACCGCCAGCTTGACGATGTTCTCGCCGTCGAAATAGTCCGGGTTCTTGGCGAAGCTGGCGCCGGCGGAGTGCTCGATGCCCTGGTCCACCGGGAGGATCGAGAGATAGCCCGTGCCGCCGAGCCGGCCATGGGTCACGATGCGCTGCAGATTGGAGAGCATCCGGTTGTTGCGGTCGGAAACGGCGTAGAGCCGGTCCACCACGTCGGGTCCGGGCAGGTGCAGGCGTTCCTTTGGAATCCTGGGGTTCTTGAAACCGAGCAATGATTCGGCTTTATCGCCGAGAAGCTGTGCAATGTTTGTCATAGTCTGTCCACTTATTCTGTTTGGTGTTATATCGAATCGCGTTTACCTCGCGGGAGCAAGCGCGCCAGTACGCAACCGGCGCGCAGCGCCGAAACAACGTCGGGCGGATTCTACCAGGAATCAACCTTTGCGCCACTACCAATTGGATGCCGGCCTAAGAAACCGGTGGCGGCACCCCTACCGCGCGGTTACGAAAAGCGCTGGTTGCCTTTACACTATACGGGCCGGTTTAGTAGTCTCAGTCACAACAAAAGAAAACCAGAACACGAACATGAACCACCGCCCATTACTCAACCCGGCCTGGGCACCGTAGAGGCGAAATGAGCATCTGTCGCCTTTACGCGGGGGTGATGCTCGCAGCCTGTGTGTGGCGAGCCGGTGGCAGCGAGGTTGCAGCCCCGCCTCCCGAGGCTGCGGAATCCGCGACCAACGCGCCAAGGCTCCTGAGCGGCCCGGAGCGGCTCAAGCAGGACATCCTCATCACCATTGACACCAACGCCCCGGCTGCCGTCGCGGCCGACACCAATGCCCAGAAGTCCTTCCGGCTGCAAGGGGGCTGGCGCGGCTGGGACGGCTTGCATCTGGAATTGAACGAGCGCACGCGCCTGAGCAACCCCTCCGGCCCCATGACCCGTCTCTTGGTCAGCTCAAACGCGCTGCCGCCTATCTGTCTCGACCAGATCCAAATGACCATCAAATTTGGCGCCCGCATCGAAGTGGACGCCGCCGGCTTTCTGACCTCCGGCAGCCTGCCCGATTTCGCGGACGACGTGGAGCTCCGCCGGGCTCTGTTCAGCGCGCAGGGAGATTGCATCCTGGTATTCCCGGTCAGCTACATGCTTGAACTGGGATACCGCTCCGACACCTTTTACCTTAACAAGGCGTATCTCCTGTCCCAGGACATGAATTACATCGGCAACTTGCAGGTCGGCGTCTTTCAGCCGCCGATGGGCCTGCAAGTAATCACCAGCAGCCGCGACATTACGTTCATGGAACCGGCGGCCCCGCTCCAGGCCATGGCCCCACCCAACGAAACGGGCATCCAGATCGGCCATCCCGTCTTCAACCAGCGAGCCACGTGGACCCTGGGCATCTTCGGCGATGCCGCGACCGATACGGAGTACGGCAATGCCTCCAGGAATTACGGCAGCGCCATCGGCCGTCTGACCTGGCTGGCCTTGGATCACCTTGACGCCGATCATCCGTCGGCCAACCGCCTCCTGCATCTCGGGGTGAGCGCCAACTACCAGTATTCGGTCACCAGTGATATCCGCTACCGGTCCCGCCCCGAAAGCGACATCGCGCCCTACGTCATTGACACCGGCGATATTGACGCCTCGGGCGCCGCCACCGTCGGCGGCGAAGTGGCGTGGGTCAACGGTCCGCTTTCCCTCCAGGGAGAATTCATCCACGTCTTCGTTCAGGGAACCAACGCCACCACCCTGAACTTCGGCGGCTTCTATGCCGAGGCAAGCTGGTATCTCACCGGCGAAAGCCGTCCCTACGATCGCACCACCGGGGCTTTCTCTCGCCTCATCCCCCTGCGCGACTTCGACTTCGGCAGGGGCGGCGCCTGGGGCGCCCTGGAACTCGCCTGCCGCTTCTCCCATACCGACCTGGACGACCAGCAGGTGCGCGGCGGCAGGCTCAATCTCTTCATGGCCGGCCTGAACTGGTATCTGAACCCCCACGTGCGCTGGATGTTTAACTGCGGCGTGGGCCACGTCTCCAGCGGCCAGTGGGACGGCCACATGTTCATCGCCCAGACCCGCATCGGAGTGGATTTCTGACCTGGGCTTCGCCCGAAAGCCGCCGCCGATTTGCATCCGGGTTCATCCCCAAACCTTATGGTGGCGGGCCGGCACGGTCAATCGCCTCCCCGCTCCGGGAAGAACCGCTTGGACGCACCGGTGCCCGGCGCGCGTGCCGCCGCACGCCACCTCGGCGGCCTGCGGCCAATCGGCAAAAGGCGAGGGCTCGTTCGAGAGGTTTACCGATTTTGCCAGTGCAGCAGCAATATATACAAGGTGCTGGGAGCAAATGATTTGTTGCACGGCCGGCGAATGGGTTTATGTTCCCAGCATGGATTGGCAGCAGTTGGTTTCGTTGGTGATCGTGGGTTCCGCCGCAGGTTTCCTGTTGTGGAGCAAAGTTCGCCGACCAAAGTTCAGTTTCGAGCGGGACACGCACTGCGGATGCGCGGCTGCCTTCCAAGCGTCCCCGCAGAGTTCGATCATGTTCCGTGCGCGCAAAGGGGAACGCCCCGAGGTGCGAGTAAGGATGAGATAGTAGCGCCTTTGCGGGCACCCCACGGTTGAGACAAAATCCCCCACGCTAAGATGGCCATGTGCAAAGTCAGTTCGTCCGTCCATTTCGTAACTCGCTCTGCATATAGCGGACAGGAGCCATCGGCGCGGGCGCATTGGGTGCCTAATACGGACGTGTATGCGACGGACAACGGCTTGGTGGTGAAGGTGGAACTGGCGGGCATGCGGAGCGAGCACCTGGAAATCACCGTCGAGGGCAGCCGGTTGCGCATCTGCGGCAATCGGCCCGATGGATGCCGGGCAGCCAAGGCAAACTTCCTGGTGATGGAGATCAATTACGGCCCCTTCGAGAGCGTGCTGGAAATGCCCGAGGGCTATGATCTTAACCAGGCCAAAGCCGCTTACCTGAACGGCTTCCTGCGCATTGACGTGCCGGTGTTCCAACGGCAGCCGAAGAACACCAAAGTGCCCGTCGCCGAGGGGAACTAGCGCGCATCTCACATTTTTCCGACGCCACCCATCCACAGAAATCGGAGCGCGGACATTCCTGTCCGCCTCTACACATTGGTCAGTCGTAGGCGGACGAGAGCGTCCGCGGCCCGGAAAGTTGCGCAATGGGCATGGGGAGCTGGCCTCTCCGCTGAACTTCTTGCGGGCGGCGGCATCTAAGTTCTAGAATGGCGCGATCATGAGCACGCCCGACACCGAGTTTATCAGCATCCTGGGAGCTGCCGGCAGCCCGGAAGCGCCCCCGCGTGTCTCGTCCAGGTCCCTGCCCGAGAAGCTGCCCATCCTTGGCTTGTCCGACATCGTCATCTTTCCCGGGATGGTCGCGCCGCTGCTCGTCGAGACCGCCCAAAGCACCAAGCTCATTGACGACGTCGTGAGCGGAGACCGCCTGCTGGGGGTGGTGCTGCAGAGGAATGCCGAAGCCGAGAACCCCCTGCCGCATGAGATGTATGAAGTGGGCTGCGCGGCACGGGTGCTGAAGATGCTCAAGTTCCCGGACAACACCGTGCGCGTGCTGGTCGAGGGCCTTTGGCGCATCCGCATCAAAGAGTACCCGAGCGTCGAGCCCTATCTGAGCGCGAAATTCGACCTGGTGCAGGACCTCCACGAAGATTCGGTCGAGCTGACCGCGATGATGCGCAACGCCCAAGGGCAGTTCCAGGAGATCATCAAGCTTTCGCCGGCGCTGTCGGAGCAGATCAAGATCGCCGCCCTGAATACGGAGGACCCGGGCCACTTCGCCGACCTGATTGCGGTGAACCTCAACCTCGCCCTGGAAGAGCGCCAGAAGCTCCTGGAGACCAACTCCGTCAAAGAGCGCTTGACCCGGCTCCTGCCCATGCTCAACCGCGAGCACGAGGTCCTCACCCTTAGCTCGAAAATCCAAAGCGAAGTCGCCACGTCCATCTCGAAAACCCAGCGCGACTTCTTCCTGCGCGAGCAGATGCGTGCCATCCAGCGCGAACTCGGCGAGACCGACCCCAACGCGGCCGAGATCCGCCTCCTGCGCGAACGGATCGAGGCAGCGGACCTGCCGGCGGAAGCCAAACAGGTGGCCACGCAGGAGGTGGACCGGCTCCAGCAAATGCCCCCGGCCGCCGCCGAATACGGGGTCAGCCGCCATTACGTGGACTGGATTCTGAGCCTGCCCTGGACCAAGGAAACGCCGGACAAGATTGACCTGGCCGAGGCCGAACGCATCCTCAACGAGCAGCATTACGGGCTGACCAAAGTGAAGGACCGCCTGCTGGAGTTCCTGGCCGTCCTCAAGCGCCGCAAGCAAATCAAGGGGCCCATCCTCTGCCTGGTGGGGCCGCCCGGTGTCGGCAAGACCTCCCTGGGCCGGAGCGTGGCTGATGCGCTGGGCCGGAAGTTTGCCCGCATCGCCCTCGGCGGCATGAGAGACGAGGCGGAGATTCGCGGCCATCGCCGCACCTACGTGGGCGCGCTGCCCGGCCGGATCATTCAGACCTTGCGCCGCATCGAAAGCCGCAACCCGGTGATCATGTTGGACGAGTTGGACAAGGTGGGCGCTGATTTCCGCGGCGACCCGGCGTCAGCCTTGCTGGAAGTGCTTGACCCGGCCCAGAACAACACCTTCACCGACCACTACCTGGATTTGCCCTTCGACCTGTCGCGTGTCTTGTTCATCACCACGGCCAACTGGCTGGACCCGGTTCATCCCGCTTTGCGCGACCGGCTGGAAGTGATCGAACTGCCCAGCTACACCGAGTCCGAGAAGCTGCAGATTGCCAAGCGCTACCTCGTGCCGCGCCAGTTGGAAGAGCACGGCCTCTCCCGGAAGGAAGTGAGAATTCCCGATGCCACCTTGCGCCGGGTCATCCACGATTACACACGCGAGGCGGGCGTGCGCCAGTTGGAGCGGGAAATCGCCGCCCTGACGCGCAAAGCCACCCGCCGCATCGTTAGCAACGGGCAGTTGTCCGGGCATCTCGTGCTAGAGCCGAAGGCTCTGGGGGATTACCTGGGCGCGGCCAAGTTCGTGAGTGAGACGGCGGAGACCATCAAGGAGTATGGCATTGCGACCGGCCTGGCGTGGACGCCGGTCGGCGGCGAGATTCTCTTCATCGAAGCCACTCGCATGCCCGGCAAGGGCAACCTGCTTCTGACCGGCTCGCTGGGCGACGTGATGAAAGAGAGCGCGCAGACCGCCGTGAGTTTCCTGCGCAGCCAGGCCAAAACGCTGGGCCTCGACCTGACCGACTACGCCAAGTACGACCTCCACATCCACGTGCCCGCCGGCGCAACCCCCAAAGACGGCCCCAGCGCCGGGGTAGCTTTGCTGGCTGCGCTCGCCTCCCTGCTCATGCGCCGGCGCGTGCGCTCCGAGGTGGCCATGACCGGCGAGATCAGCCTGCGTGGACGCGTCATGCGCGTGGGCGGCATCAAAGAAAAAGTGCTCGCCGCCGCCCGCTTCGGCATCAAGGAAGTCATCCTGCCGGACCAGAACCGCGGCGATTGGACCGAAGTGCCCGAGGAAGTTCGCCACAAGCTCAACGTGCATTTCATCCGCCACATCTCCGAGCTCCTCCCCCTGGCTCTGCGGCCGAAGTGATGGATTTGCCATTTGCTATTTGCCATTGGCCATTGGCTATCGCTCGTTCAGCCCGCCTCCTTAGTCCTTCGTCATTCGCCATTCGTCCTCGGGCGCTCGCCTCTGTCCTGCTGCTGTTTATCGGTTCGGCCCTCGCCCACGCCCAGCGCGCCGCCGACCAGCGTCCCCCGCCCCTTGACCCCGCCCAAGCGAAAGCCGAGGCCCGGATTCTCGTGGCCGAACTCTTGGCCCCAAAACCCGACCAGAACTCCACCAACACCGGCACGGTGAGGATCCGAGACGCCGAGGGCAAGGAAAGCGAGATCCCGGCCCGCTTCGAAATCGTCTGCACCCCAACCAACTGGATGAGCATCTACGAAACCCTGACCTCGCCGGGCGGCCCCGCCAAGCAGAAGCTCACCGTCATCCACAACGGCGATCTGCCCAACCAGTATCTTCTAATGGAGCAGCCCAGCTCCGGCTCCACGAACGCCAGCCCCAAGCAACTAACCCCGAGCCAAACTATGATCCCCTTCGCCAGCTCCGATTTCTGGCTGGCAGACCTCGGCCTTGAGTTCCTCCACTGGCCCGAGCAGCGCCTGCTCAAAAAGGAAATGCGCCACAGCAAGTCCTGTGACGTCCTCGAAAGCACCGACCCTCACCCCGTGCCCGGCGGTTACTCGCGCGTAGTCTCTTGGATCACCATCGAAAGCCCACACGCTATAGTCCACGCCGACGCCTACGATTCCCACAACGAGCTGGTCAAGCTCTTCGACCCGACCAACCTGGAGAAGATCCACGGCGACTACCAACTCGCCGAGATGGAAATGCGCAATCACCGCACCGGCTCCCACACCTGGATCAAGTTCGACCTCAGCGGCCACTGACTGTTTAGCCGCGTGACATTAGCATCAGAGCGGTGTCTAATGCCTGGTGAAGACAACCGTGAGCGAGCCGGTCGCAGAACGCAGGCGCTCCAGCGCGCCGCAAGCCTCCGCGCGATGGCGCAAGGGCCAGGGAACCGTCGTGCCGGCTCCCCTTGCCCATTCGGATACGCCACTAGAGGCGCTGGGGGACTCCAAGTTCGCCGACATCTACAACGAGCATAGCCAAGCCATTTATTACCTTTCCCTGCGGTTGCTCAGCGACCCGGAGAAGGCCCAGGACGCCACCCACGACGTCTTCCTGAAGGCCTTTCGCAAGATGGACCAGTTCCGCGGCGAATCCTCCTGGCGCACGTGGCTCTATCGCATCGCCATCAACCACTGCCGCAACCTGCAGCAGGGCTGGAACGAGCGGCACATGCTCAGCAACGCCGACGACGCCATCTGGGAAACCACCGCCGCCAAAAGCGATTCGCCCCTGCGGGTGCTGGAGACCAAGGAGCTGGGCCAGCGCATTCAGAAGGCGCTCGATGGCTTGCCCCCGGAGTATCGGCTGCTCCTGCTGCTTGTTGCGGATGAACAACTGAGCTACGAGCAGGTCGGCGCCCTTACGGACCAGACGTCGGACGCCGTGCGAGGCAAGCTGCATCGCGCCCGGAAGGCCTTCACCGTGTTATTTGAAAAGACTGCTTGAGGTGGAAGTATGAATCGCCAGACCAAACTCAATTCGCAGGGACAAGAGGAAGCGCAGCAACAATCCGCCGCCGAACAAACTCAGCAAGCTGCCGGTCAGGAGTTCGCGACGCCGGAAGACCTGTTGCGGCACGATTCCCTGCACACGCCGGTGCCCCCGACCATTGCTCACCGATTAGCGGAATCCATCGGCAAGACCCCTCCGCCCCCGCAATCGTGGTGGCGGCGGCTGCTGGGCGGCTCCAATCAATAAAGCCATGAAGACCGTGTTCCAAAGGTTCTTCTCTTCCTTGCCCCTCGGGGCACTCCTGCTGGTGCTTGCCTACGCGCTGGGTTTCCCTCTGGCCCTGTTGTGCCAATACACGCATATCTCTGAGCTGGGGGACTGGATGGCGCTGTGGCCCCCATGGGTGCGGAGAGGCGAGGTCTGGTATTTGGTGACCTACGCTTTTCTGCCCAATGGACCTGTGGATTGGGTGGTCAGCTTGTTCTGGCTGACAACGCTCGTCTCCGTGGTCGGCCGGAACTGGTCCGGTGCCGAGCTGTGGAGCTATTGCCTCCTGGCGACCGTTGTCGGGGCCTTGGTGCTGGTTGCCATAAACCCTCCGTT
>Ga0181532_10002090_pt1 | contig 18775 bp, 17 predicted proteins | sample PEATcosm2014_Bin_33_FD_119768 | JGI IMG/M metagenome (GOLD analysis project Ga0181532, IMG submission 119768) | Peatland microbial communities from MTU Mesocosm Facility, Houghton, MI, USA - PEATcosm2014_Bin11_30_metaG | ecosystem: Environmental > Terrestrial > Soil > Wetlands > Peat | place... | reverse complement strand
CCCGCATTCGCCGCCGCTCTAGCGCCTCGAAGTCTCTGCGTACTCCCGCCGGGTTTCCCATGCCCACACAGTAGCATAGAATCTCAGAAAATGTCAGTATATTATGTGATGCTCAATAATAGGCAAGTCTTGTCGCAAGTCCGGTTGAACTGGCGCCTCGGGAAATCTTTGCGCGCCGGCTTCGTGAATGGCCGTTCTTCCCCGCCAACTTTAGTTCTGTACTTAACACGTCTTCTCTCATGAGTCGAAAGAGACGCCAACCAAACCGGACAAGGCAATCCTGGACGGCGCGTGGATGCGCCCCAGGTCGGAGAAGTGAAGTGAGCCTGGCTCAAGAAGTCGGATGTACCCACGAAAGAGAAGTAACGCTGATGAGGAGAAAAATATGGACTTTGGTGCAAGTGTTCGAAAACTAACGCTGGGCGCTCTTACCGTCTCCAGTTTCTTGGCGGCGGGCGGCAGTGCAATAGCGCAAGCACAAACAAACACGTCGAAACAGCCCAACATCGTGATCATCTGGGGCGATGACATCGGTCAGACAGATGTCAGCGCCTATTCGATGGGAGTGATGGGCTTCCACACGCGCAACATCGATCGTGTCGCCAAAGAGGGCATGATTTTCACCGACTACTATGCGGAGCAAAGCTGTACCGCAGGCCGGGCGTCGTTCATCACCGGCCAATCGGGTTTGCGCACGGGCTTGACCAAGGTTGGTTTGCCAGGAGCTGCTGTAGGACTACAAAAGGAAGATCCGACAATCGCGGAGCTGCTAAAAGCGCGAGGCTATGCGACCGGCCAGTTCGGCAAGAACCATCTGGGCGACCGTAACGAATATCTGCCCACCGTGCACGGCTTTGACGAGTTTTACGGCAATCTGTACCACTTGAATGCCGAAGAGGAGCCTGAACTACCCGACTACCCGAAAGACCCAGCGTTCCGTGCGAAGTACGGACCGCGCGGCGTGCTGGACTGCAAGGCTTCTACCACGGACGATCAGACTGTCGATCCTCGCTTCGGCAAGGTGGGCAAGCAGGTGTGCACGGACACCGGCCCTCTGACCAAGAAGCGGATGGAGACAATCGATGATGACGTCGCTGCCCGGGCCGCGGACTTCATCCAGCGGATGAACAAGGCCGGGAAGCCAGCCTTTGTCTGGGTGAACTTCTCTCATATGCACTTCCGTACCCACACCAAGCCGGAGAGCATTGGCCAGTCCGGCCGCTGGCAGAGTCCTTACCACGACGCCATGATCGACCACGACAAGAATGTCGGCACGGTTCTCAAGGCACTCGATGACCTGGGCATCGCAGATAACACCTTCGTCATGTACAGCACCGACAACGGTCCGCACATGAACTCTTGGCCGGACGCAGCGATGACACCGTTCCGCAGCGAGAAGAACTCGAACTGGGAAGGGGCCTACAGGGTTCCGGCGATGGTCCGCTGGCCGGGTCACATTAAGCCGGGCAGCGTGTCGAACGAGATCGTTGCTCACCTCGACTGGCTACCGACGTTTGTTGCCATGGCCGGCGACCCGCAGATAAAGGACGAGCTGCTCAAGGGCTACAAGGTTGGAGACATGACCTACAAGGTCCATCTGGACGGTGACAACCTTGTCCCCTACCTCACCGGCCAAGTCGCGAAGAGCCCGCGCGAATCGTTCCTATACATCAACGACGACCAGCAATTGGTCGCCCTGCGGTATGACAACTGGAAGCTTGTGTTCATGGAGCAGCGGGCCGAGGGAACGATGCTTATCTGGTCGAACCCGTTCACCACGTTGCGCATCCCGTTGATGTTCAACCTTCGCATGGACCCGTACGAGCGAGCCGACGTCACTTCGAACACCTATTACGACTAGCTGCTGGATCATGCCTTCCTGCTAGTCCCTGCGCAGGCGTATGTGGGCGATTTCCTGATGACCTTCAAGGACTACCCGCAGCGGCAAAAGGCCTCCAGCTTCAACATGGATGAGGTACTTGTGAAGCTGAAAGAGGGCGAGGGGTCGAAGTAATTAACGCAACTGCATGTGGGCAGGCTCGCTTAGCGGGCCTGATCCACTCGTCATTTTTGCAGATGACCCGGCGGCTTTGAACACCGGCGGCGGGAACGTGAAGTGCACCACAAACCAATGAAATATAGATTGGAAGCAATAATGAAAACAACACGCAAAGATATCCTCGCCACCGCCGCGCTCGTCGGAATGTTGGCATTGGCGACGACTGGAGTATTGGCCCAGGTCATCGACACTCGCATTGGCAAAATAGAGACCGTCAACGGTTTTCCGACAGCCGAAGCAGCGCAGAAGCTATTCGATGAGAGCGACTTTCAGCGTGCGACCCAGAGTTATCTGTGGGCCTTGCCCGCAGTTGGGTTCCACGGCCTGCATCTCTCCCACCTCAATACCTTCGGTGCCAAGGATGGCCAGGTCGTCCTTTACGTCTCGCTCAAAGATAAGGCCGGCATGCTAACGCCGAACTTGACGACCATCTACGCGATGAGCTTCTGGAACCTTGCCAAGCAGGGCCCGCTAGTCATCATTGTGCCTGCCGGCGCCTCTGCGGGCGGAGTGCTTGATGTATGGCAGCGGCCGATCACCGATGTTGGGCAGACCGGCCCGGATAAGGGACAGGGCGGCAAGTATCTGATCCTGCCTCCCGGAGGGCCAGACATCGTGAACCCCGAGTTCATCGTGCGGCGCTCGCCCACCAACCAGGTCTGGTTCGCGACACGCGGCCTAGGGGCCGATCCGGCTGCCGCGGAAGCTACCGTCCGCAAGTACCAGCTTTACGCCTATGACGAGCGTCCTCGCCCTCCGGCGACGAAATTCATTCCGGTTGGCGGCAAGGACTGGAGCTCCGAGCAACCAAGGGACCTGAAGTATTGGCAATACCTTCACGATGTGCTTGCAGAAGAGGAAGCGGAGGAACGCGACCGTTTCTTCTATGGCATGTTGCTGAGCCTTGGGATCGAGCAAGGCAAGCCATTTAACCCCGACGAGAGACTGAAAAAGATCCTTACAGAAGCGGCGATTACCGGCGATTTGCTAGGCCGCCTCACGGCCTATTCAAAAAGGGTCGAAGGCACCGAAGTCTGGCAGGGGAAGCACTGGGAGTTTGCCAATATGGTCGAGCTTGACCAGAACTTCAAAGGCTATGGCCAGATCGACGAGCGCGCATCCTGGTTCTATGAAGCGATTGGCAACACCGTTGGCATGCAGGGCCGCACTCTGGGCTTCGGGCAACTCTATCTCGAGGCGCAGAAAGACAATACAGGCGCATGGCTCGATGGTGGCAAGAACTACCATCTGCGCGTGCCGCCAACCCCCCCTGTCGAGCAGTTCTGGTCGTTCACGATCTACGACAATCTGACACGCGGCCCGATGATTACTCCGCAAGGTGCGGCTGATATTTCATCGCGCACGAAAGGGCTCGTGATGAATGCCGATGGTTCAGTCGATCTGTATTTCGGTCCGCAAAAACCGCCAGGATCGAACGCTAACTACGTGATGACCATGCCGGGAAAAGGCTGGTTCACCTACTTCCGTTTCTACGGGCCGAAAGAGGCGTATTTCGACAGGTCATGGCAATTGCCTGATCTGCAACAAGTGAAATAAGCAAGAGACCACGTGCGGTAAGGGACTTATTCATGAAAACTACAGGTCGACAGACCTTCGTCGTCACGGCGCTACTCTGCGCGATGGCTATGGGTGTACTTACAACGATGGCGCTCGCTCAAGCAACCCAAACCGGCGGCGTGACCGCAATCGACATCCTGCTAAACCCGGACACAACCATGATGAAGCGCTCGGACGCCGTGAACGCCCGTCTGCGTTCGGTCTACCCGAAAGGCTTCGCGCTCGATGACACCCACCGTCCACACATCACGTTGTTGCAACGCTTCGTGCGAACCGGGGATCTGGACCAGGTGTATGCCGCCGCCAACAAAGTACTCGCGGCTGTGAAAGCCAGCGACCTCCAGTTGAAGGCGATCAAGTATTACTACATCCCGACCGGCGACCTTGGGCTTTCCGGCATTGTCGCGGAGCCTACGCCAAAGTTGCTCACCCTCCAGCAGGACCTGATTGACGCTGTGGCCCCGTTCACGGTGCCGACTGGCACGGCCGGGGCGTTCTTCACCACGCCTAAAGAGCCCAACATCCAACCGGCGTTGATTACCTACGTCGCGGCGTTCGTGCCGGAGTCTACGGGCGCGAACTTTAATCCGCACGTCACCACGGGTCTGGCACCCAAAGAGTATCTGGACAAAATGCTGGCCCAACCGTTTGAGGCTTTCACCTTCGCACCAGCGGGCGCCTCCGTCTATCAGCTCGGTGATTTCGGGACGGCGTCGAAGAAGCTTAAGGATTTGGATTTGAAGCGTTGAGTCACGGAACCATGAAAACCAAATCCTAACCTTGGGGGTGCCCCGGGTCTCGCGGTTTTCGAGACCTGGGGGGTTTCATCGATTATTGGCGGGTGTGCTCGCAAATCCCATCGCGATAAAACAACCATGTCTGGGTTGTAGTTTGCGTAGTTTGCCCAGGTCTCGAAAGGCGCGAGACCTGGGGCACCGGGCAGACAGCGCGATTCCTGCGACGGAGCGCAGGTTCTTGTGTCAGACGGAAGCTTATGCGCACCCTGAAACACGCCTGATTATTGGCACAGAAAAGCGGCGGCCAAGGCCACCGCTCTCTGGGAAGGAATGTCGTGATCTTTAGCGCGCGTTCGTTGTCGCAACCGGTGTAGAAACGGGAGCCGCGCTCTGCGCCATGGCGGGTGCTGGGGCATCGGTGTCGTCCGGAGCGGGTGCCACAGCAGCCGACGGCGCTGGCGTCGCAGCCGAGTCGGTAACCTGCGTTGTCGCGGGGCTCGCCGCTGGAGTTGTGGTCGTCGCCGCAGTCGTCGGAGCCGGGGTCACCGCTGCCGTCGTAACCGGAGACGCTGCTGGCTGGGTTACCTGCGCAGCCGGAGCGTCCGCTGCCGGCGCCACAAACGGCTTTGGTGTTGGAGCGTACTTCTCCACCGTCTTCAACAGGAGCTCGGCGTCCTGCGGAACCGGCACTTGCCCATTCAGCAGGCCGTAATAGCTCCAATCCTTTCCATAGAAAGCCTGGGTGTCGGCCTGGTCCTGTTTGATGACTCCGCCGCTGAGCGATACGCCGAGAAAAAGCCCGCGCGAGCGCGAGTACGTCAGCACCTGCGCGCGCAAAGTCAGATCGGTCATCGCCTGAGCGTCACGGCCAACCGGGCCGGCAGCGGCGGAAGCGTCTGCGCCCAGTTTGAACTTGCTATGCAGAAGGTGCTGCATGCCGTCGACGGTGCGCACGATCAACACCAGGTCAGACGCCTGGCCACCCGCCTGAAATCCGAAGCTGCCACCTGTCAGCTTAAAGAATGCGGGAGCGCTCCAGCCGTGCTCGGTGCGGCACGTTGCCACCCCTTTGCCGTAGTTGGCGCCGACAAGGAAGCTCGCCTTCAGTGCCGACGGCATGATGGCGATGCACTTCGCTCCCGACATGATGCTGTCGGGAATCGCCCGATCGGGTGCGGACATGATCTGGCTCAGGATGGTACTGGCTGACTGGAGGCGGTCCAGATCGGCATCGCGCCGCTCCGACGCAAGGGCCAAGCCGGCCATCGCAAACAACGCCACCATTGCTACGGCAATCTTTTTCATCGCAGGACTCCAGGAAGGAACATTCCCTCAGGCTGGTCTTTACCAGTCGAGTTCATCTTAGAGCGTTTGATGGGGAGTCCGTGCCGGAAGAAAGCAATTGGCTGGTTACTCTTTAGTGTCCCTGCTGAGTGGTCAGGGCCCCTCGGAGCAACCAGCCAAAAGGTCTGTAACTCGCTCGTCACCGCTAAAAAACGAAGGGTTGGAAGAGGAGACCCTCGTAACCTCCTCCAACCCTTTCTCCCAGGTTCTGTGGTAGGTGAATGCAGTATGTCCTAGGCAGGTAATCAGCGCAAGATAACGAAAGTACAATAGGAGTAACTGTACTTTAGTAACCGAACGATCGTTCGGTAACCTGAGGAGGTTTTGCGCCTATTCAAATGATCGCGGAGGTTTTCGCGCTGCGTGGCGCAGGTGGAGCACTTCGATCAGACCCTTATTTTCGCGGATCTGGTAATACACCAGGATTGGACTATGGAACACCTTGCGTACTTGTGAACGTTTCCGGATGGCAGCGCCCATGCGGGGAAAGCGAGTGAGCAAGTCCAGGTGGTCAAGCAGGCTGCTGCCGAAGCGCTGCGCTGCCTCGGGATCATCCTCAGCAACGTAACCGATGATCTCTGAGAGATCGTTCAACGCCCTTTGCGTGTACTGGAGGCGGAAATCCACTGGGGCAGGAGCTTTCTTACTTCTTCAGTGGGAATGGTGCGACCAGCCGCGGCGTCCTTAACCCCCTCGTCGATCGCGGCGAGAGTTTCCTCGTCTTCATCGTCGAGGATCGGGACGCTATCCTCCAGGTCAAATTTCTTCACCTTCGCCATAACGTGATGGTAGCTCTCGACATTGTTGGATGCAACTGGATTGTCGGCGCATCCGCTTTGGGTGCATCGGGTAGGCGTACCCGCTCCTCATTGCGCCCCCCTCGCTCTTCCCTTTACTATCGCCCTGCGTGCCTTTGCCCAAAGAAAATCCTGACCGTATCGTCTCCGCCGTTCCGCTCGACGACGACTCGTCCTTCGAGCTCAAGCTGCGCCCGCAGCGGCTGCGCGAGTTCATCGGCCAGAACAAGGTTAAGGACAACCTCGAGATCGCCATCCAGGCCGCCAAGTCGCGCGGCGAGGCGCTCGACCACGTGCTGCTCTACGGCCCGCCGGGGTTGGGCAAGACAACCCTCGCCAACATCATCGCCAACGAATTGGGCGTCGCCTTCCAGCAAACTTCCGGCCCGACGCTCCAGATCAAGGGCGACTTGACGGCCATCCTCACCAACCTGCGCGACAAGCAGGTGCTGTTCATCGACGAAGTCCACCGCCTGCAGCCCGCGCTGGAGGAGTTGCTCTACTCGGCGCTGGAGGACTACAAGCTCGACATCATCATCGGCCAAGGCCCATCGGCGCGCACTCACACCATCGAGGTGCGGCCGTTCACCTTCATTGGCGCAACCACGCGCGCTGGTCTGCTCTCGGCGCCGCTGCGCTCGCGCTTCGGCATCGTCCTGCGGCTGGAGTTTTACACCCACGACGACCTCAAGGTGATCCTTCAGCGCTCCGCGGAGATTCTCGGCGTCGAGATCGACGAGGCTGGCGCGGTCGAGATCGCCACGCGCTGCCGCGGTACGCCGCGCATCGCCAACCGCCTGCTGCGACGCGTCCGCGACTACGCCCAAGTGAAGGGCAAGGGCAACATCGACAAGTCAACTGCACAAAAGGCGCTGGAGATGCTGGAGGTCGACCGCTACGGCTTCGACGAAATCGACCGCAAGCTCTTGCTCACCATCATCGACAAGTATCGGGGCGGCCCGGTCGGGCTAAACACGCTAGCGGCATCGCTAGCCGAGGAGGCCGACGCGATCGAAGAAATCTACGAGCCATTTCTGATGCAGATCGGCTTCCTCGACCGCACTCCGCGCGGCCGTGTAGCAACACATCTGGCCTATGAGCACTTCGGTATCAAGCGACCACGGACGAACGCGACTGGGCAGGAGAACTTGTTCTAGTTCCCGCCTTTCGCAATTCGCTCTTCGTCAGAGTTGATTTGCCTCAAACTAGCCGCGCCAGCGGCGGCTATGAAGTTAGCCCGGGGTGTCAGCCCCGGGTCCAGTTAGAAATTGCCCCGAGCCGCGTAGCGGCGACAGGGTTATGACACGAACACCCTGGGGACGACACAGACTTTAAAGCCCCGCTCTTCCGCCGCTCTGGCGAAGAGCGAAAAGCGTCCCAAGAGTCCAACTGGCGCAGTCCCGCGTCTAATCGGTACGCTATCATTGATACGCTACAAGCAAGGAGATTTCTGAATGGCCGACCTGATGAGAACATCCAACCCCGCCCTGCGTGGTGCTTTCGGCTCCGGCGATGTCGCCTACGGCGCCGAGACCATGACCATATCGGGCGCGGTCAACAAAACCGGGATACTGATTATCCTGTGCGTTGCCACAGCAGCGTGGACCTGGAACCGTTTCTTTGGCGCGCTGGCCACCTCTCCTGAAGACGCGATGGCGTCGGTGGCGTTGCCGGCAATGGTAGGCGGCATCGGCGGCTTCATCGTCGCCATGGTCACCATCTTCAAGAAGGAATGGGCAGGCGTAACCGCGCCCATCTACGCGCTGCTGGAAGGCCTGGTGCTAGGCGGAGTCTCGGCGATGATGGAAATGCGCTTCCACGGTATCGCCATCCAGGCGGTCGCGCTCACCTTCGGAACTCTGGTCGCAATGTTGATCGCCTATCGCACCGGCCTCATCAAGGTCACCGACAGGATGCGGCTCGGCATCGTCGCCGCCACCGGCGGCATCGCCGTCTTCTACTTCCTGCAATTCATTCTGGGATTCTTCGGCGTGCATTTCACGACGATCAACGGCTCCGGGCCCGTCGGCATCGGTTTCAGCCTGCTGGTGGTGGGCATCGCGGCGCTGAATCTCGTGCTCGATTTCGATCTGATCGAAAGCGGCGCCAACATGGGTGCTCCCAAATACATGGAGTGGTACAGCGCCTTCGCGCTGATGATCACGCTGATCTGGTTGTATTTCGAGATCCTGCGATTGCTGTCGAAGGCGCGCAGCCGGTAGTAGGAAGCCGTCAGCCGTCAGCAAAGCCACTGTTCGCTATTAGCTTTTCGCCAGAGGTAATGATGCGCTCTCTGTCATGCCGAGCGAGGATACGCTCAGAATGACTCAGAACTCCCATACTTTGGCGAAAAGCGAAAGGCGACCCCGCTGACAGATGGATTGCCACTTACCGTTTTAGCTGACGGCTGACAGCTCTTTCAGTTAGCCGCGTGTCCGCTCAAGTCCGCCGCGCGCTCCCGGGCCCGACTGGCATCCGCCTCGCGTCCTTGCAGTTCGTATAAGTGCGCCAGCCGCCGCCATGGCTGAGGCACATTGGGCTGAAGCTTAGCTGCCTCTTCCTGATAGGCGGTCGCCTTCTCCAGATTGCCTAGCGCATTCCATGCCGCGGATTGGCCCTGCGCAACTTTGAATTCGAAGAAGCCATTGTCCGCGGCTCTCAGCGCGCCGGGCGTGCTGCGGGCCGCTCCATCAAACGCCCTCAGCGCGTTCTCCGGCTGATTCAGGCTGAGATACAAGTAGCCCAGGTCATCCAGCGTCAAGTACGGCCTGGGCGAGAATTGCGCCTCGTGTTCCATTGCCTCCGTCCCCGCCAGCATTCGCCCACGCTGCAGGTAGGAGTGCGCCAGCGCGCTCCAGGTATCGGCGCTCGGCTCCAGTTTGATCGCCAGCAGATATTCCTGTTCGGATTCGTCCATCCGTCCCATGGCAAACAGAAGGTCGGCGTAATTGCGATGCAGGAAAGCCGAGTCAGGAAAGATGGCAAACGCCTTCTGGTAGGCGTTCAGCGCCTCCGGATTGCGGCCCAGGACGGCCAGCGTGATGGCAGCATTGCTCCACGTGTTGAAGGCTTCCGCGTGACTCTCGTTCGCAGACGGCGCGGGCAGTGGCGCGGTTGCGCAATCCACCGGGAATCGTTGGATCACTTCTTCGTTCTCAGGCGACTGGCGCACGAACACAGCCGACTTTTCATCCAGATAAACCGGACGCCACATGGTGCTCTTGCATAGGCCTCGCAACAGGGCAGGCTTCAGTCCGTCATAGCGTGCCAGTGCGATGATGACGGTGTTGATGTTGTAGCGGCTTGCCTCGTCTTGCCACGTCGCAGAATCGGGAGAGCCGAACATCAATTCGCTCTGACGCGCCAGCCGTGGAGGCCCGTACAACGTGTCGCGGCCGTCGATGTACACGCCGCGCTCCGGGCCAAGCCTCCAGGCTAGAAATCCGCCGGCAGCATAGGTGTTGAGAATCTCGCCCGGCAACTTCTGTTGCGCGGTGAATTCCGCCGCGCGTTCGGGAAACCACGAGCACAGTCCTGCGCCGAATACAGCTTCATCGGCCGACGAATAATAGTGTCGATTGGTCACTAGATCGAACGAACGCACTCCAGCCAGCACTGCAAGGCATGCGGCCGCGGCTCCGGCGACCAACCGGCGCGTGTGTGCCGGGCGAATCTTCTGGCCCAGTCCGGACAGTACCCACGCTAATTCCGGCCCGCCGACGATAACTAACACGCAGGCGAACAACGCTCCCATGCGGACGGCATGCATCGCCGGATACATTGCTCCCAACAAGAGCACAGCCGTCGCCCAGTGCCCGCGCAGCAACGCCGCCGCGGCTGCCACAAGGGCAATGGCCAGCAACACGTAAATTGTGCTCGTGGTTTGCCGCAGTAAAAGCGATCGGCTGACGGTCGCCCAGTTTACCGGTACCGGCGCCCACTCGTTGATCCAGAGTTGCTGCTGAGCATTGGCGCGTTGTTGCACCATCAGAGCGTGATAGACGCCCCAGCCCCACGGATTTACCAGCGTCGCCACTACCGTCGTCACCAGCCAGACTGAGGCACGACGCAGCCGGTGCAGCGCAGCAAGGCGTCGCTCGACTCCGAAGACCGTTTCCAGCAACTCCACGGCGACATAGGCCAGGATCAGTCCGAGTCCCGAGATAAAGCCGAAGTGAAGATTCACCCAAGCCAGCATCAGCAACGGCAACAGCCACAGGCGAGCTTTTCCCGTCTGGTAGTTCTCCCATAGGAGCGATAGGAACGCCGCAAACAGCACCACCGTAAACATGTCGGCGCGCGGTGTGGTGCGGGCCGCAATCAGTGGCACGGCCAGAATGGCGATGGCCGCGCCGGCTGCCGAACTGCGGCGTAACAGCAACGCAACACTGCCAACGCAAGCTGCTGCGCCGATCCATGAAATCAGCGCATAGCCTCCCACCAGATACGCCAGGTAGAAAATCATCCCCGCGCCGATGGGATATGTCCACGGTTTCCCCTGCATGGTGTACGACAACACATCCACCGCTGGGACATGATGGTGCTGAATCACCCAGCGCGCAGTTGCCATCTGCCAGCCGAGATCGAAATCCTGCACCGTCCGCAACCCAGCCAGAAATGCGTACGCCAATGCAATAGCAGCCAGGATCAGATACAGCCGCCGCGGGAAAGAGCCTTCGCCCGCGGAGAGCTTTTGTTGATCAGGATTTGCGACTGCAAGGGAGGGAGTCATGGCCGGATGGGTGGAATCCTAGCACAAACGCTTTGGCGGAAAGCTCCAGCAGCGACGCGCCGCAGATCGCTGCTTTGCTTCAACCAAGCACCACCCGCAAACAACCGCAGACACTGCGCGGTATATTTGAAACATTGCTTTGCCCCGAAGACCATATGACACTTCGATCCAACTCCGGCAAAATCCAGCTACGATGCTGGGTGCTGGCAGCGTTCGTCCTTATTGCGGCGGTAATTGTCCATCCCGTTCGTTGGGACCCGCATATGCGGCTCAGCAGGACCGGCGTTGAAGGGCTGGAGTTGGGTGCCTCGATTGCCTTGCACGGAAGCTTTTCCGATCCATTTTCCACCCTTGCCACCGGGCCCTCAGCCCATGAAACACCAGGATATCCGGCGTTGGCTGCGGTCATCATCGACCTTTTCGGAGTCGGGCCGGAAGGCGACTACGCCTTGCATTGGGTCACCAAGATAGCGGTTGCGATGCAACTCGCTCTGCTCCCGGTTCTGGCAGAATACTGGGGCTTGAATGCCTTAACCGGCGTCTTGGCCGCGGCTGTCTGGTTATTTGCCGGCTTTCCGCTGCTCCCTTGGGAAGGTGATTTTGCCAGCCTGCTCATCGTAATTCTGGGCTTCCCCATGTATAGAGCTTTTCGCAACCAACTTTCTCCGTCCATGATTGCGGCCACTGGAATCGTTTGGGGACTGCTGCTGCTACTCACACCAACGCCACTATTTGTACTTGGCCTCTGGCTGATTGGACTAATGCTGAATTCTCCGCAGTCCCGGCGCCAGATCGCGCTGCTCGCGATCATTCCTCTGGTCATGGTGCTGCCATGGTTAGTACGAAATTACCTGGTGTTTCATAAACCGATATTCCTGCGCGACAACCTGGGGCTTGAGCTTTCCCTCTCCAACAACGACTGCGCAAAGTTCTCATACGCTCTAAATGCCGGACCCGAAGGATGCTTCTCGAACAGTCATCCAAACTACAGCTACCGGGAAGCACGACGAGTCGCATCCATGGGCGAGCCCGAATATTATCAACTCCGTCTCCGTGAAGCGTTGAATTGGATCAATCACAACCGTGCTCGCTTTGTCAGCCTGACGTCGGAGAGGTTCGTGGCTTTCTGGTTTCCCTATGCCACCGGCAACTTGCGGCACCTCGGTCGTCCCTCGCGAGACAACTGGATTACCATTGCCTGCACGCTCCTCAGCATTCCCGGTTTGATCCTGATCTGGAGGATTGACCGCGTGGCCGCCGGGCTCTTGGGGTTATGGTTGATCTTCTTTCCACCGATCTACTATCTGGTGCAGTTCGAAGCTCGCTATCGCCACCCCATCCTGTGGGCAACTTTCTTGCCGGCAAGCTATGTGTTCACCGTGCTTTTCTCGTTCATTGCAGATAAGATAGCGAGCCTCGCTCATGCCAGAAAGCTGACGACTGATAGCTGAGTGTGGCTAGTGACGGAAGTGCCGCACCCCGGTCAGCACCATCGCCAGACCAAGTCGATTCGCCGCGTCAATCACTTCCTGATCGCGCACCGAGCCGCCGGGCTGGATGATCGCGGTCGCTCCTGCCTTGGCGATCTCCTCCACACCATCGGGAAACGGAAAGAAAGCGTCCGACGCCGCAACCGAGCCTTTGATCCCGAGCACGGACTTCATCGCGCCGATCTTCGCAGAATCCACGCGGCTCATCTGGCCCGCGCCCACGCCCGTGCTCTGACCGTTGCGCGCATAGAGAATCGCGTTCGACTTCACGTGCTTGCAGACCTTCCATGCGAACAGCAGGTCGCGCATCTCCTGCTCTGTCGGCTTGCGTTCGCTAACGATTTTAAGGTCGGCTTCGCTGAGCGGCCGCACATCGTCATCCTGAAGCAGAACGCCGCCGGAGACATTCTTCAGCACCCACTTCTGCTGCATGGGAACAATTTCCACCAGCCGCAGATTCTTTTTGGTAGCAAGAATCTCGCGCGCTGCGCTGTCGAATCCCGGCGCGGCGATTGCCTCGACGAACAACTTTGCCATTTCTGTCGCGGTCTCGCGATCAATCGGGCGATTGACGCCGATCACGCCGCCGAAAGCCGACACCGGATCGCACTCCAGCGCGCGCTTGTAGGCTTCGGCCAGCGTCGTTGCCACCGCCGTTCCGCAGGGATTGGTGTGCTTGATGATCGCGCAGACGGGTTCCTCGAACTCCTGCGCCAGGTCCCATGCTGCTTGCAGATCGACGATGTTGTTGTAACTCAGTTCCTTGCCCTGGAGCTGCTTGCCATTGGCAACGCCTTTGCCCGAGCCGTCGGAATACAGCGCGGCCTTCTGATGCGGATTCTCGCCATAGCGCAGATCAAATGCCTTGCGGAAGCTGAGACGCAGAGTCTCGGGGAAACCATCAGCACCGCTGAGCTCGAACTTACCCGCATCGCCCTCAGGCGCGCCGATCCGCTCCAGCGTGGACGCAATCGCCGAATCGTACGCCGCCGTGGTCGCAAAGGCCCGCTGCGCCAGGCCCCACTTCGTGTTCAGCGACAGCGATCCGCCGCTGCTTTCCATCTCCTTGGCGATGGCATCGTAGTCTGACGGCGATGTCACGATGGCAACGTCCTGGAAATTCTTTGCCGCCGAGCGCACCATCGAAGGCCCGCCGATGTCGATGTTCTCAATGATGTCTTCAAACTCCGCGCCGGGTTTGCCTGCGGTTTTCTCGAAAGCGTAGAGGTTCACCACCACCATGTCGATGGGCTCAATGCCGTGCTCGCTGACTGCGGCGCGATGTTCCGCCTTGCCGCGTACGTGCAGGATGCCGCCATGCACCTTGGGGTGAAGCGTCTTCACGCGGCCATCCAGCATCTCGGGAAAACCAGTGAGATCGGAGATGTCCTTCACCGCGATGCCGGAATCGCGCAGCAGCTTAGCCGTGCCTCCGGTGGAGACCAGCTCGACGTCCATCTTTGCCAGGCTGCGCGCAAATTCCACCAGCCCTGTCTTATCGGTAACGCTTAAGATTGCCCTTTGAATTTTTCCCATGAATTTCCTTTCCCACGCGCCCTGCCGTCTGCGATTACGCCCCCCTGCACCGAAATGCTCAACGTTGACGGAGGCTCTCTTCCAGAATAGCGCATCCCCCAATGCCCTGATTTTGCATCTAATTTCTACGCATGACGAAGAACCGCATTGCCATTGTGATCGCCGACGATCACGCCATCCTGCGCGAGTCGCTGACTGCCCTGCTGCAGTCGCAACCCGACTTCGAGGTTGTGGGCGCTGCCGCCAACGGCGAGGAAGCGGTGCGGCTGGTACAGCAACATAACCCGCAGGTGCTGGTGCTGGACCTGTTCATGCCGGAGGGCGACGGCTTTGATGTTTTGCGCACTCTGCAGCAGGCCGGCGACCGGATTGCATCGGTCATCCTCACCGGCTCCGAGAGCCAGAACGATTACCTTCAGGTGGTGCGGCTCGGCGCGCGCGGCCTGGTTTTGAAGGCCGACGATCCGGAGAAGCTGTTTGCTGCCATCCGGGCAGTCGCCGACGGCGATCTCGCGTTCTCGGATGAGATTGCCAGCAGCGTGCTCGACGCCATGGTCTCCAATCGGCCCCCGGCGCCAAGTTCCATGGTGCGTCTCTCCGAACGCGAGCGACAGATCTCTTATATGGTGGCGCGAGGAATGAAGAACCGGGACATCGCCGTCGAACTCAATATCAGTGAGAATACCGTGAAGCGGCATCTGCAGAGCATCTTCTCGAAGACTGGTTCTCGTGATCGCCTGGAGTTGGCAGTGCTGGCGCTGGGCGAAATCGGAAAAGCGGCCTGATCGTCGTTTGTCCCATGATTGGCCTTGTGTCTGGGCACGAGTTTACTCGTGCCGAACAAGCCCCACACAATGGCTGGTGGCTTTAGCCACTGAATGCTAGAGAAGGCTATTGCGCGGTCTCACTTGCCGGCGGTCGCGGCCATTTTCTTGACCATCGCAATCACCAGCTTGCGGTCGCTGTCGTTCAGGTTGGGCGAGTAGCGGCGAATCTGCGTCAGGAAGCGCACCTCATCTTCAGCCAATTGCGGAGTTGCTTTGCTCCCATTGTCGCTGGCGCCGTCGGTAAAAAATCTGGACAGCGGAAGGTCCATTGCCGTCGCAATTCTGGCCAGCGTATCCAGGGAGGGAATGGTGTGTCCATTCTCCACCCGCGAGAGATAACAGCGCAGCAGACCGGTGCGCTTTTCGATGTCACCTTGCGACATACTTTTCTGCAGGCGGAAATTCCGAATCGTCTCGCCGATGTTCATGAGGGGTTTTCGTCCTGTGAGGGAGTGGCCATGGGGTTGACTGCATAGTAACCATTGCCGGGAAGGCTGGCAAGTGAATTCTCGCCCAAACGAAATTGAGCGCAACTGACAACGCTTTTAAATCAACGGCAATTCCATATAAATCAACTCTTCCACTGCTTCCAGCGGATCGGGACTGACTTCCCGAAAACCAAGCTTGCGGTACATCTCCACCGCTGCCGGCATTGTCGGCGGATGAGAATCGAGCCGCATCGACGAATAGCCCAGACGCCGCGCCTCCAGCAGCAATCGCTCCACCAGCTTTTTCCCCAGCTTGTCGCCGCGAAATGCCGGACGTACATAAAGCCGCTTCATCTCGCATCTCCCCTCGAGCGGGAACGGACGCAGCCCGACACATCCCACCGGCTGACCTATGACCATCGCCAGCAACAAGGTTCCTTGCGGCGCAGAATACACGCCGGGCAGTCCGGCGATTTCAGCATCGAACGCGCGAAAGCAATATTCCACCGGCAACTGCGCGCGATACTCCCCAAAAAGGTTTCGCACTTGCTCAATCTGCTCGGGCGTTGTGGCTTCAACGATCTCGCTCATGCTGCACTAATCTTGCCGAGCTATCCCAATTCGAGGTTGATGTATCCCCATCTCGGGTGAGCGCGCCTTCAGGCGTGCATCAACGATCAATGTTTATCAATCCGGCTTCAGCCGCTAAGGTAAATCCCCGCGAAGAGTTACCTCAGTGGCTAAAGCCAGCCTCGAGAATCTTCGGTTCTTATGCACGCCTGAAAGGCGTGCTCCACCCGGAGATGCCACAACTTTCAATCTGTCCTACCCCATCAGAATCCCACCATTCACGTTCAGCACATGCCCGGTAACATAGCCGGCTTCCTCTGACGCCAGAAACTTGACGGCGTGGGCCACGTCCATATCGCTGCCTGCCCGCCCCAGCGGAATGTTCTTCAGGATGTTCTCTTTCAACTCCGCCGGAAGGACCTCGGTCATCGCCGTCTCGATGAAGCCCGGCGCAACTGCGTTGACGGTGATGTTGCGCGATCCAACCTCGCGCGCCACCGACATGGTAAGTCCGATCAACCCCGCCTTCGACGATGAGTAATTGGCCTGCCCTGCCTGGCCGATCTGCCCGAAGATGCTGGTCACATTGATGATTCGCCCCCAGCGCTGCTTCAGCATGGAGCCGATCACGGCCTGTATCAGCAGATATGGCGCGGTCAGATTGGTAGCGATGACATCGTCCCAGTCGGCGCGCTTCATGCGCATGACGAGTTGATCGCGGGTGATGCCGGCATTGTTGACCAGGATGTCGATTTTGCCGAAGCGCGCAATCACCGCCTTCACGACGGCCTTGATTTCGTCTTCGCTGGTGACGTCGAGCTTGAACGCGGCAGCCTCGCCGCCCTTGCTGTTGATCTCGCCGGCCAGTTGCTCCAGCTTCTCCTGGTTGCGTGCGCACAACGCCAGCTTGGCTCCCGATTCAGCCAGAACCAGCGCGCACGCCCGGCCTATGCCTTGCGACGCTCCCGTAACCAGCGCTACCCGGCCTTCCACTCCTGCCATGAATCCCTCCTGCATGAAGCAAGCTGGATTATAACGACCGCCGGGCATCGGGCAATGCAGGATCTGCGGTTATCAAACGACGACAGACATCAACGGCGTGCGTCCGCCTCACCGCAGCCGCTCGGGTGCCCAGAACAGCACTTTCAGCTCGCTCGAAAAGTACGCCAGATCGGACTGAGCAGGAAGTTGCAGACCCGCGGGTTGCGCCATCGTGTTCACTTCCAGATCAACTACCGCCTCCTGCAAGTCCCACGGCAAGTGGTGAATCTCTCCGCGATAAAGGTGCTTTCTGCTGACCACATAGAGGCAGTACCGCTCGGTGAGGAAGTGCTGAAGCGACCCCGGTCGCGCCTGAAACGTCTGCCGAATGGCCGGCCCGTAAGAACATTTCAGCTCCGCAGGCTTCGGGCCGTGCTGCCGCTTCGAGAGGTAGTCGATCTTCGCTTCGCCTTTACCCTTCACCTTCATCGACGCCTGCCAGTACGGCAACCGATAGAAGACGCGCGCACCCCAGACTGCCGACAGATTGCTGGCATCCAGGCTGAAGAAGTAAATGCCAGGCTTACCGTTATAGCTGACATACGTCCGTACGTTGATCTCGGAAAAAATGCGAGAGCCACGGCAGCGAAGGCACTCCCGGCGGCCGCAGATGGTTGATCCAGAACGGCGTCACCGACACCCAGGCGCGTTGCTCGTAGGTATCCAGCGTTAGAACGTCCGGCACCAGCGCCCGCACCACCTCCGGGGCAAGCGAATAGTGCATAAACAGCAGATCGTTCCAGCGCTGGGTCATGATCCACGGCGCCATGGGCGCGGGCCACGGCCGATGCGCTGTGGCAAACAGGATGGAGTCGGCGCCCACCCACTGGGTGCGAGTATCGGAGGCGAGATCGGCTTCAGGAGGACGTTTGCGTAAGGAATTTATAGGATGTCACCAGTTTTACACGATTCCCACAGCCTGGGCAGTTGCCCGGCTGTTCCGTACCGCATATGATTCACCGCAATGTCACTCGGTTACAGACCAGACGCAGATAACAGCGAAGTTTCCTCCAACCACGAGCCCAGCACCCAAGTCTATGCCGTCCACGGCGCAGACCCCGAAGTGCAGGCCTACGGCATGGCCAAGTATTCGCGCTCAGCGCTCTCCATGCGCGAATCGCTGGCTGAGATCAACGACCAGAAAGCCGAGAAGTTCCTGAATACCTTCTACTTTCAGTACGGCCATCGCAGCATTGCGGATCTTGCGCACATCGCCTTCGCCATCGAGCGGCTGTCGATCCTGGCCGCGACGGTCGCCGTCGATGAGCCGCGCTGGGACGGCCAGGAGCGCTCCACCCGCTATCAGGACTTCCAGAAGAGCGGATACTACGTTCCCGATTTTGGGGACGATGCAGCGGCGGGCGTCCTGTATCGGGAAACCATCGATCACCTCTTCGCCGAGTATCGTCACTTCTCTGAGGAGATGTTTCAGTACCTTCGCGAGCGCACGCCCAAGCCTCCGGAGATGAAGCAGGAGGCGTACGAGCGCACGCTGCGGGCCCGCGCCTTCGATATCTCGCGCTACCAGCTGCCGCTGGCGACCAACACTTCGCTGGGCCAGATTGTCAGCGCCCGTACTCTTGAAACACAGGTTTCCCGCCTGCTTTCGAGCCCCGTCGCCGAGGTGCGCGACCTG
>Ga0181532_10002088_pt1 | contig 18780 bp, 19 predicted proteins | sample PEATcosm2014_Bin_33_FD_119768 | JGI IMG/M metagenome (GOLD analysis project Ga0181532, IMG submission 119768) | Peatland microbial communities from MTU Mesocosm Facility, Houghton, MI, USA - PEATcosm2014_Bin11_30_metaG | ecosystem: Environmental > Terrestrial > Soil > Wetlands > Peat | place... | reverse complement strand
GCAGCCCGTCCTTGATCGCGGCCGCGGAAACCCGAGCCTCATTGCTCGGCAGGCTGAAACGAATGACGGCTTGAATGACGGCAAACAGATTCTGGATGCGGTGCTGTAATTCGTCCTTGAGCAAGGCTTGATGCCGTTTGGCCTCGGTCTCTTTTTCCAGGCTGCGATTGACGTAACAGCACGCAGACGACGGCGTCGACCACGTAGGTTAGAACCGCAAGCCAATGATATTGCGGGATGAAGAAATACCATTGCGACAGGCCAGCCAGCACGGCGCTGAGCAAGCCGGCCGGGTAGCCGCCGACAAAGGCGGTGATGACGACGGCCGGATAGATCGTGATAAATGGTGCGCCTTGATAAAAATCGCCCGCCCACCATTACAGCGCCGTGGCGGCGCCGACCGACGCGAAGGCGACGAGGTAGCCGATCACGGGATGCCCCCAAAAAAACATGCGCGGCTTGATGAAGCGGTGTCGGCACGGCAACTCCCTTGGCACTCGGACGGACGGATGCGGCCTAGCGGTTAGCCTTAAAGTCAATCTCTGAATTTTGGGTTTCGCTTCGCCATGAAGGCGGCGAACGCCTCGCTCAGATCGTCCGACTGCAGCAGCGCCGCATTCCAGATCGCCATGTAGTTCAGACTCTCCGCGACCGAATGGTCGCGGGTATAGAGCAGCATTTCCTTGGTGCCGCGGATGGCCAGCGGCGACTTGGCGGCGATCGAACGCGCGATCGCCGCGACCCCCGCCATCATGTCGTCGCGCGAGCCGTAGCAGCCGTTGGCGAAGCCGATTGCCTTGGCTTCGGCGCCGGCGAACGGCCGCCCGGTATAAGCGAGCTCGCGCGCCATGGCATCGCCGATGAGCTTCGGCAGCCGTTGCAGGGTGCCGACGTCGGCGACGAATCCGAGCTCGATCTCCTTGACGACAAAATGGGCATCGGCCGAGCAATAGCGCATATCAGCGGCGCAGGTCAGATCGACGCCGGCGCCGATACAGGCGCCGTGGATCGCGGCGAGCACCGGCTTGCGGCAGGTTTCCAGGCTGCTGATGACGTCCTGCAGATCCAATATGACGCGGCGCAGCTCTTCGCGCTGATGGGCGGCGCGGCCGCTGGCGGTATCGGTGATCTGCGACAGCATCGCCAGATCGATGCCGGCGTTAAAATTTCTGCCGGCGCCGCTCAAAACGACGACTCGGGCCTCCGGCGTCTCGTCAAGCTTGCGGAACACGTCGCGGATATCGTCCCACATCTGCCGGTTCATCGCGTTCGACTTGTCGGGCCGGTTCAACGCGACATTGGCGACGCCATCTGCCAAGGAAACGGCCAGCGTTTCATAGGTCATGAGAAGCCCGCTTCGGGAAACCAAGTTCCAGCGAGTCGCATTATAGCGCATCACGGACGGCGCGCCCGGGCCGAAATCGGCAAGGCGCGGCGGGCGAGGGCCGTCATTGCGAGGAGCCAACGGGTCCGGCCCGAAGTGGCCGGCCCGACGACAGGCTCCGCGACGAAGCAATCCAGAAACTTGCGGCACATCGCTTCGCTCGCAATGACGCTCAGCAAGCGCAGCCCGGATGAGCGAAGCGATATCCGGGGTCTGCCTCTCAAACCATAATCCCGCATGTCGCTACACTCATGCGGGCTACTTGCTCACCCTGCGAGCTTGAAGCGGTCGAGCTTCGGCTCGAAGCGGGCGCGGAAGATTTCGGCGTCGAGTGGATCCTCGAAGCAGTAGCGCACGAAGGCCGCATAATCGTCTTCGACATACATGTCGAACTTGCCGACATAGGCGATGAGGAAGTCCATGATCTCGCTGTCGTTGGCCAATTGCCGCCGCGGCAGCACCACCTGATGCGGGCATTCCTCGTCGAGTTGGCGCAGCCAGGCGCTTTTCTTGTCCGGGTCCATGGTCTTAATCCCCTTGACTCAGACGACAGAGTGTTCTCTTTTTGTTCTTGGAAGTCAAGCCCGGCCAACCTGAAATTCAAGAGCCTTAACAAATGTCTGTCGAGACCATCGGCGATGCTTATGCGCTCGGCTGGCGCGTCACCGTCCGCTGCAGCTACGGCCGCTCCGACGGCCCGCGCTCGCAGTCGAGCCGCGAGTGCAATTACCGCAAGGAGCTCGACATGGAGACCCTGGTGTGGACGCGGGGCAGGGCGTTTCCGTTGTCCCGCCTCGAAAGCCGGCTGCGCTGCCCGCGCTGCGGCTCGCGCAATGTGGTCATGCTGTATCGGCCGCCGAGCAGCGCCGCCGCAGGCTAGGCGCGCACCAATTACTAATAATGTCGACGACTAGGCGAGGATCGTTCATCTTGGGATGTCGGATCGTCCATTCGGCAATGGTAGAACGAGATGCGCGGTGCACGTGTTATCAATTTTGCAATTGGAATCTTCGTCATCGCGGCATTTCTCAACGGCTTGCTACTCTGGCGGGCCGCCGCCGAGGATTTCGGCTCGCTCGATGGAACGTGGGAAGGCGACCTCAAGAGCATAGATCTGACGGGGGAAGGAAAAGCCACGACCGCTTGGCGTCGGATCATCATCCAAGACGGACGAGCGCGTGTTTTTTATAAGCGCGATGAAAAAATAAACGAGGTTAAACCCGGAAGATTTCGAGTCGAAAGACAGCTGGCAAACGCAGTTATTGTCGCCATCGATTCAGGTAATGACAATGAGGATACGTGGGTGGAAACTTGGGCATTTGCTGTCACCCAAAAGGACAAAAATACGCTTATTACGAATTTCATGCGACAAGTGAACAATATCAATTTGCCGCTGTCGGCCGGTCACAGCGTCCCATCACCGATACCTTCGCCAGGGACGAAGCGGGAAACCTGATCCAGGCGGAAACTACGTCGCCTCCCAACGCCCAGTTGCTCGCGAAACTGCTTTCCAGTCTGGTGCCGGGGTATCAGGAAAAGGTGGACGTGTCGGTCGCGCACGCCGGGCATGTCTGGATCGAAGGCCAAGCCGATGCGCCGAAAGCTCTGCCGGCGCCGTCGGCAGACTTTGCGCAGACCTTTGGCTTGACCGCGCGGCCGGACGACGTGAAGCAGCGGCCGGCGAACGTACTGGCGGTTCCGCGTCCATGCGTCGATAGCGCGGAGTTCGACTCGCAGTTCCGCAAGAAGCTCCTTCGCGAAGTCGTGCTGTTCAGGGACAGCGACAACAAGCTGCTCCCACCTTTGGTTGACGACGTTGTGATTGCGGGTAGCGTCCAACACAGAGCGTTCATGGACGCGCATATCGAAGTTCAGGCAGTGCGCAACAGGTCGTCGCTGCGGCACAGCCCGGCCCTAAGTGGCATTCCGAGCGGCGCCGGCCCGTGTATCGTTGATGAGAATGGCGAGCGGCGCCGCTGGATTGCGATGTCCTATGATGATAACGCCATTCTCCGGCGCTCCGATCCAAAATACATGGCGACGATTGAACAGTCGTGCGAGGGCGATCCTCCAAGGCTACAAAGTTGGCGGTATGGAAATTTTGACATCGTAAGTGGTGGTGCGCTTGATGACGTGTTCTTCAAGTACGGTAAATTCATTTACGTCGAACCGTTTGAGATACCGGCGACGTGGCGCACGTTCGCGTCCTATGACCACGGCTCAACGCGGCCTTATGCGTGGCTCGCGTGGGCGGAGAGCGACGGCACCGATCTGGCGTTCAAGAATGGCCGCGTCATGTCAACACGGCCGGGCGATTTGTTCCTGGTCGGCGAAGTGTACGGCAATATCAACGGCGAACCCGATAAGGGAACGCATGAGAGCATCGGAGAAATCACCGCTAGGGTGCAACAGTACAAGATCAAATGGGCTGGCGCTTCCCGGATGTGTTGCAGCCCAACCGATGGCACGACATGTTCAAACGCAGCTTCGCCGACTCGGCGATCTGGCAAGAGAACAACGAGTTCTGTATCGCGGATGAATTTCGCGAGCCGGTGCTGATCAATGGCGTGCGGCATCCCGGTTTGAACTTCGAGCCGGTGACCAAACCGCCGGGCAGCCGTGAGACCGGTTTTGCGCTGGCGCGCGAGAGGCTAATAAATACCGCGCCGCGCCCTGACAGCCGAATGCGTGAAGGCAAGGGCTTGTTCATTGTTCGCGACAATTGTCCGAACACCGTACGCACGTTGCCGACGCTTCAAAGAAATCCGAAGAACATGGATGACGTGGACCCTTTGTCAGAGTCGCATATCTGGGACGCTATCCGCTACGCACTCGCCGCCGACCGCACACCCCATATCAGCACACATAGGAGGTATTACGCCTGACAGAAGCAGTATCGCCAAATCGACAAACGGCCGGTAGATCGCGGCCCATGCGTTTACTTGGCGGTTTCAAAAAGGCGCGATCCCCTCTTTAGAATTTGAGTCCGACGCCGATACGGGCTGCGAGGATAGCGATTTCAACCTCACCATAGAACTGCACGTACTCGAACTCGCCACGGACGAAAATGTTCTGTGTGAGCGCAACATCCATACCGACGCCTGCTGTGAGGCCGTAGAGTGCGATGCCATTTCCGCCCCCTGTGCACGGCGCGCACTGAATAATATTGGAGGCGTTAAGTTCATCAACGGCATAAAAGTTGGCCGTGACGTTGACGTTTGCTTGCCCGAACGCAAAACCGACGAATCCATACGGTAGGAAATCGCCAAGAATCCAACCGGCGCGCGCTCGCAATGAGCCATAATCGTCGAGATTGCTGACAGCGCCAGTAGCGCCAGTAGGCACGTGGGACCCGGGGTTAGGCTCGATGTTATAAATATGAGTGACCGCCCCCGAGCTGGTTACCTCCACGGTCTGCTGGATCGACGAGTTTGGCGCGACCATCGAGATGGAAGTGTGGTTATAGTTGGCCTCAATTCCGAGGATTAGGTCCTCCCATTGCGCATTGTAGCCGATAAAGCCGCCGTAGGCCGCTTCGCCGTGGTCGGCTGCGACGAGCGTTGGCCACAGCGAAGTAGGGAGCGTTTGCCACAAACCTGTTTGCGCAGCAACCACAGAGCTGAAATCAGCGTTCGCAGCGTTATAACCGAGTTGGCCGCCGAAATAAAAGCCGCTCCAGCGCGTGAATGTCGCGGGCCCGACGGTTGTCACGGGCGCTATGGGCGCTACGGGCTGGCTGCCGTGCAGGATCGGAAGCTCATAATCGGCGGCGAACGCAGGCGATATTAGGCCCATCAGGCCAAGAGCAACGAGCAGGCGGCGCATGACGGATTCCTTGCTCCGCAGACGTCATGTAATCGAGGCAACTCATAAATCCTTAACCTTAACGGTCCGTTAATTTTTTGGTGGTCATTTGGAGCAGAGGACCCGACAGGGCCACGGAAAACACGGAAAACACAATGTCCCGCGGTCTCGGGAAAATGCAGCGTCTAATCCTCGCCAGTCTCAAACCGGCGAAGCAGGCTCATGTTGAAGGCAAGTTCAACTATAGCGGCGCTGCCCGTTTTGCAAACATCATGCACCTGAGCGACCTCTATGATCTTCGAGGAACGCTGCCCTATCTTGCTATCAGGCTTTCGGAACTACCGGGCAAGCGCAAGCGGCGGCCTGTTTCCGAAGACCTTCGCGTCGTCGATCAAAGCTTCCGAGTCACGTTCCTGCGTGCCGCCCACCATTTGGTCGAACGGGGGTCGTTAATCCCGTGCGATGACGAGGACGCTAAGCAATTGCGCTTCGTCAGAATGCGACCCGAAATTGACCGCAGCCGTCGCTTCGCGCACACACAAACCCGTCAAAAAATTCCAGCGCCCGAGCTCATTCGCACGCTCCGTGTTCTCCTTGCCCATGAGAACACCACCGATGAAGAAACCGCTGCGGCACGGCAACTATCCGCCGTGGTGGGACTTCTGGCCGCTTCTGGGCTAATGTTAACTGAACAATAAATTCGCGGGGACTATCGGCCTTGAACCGGCTCGAAGCCGTCCACTTGAAGACGGACATTCTGGCGAAGGTCCGCCAAGCTTTTACCTCGCCCCCGGGTGAGGTCTTCTGAGGTTGAGATTTTCCGCGAGACCAACGGACAGATAATATTACGCGCGCGAAAGGGCGGCTCTCACGACCGCCCTGTGATGCTAATGGTCACTGTCACTGAGCTGCGTTCGTGGGAGTGACCCGAACGTCGTTCGCGTCGCCTGCGCCAACGTCGCGGACAACTTGCTCACGTCCGCCCCCAAGCATTTCCAGTGGTTGACCGCCGAACCGCTCGACTTAAACTGGTGCCGCTAACGACTGCTGCTAATGCCGCTAATCTACCACCTAAGTCATTGATTTTACTAGCTAGCGCGCCTCGGGCAGGGGCTCGTCACCTTTGCTCCCGGGCGGCTTTCGGGAAAACGCCCGGCCGGCACTGTGACCTTGTCGCTGGACTGGGATAGGAGACGGCGGATAACGCCCGCCGACAACCGCGTCCCAGGAAGCGCGTTCTGGAGCTGAGCGGCGGCGTTGGTTCGCTGCCACAAGTGCCGCGGCGTTAAGGCGCGCGCCGCATCCGCTGATGCGGCTCATTGAGAGACAAAATGCGCCTGGCGGCGTTCCGCTTCCCTTTTTGTTTGTAGCCCGGATGGAGCGCAGCGAAATCCGGGAGCGGCATCCAAGCCGCACGTTCGTCCCCGGATTACGTTTCACTCCATCCGGGCTACGTGCGCAGAGCATGATCGAGCCAAAAGCCTGTCCCACCGCCGGTTCAGGCATGACGCGATGGTGCTCAGCGGAGCGGTTTACGATTGTCGTGACAAAGCTCGGGCGCGGATCGCGTCGCGAGAACGGGATTGCTTTGACCTCTCCCCGCTGCGCGGGGAGAGGTCGCGAGCGCAGCGAGCGGGTGAGGGGGCCTGTCCGCGAGTCTGAGCCAAGCGGAAACGCCCCTCACCCCAACTTTCCCCGCACGCGGGGAGTGGGAGGCGCGGAGCGCGCCGCGAGAATGATTTTGCTTATGAAACGGAGCGCGGGAGGCTAAGTGCTACTCCACGTCCAGCGGCTCGGTGCCGGTGGGATTGCCGGCGGCGTCGAGCGTGATCTTCTGCACCCGCGCCTCGGCCTGCCGCAACAGGTCCTCGCAGCGGCGCTTGAGCGCTTCGCCGCGCTCGTAGATGGCTACCGATCCCTCGAGCGGCACCTTGCCCTCTTCGAGCCGCTTGACGATCGATTCGAGCTCCTCGATCGCACGCTCGAACGACAATTGTCCGACGTCGCCGTTATTTTGGTTATTTTGATTGTTCTGGTTGATTTTATTGTTCTGTGGCGCCATCGCCGGCTCTCCGACTCGTTTTCGCTTTATATCAGATCGTCCGTACTATCCCCGCATCAGCGCGGTGACGTGCGCGGCGGCCGAGTTGGCCAGCGCTTGCAGATCGTAGCCGCCTTCCAACAGCGAGATCACGCGTCCGCCGGCGTATCGATCGGCGACATCCATGATTTTTTGTGTCGCCCAGGCGAAATCGGCCTCGAGCAGATTGAGGTTGGCCAGCGGATCGCGCATGTGGCCGTCGAAGCCGGCGGAAATGACGATCAGCTCCGGCTGAAAGTCGCGCAGCCGCGGCAGGATACGGCTCTCGAAGGCGGCGCGGAACTCCTCGCCGCCGTCGCCGGGCCGCAGCGGCGCGTTGACGATGGTCTCGTACTCGCCCGATTCGATCACGGCGCCGGTGCCGGGAAACAGCGGCATCTGGTGGGTCGAGCAATACATCACCGTCTTGTCGGCCCAGAAAATCTCCTGCGAGCCGTTGCCATGATGGACGTCGAAGTCGACGATCGCCGCGCGGGCGACGCCGTGGCGATTCTGCGCATAGCGCGCGGCGATGGCGGCGTTGTCGAAGAAACAAAAACCCATCGGCCGCGCGGTCTCGGCATGATGGCCGGGCGGCCGGATTGCGACGAAGGCATTGGCGGCTTTGTTGGTCAAAACCTCGTCGACCGCGTGCACGGCGCCGCCGACCGCGCGCACCGCCGCTTCGAAGCTGCCCGGCGACATCGAGGTGTCGGCGTCGATCCGCACCATGCCTTCGCCCGGCGTCGCGTCGCGAAGCTGGACGATGTAGTCCATGGGGTGGCACAGCGCGATGATCTCGAACGGCGCCGCCGGCGCCTCGACCCGCGCCAGCGTTTGAAACTTCTCCGCCTCGAGCGCGCGCTCGACGGCGCGCAGCCGCTCCGGCCGCTCGGGATGACCGCTGGGCGTCAGGTGATCGAGACAGGCCGGATGGGTGATCAAAAGCGTGGACATGGACGCGACAGTCTACTGAGCCAGCGCCGCATCGGCGGCGATCAGGCCGGGCGCGCCTTCGACCACGGTGCGCTCGAGCCCCGCCGCCTGGACGGAAAAATTCTCGGCAAAAAACCGCGCCAGCGCGATGCGGGAAGCGCCGTCGGCGCCGAGCCGGAGCGCAGCGAGCGCCTGCTGCGCCAACAGGCAGCCGCCGGTGGTGACGCCGAACAGCCGCAGATAAGGGGTCGCGCCGGCCAGCGCCTGGTCGGTGTCGTTGTCGAGATGGGCGAGCATCCAAGAGGTGGCGCGCGCCAGGCTCTCGACGGCTTCCTCGAGCCGCATGCCGGTCCAGCCCAGCGCCGGATCATTGGTGGTATTGACCGCGCCGACGATCCCGCGCAGTTCGCCCAAAAAGCCTTCGATCACCGCGCCGCCGGCAAGCGGCAGCTTGCGGGTGACCAGATCGATCGCCTGGATGCCATTGGTGCCTTCGTAGATCGGGCTGATGCGGGCGTCGCGATAAAGCTGCGCCGCGCCGGTCTCCTCGATATAACCCATGCCGCCATGCACCTGGACGTCGAGCGAGGTGACGTCGACGCCGATATCGGACGAAAACGCCTTGGCGAGCGGCGTCAAGAGCGAGGCGCGCGCGTGCGCCGCCTGGCGCTGCGCCTTGTCGGTGCCGCGCTCGGCCCGATCGAGCGCCATCGCGGTCGCATAACAAATGGTGCGCGCGGCTTGCGTCAGTGCGCGCATGCTCAGCAGCATGCGCCGCACGTCGGGCTGCGCGATGATCGGCGCCGATTCGGTCCCCGGCATGCCGGCGGTGCGGCCTTGCCGGCGCTCGCGCGCATAAGCGATCGCCTGCTGGGTGGCGCGTTCGGCAATGCCGACGCCTTGCAAGCCGACCGCAAGCCGGGCGCGGTTCATCATGGTGAACATGCACGCCATGCCGGTGTTCTCTTCGCCGACAATAAAGGCGGTAGCGCCGCCGCGATCGCCGAAGATCATGGTGCAGGTCGGCGAGCCGTGGATGCCAAGCTTGTGCTCGATCGAATGCGCGCGCACGTCGTTGCGGGCGCCGGGCGAGCCGTCGGCGTTGAGCAGGAATTTGGGCACCAGGAACAGCGAAATGCCGCGCGTGCCCGGCGGCGCGTCGGGCAGCCGCGCCAACACGAAATGGATGATGTTGTCCGTGAGGTCGTGCTCGCCGTAGGTAACGAAGATCTTCTGGCCGGTGATGCGATAGCTGCCGTCGCCGGCGCGCTCGGCGCGGCTGCGCAGCGCGCCGACGTCGGAGCCCGCCTGCGGCTCGGTGAGCTGCATCGTCCCGGTCCATTCGCCGGTGACGAGTTTTTCCAGGTACGTGCGCTTGAGCTCGTCGCTGCCATGGGCGTTGAGCGCATCGATCGCGCCCATGGTGAGCATCGGGCCGACGCCGAAAGCCATCGACGCCGCGTTCCACATCTCGGTGCAGGCGGCGTTGAGCACCTGGGGCAATCCCTGGCCGCCCCATTCCGCCGGGGATGCCAAGCCATTCCAGCCGCCCTTTCGCCAAGCGTCGTAGGCCTCCTTCCAGCCGGGCGCGGTGGTGACGACGCCGTCCTTGAAGGTGGCACCGGCGCGGTCGCCGACCCGGTTGAGCGGCGCGATGACTTCGGCGGCCATGCGGCCGGCCTCGGCCAGCACCGCATCGACGTCATCCATGGTGAGGTCGCCGAAAAAGCCTTGCTCGAGCGCAGGCAGAAGCGCAGCGCCGTATTTGAGCGCAAAGTCCATGTCGGCGAGTGGAGCGCGATAGGTCACCGATAGCCTCCCCGGCGATTGTGCGGCGCGCGGACCGGCCGGCGCGGCAGCGGCGCTACGGCCCGATGCCGGCCGGCGGCGGGCGCCGCCATCTCATTATTCATTATGTGTACCCCTTCCTGCTAAGTCCTTGACGAAAACAGAAAGGTTCGTGTCCGCACGCGATTTACCATATTTTATTGACATTTTCGTAGACACCACATGATGTTCAGAGTAAACTAACAGACACTCAGGTAAATTGGTTGTGCGGACACAGCGCGGACACCGGCGTCATGACCCACGGAAAGCTGAACGACGAGGTGGTCAAGCGGCTACCGGTCCCGAGCATAGGCAATCGTATCACCTATTTTGCAGGGGCCACAATTCAAGGCGCGAAGGCGCCAAGGGGCTTCGGCGTTCGCGTCACTGCCGCCGGCGCCAGGGCCTTTGTACTCAACTACCGGCTTCGCGGGCGCGAACACCGCTTCACTATCGGAGCGTATCCCGATTGGTCGGCGCTCAAAGCCGTCCGCGAGGCGCGTAGCCTGCGCCAGCGCATTGATCGCGGGGAGAACCCGATTGAGGATCGCACGCCTTCCCCACGTACAGAGACCGTCGCCTCCATTCTTGACGATTTCGTGGTTCAACATGTTCGCAACAAGAACCAGCCCCTACGCAGCGCGGACGAATACGAAAGCGCGTTCAACCGCCTCGTAAAACCGCGCATTGGCAAACTGGGCATTTATGAGGTGCGCCGCTCGCATGTCATCAAGATGCTCGACGAAATCGAGGATGCAAACGGTCCCGTCACGGCCGACCGTACCCTCGCCTTCGTGCGCAAAGCGTTCAATTGGTACGCGATCCGAGATGATCAGTTTATTGCGCCGGTCGTGCGCGGCATGGGGAGGATAAAACCAAAGGATCGCGCTCGCACGCGCGTCCTGTCCGATGAGGAAATCCGTGCCATCTGGCCGGCACTTGGGCAGTCAGGGACTTTCGGCGCGTTCGTAAAGATGCTGCTGTTGTCTGGACAGCGCCGCGATGAAGTCGCCCACATGACCCACAAAGAGATTGGCGAGGATGGGATATGGACGATCCCGGCCGAGCGGTACAAGACCAAGCGGCCGAACCACGTCCCTCTCTCAAAAGCTGCGCTCGCTCTCATAGATGCCCAGCCAAAACTCGACGATTGTGACTATGTGTTTCCGTCGCGTGCAAAAACGCCATACTCGGGCTACGGCAGGGGCAAGGCTAATTTGGATAAGGCCGTACTCGCGGCCATGAAGACGCAGGCGAAGAAGGGGGCGAAGGTCGAGCCGCTGCCTAATTGGACCCTTCACGATCTACGGCGCACCGCAAAGACTTTGATGGTACGCGCTGGCGTGCGCCCGGATATTTCCGAACGTGTGCTTGGCCACGTCATTGCTGGCGTTGAGGGGACTTATGACCGGCACTCCTATGCCGAAGAAAAGCGAGATGCACTCGAAAAACTCGCGGCGATGATTGAGCGCATTTTGAACCCGTTGCCGTCAAGCGTTGTGACGATCGCCGAACATCGTGTGCGAGCTTAAGTCATGGCGACGAACCCATGAAGGTCACGACAGAGCTGCCTCTCCTAGCGGAGTTCGACCAACACAAAGAAACCATTCTTAAATTGCTGCGCAATGTGTATAAGCGGGGTCCCAAGTCTAACCCCTTCGATGGGGATAAAGCGTGGCGTAGATTAACTGGTTTCGCCCGATTTTATTTAGGGCGGGGCAGTGAAAAACAAGAGGCGATGCCCGCTGCGGATCGCATCGAACGCTTGCGTGATATTGCAAAGATTTTAAGCCGAGCCCGCCGCTTGATAGATAGGACTATGCAAAACGATGCTGGCGACGATCTATTCTCAGCATGGTGGGAGGGCGCAGGAAGCGAGTACGCCAAGGCAGACGGGAGTTTCGACCCGCGCTACATGGAACGTAAGTTCAAGAAAGTAGTGAAAGGTCTGGCTGTCCTAGAAACCGCCGCTTCATACGGCGCAGATCATGTAGCACCCCCGAAGCGGGGAAGACCCCCAGTTCTGTCGTGGGACGATATCTTGAACCTAGCGGCTCTGTATCGAGAAAACACCGGCTTGATACCCGGAGCGGGCGAAGGACCGTTTGCCGATTTCGTTGTGGAAGTTGTGACCGCGCTAGGCCGCTATAATCATGACGAAGGCAAGAGGGTGAACGGTAAAATTACATTCCTGAGCCTGGTTGATGCAATTAAAGCTACGCGGGAGTGGGCCCTGACGCACCCGGCGGTCCGAAAGTGGGGACCGTCGCCATTTGACGAAGTAGAAAAGTTGAGCGACGAGGAGCAGAAGATCATCTCCGCTCTGGAGAGAAGCTGGGGACGAAAGTTGACGGAGCAGGAGATTTATCTGTCTCTAGGGCTGGTGCGTGGGATTGGCGAGCTGTAGAGCTGGCCATCAGGGGAGGGAAAGTCCCCCCGGGTTCTTAAAGATTTTCCCCCAATCGATGTCCGCGGATGTGAGCCTATACGCACAATACGGCGCGTAGGTGATCACCATGTCTAACTCGGACCCGCTTCTTTCAGAATTTCTAACGAAGGAAGAACTCGCCGGCGAATTGCGGCGAAACGTGCGCACGCTCGATCGTTGGCATTCGCTCGGCATTGGGCCGCCGCGGACACGTATCGGTCGCACTGTGCTTTATCGGCGAGCAAGCGTGCAGAAATGGCTCGTCGCGCAAGAGCAGACCTGCCGCCTGAGTCGCAGTGAAACCTGTCAACAAATCCAGTGATGAGGAGAAAACCAAAGACTAAAACGAGCAACAACACTGATGCAGTTCAAAACCCGATGGAGGAAACCATGACTAGCAACGAAACTACCACCGAATCGATCCAGGGGGTAGCCGCTGTATCATCTGCCAAGGGGATCGACTTCAACGCGATCCGCAGCCGAGATTTTGCGGACCCTGCTGATGTCACGTCGTTGGTCACGCGGGTTCCAGTACGACGGCCAAATGGTCATACCTTCATTAGGGTACACCCCGGTCAAGATTACCGGTACCCGGTTGACCTGATCGAGCTTCCCGAAGAGGAAGACAACTATCTTATCTCCAGCAACGAAGTTGCCGCTGCCCTCGACGGGGTCCGAAAGCCGTGCATGCTCTATACGGCGATCACCCGACAGGGAACGGTGTTCATGTGGCCCGTGAAGCTTCCGCGCGGCAACAAAAAGGTGATGGCGTGGCACACGTCCGCAACCGAAGCCGCCGAAAAAGCCATGAAAAACTGGGTGCGGATCAACGCCGACATGAACCTCGGCGCTTACAAGATCACGGTTGCTCGCGGGGCCATTCCCGATCCTGAGTGGCCTAATCTGACGTTCAAGGAGCTTCTCACCATCGCGTTCCGCGATCGGTTGGTCAGCTCCCTCGATCATCCGCTCGTTCGGCGGTACTTGGGGGACGCCTGATGTTCACGGCGCTACCTTTCAACGAGATTTGGGCGGTCGACTTCGAATTCAACGGAAGATCAGGGGACCGCCCGTATCCCGTTTGCATGACAGCGCGCGAGCTACGCAGTGGTCAACGGCTTCGATTATGGGCCGATGAACTTGGTCCGAAGCCGCCATTCTCCATCGGCGAAAATTCCCTGATCGTTGCCTATTACGCGAGTGCTGAACTTGGTTGGGCTGGCCAATGCCGGCCAATGTCCTCGACCTGTTTACCGAATTTCGAGTGCGCACCAATACGACTCGGCGGCCGGGCGTCGGCGCCTCATTGTTAAATGCCATGCTGATGCACAAACTCGACGGCATTGGCGCGACTGAGAAAGACGAAATGCGTTCTTTAATCCTGCGTGGCAAGCCGTGGAACAATGAAGAACGTATCGCAATCTTGGACTACTGTGAAACTGACGTTGACGCGCTCGCCAAGCTGCTCCCAGCAATGCTGGCCGAGCAGCCCTTGAACCTTCGGCAAGCGCTCTTCCGCGGGCGTTGCATGGCGGCCAATGCTGTGATTGAGCACAACGGTACTCCCATTGACGTGCCAATGCTCGAATGTTTTCGACGACATTGGCCGTACGTCCAAGAACAACTTATTGCCCGTATCAATGGCGAGTACGGCATCTGGGAAGGGAAGAGTTTTCGGGAGCATCGATTCGCCGATTGGCTGAAAACCCATAAGATCTCATGGCCTCGGCTCGAAAGCGGACGCCTCGACTTGGCCGAAGAAACCTTCCGCATCATGTCGAGATCATACCCAGCCGTTACGCCGATCTATGAGATACGCAAAGACCTGAGCAAATTGCGTTTGAACGACTTAGCTGTCGGCCGTGATGGTCGAAATCGGTGCATACTGTCCGCCTTCCGCGCCAGAACGGGACGAAATCAGCCAAGTAATTCGCAGTTCATCTTTGGTCCCAGTGCCTGGCTACGCTCACTGATCAAGCCACCAGAAGGTCATGCCGTCGGTTACCTCGATTTTAAACAACAAGAGTTTGGAATTGCCGCAGCCCTGTCCGGAGACCAAAACATGATTGAAGCCTATCAGACAGGTGATCCATATCTCATGTTTGCCAAGCAGGCCGGCGCCGTCCCGCCTGACGCCACGAAAAAGAGTCATCCGAGAGAACGTGAGCTGTTCAAGACGACCGCACTGGGTGTGCTGTATGGACTTAGCCCATATGGTTTATCGGCGAAATTAGAGACTTCGCCGGTTCACGCTCGCGACTTACTCCGTGCTCATCATGAGGTTTATCGGAAATTTTGGAAGTGGTCTGATGGGATCGTTGACCGTGCGATGCTCTACGGTTCGTTGGAAACTGCGTTCGGTTGGGAGCTGCATGTTGCCGAAGCCCCAAATGTACGGTCCCTGCGCAATTTCATGATGCAAGGCTGCGGCGCAGACATGCTGCGAGCCGCCTGTGTGTTGGCGACTGAAAATGGAATTGGGGTATCGGCTCCGGTTCATGATGCGGTGTTAATCACGGCACCCATTGACCGGATCGACGCTGATGTGGCTGCGATGAAGGCGCATATGGTCGAGGCCTCGCGCGGTGTTCTCAACGGGTTCGAGATTGACGCCGACGCCAAAACTTTCCGGTTCCCAGATCGTTACAGCGACGGTGAGCGAAGCGCATATATGTGGGAGACGGTTACGACGGTAGTGGCCAAGGCGGAGACGCGCCGTGCTTGACCTTTCTACGCTTCGTTCTCTGGATGCGCCATCAGATGGTGCTTCACAAAAGCACCCAATGCTTGAGCAATTTCTTGTGATACCTGATGACTGGTTAGACGTCATCGACGCGGTACCAGGTCGCCACGCGTATCGGCTGATGCTCAGATTGATGCGGATTTCCTGGCGGCTGAAGAGCGCGACCGTCAAGGTGACGAACAAGATATTCCTCGATTGTAGAATGGACCGCCATACTAAGTTAGAGACCTTACGCCGATTAGAGCAAGCTGGGTTGATCTCAGTGGACCGGCGCCCACGAAAATCGCCACTGGTTACGATCCTTTTCCCAATAGGGCACCCAGCCCGGCGCTATTTCAAGTGAAAACCGAGAGAGAGGCGATTGGAATCTGTGTGTGTAAGACACCCAGATTTTTCCCATCTGTGTGCCCCAGGCACCATACGTTGCTACATATTTCTTCTATCTATTAATATTTATAGGGAATAGGGAATTTGATTGAATGAACATACGTGACAAGTCGCACTTTGCGTCGTCGTCAAAAAGAATGCCCCGCAATGACTCAGCCGTGGCCATGGATTCATATTAACTGCTGAGGGCTACGGGGGTAGCGGCGACCCTGTTCTGCGGCACCATGGCTGCGCTGATGCGCTTGAGTGGGGGAATGTGGGGCACACCAACGAGACGGCAGTCGGTGCCGGTAAAATGGTCGAACGCTTGAGGCTGGACGATCTGCCATGACAGTGATCGTGGACGTTCGCCTCCGTTCGGTGCAACCGTTTATACCGTTTTTAGCTGTCACCATTTGCCGCGCATCAAGCAAACATGGTTAATCCAGCTAATCCGCCACGAGCCCGATCGACTCTGTTTGGTGTCAGGTTTTACCGTCACACGGTATAACGCCTAGACGATCGCCCCCGATCACCGTGCTTGGATCTCAAACCTGTAAGCCCTCATACCGTTATACCGGCCCCGATCTGCAACGCCAAAATCTGGCCCGTAGACTCGTTTTCAGTACGTGGCCGGTAGTGGACAGCCGCAAAGACCAAAAACTCACCAGCGAGCTCCGCAGACTCATTGCAGGCCTATTCGCGAAGAGGCTGCACGGGCGACATCGACTTTTGTCATGCCGGTAAGAGGGTAAACCCAAACAATAGTTAATCCGCCGCGACAATGATCGTTTGCACACGTTCGCTTATGTACGCCGCAACGGTCATACCATTTTAGCTGTCACCCAGCGGCCCAAAATTCTTTGTAAAAAATGGACATTTGACACCAAAACTGAAAAGACGATGTTTTTGCCGACAAAGGAGAACTCAACAGGCAAAACTACGTGAAATCGGTTTAACGGTGCAAAGTTTTTCAAGGAGGACAACATGACCATTGCAAATTTAGCTGAGTACCGGATCGCTCGTCTCGTCGATGAACTGTTCAGTAGTAGGGATTGGTGCGGACGTCTACCACGTTACGGTGAGCTCTTCACCAATCCTGTCACTGGGGGCAACTTTGTTTATGGCGACGACCCAATCGAACCGCAGAAGGAGACAGCACGCCGCGCGCTCCTGGCCCGCGAGCATTTTGCCCGTGTCGGTTTTCCGTCTGAACTGCAGCCTCTTCCGCTTTCATCGCAGGAAATCTCGGATCGCAAATATAATTGGGCCTGGCGGCCACCCCTCTCGAGCGGCAGTGCAGAGTTCTGCGCGCTCGCCTTCATTAGCTCAAGATTTGCTGACTCACTTGAATCGAACGACTGGGACTACAAGCGGCACCCGTCATTCGACGATTATGTCCGCGGCGTGCTGGCCTCGAAGCACCCTGATTTGGATCGCTTCCCGCGTCCGGATACCCCCCCGGGTAACGTAGGTTTTGATTTTATCGCGCTACACAAAAGATACCCGCCGCGCCTACTACCCGGGCTCAACCCCCACTTAACGTGGCGGCCGCCGGCCCGCACTAAACGTGCTGCCTAAGAGAGGAGGCGGTCGTGAGATTTGGCAGAGCATTTATTGATGTGTTGCGTGAGGCCAAGGAGGCACATGAGGAGGAGATTAAAAAAAATATCGCCGCCCGGAATATCGATCCGTGGCTTTCGCCATTGAGCCGTGTGCGGGGAAAAATCGATTTCGCCGATAATTTGGAACGTGTTTCGAGCCAAACACTTTTGGACCTACTGGAAATTCCGCAACAAAGCCGAAGGGCGCCCGTTTATCGGCGAATTGCAAAACTGATGGGCCAACTTGGCTGGACTCCGATACGGGTTCGCGACCTGACGGGACGGGGTTTTAAAGAGCAAGTCCGAGGATATTGCCGGCAACCGATCCACCATAGCTGATCGAGGATAAAACCCATGACAAGCGAATACCTCAAAAGAGCAAACCCACCGCCAGTACTCGTGGACGACGAGGACGACGAGGAAACAATCCAGGAAGCATTCCAGGCACTTAAAAGGGTGGGCCTAGTGATCGATTCCGGTAGCAGGAAATGGAGCGAGCAGACTGGTCGCTATGAAATCCTATGGAGAGCGAGTTCCCGGTGCAATGGCGGATATGATCCGGACGAATGTTTGTGCCGCGATCTCCCGATCGAGCACCTTACTGATCAGTCACTGACCGCCGAATGTCCTTTATGGATGGCAAAGGTGCAACGGTAGCCCGTCTGCGGCCCGCTCAGGCCTTCGGAATAGGGCGGTGGTTATTTTGCCCACATGACCGTGCCAACGCTGTCATGGTGATGCTCCCGGACTTCCGCAGTAACCCGAAAGCCGATATCAGTTTGTAGCGCGGCATCCGTCGAAATGGGCTAATCGCGTCACTTCGCACCGCAGAAAAACAGTGAGCTTTTCGCCATCTGACCCTCCGTGAAGTCGGACCCAGACGTGCCAATCGGGGCGTGTTATCGTTCGCAATGACCCAATGCGCGTGACCCCGGCTGGAGGGTCCGATGGCGACCAATATCGCAAGGCGAAAACTCATAGCTGCTTTGGGCGGTGCGGCAGTCGCATGGCCGCTCGCCGCGCGCGCGCAGCAAGCCGACCGGATGCGTCGCGTCGGCGTGCTCGAGACCCGGGCGGCCGACGATCCGGAAGCACAGGCTCGCCTCGCGGTCTTCCTGCAAGGGCTGCAGGAATTGGGCTGGACCGACGGCCGCAACGTGCGGATCGACTACCGTTGGGCTGCGGCCGATGCCGACCGCTATCGCACATACGCGGCGGAATTGGTCGCGCTCGCGCCGGAAGTCATCTTGGCCGTCGCCAGCAAGAGCTTGGCAGCGTTGCAACAAGCAACCCGCACCGTGCCGATCGTGTTCGTGCTGGTCGCGGACCCGGTCGGGGCCGGCTACGTCGCGAGCTTGGCGCGCCCAGGCGGCAACACCACCGGGTTTGCGCTGTTCGAATACAGCATAAGCGGAAAATGGCTCGAACTGTTCAAAGAGATTGCGCCCAACCCGACGCGAATTGCCATCCTTCGCGATCCCGCAGTAGCCGCCGGGATCGGCCAGTTCGCCGTGATCCAGGCCATGGCGCCGCCGTCATTCGGGGTGGAGTTGAGCCCGATCGACGTGCGCGACGCCGGCGAGATCGAGCGCGACGTCGCTGCATTCG
>Ga0181532_10002086_pt1 | contig 18795 bp, 16 predicted proteins | sample PEATcosm2014_Bin_33_FD_119768 | JGI IMG/M metagenome (GOLD analysis project Ga0181532, IMG submission 119768) | Peatland microbial communities from MTU Mesocosm Facility, Houghton, MI, USA - PEATcosm2014_Bin11_30_metaG | ecosystem: Environmental > Terrestrial > Soil > Wetlands > Peat | place... | reverse complement strand
TGGCGACTTCCGCCAACTCTACAATCGGGTCGCTCACCCTTCTGAGTAATCGTGATGAGGCCAGATAGGTGAGGAGCACGGAGACCAATAGAACCAGCACCGAGATTTGCGCGAACTCTCGCAAACTGGCTCGAAGTTCGCTCAGGTCTGAGAGGATCACGATGGAACCAATTGCCTCACCATTCAAGGAGACGCCTCGGGCGAGGCTTATCGTCTGCCGGTCAAAGCGAGCACCGGCCTTTTGCCAGACTGGCGCCCTGAAGTTGGTCGCCAGATCTGACCGGCGGTATTCCGCAAACATCTCCCTTTTATCATCGTAAAGAGAAGCGGCAAGAACGTTGTGCTCGACCCGCAGTGCCCTGAGGATTTCCCGGCCCGTCTTCTTGTCGTTGGAGGTTAACGACGCCGCTGCATTCGCGCCCAGCATATCGGCCAACGTTGTGAGCTCACTGACAGTCGTCTTCCGAAAACTCTCGCGCTCATAGATGGCGAATCCAGCACACGCCAGGGTGAGCGCCAGAATGGTTGCGCCCAGGGTTACGATCGCGAGTCCCCGTGTTATGGGCTGGTTCTTGAACAACATGATTTCCTTCCACCGCTGTGTCCAACGACAGTCTTCGCTAGCAGCGACAATCGCGCCGGCCTGTTCCGAGGGAATGTAGCGCTCGACTCGGTTGCGTCGGCGCGGGACGTGTGCCCTCCAGCCTGCCGTCAGTGCTCGACGCCAAATCGAACCCATCGTACCGCCATACGGTAGTTCTCCTCACGATCAAATCCTGAAGCTTTCCTCCCACCCTAATGTGAGCCCGAGCATCACTGCCGATGCGACCCGGTCAAGGAGTGCTCGTTGGCTGAGATCGCCATGGGCGCATCATCTCAGAGCCCTGACTGGTTGCTGGCCGTCGTTTTCCGGCGGTTGAATCGAGCCGACAGGGGTCTTCCAGATCGGATTCCTAACGTGCATTTATCGGCACTTTCCGGCCGGGAGTTCAGTTCCACCCATGAAGAATCCGGCTGAAGGGGTGCCAGGCTAGAGGGGCGAGCGATCCTGCGATGGGCACGGCCAATCCGCTCAGAGCTCAAGGCCACTCCTTAGACCGGGATCAAGGGCTTTTTGAACCGGTACCTGCTTTCAAGCCACGCATGCAGCACCTGGAGGTCACCCGGAGGAATGCGGACAAACTCGCAGCCCGCTGCACCATACTGGCGAGTCCACAGAACGCGGGCTTGAATGTAGATTTCGCTCCTCAATCCTGGCAACGGCACCCGAAAAGAGAGGATGCTCCCGATCGGCAGTTTCTCGTTGGTCGTGAGACCAACTCCATCCTCCCCAATATTGATGTTGGTCGTGAGACCAACTCCACCCTCTCCAATATTGGTGACAATCAGGGAGATTATCTGGTTGTTCTTGTCGGTCGCCAGGACAGGCGTCATGAGAGCAAACCTGGTGTGTTTCCGATAGTCCCGCAGCATTCTGGTGTAAGCCACTTTCAGTGACTTCGCCCCGGATTCAGGCGTCACAGGTTTTCGGAGAATGACGTGAACACCGGGTATGACGCAATCCACCGCCGAAACGGCAAGAATTGTCGGTTTCAGCCGCATGCCTGACTCGAAAATCTGATGCATCAGTTCCGAAGAATGCTCGGATTCCAAGTCAATCACGATGAGATCCGTGCTGCCATCCGCCAATAAATTGGCAGCCTTTGAAGGGTTCGGACATACATTCGTGTGGATTGAGAAGTCCTGCAGAATTCGATCCATAGTGCTGAACACCGCTGGATCGTGGGATACAAGCAAACATTCAAATGCCATTTCTGGTGTCATAATTTCCTTTTTCCCGGGCAGGGCAGAGAGATCGAGGCTCGTGGAAGTTCGACATGGTCGAGATTCCGGATCGCAATGCGTAAGAGGCGGCTATGTTCGATCAGGAGCATTCTCGTTCCAGAGGCTCTTCTAAGTTTGATCTAGCCCACCACGTTTGTCTTTCCTCAGGTGCCTTGCCAAACCCAGACTTACTCCAGCGGGGTCTCGGTTCCAGCGCAGGTGGTCATCGCAGTGCCGGTGCTGGTGTAGCGCACGACTGCATCCGGGACCGAGCAAAAGGAGCGCACGCCCGTCGTGTTCACACTCAGCGGGTTTGCGTATACGTAATAGGTCGAGTCCGGCGGGCCACCGGAGCCCACCGCAACAAACGAATAACCGCTCTTGGTGCCCGACGCCAACTGCGAATCGATCAAGCAAGCGGTAGCCGACGTGGGTATAGTGGTTCCCGTGCAGGTTCCCGCCAGACGCGTCAGGTTAGCGGCAAAACCCACTGTCGGGTAGGTAGAGTTGTAGGAAATCATCGCCGTGTTGATGGTGCGAACCGACGCCACTGCGGACGACTCATTCGACGCAATACGTGCGCGCAAAAGGTTCGGAATCGCAATCGCCGCAATGATTAAGATGATGGCTACCACAATCAGCAATTCAATGAGGGAGAAACCATTCTGTTTTTGCCTCCCTGATGGTTGGCTGGCCCATCCTGGGTCAAGAACAATTGGAGAGGATGACGATCCATGTGTCCGAGCCAGCCCTTCTTGCGGACAGTCGACTGTCACCTTCTGCTCTGCGCCGGATTCCGCCACCGGGTTGATGAGTTCATGTCGCCCAAAGATCCAACACATGTGTCCTCCTTCTTAATTCGGCGCAACTCTCGGTTCGCCGGCCGGCATCTCCGCGTTCTCCAACTTGGCCAACTCCCCTGCCAGCCAATCTTCAAGCAAGATGCGCTCTTCCTCGGGGACAAAGGAAAAACGAACGCCAGCCCGCCCTGTCGCATTACCGTTCACTATCTTGCCCGTTATGCGAACCACGCCGTTGGTGCCGGGGAGCGAGAACATCAGTGAAACTTCCCGATCCATCTGCAGCGGCTGTCGGCACTGTAAAGCCAACCCCCCTACGCTGAGATCGCTGATTCGGGCTTCAAGAATTCCGACCCCCGAGACTCTTGCCGTCACCGGGATGTCAACCGTGACCCGAGCGGCGCGTCGACGTTCCTGAAGCATGGTTCCATACGCAGCCCGCATGCACCGGCTGGCGTGGTCGAGGTCCACGGGCTTGTAAATCATGAAATGAGCTCCAACCAGAAGAGCGTGTGTTGCCGAGCTCGCGTCGACCATCGCGACGATTGTCGAGTTGCTATTGGGGGAGGACTTGCGGGCACTGCGCACGACGCGAGTCGGATCGTTGGCAAGGTTCCAATCCACAATCACCGTGTCGAGTCTTCTGTGAGTCACTGCGTCGAGAGCCGGCCCAATCTCGGTGCAGACCTCGGTCTGGATGGCAAAGCTGTCCAGAATCTGGCTCATGACACGGAGAACCCGTGCGTCACCGCTGAACAGCAGACCGTCAAGTCGAATTTGCTCTCTCATAAGACCGCCCTAGAATCGGATGGCACGCTGTAAACCAAACTCGATCATGAGACCGAACTCCCTGATTGCGTCCCACTTACTGGAATCTGGCCGATCCGTGCAGAACAGAGGTGCTGTATTAATTCTGGACTTATGTCTGCCGCATCGACACTTAAAGCAAAAGAGAGATTCGGCCATAGCGAAGCATCCTTATCGGTACTTCTTATGGGAGGTTTAGTGGGCTGGCAGGTACTTTAGTGCTCGCATGTAGATACTGCACCTTACTGCTTGGGCTGCCGAACAACCTCGCATCGCCGAATTATCGGCGCTATCGCCGAATTATCGGCAGCTATTGAACTTCCAGATCCTCACCCGAGCATCGTACGTTCCATGAAATGTTCAACATACAGCGTTTCCAGTCGTCTTGTTTACCCACTCGCTGCCAGCCCTTGCTGCGAGCGTTCGCTGAGATTCAAGAGATTGAGAAGTACGTCGCCACGACTCGCAAGCGAGTGGTTGAATCCTTCTAACTGCTTTAGCCAGTGCTGGCGACAATTACTTTTTTTCTTTCCACATGAAGGGAATTGACGTACGATCTCGTTCTATAAGGTGGGGCCAACCCCTCTGGGGTGCATTTGTGTCTAACTTGGGTACGATTGCGACAGGTGCTTCGCTATCTCAAGCGGACGCTGTGGATGGAAGAGCGCTTAACCGTTGAAGCCTTCGGAATCAATCACTGATTACGGGCAAACGATTTAGGCGCACAGCGGTACCCGTGTGCCGGAAATGATTCTCGAGGTCCAGAATTGGTACTCCACTTCAGAGATACGCAGCGGACCATGGAAGACGCGTTCCTGCTGCTAAGGGACAAAGGTCGTGTTAGGTCTGGCGATCTGTACGGATGTTGGATGGTGCAGTTGGCAAGTATTCTCCGCGGCGCAAGCGAGGGTTTTTGCTTGGCGACACGCCGCGGTTCGTTGGCATGATTGCATCGGGTCCAGGCCATGTTCCGAAAAGCGTGTCGCTTTAAGAGGCCGTTGATGTCGGAGCCTGTCTATTTTGTATTGGTGATCGATCATGATGTTGGAGTAGCCGCAGACCTTAGCCGCGCACTCTTGGGCTTACCCGTAGCGGTGTTGAGAGCAGGCGACCGGGCTGAGGGGATTAGTTTTCATCGCGAGTTTCTACCCCAAATGGTCCTCTTGGATGCAGAATTGGATGACGGGGAAGCGCCGTTGCACAGCCTGTTTGCGGACGATTCCGCGCTCGAAGTGGTTCTCATGACCGATCGCTGGACCCAGACCGGGGCTCTGGCCGCGGCTGCAAGAGGGGCCAGTGACCTGCTCACTAAGCCATTGGAACCCTCCAAAGTGCGCCAGTTGGTTTCGGGCTTCATTGCGCAAGCAGAAGCGCGACGACATACCCAGGAACTCGACAACGAACTGCTGGAAGCCTATCAGTTTCAGGGATTGGTGGGTCGAAGTCCAAGAATGCTGGAAGTGTTTTCAAGGGTCCGCCGGGTTGCCCCTCTGTTTCAGACCGCGCTGATAACCGGTCCCACCGGAACCGGGAAAGAACTGATCGCGAGGGCGCTCCACAACCTCAGTCCTCGTTCCCGTGAAAAGTTCGTGGTTTGCAACTGCTCGGCCTTGACGGAAACTCTGCTGGAAAGTCAACTGTTTGGACACGTGAAGGGAGCTTTCACAGGTGCAACCCATGATCGAGCGGGCCTCTTTGAATACGCCAACCGCGGCACCCTATTCTTGGATGAGATTGGTGAATTATCGTTGACAGCCCAGTCCAAGTTGCTCCGTATTCTTCAAAGTCAAGAGTTACAGCGGGTTGGATCGCCTGTCACCACAACAGTTGATGTTCATGTGATTGCTGCTACTAACCGCGACGTGCGACAACTTACTTCCAAAGGGCAGTTCCGAGAGGACTTGTTCTATAGATTATCCATGATCGAAATCCAACTCGCACCTCTCGCCGACCGAAAGGAAGACCTGCCGCTCTTGCAGCGACACTTCTTGCAACATTTCTCGACCAAATACGGCAAAAGACTCAACGGGATTTCGCGACGCGCTCAGATTCTCCTAACCCGGCACTCGTGGCCGGGAAATGTGCGGGAACTGGAAAACGTGATCGGGAACGCTTGTATCATGGCTCAGGGAAAGATTATCCGTGATGTGGACTTGCCCGAGGCCGTACGCGTGCAGATGGCCAGACCAGACGTGGCCACCCCCTTCATGACGCTTGAAGAAGTCCAGTCCCACCACTTGGAGTACGTCCTGAAACTGGTCGACGGCAACAAAGCCCGAGCGGCGGAAATCCTCGGCGTCAGTCGGGCAACGATATACGTCATGCTGGCCCGGCGTATTCGCCAGACCGCCCACAAGAACGACCTTTCCGCTTAAGGGGTCGTGGAACGCCTACCATGCGATGCCCCTCACTGTCGTAGCACCATCAGACTGCCGAGGCTACGTCAGTCTCTGCCCAATTAGTGCCGGACTCAATTCCTCCTCCCTTCTCCCTTACTGGTCACCGTCCCATCCTGGGATTGACCATCTTAGCCTCGGATGTCCAGATTCAAGACATGTTTCTAGCAATTGTCCGGTAACCATCTCGCGGCCCTTCCTAGTGTAATTAGGATAAGCGCTTCGGTTTGATAAAGATCAATAGGTCGCATTATTAAGGCACTCTAATTGCCGTAGTGTTTTCTGTGGAGCTCACAAAACAACGCAGCAGTTCTAATCGTGTCTTGTTAGTGCGAGAAGTAAGCAAATCCTTCCAGATTTCATTGCTGTTGAATAGACGGCGACACCGAGGGCACAAAGACAAATGACATCGCCAGAAATTCCATATGTCCGCGCTTCACTGAACCGCGACAAACGCGATGAACTTGTTTTAAGTCAATTGACCGAGGTGCATTTCATTGCTCGACGAATACACGAACGCCTCCCCGTGTTTGTGCCCTTTGAGGACCTGGTCCACTCTGGTGTCCTAGGACTCATCGAAGCAGCACAGAAGTTCGATTCCACAAAAAACGTACAATTCAAGACATTCGCACAGTTTCGTATTCGGGGTGCAATCCTCGACAGTCTGCGGAAGCTCGACCGCGCGTCCCGGAGGCTGCGCACCAAAAGCCATAAGCTAAACGCAGTTTCCGAACAGCTTTCGCAGAGATTGGGTCGCCAACCAACCGAAGATGAAATCGCGCACAAAATGGGACTGGACCTGGCGGATCTAAGAAAGCTCGCGAGGACTCTTCGCGGCCTGGAATCGGTGGACCGGCAAGTTGCGTCTGGGCCAGATCGTGCAGAAACTCGTGATCTAGTCGAGTCTGCGCCAGCTAAGTCTGAGGAAAGCCCGTTTGCACAGTGTCTGCAGTCTGAGGTGAGGCAACATCTGGCACAAGCAATCTCCAACCTGCCCGAAAGAGAAAAGCGGATCCTTTCTCTGTACTACTTCGAACAACTGACGATGCAGGAGATCGCTTCCATCTTGTGCGTGAGGAAGTCAAGAATCTCGCAGATTCATTCTGCTGCCCTAGCGAAGCTGCGCAGGCACCTTGGGGCGAACGAGATCAACGAAGATGCCGAGACAGGGATCGTACCGGTATCTGCGGCTTCTGGCGCATATCAGACTCGACAGTACTAAAGTACTTTCTCCTTGCGATTCGTTCGTACTCTTTGGCGCTGTGTGCCGATAAGAACTGTGCAGATTGCTCGCCAGTCTGGGTTATCACATAGGAATTTAAAGAAGGCCGAAGCTGTGAGGACAAATGAAAAGCAAGCTTTATTTGGGTGCTTCACTCTTGTTTGTTGCCCTTCGCTCAATTCCGGCTCTTGTCAGAGCAGTTGGCCGGGTAGGAAGCCGCGCAGACAACCGTACATTGCGCGCCGTCCCTCCCCGGCTATCACGTTTACCAACGGTCGTCTGCGGGCTAGAATCCGCAGGGGTTGCAGGAGAATAGTTGGACCGCATGAGTCAGGAATCATTCCAACAAGTGGGCCGGAGCAGCCCAGAGGCGATTCCGACCGAGATGCGTCGGATCGAGGGTCGCGAATGGTGGCTGTGGGCGTTCGCCGTCGCCATAACACTGGCATTAACCTTGGGGATCATCTCGTTCACTTTCCCCTGGCTTAATCGGGAGACCGACGCTTCGTACTGGTTTGATCTTAGGGAATGGGTACGCGGGCTGGCAGGTCTTGTATTACTCTTCGACTTATACGCAATTTTTCAGCACCTGCAACTGCAGCGCGTTCGACGCCAGCTGGCTGAGCGAGACCAGCTTTTTCATCTCATTAGCGAGAATGCCGCCGATATGATCGCGCTGGTCGACGGCACTGGCCGCCGGCTCTACAACAGCCCCTCCTATCAAAAGGTACTTGGATATTCTCCCGAGGAACTGAAAGCCTCCTCCTCGATCGAACAAATTCATCCCGACGATCGCCCGCGAGTATTGCAGGCTGCGGAAAAAGCCCGCGTGAGCGGCCAGGGAGAGCGGGTGGAATATCGGATACGCCACAAAGACGGTTCCTGGCGCACTCTGGAGTCGACCGCGTGCGCAGTCCGAAACGCAAGGGGCGAGACCGACAAACTGGTAATCGTGAATCGCGACATCACTGAGCGGAAACGAGCCGAGGAGATGCTGGTGCACAATGCGTTTCACGATGGGCTCACGGACCTGCCCAACCGCGCTCTGTTTCTGGACCGGTTGCAACATGCGCTAACCCTTTCCAAAAGGCACTCGAACTACAAATTCGCAGTGCTGCTCATTGATATCGACGAGTTCAAGATCATCAATGACAGCCTGGGACACACTGCCGGCGATGAGCTACTGATCCAAGTCGGGCAAAGATTGAAGGACTCTGTGCGGCGAGCCGACATGGTCTCGCGTCCGCGGATGAGCGGCGTACCCGACCGGCCTGCCAATGACGATACGTTGGCCAGACTCGGTGGCGATGAATTCACCGTTCTCCTGGACGACATCCGGGACCCCATTGAAGCCGTACGCGTTGCGGAACGAGTCCAAAAGGAACTGGCAGCTCCCTTTGTAGTGAACCAGGAGCAAATAGTGATTTCCGCGAGCATCGGGATTGCCTCCAGCACCAGCCCTCACACGCGCGCGGAGGATCTGGTGCGCGACGCGGATATAGCCATGTACCGCGCCAAGAGGACAGGAAAGGCTCGTTGTGAGGTGTCTGACACAGCCATGCATGCGAATGCAGTGAAGCGCTTGAGGCTGGAGACGGACCTGCGCAAGGCCCTCGACCACGGAGAATTCCTTGTCTACTACCAGCCCATTGTCTCCTTGCAGACCGGCAAGATTACCGGCTTCGAGGCCCTGTCGCGCTGGCAACGTCCGGAGGGCATAGTTCCACCGATTGAGTTCATTCCGGTTGCTGAGGAAATTGGACTCATAGTCCCGATGAATCAGAAACTGTTGCGTGAAGCCTGCCAGAATCTCCGGACTTGGCAGACTGAGTTTCATTCAAGACCGCCTCTGACCATGAGCGTGAACATCAGCGCCAGGGACTTCGCCCAACCGGATTTGGCCAGCGAGATCCGTAAATGCCTTGAGGAGACCGGCGTTGATCCAGGCTGCTTGCAGCTCGAAATCGTAGAAACGATCGCGATGGGGGATGCGGAAAAGTCTGGTCACGTACTCTCGCAATTGAAGGCGCTCGGCGTTCGCTTGAGCATCGATGATTTCGGCACTGGGTACTCGTCACTCAGCCGCTTACGCCGGATTCCAGTGGACACCTTGAAAATCGACCGTGCCTTTATTCTCCACATGGACAGCGACCCGGAAAGCCGCGAGATCGTACGGATTATTATTATGCTTGCGCACAATCTAGGGTTGATGGTCGTCGCCGAAGGGACCGAGACGGAAACGCACATAGATTTGCTCAAGCAGCTCGATTGCGAAATGGCGCAAGGATACTTTTACTCGCGACCCGCTGACGGCCAGGCTATGACCAGATTATTGACGAGTAACCAGGGCGCTCTCGCCGCGTCCGCCGATGGTTAGAGCCAGGCGGTTAAAGGGTTTCAGGGACCCCACGAACGCAGCAACAACCCTGGGACCGACGTTAGGTTGCGCGACCGACCCATACTGGGGGTGACGGACCTTGATCTATAAGACAAACAAATATCCAACAACATGGCGCGCTTGGATGTGCACTCCAGCAAAGGAGGCCACGGACCATGAGCATCAGCGACTCGATTGACCATCGCAAATACGCACGGATAAGAGTGAGCGTGCCGGTCGAGATACATACTGACGCGGGCGCCGGCCCGATTCGTGGCGCCACTTCCGATCTCAGCTTGAGCGGCTGCTACATCGAGACAATTTTCCCATTCCCGATCGGGACTAATTTGGATCTGCAACTTTCCATAGAAACCACCGTCTTGATCGCCGCCACCGTGGTTACCTGCGATCCCCAAGTGGGGAATGGGATCAGGTTCATCAGGATTCTCCCCGAGGATCGCGAGGCGCTTGATGCCTTCCTGGAAGCCGCTCAGCAAGCCCAGGACTCAGGTTCCCGGCGAGCCAGCGCGAGTTAGGCAGCACCCTCAAGCGATCACCTAGCTAGCCGCTCGATTCGTGACAAAACGCCACGAATTGACATCTGCCTCTAGTACAACTGTCCAGTCTACAAGTGAGCACTAAAGTACCTGCCACCATCCTAATCCTGCCAGAAAAAGTGCCGATAAGGGTATTCCGGTATGGCAGTCCTTTCCTCTATGCCAAGTTTCGATCGGACTTTACCGCAGTCGCAGCCGCTGCGCCCTCCTGCGCAACGGCTCAACTTTGCTGACAAGGACGGACCAGGCTGGTTCAGTTGATTATTTTCTCACTTCATGAATCAAGTGTTAAGGAGAAGCGTTCAGATGAAAACGAAGACATATGCAATTCTGAGCACAGCGACACTGTTCACAGCATTCGCAATCTGCGCAGCTCAGCAGGCGAAGCTTCCCACAGGCGGCGCACGGCAATCAGGCGCCATGACCGCCGCGACAAACTTCGTCAACCTGCCCATGACGTTCGAGGGCAATGTCGGACAGCTGGATCCGCAGGTGAAGTTTCTCTCACGCGGTTCCGGATATGTAGTGTTCCTGACCTCCGGTGGAATGGTATTTTCGGCGCACTCGCAGTTTGTCCCGAAAGATGTAGCCCAGGCAAACGCCCAATCGGCACAGAATCAGAAGCAAAACGAAGCAATTATACAGCTGAACATGGTGGGTGCGAACCCCAACCCCACGGCGATCGGTGAAGACCAGCAACCGGGCAAGGTGAATTACTTCATTGGGCGCGATCCCAAAACCTGGCATACCAACGTGGCCACCTATGCCAAGGTGCACTACAAGAACGTGTACCCCGGAATCGATCTTGTTTATTACGGAAATCCTTCGCAACTTGAATATGACTTTGAAGTTGCCGCCGGAGCAGACCCCCAGCAGATTCAGTTCGATGTAAAAGGCGCGGACAGCGTCAGCGTGGATTCCAATGGCGACCTCGTATTGCAAACCAAGCAGGGCGCGTTCCATATTAAGAGCCCAGTGCTGTACCAGACGTTCAATAACATGAAGCTGCCGATTAGTGGGGGCTTTTCGCTGAAGAATGCCACGAGGGTCGGCTTTTTCCTGCAAGGTTACGACAAGACCAAGCCGCTGGTGATCGATCCTGTATTGGTGTATTCCACCTATTTGGGTGGAAGTGGCGATGACCAACCCTCGGGTATTGCCACGGATAGTGCGGGCAACGTCTACGTAGCGGGATACAGCAATTCAATCAACTTTCCTTTAGCCACTCTAGGCTCACTGCCCAGCGGCGCTATGCACGTTTTTGTCGCCAAACTCGACCCCACCGGGTCGAACCTGCTGTATGCCGATTACATCGGCGGCAATAGCCAGGATTATGGCTACGCACTGGTGCTGGACAGCACGAACGACGTTTACGTGACCGGCAGCACAGCGTCGAGCGATTTTCCTGTTGTGAATCCTTATCAGGGGTCCTATCCGGGATCTTTCAATGCTTTTCTGACGGAGATCTCAGCAGACGGGTCCTCCTTGTTGTATTCAACCTACCTCGGAGGAAACGGTTCGGACATGCCGTCCAGCGTTAGCATTGACGGTTCGGGCGACGTGTTCGTCGCAGGGAATACCTCATCCAGTAATTTTCCCGTAGCCAATGCCTATCAGGCTTCGGTATCGCCAAACCAGGGGGGTATGTACGGCACCTATGGCTTCTTGACCAAATTCAGCCCGGATGGATCATATTTGGTCTACTCCACCTATCTGAGTGGCAATTCCAATGTCGCTTTCAACTGCGGGGGCACTCCCTGCTGGCCTGCGCCCTATAGCGCAATCAGCGGAATCGCGGTGGACACCAACGGCAATGCCTATGCCGCCGGCATTACCAACACCTACAATTTTCCAACTACGCAGGCCGCCTACCTCACATCAGACTCGACGCAACTGAATGGTATGGTCGGATTTGTGAGCAAATTCAGCGGCACGGGAGCTCTCGATTACTCCACATACTTCTATGAGTCTAGTGGCATCCTGACAAATATTAGTGCAATCACAGTAGACAGCTCAGGTTCGGCGTATGTCACCGGCGTCGCTCTCAGTGATGGGACTTTCCCAATTACGTCTACCAGCATCTGCGACCCCAGCGTTTACGGATGGGCATGCAGCTACGCCTTCGTGACCAAGTTCGATGCGGCAGCTTCGACGTTGCTCTACTCGACTTTCCTGGGTCCCAACAACTATGCCAGCCCGCGAGCGATCGCGCTGGATGCAAACAACGATGCTTACGTGGTGGCGTCTACGTCGAGCAGTTCGTTTGGTATCGTCAACGGCATCGAGCCTTACACGAACGGAAGCGACCTTTTGCTGGTGGAGATTGATCCGTTGGCTAGTACGCAACTCTTTGCTACGTACCTGGGCGGGAGCGCCGATGAGTTTCCCGCTGGCGTCACTCTCGATTCCAACGGCAACCTGTACATTGTCGGCTCCAGCGATTCAACCGACTTCCCGGTGACGCAAGGGGCTTTCCAAAATATGCCCGGAGGCAACACCGACGCCTTCTTGCTGAAGATCGGACCGAACTCGGCCCCAGCGGTGGCCGTGAGCCCCAGCCTGTTGCAGTATGCTGTGCAGACGGTTGGCTCGACCAGCCAGTCGCAAACAGCGCTCTTGCGAAATATGGGCAACTCGCAACTCTCGCTTTCGTCGGTCATCAGTGGAGACTTTGCGGAGACGGATGACTGCGGAACCAGCGTATCGGCTGCCGGCAGCTGCACATTTTCTGTGGCCTTCACCCCCACCGCAGCGGGAACCCGCAACGGGTCAATCCTGATTCAGGATGACGCGGCAGGATCACCCCACGTCATCAACCTGATTGGAACCGGAGGTGCTCCGGTGGCCGCCCTGAGTCCCGCGAGCCTGGCTTTTTCAGCTCAACCGGTAGGAACCTCCAGTGCGGCGCAGGCTGTGACCCTGACCAACACCGGGAATGCCACGTTGACCATCAACAACATCGAGATCAGGGCAGATTTCGTCAAAGTCAACAACTGTCCATCCACCTTAGGCCCTAACGCCAGTTGCACAATCAATGTCACATTCACACCCACGGCTTCTGGAACCCGCACCGGTGCTCTCACCATTAGTGACAATGCTCAGGGCAGCCCGCAAACCGTTAACGTTACTGGAGTCGGTGTGGATTTCAGCCTTACGAGTTCCCAGAGCAGCGACACTGTGAAAGCTGGTGCCACTGCTACCTACCAGCTGACTGTTTCTCCCGTAGGTGGAGTCTTCAGCAATATGATCACGCTGATCTGCAGTGGTGTGCCAGCGTTGACGACCTGCAGCTTGTCGCCAAACGCTGTGACTCCAAACGGCAGCGGCGCAACGACAACACTGACGATTACCACGACGGCATCAGTGGCGCAAGCAGTTCCATCTGGTTCATCGCAAAACAGTCCGATTTATGCGATTTGGATGCAGTTGCAGGGATTAGGAACGTTCGGTTTGATTCTGATCGGTTCCAGGCGCCGCTCGAAGCGGTTTCAAATTTTCATCCTTGTGTGTCTGTCGATTACGGGTCTACTGTTCATGTCAGCGTGCGGTGGGCTATCGGGTTCCGCGCCCACGCCCCAGCCTGGAACTACGCCCGGATCATACACAATCACGGTGACGGGAACTTCGGGAGCTCTGCAACACTCGCTACCCGTGACTCTCACCGTCCAGTGAAAGGCAAGAGAGATCGAGATAAAAAATCAGCGCTCGATTGCGGAAGCACGTCGATAATCCCAAATTCAAAGCTCTTGGTGACCGCCTGGAACAAATCAAAGAACGCCATGAGCAGGGATTTCTTACGAGTCTGGACTTCTTGAAGGCAATCTTGGCTTTCGCCAAAGATGTACGCGCTAGCTATGCGTAAACTTGCTTTTGGTTTGGCGACCGAGTAACACTTTCAACGCGACAGGCCACTAGGTTTTCGGCGGGTGAGAAAGCGACAGCTTATCCGATCAGAGTTCGAGAACATCTACGCCCTCAGCGTCAAAGTTGGCGCGCACTTCGTTGGCCGCTTTTGAACCGAGTTCTCTATGCGGTCTTGCCGGCACTAGCTCTTCCCGCGTCACTTTCGTTCAACAGTGCGCGGACCTTGCGCGCCAATTCAATTGGAAGAAATGGCTTTTCCAGGTAGCTAGCGTCTTGCGGGAGGTGCGTTGTTTGGCCGATTGTGTCTTCCGCGTAGCCAGAGATGAACAAGAACCGCATCTCTGGCCGCAGCAAGATCGCTTTTTCCCTCAATTCCAGTCCGTTCAGCCTAAGGCATCATGATATCGCTGACCACGAGGTCGATCTTGCCGGAATTGTTCTCCAAAGTCCGGATCGCCTCAGCGCCGTCCTCCGCTGCAAGCACCGTGTAGCCGCGTTTCTCAAGAGACAAGGAAATCAATCTGCGCAGAGCTGGTTCGTCCTCGACCACCAGCACGGTTTCGGTGCCGGAGAGGATCTCGGTCTGCATCGGCGGGGTCGTCATGCTTCTCCTGACTGGTTGTGTTACGTCTTGTGAAGATGATCTCCATGATCTCCTGCCGCCTTTTCTGCCGCGCTCGGCACGAGACCTCACCAATTTCCTCATGCGTCTTATCTCCGCGATAGGCGTCATCCCATGCATCGATTGCTCTCAATTCGGGTTCAAGTCTCGCCAGACGGTTTTGCATGGAAGCGTCCGCTAGCCCGTGTCAGCACGCGGAAGGCCACAGTGTGACCGTGCGGAAAGGTTTACCCGGGTTAGTCGAGTGCGACTGAGATGGTGAGAGACCTGCCGGGATTTCGACAGAACTGCCAGAGTTTCGACGCAAATCCGAATTTCCTTTTTGACTTCAAGAACGGCACCCAGTCCACACCCATCTCGCCCGTTCGCACCACCTTCTTCGGCAGGTTAGTCGAGTGCGACTGAGATGGTGAGAGACTTGCCGGGATTTCGGCAGAGCTGCCAGAATTTCGGCACTAATCGGAATCTCCTTCTTGACTTCAAGAACGGCACCCAGTCCACACCCATCTCGCCCGTTCGTAAGCCCTTCTTCGGCAGGTCAGTCGAGTGCGACTGAGATGGTGAGAGACCTGCCGGGATTTCGGCAGAGCTGCCAGAATTTCGGCACTAATCGGAATCTCCTTCTTGACTTCAAGAACGGCACTCGTCCACACCCATCTCGCCCGTTCGCACCATTTCCAGTTCCTTCAGCCGCTTCGCTTGGTCCATCTTCAAACCGCCGTATTCCTTGCGCCAGCGGTAAAACGTCTGCACGGTGATGGTGGCTTCTTTGCAGGCTTGTGGAGTGGTTTTTCCATTGGCGATACTCACTTCAATCTGCCGCAGCATCGTCACGATCTGTTCTGGCTTGTGCCTCTGGATGGGCATGACCCGTTTTTCCTCCAAGTGGATTCTCTCTCATTCCACATTGCGGGCATCACAACAAATCGGAATTTGGCCTTGAGATCCAGGTCACAATCCTTTCAGGCTTGGGTTGACCTAACTCCTACGCTGTCTGTCTTCCCACGAGTACTTCGCCTCGACGAACGTCGAATCGAACCTGCTCACAAAGCGGTTCTGATCAGCGGAGCACGTCGTAGTCCAAAACTCGATCAGGAGGCCGAACCTTAGAGTTGCGTAGCACTTGGCGGAAGATGCTGCATTCGTGCAGAACCAGGGTGTCGTATGATCTCTGGACCAATGTCTGTTGAGTGGACACTTCTCGTGTCTTGCCATTAATCAGATGGCTACCCAGGCCATAATGTCCTAAGCGCCTGTTAGCACAGTGGCGCAGACGAATTCCCTCGGAAAGCACGAGGTTGAATTGCGATGAACCTACTTTGGTCACGTCTTCCGAAGGCCGGTCTCTCAAGTGCAAGCCAGGTAGGGGGTTATCGTGGCCAAGGGGCAAAATCGAATTCCAAATTGGGATAGATGCCCGAGAAATGCAAAAGCTAAAGAGGTTTTTCGCTGATCGAGTTGCTGATTGTGGTAGCTATCATCCTAATTATCACAGCCATCACGATCCCGAGCCCGCTCCAAGCGCGGATTTCGGCGAACGAGTCCTCGGCCGGTGGCTTCGCTGAACTCAGTTTGCCTGACCGACGAAAGTCGGGATTTCAGACGGGTTAGGTGGCTTGCTTCAATTGCCTCCAACATTCGAATCACTACAACTGCAAGAAAAGAAAGTAGAGGTCAGCCGTAAACCCGTTGAGGATGGATTTGGTAATGTTCGTGCAGTATGGGGAGCGGCACATGCAACTCCAGCCGAAAACCGACGATCAACGAGCATCCAGCTTTGGGAGATAGGCCGAACCCGGATCTACTCCCAAAAAGCGGCCCGAGTTTTCGTTGTCATAATGGAGAACCCGGCTGTCGGTCAGAGGCTATCTCATTCAGCAATTGTGTCTAGCGCGGGTCTGGCCGGAGAGGATCAAATTGGAAGTTCAGAAACGGCCCGCAGTCGCCAGCTTCTGTGGCATGCTTGACGCTCGTCGCCAGCCTCGGTTCAAACTTGCAGTTGATGTCAGTATCAATTCCCGGACGTGCGGTGTTCTGAAGGGCTATACCGTGGACATTAGCGAATCTGGACTTGCAGCTATGTTCACAATTGAAGTTCCCGTGGCTGAGGTGGTGGAATTGAAGTTCACGCTTCCGTTCGGACCTGTGGCGATTTACGCAATCGTTCGCCAGAGAAACGCTTTTCGCTACGGTTTTCAGTTCCTTGAGTCAAGCACCGCGAACGAAGCTATTCGGCATTCCGTCCACCAACTGGCCGTTGAACAACACTACCCCGAGGGAACGTCGGTCGTGTCCGATGTGACGTGATTCTGCCGCACAGCCACCCGAAGCGGGGCATGATCGGGGCCTATGACGATTCCGTTGCCCGCTAAGGCTCATAGACGCGGAAACCCTAATTGGGTAAGAATCGTGGTTATGTTCCAGAATGGCGGCTTGAAAGTGGAACATCACGGTAGATCCAAACAAGCAAGTAGGACGCGACGTTAGTCTCTTGAAAGAGGCCGCCTGTAGTGCACCCCTTCAAACTAGACAGAAGGGGTGCACTACAGTGATGACCACAGTCGCCCGCGCGGTGTGGTCGACCCTCAGTCTCGGCAGATCCTGACGCGTTCTGTCAGTTTGCGAAAAATCACATCTCTGACAATGTCGGCGCTGTCAAATGCTTTTTGGGCGTACTAGTCCGTGCACTCCGAAGAGCGCGCCATTTCGCTCTCGTGGAAGCTCTCGCTTTTGCTCTACCAACCAAGGCTCGCTCGTAATCGATTCCGGTCAGGAAACTTGGTCCGACCCATCCATCTCTTCGGTCACACGTTCGATCATGATTGCTACTTCGAACTCGCCCGTGAAGGGGAGCGGATACCCAATCAATGACTCGGAGTTCTACCGCACACCATGGCGATTAGGTAGCCGGGCGGGGTGCGGGGTCTGGGCTGCGTGTGGGAGTGCGTGGAGCCGGCAACGAGTCACACTTTGCGTGAGCATGTCTGCGCAGCCGCGCAGTAGAGCTCACGCGACGGATTCCCCTTACACAATTGAACTCTACCACCCCAGTGGTTTCACGCGTCGCGCTCCCGGAATCGCGAGTCTTCCTATTCGCTTTTTGAGCCCTGCGGACTATCGGAGCTCGCGTCCAAAACCTCTCTGACTTTGGCAACAAGGGCCGACAACGAAAAAGGCTTAGGCAGGAACCAGAGCCCGGCGTCGAGCACAACCGTGGTGGACGATGGCGTTGCTGGTATAGCCTGAGATGTAGAGCACCTTGACCTGCGGGGAAACGCGCGCCACCTGCTCCGCCAGCTGGCGGCCATTCATGCCGGGCATAACCACGTCGGTGACCAGCAGTTCGACCTCGCGATGGTTGGCTTTGCACAGGTCGAGGGCTTCGTCGGCGCTGCCGGCGACCAACACTCTGTAGCCGCAATGGGCAAGGATCGCAGAGGTCAGCTGGCGAAGTTGCGGGTCGTCTTCGACCAGCAGGATGGTCTCGGTGCCCCGCTGCAGTTGGCTGGAACCCTTTTTGGTCCCGAGTATCTCGGCTGGCTGGTCCATGCGAGGAAAATAGACCTTGAATGTGGTTCCGCAGCCGGGCTCGCTGTAAACCCAGATGTAACCGCCACTCTGTTTGACGATTCCGTATACGGTTGAGAGTCCGAGACCGGTACCTTTGCCGAGTTCCTTGGTGGTATAGAAAGGCTCGAAGATATGCGCCTGCGTGTCCGCGGACATGCCGATTCCCGTATCGCTCACCGCCAGCATGATGTAACGGCCCGGTTGCAGCGGCGGGTGCTCGCGGGCATAGGCATCGTCGAGTTCGACGTTAGAGGTTTCCAGAGTCAGCTTTCCGTCGTTGGGCATGGCATCTCGGGCATTTAGGGCGAGGTTCATGAGAACCTGCTCGATCTGGCTTTCACCGTGCCCAGGTCACGGGCACGGACAGTGAGAACTTCAATGTCTTCACCGATGAGCCGGTGCAACATTGTGTCGACACCCAGCACCATGGCATTGAGGTCGATGACCCGCGGCGAAAGCACCTGCTTGCGGCTGAAGGCGAGCAACTGGCCCGTAATCCCCGACGCGCGTTCCGCCGCCGATTTGATCTGAGTCGTTGCATCATACAACTCGGATCCCGCGGCAAGTCCCTGCGCCAGGATCTGGCTGTATCCCATGATGACCGTCAGCAGATTGTTGAAATCGTGGGCCACTTGTAGATGATCAAGAGGTTGTACCTGTTTCAGAGCGGCTGATGGGCGGCTGGTAGTGAAGACTACCATGAGGACGGGCGTGGTTGTAGTAGTCCATCCAGGGAGCGAGGGCTAGGTTGCGATG
>Ga0181532_10002085_pt1 | contig 18799 bp, 9 predicted proteins | sample PEATcosm2014_Bin_33_FD_119768 | JGI IMG/M metagenome (GOLD analysis project Ga0181532, IMG submission 119768) | Peatland microbial communities from MTU Mesocosm Facility, Houghton, MI, USA - PEATcosm2014_Bin11_30_metaG | ecosystem: Environmental > Terrestrial > Soil > Wetlands > Peat | place... | reverse complement strand
CCAAGACTCGCAACCAACGTGCCCGGATTCTGGCGCGAGCCCTTCGCAAGCTCGGGTACGACGTCGCGCTCACACGCATAAACCAGGCTATGGCCGAAAAGCCAATGCAAAGCTAGCAGGGGGGTGATTTTCGAGGGAGTAGCCGACAACACACCCAGAATCGTCGCGTCAGGGCGTAATGTGCTGCACAGGCTATAATTGCGCCCACGGATGGCCCTTACTCCTGGCAGCAAGCTCGGCCCCTATGAAATCCAGTCGCCGCTTGGCGCTGGTGGAATGGGCGAAGTGTATCGCGCCACCGACTCGAAGCTCGGTCGCGACGTAGCGCTCAAAGTCCTGCCCGCCGAAATGGCGCAGGATCCCGAGCGGCTGGGGCGCTTTCGTCGCGAGGCAAAGTCTCTCGCCCAACTCGATCATCCCAACATCGTCACCATTTATTCGGTCGAGGAATCCGACGGCATCCACTTCCTGACCATGCAGCTCGTCGAAGGTCAGCCGCTTGACCGGCTCATCTGCGCGGGCGGGCTTCCCCTCGAACAGATCGTCGAGATGGGCAGCGCTCTTGGGGATGCGCTGGCGGCGGCACATGAGAAAGGCATCGTGCATCGCGACCTGAAGCCTGCCAATGTCATGGTCTCGAATGAAGGCCGCGTCAAGGTGCTCGACTTCGGCCTTGCGAAAGATGTTCGCGGCTCCAACGTCGGCGATGCCACCATGACTTCAGCCAGCCGAACGGAAGTGGGCGTAGTAATGGGGACGCCCGCCTACATGTCTCCGGAACAGACATCGGGCCGCCCGCTCGACCATCGCACCGATATTTTTTCTCTCGGCGTCCTGCTTCACGAGATGGCGACGGGGCGCAGGCCGTTCGAAGGAAGTTCTTCGGCCGAGTTGGTCTCCGCGATTCTGCGGGACACGCCACCATCAGTCACCGACGTGCGTCCCGATCTGCCCAGCGATTTGGCCCGCATCGTTCGGCGCTGTCTGGAGAAGGATCCTCGTCATCGTCTACAGACCGCGCGCGACGTGAGCAATGAATTCCGCGATATGGCGCGAACCGCGTCACATCCAATTTCTGTTTTTACCGCGGCGCCGAGGATGGCTCCGCCGCCCGACTCGGGCGCAGTTCGCGCCGATGAAGGTTTCCGGGTTGCCGTGTTGCCCTTCAAATACGCGGGCAGCAACGCCGATCTCAAAGCTCTTGCCGACGGATTGTCGGAAGAAGTCGTGACCGGATTGTCTCGGTTCTCCTACCTGAAGGTGATCGCGCGCGGTTCGACCGCCAAATATTCCAGCGAGTCCGGAGACGTGCGCGCGATTGGCAAAGAACTCGGCGCGCGCTACGTCATGGAAGGCAGCCTGCGCCAGGCGGGAACAAAGTTGCGCCTCGCCGTGCAGTTAGTCGATGCAACGACTGGCGCTCATCTGTGGGCTGAGACTTACGAGCGCGCTTTCCAGCCGGAGGGAATTTTCTCGCTGCAGGACGACCTCGTCCCCCGCATTGTCTCGACCGTGGCTGATCAGCATGGCATCCTGCCGCGAAGGATCAGCGAAGAGCTGCGCGTCAAGAACGAAGAGGATCTGGCACCGCACGAGGCCGTGCTTCGCGCTTTCAGTTTTCTTCAGCGCATCAGCCCCACAGAACATGCGACAGCACGTCGCATTCTGGAGCGCGCCGTGGAGCGCGACCCGAACCAGGCCGACGCCTGGGCGATGCTGGCCATCATGTACGACACGGAGTTTGCCGACGAATACAATCCCCGCCCCAATCCTCTGGAGCGAGCCATGGCTGCGGCACAACGCGCAGTAGATCTGGCTCCCACCCATGCCCTCGGCTACTACGCGCTGGCCTTCACTTACTTTTTCCGCAAAGATAATGCCAGCTTTCGCGCGGCCGTGGAACAGGCCATAGCACTCAATCCCATGGATGGATCGGTCATGGGTTTGCTGGGTCTGCTCGTGCACCACGTCGGCGAGATAGAGCGGGGCACGCAAATGGTCGAAGCGGCCATGCAGCTCAATCCCCACTATCCGCCCGTGTTCCGCGCTCCGGCCTTCCTGAATGCGTATGCTCAGGGCAGATATGCCGAGGCGCTTGAGCTGGCGGTTCGCTTCAACATGCCCGGCTTTTTTCACGCCCACGCCCTGCGCGCGGCAGCGCTCGGCCAGCTTGGCCAGCGCGAAGCCGGGCAGCAAGCGGTTCAGGAGCTGCTGGCCGTGCGTCCCGATTTCGTCACCACGGTGCGCCGCGACTACGGCAAATGGTGGGACGCCAAAACGGTCGACCACCTGGTCGAAGGCCTGCGCAAGGCCGGGCTCGAGATTCCGGAAGATACAAAACAGACTTCCAGCGGCGCTGTGACCACGCCTCCCTCCATTGCCGTGTTGCCTTTCGCCAACATGAGCGATGACAAGGAGCAGGACTACTTCAGCGACGGTCTTGCCGAAGAAATCATCAACCTGCTAACGCAGATTTCAGGCCTGAAGGTGATTGCGCGGACCTCGGCGTTCGCCTTCCGCGGCAAAGAGCAGGATATCCGTGGGATCGCCGAAGCACTCGGCGTAACCACGGTTCTCGAGGGCAGCGTTCGGCGCGCGGGAAGCCGCATTCGGGTCACGGCACAGCTGATCAATGCCGCCGACGGGTCACATCTGTGGTCCGAGCGATATGACCGGGAACTGAGCGACATCTTTGCGGTCCAGGATGAGATCTCAGGGGCGATCGCCAAGGCTTTGCGGGTCAGGCTCTCACGCGAGGCTTCCCCACAACGATATACGCCGAAGCTCGCAGCCTATGAGGCTTATCTGAAGGGCAAGTATCATCAGGCTAAGGTTACGCCGGAGTCACTCGAACTGGCCCGGCAATTCTATGAACAGGCGAGCAAGCTTGATCCCGCCTTCGCCATGCCTCATGTCGGACTGGCGTTTTATTGGCATTGCCTGGCGCATTTCGGACGGCACTCTGCACATGAATGCACAGCGTCGACGCGTGCCGAGATCAAGCGCGCCCTGGAGATTGATCCATCGCTTCCCGAGGCGCATGCGGTTTTGGGTTACGTCGCGGCAATGTGTGACATGGATTGGACTGTGGCCGAGAAACACTTTGATTATCCAATGGCCAAAGACGCCGGTTTTGGGCTCATCCGTCCTCTATATGGGTGGTTTGAGTTTTGGCGGGGGAATGTGGAGCGTGCCATCGCACTGGCCCAGCGCGCGATTGAAGAAGACCCGCTCGAAGTATGGACACGGATGAATCTGCATGCCTATCTGCAGGGAGCGGGCCGGGACGATGAAGCCCTAGATCAGTTGAAGAAGGTCGTGGAGCTGGACCCGAACCAGGTCGTGGCGCTGGTATCAATGGCGATGATCTACGCCGACAGGGGTGACTTGCCGCAGGCGTTGAAGATCGCGGGGCGCGCCTATGCGATTGGGCCTTGGTCTCCCGACACCATTGGCGTGCTCGCCGGACTCACGCGGCGCAATGGGGAAGAAGTCGAATCATCTCTTGCGAAGGCGCTTGGTTCCGGCGAGGCGATTGGCGATGCCCGTGCTCACGCTCTTTTTCACCTTCTCTGCGGCGAGATAGACGAGGGAGCCGATTGGGCCGAGAAGGCGATCGAGGAGCGTGACTGCTCCATGATGATCTACCTCCGCTATGTAGTCTCGAAACGCCTAAGAGCGAGCCACCGCTGGCCGAAGATCGCGGAGATGATCAATCTGCCGGCTGGAGCGCAGGCGCAACCGTCCACCCTGCTCGCGGAATGACAAAATAGGTAACCGCCTCCCCCGTCACGCCATAGTTCCCTTTGGTCGATAATTCGGTGTGGGTTACGACTTTTTGATTTTGGGGCAGGCATTGTGCCCGAATCACGGGCAACTCTTCCCTAATCTTGTAAAGGAAGGATTGCCGACGATTCGCCAGTCTGAGAGGATCTATCTCCAGGCGATGGCAGGTTTAGCCTGACCCGCCTGTCGGCAGAAAACAGTGCGGCCAGTTCTGGTATGACCGGTTGTATCCAGGTCGGTCTAAACAAGAATTAGTCCGCAGAGGGGGACCCGATGAAGCGCACGTGGACGATCATAGGGGTAGGCGACGTGCCGGGCAGCTTGAAATGGTACCAGGCGCTGTTCGGTCAGCCGGCTACCCTTCCTGCCCATGATTACTTTGGGCAAATCCTCGATTCAGATGGAACTATCTTGCTCTGCCTCCACGAGTGGGGCGCCCACGAGCATCCCTCATTGATGAGCCCCGATCACGGGACACCCGGCAACGGGCTCCTGTTGTTCTTCCGTGTCGATGATTTCGACCTGGCGCTTCAAAGGGCACGCTCTCTCGTCACTCGGCTCGAAGAGGAGCCACACGTGAATCCGAACACTCAAACCAAGGAGTTCTCGCTCCGAGATCCGGACGGATATTACGTTACGATCAGTGCGCTCTCTGCGGCCTGACAAGGCGCTGCAGACTTGCCGAGCGATCGCCGGGGCTTCATGGGGCAGCGCTGCCCAGCCTCGCTCCCCTCGCAGGGGGCGGCTCTTGCCGTCTGATCGCCGCGGAGTTTCGATTATTCCGATCGTGTCACGGGCAACCCTGAAGTAATCCCAAGGTAAGAGTTGGCGACTTCTCGTCCAAGTGCTCGCCGAAACCCAGTTTCCGAGTAGCCGACAAATCGTTCAGAATCGCAACAACCTCAGATTAGCAAGACCCAAGAAATAGCAATCGGAAGTGAAAGGGAAGCCGTTAGCCAGGCTTGCCTGAAAGATCTCGGCGTTTGCGCGTTTCGGCAACAAGCTCGTCCACTTGGCGCAAGACGTGTTGCGCCGCCATCAAGCCAAAGTGGTCCGGGCTCCCTGATACGGTAATCATGTCTTCCGGGAATTCCTCTCCGAGGATGCCATTGTCGAGGTTTTGTAATTTCAAACGCGCCAGCGCAGCCTGATAGCTAGAATCGTTCGAGATAACCAGTCGCAGCGCCGACACGCGCTCGCGAGCGCCTTTGAACCATCGCGCAAACACTTCGAATCCCGGGCTTTCACTGAATGGACGGACAATATCGGCGGCAGCTCGCTGCAACACGCCAATATCGCCCTGGAACTTCCGCAGCACTTTCACCAAATAGTCCTGCATGTTGAGCCAGTCGTCCAACGAGGCGGCTGAGTCGCCCAGCCGCTTCAGTTCGGCGATTGATACTTCCGGACGGTCGGGGGAAATCCCTGCCAGAACCCGCGAGGCAAAGCAGGTATCGAGGGACAAATTGCACTCCAGCGACAGGAAAGCGTCAATGCGCGGCGCCGGCTCGTCTGCTGGCCCCAAAAGCAGCTCGAAACCCATGTCCGCGCCCAGCGAAAAGCCGACCATGACGATTATTTCGGGTTGGAGTTGTTTAGAGATTTCCCACAACCACTCGCGCAAGATCACCACATGATCCGCAAGTGACAGGGAGATGCGTCTCCGACGACCCGGTTCGCACCCATAGAGCGTGGGACTTAGGCCGCGATACGCCAAACGCTTGAGGATCGGCTCAAAGTCTCCGTGATCAAGACCGAGTCCATGAAGAAAGAAGACCAGGACATCCGAGCCAACCTGGTTGTCTGCATAGTGCAAACGATCGCCGATAATTCGAGGATCGAGAGTGGCGCGGTCGAGCTTGCGGCAAACGCGTTCCGTAAGCATGAACTGGTGCTCGATCAACTGGTTCGTGATCTCCGCGCCCAGGGAAGCGCTGGGTCCTTCTTGGTCATCGCCTAGCGAAACCCTGTCCGACTCCAAATCCCGGCGGAGGCGCTGCAGGTCGGTGCGCATTTCAGCCGAGCTCTGGTAGCGGAGATTGCGGTCCTTCTCCAGCGCCTTGTTGATGATCTGATCCAAGCTGATGGGAATATCCGGATTCAACCGAATTGCCGGCGCACTAGCGCGATGGAGAATTGAGGCGAGGATCGCACCAGAAGTGCTGCCACGGAATGGCAGTGTTCCTGTCGCCATTTCATATAGCACGACTCCGAAGGAAAACAGATCGGTACGTGCGTCCAGGCCGCTACCCCTCACTTGCTCGGGCGACATATAAGCAATCGTTCCGACCGCCGCGCCAGGGCTGGTGAGTTGTTGCTGGTCAACGGATTGAGTAGCTGCTTCGCTGTCGGGAGTCGAAATCTTTGCCAAGCCAAAATCAAGAATCTTGGCGCGGCCACGCTGGGTGACGAAGATGTTCTCCGGCTTGATGTCACGATGAATGATCCGGGCCACATGGGCGACATCCAGGGCATCGGCAATCTCGATGCCAATGGAGAGAATGGTTGCCAAATCCATCGGCCGGCCTGCGATGCGGTGCTTCAAGGTCGCGCCCTCAAGAAATTCCATAACGATGAACGCTCTGCCGTTTTGTTCGCCGATGTCGTGAATTGTGCAGATGTTGGGATGGTTCAGAGCCGAAGCTGCCTTGGCTTCACGCCGAAATCGTCCGAGTGCTTGGCCATCGTTCACAAAGTCTTCGGGTAAGAACTTCAACGCGACATACCGATCCAACCGCGTGTCCCGCGCTTTGTAGACAACGCCCATTCCCCCACCGCCAATTCTCTCGAGAATGCGGTAATGCGAGAGACTACTTCCGAGGAGTGGGTCGGAATCGGACATCGGCGCTGATGTTAAGGTTCTTTGATTTTCAAGTCAACATGCGCACGGATCAAGCAGGGCGAATCCAGGCAATCGAAGTTACTGGACGGATGACGGGCAATCTGGAACCTGGGCTGTTCGGGGTCAAGTTGACGAGAAACGCCCAACCCATCATCTTGGAGAACTCCGCCAGTCCCGGTCAGAAGGACGGAACGCCGACAACCCGTCAAACTGGATTACTTCCGAGTGCCGACCAAGCAGAAGTAACTCCAAATGAAGCCTCGAAATTGAGCCATCCGGACAAGCAACGCGGGCCTCAGCCCAGCCTTTACACAAAACGCTTATCGGCGCAGAATCGAACGGACTCGAAGTTTGCTTACAGAGTGTGTCCGTGATTCGCTGCCCGATCTGCCAATCCCAGAACGCCGAACCAGCCCGGGTTTGTCAGCAGTGCGGCGCTGCGCTGGACGCATCTCCTCCCACAATCGCTAATCCAGATGGCGAACCGGCGCGCGATAATCAAGCCACGGCAGCTGCGGCAACCGTAGCTGCTTCCCGCAAAACGTCTTTCTCCCACGGATTTGCTCCCGGCAGTGTGATTGCGGACCGCTATCGCGTGGTGTTGTTGCTGGGGCGGGGCGGTATGGGCGAGGTCTATGGCGCCGACGACCTCAAACTCGGCCAGCGGGTCGCACTCAAGTTCCTCCCCTCCGAACATGGAAAGAGCGCAGGCTGGCGCGATCAATTCTATGCGGAAGTGCGCATGGCGCGGCAGGTCTCCCATCCCAACGTCTGCCGCGTCTATGACGTTGGCGAGAGCGAAGGCAGGCTTTTTCTCTCTATGGAGTTTGTCGATGGCGAGGACCTGGAGTCGCTGTTGCGACGGATCGGACGCCTGCCCGAAGACAAAGCGGTCGAGGTCGCGCAGCAGTTGTGCGCAGGGCTCGCCGCAGCTCATCGCAGCGGAGTGCTGCATCGTGATCTGAAGCCCTCGAACGTGATGATCGATGGCAAGGGTCGCGCCCGCATTACCGATTTTGGGCTGGCCATCGCGGCCGAAGCCAGCCAGGGAGCAGGCCCTGTCGGAACGCCGGGTTATCTTGCGCCGGAATTGTTGGAAGGCGCCGATCCATCGGTTCAGACCGACTTGTACGCGCTCGGCCTGGTGCTCTACGAACTCTTCACCGGCAAGCGCGCCTTCCAGGCTTCCGCCCTCGGCGAGTTTCATCGCAAGCAAACTGAAACCAATCCCACGCCGCCTTCCAGTGTGGTCAAGAATTTCGATCCTGCAGTCGAGCGCGCAATCCTGCGTTGTCTGGATCGCGATCCCTCGCAGCGTCCCCGCTCTGCCTTGAGCGTCGCAGCCGCCCTCCCGGGCGGCGATCCTCTGGCCGCTGCGCTGGCGGCGGGCGAAACCCCTTCGCCGGAAATGGTGGCCGCGGCTGGGCCCGAGGGTGCGCTTCGTCCGGCTGTTGCCTGGGCTTGTCTAGCGACTGCGGTCGTTCTGATCTTTGGCACGTCTATGTTCGTGTCACCCCACAACACGAATTGGGGCCTTGCTTCCATGAACAAATCGCCGGAAGTGCTGGCCGATCGCGCCCAAGAGTTGGCGAAGAAACTGGGCTACCCAGCAACGGTAGATCGAGAATTCTGGATAGGGCCGGAACGCGATTACCTTGCCTACGCCGAGCATCACCCTTCGGACAAGGATTTGCAGCGCTCGTCGGAACAGGCATGGCCGTCATCGGTCGCCTTCTGGTATCGGCAGAGCCCCACCTGGATGACGCCGGGAGACTATAACTCCGGAGGGCCCCCGACTGTCACCGAGAGGGAGCCGCCGTTTGAAACCTCAGGCATGGTGGCCCTCAAGCTCGATACGCAAGGCAAGCTGCTTTTCTTGCGCGCCGTGCCCCCGCAAGTGGAGGCGGAAAGTCCACACCTCGAACCGGATTGGAACGTACTCTTTGCCGAAGCCGGATTGGACAAGACGCGCTTTACCGCCGCCGCCCCAAAGTGGGCTCCGCCCGAAACTTTCGATAGCCGGGCCGATTGGGAGGGTCGTCTTGCGGATCATCCCGACTTGCCCCTCCACGTCACCGCCGCCGCTTACCACGGCGTGCCTGTGTATTTCCAGGTGATCGCTCCCTGGGACCAGCCTTGGCGAAGCGACCCTGATGGATCAGGCGCCAGCGGGGGTGCTGCGGCGGCTATCTCAGTCTCGTTTCTGATCGGCTATGTGCTGGTTGGAGGTTTTTTCGCACGCTGGAATCTTCGCCGGGGCCGTGGCGATGCTAAAGGGGCATTACGGCTGGCCGGTTTTGCGACTCTCGCGTTTGGGCATGGGCTCTGTGTACGTATCATCTTGTTCCTCAAGCGGACTACATCGCGTGGCAGTTCATCGAGCTTGGCGTTCCACTGCTTTTCGGATTGCTCTCCTGGATTGGATACATGGCAGTGGAACCGTATGTGCGGCGGAGCTGGCCCAGGCTGATGGTCTCCTGGCAGCGGCTCCTCAGTGGACGTTTCCGCGATCCTTTAGTGGGACGCGACATGCTGCTGGGAATTCTTGCGGGATCTGCAATCGCTGCCGTTCTTTGTTCCGCCAATGCTCTGCTGGTCATACCGCGGCTGGGCACTTCGGAGGCTAACCATGTAAACCCTACGTTTGGACAAGGGCTTTGGCAAGCCGTCGGATTTACCATCTCTCAGCCTGCTTCCACCTGCATAGCGACGCTTATTTACATCGCAATTCTCGCAATCATGACCGGCATCCTGCGACGGCGATGGTTGGGATTGGCTGCACTCGGACTGATCTGGCTGGCGCTGATTTCACCGACCAGCCTACTGGACCTCGCATTTAGCGTCCTGTATGTGGTCGTCTCCTTGGCAGTGATGGTTCGGGTTGGTCTGATTGGCTCGGTCTGTTTCTATATTGTCTGGCACACCCTGGGCTTTTCTCCGCCTTTAGTCCTCACCCACTGGTATGCGGGGCGCGCCGTGATCGCTCTGCTGCTTCCACTCGCTCTGCTCGTCTGGGGCTTCTATGCATCCCTCGGAGGCCAGCCGATTTTCGGAAGCTCCCTGAAAGAAGACTGAACTGGCAGGTTTGGAATTTCGCAACCGACAGCTAACCCCTCGGGAATGTCCCGAGTGACGAGCCGCCCGGAAGTTGGCCTGTTCGGAGTCAACTTGACGGGAAACGCCCTTTCCGCTCTCTTGCCTGAGCGCGTCCCGAGGGTCACTCGCCAACAGACGCTCATGACAGCGCGTGTGCTCGACGGATGCGGTAACTCGGCTGGACTCTCGGTCCGCTCAGTGCAACAAGTCTTCTCCACTCATGAATCTATCCTGACACTCTTTGGCGGCAGAGAGCAGCTCGCGGAACTCCCTGCTTGTGCGGAAGCGGCTAAGTAGAGGATCGGATTGCAGTGCTTCGTACGCGCAGTAGTTATGCTCAATAGCATTCTTTAGCAACCGCACAGCCGCGTCCTTCTGCCCGCAGTACGCCAATAAACTTCCCACAAGATACTTGGGCTCTGAATCGGCGCCGGCGAGTGTCACTTGCTCAGCATGTCCCGCCAGTTGCCCTAAAGAGTCAGATTGAGAAGGATCAAGACAAGCCAAAAACAAATCACGTTGCATCCCAAGAATGGAGACGCGCTGCATACTTTGACGAGCGTCAGAAACTTTGCCTTCGGACAGAAAAATGTAGGCTGAGGTTCGCGCCGCCCATTCCGATTTAGCATCAAGACGCACATACGCCATTGCCTTTTCCGGCTGATTCCGCTGCAAGAAAGACCACGCGCAGGAGCGGAACTGCCAGCTGCCCGGATCCAGAGCGATTGCAGACTCGCACTGCTGTACGGATTTTTCCAGGAACCCCGCATACCGTAGCACGTACGACAGTGAGAAGTGTGCTTGGGCACTCTCCGGCTGGCGCTTGACCAAAGCCGTAGCTTCAGCATATGCGTTCTGGAGGTCACCTCCCTCTACGCGGTTGGTGATCAACTGCGATGCCGCAGAAATAAGGTTTGGGTCGAGGGACAGTGCGCGTTCGTTCGCCGCATCCGAGCGCTTCAGCATGTCCTGGCCGCCATTGCCATACGTACCGTCCAAGTAGTAGCGGAGCCCCAACGCCGCCCATGCAGGCGCGTAGCTTGGGTCTAAACTCACGGCGCGCTGCAACGTGCTTATGGCATCCTTCGTTGGGCCGGGATCCTGAGAAGCAGCGAGGCCGCGGAGATAGAGCTCGTAGGCCTGCTCGTTTTGAGGTCGAGTACCGGTTGCCCCCGAAGGATAGACCTGGCCGAGAGCAGGAACGAGCCCTTGCTGCACTCTTTCAGTAATCTGCTCGCGCATCGCAATCTTGTCGTTCGCAGGAACGCTGACTGTGTCGCGCCAAACGCTGCGATTGCTCGCCACATCAATGGCTTCCAGCGTGATCTCTAACTGATCACCCTCCGAAAGAAAGTGACCGGTGATAATCGACGTTACGCCCATGTCACGGCCGACCTCCTGGAGGTCAGGGTCTTGCGAGGTGTACTTGTTGGTTGCAGTAAATGGTCGCAGAGAGAACGACTGCACGTGGCTGAGAGTTGTAGCGATCTCATCGGCGAGGGCGACCCGCAGGAAGTCAATATCACGGGCGGAGCTTACATTCTGCAGGGGCAGCACCGCTATCGCCTTGGGTCCACCCGCAGTCAAATGGGGGCGCCTCACATACCAAAGTAAAACTCCCAGAATCGCCGCCAATATCACCCCAACCACAGCCCACTTCCAAAACAACGGCTTATCGGGGGAACGCGTCTGCGACGCGCCCGAGGCAGGCAGCTTATGTGGCTGGATATCCCTGCGCAGGCGCTGCAGGTCGCTGCGCATTTCGGAGGCGTACTGATAGCGGAGATTGCGGTCTTTCTCCAGCGCTTTGCGGATCACCAACTCTAGCTCAGGAGGAATTTCCGGGTTTAGCTGCGATGCCGGCCGCGTCTCATCGCGGAGAATGGCGCTGATAATCTCGCCCGAACTTTCGCCCTCGAAAGGCATTCTGCCGGTCGCCATCTCGTAGAGCACCGCTCCGAAGGAGAACAGGTCGGTGCGCGCATCCAGTTCCTTGGCTTTTACCTGCTCCGGTGACATGTAGGCGACAGTGCCTAGCATCGCTCCCGGGCTCGTCAGGTGCTGCGCGTCGGAGGATACTACCTCAGTTTCGGATTCGCCGCCTCCGCCCGCGGCTTTGGTTGTAACCTTGGCCAGACCGAAGTCGAGGACCTTGGCGTGACCACGGCGCGTGACGAAGATGTTCGCGGGCTTGATGTCACGGTGAACGATGCCCTTGCTATGCGCCGCATCGAGTGCGTCGGCAGTCTCGGTTCCCAGCTCCAAGATCAGCTCGGTCTCCAGCGGCTGGCCCGTGATGCGATGCTTCAGCGTCACGCCGTCGAGGAACTCCATCACCATGAAGGCGCGGCCGTCTTCCTCGCCGATGTCGTGGATGGTGCAGATGTTGGGATGATTTAAGGCCGAGGCGGCCTGTGCCTCGCGCTGAAAACGTGCCAGTGCCTGAGGATCGCGGGCGACGTCATCTGGCAGGAACTTCAGCGCAACAAAGCGATGCAGGCGGGTGTCTTCGGCCTTGTAGACGACACCCATCCCACCGCCGCCGAGCTTGCTGACGATACGGTAATGCGAGATCGTCGTCTCAATCATGGCTTTACTGCGCAGAATGAATGCCTGATGATAGGGCGCTCGCCAGTGGCAGTCAATTTCTTCTGAACTGGTTCGTCGCCAGTGGGTCGGCCAAGAACCATCATTGGCCAGAAACCGGCTCCCTGGGAGATTGCTCCCGATGTGTCGGCCAGTGTTTACGAATGCTCTCCTTTCACCTGGCCGTATAACGCCCAACCCGTGCTGTTGAAGAATTCCACCAAGTCGCGGCCACAACGAAGGAACGCCGACCATACGACCGAGTGGATTCCGGGACCCGTTCGCGTTTGTCGGTAGCAACCAGTCTAACGCTTGTGAATCGCTTCATCTGCGACAAGGCCTGTTGCTGCTCGGCTCTGTTGTTGGTCTTCTGGGTGGCGTTGCCTGCTCCCTGTTGCTGGTTGTGCATCTTTGGCGAGGAGAAGCTGTTGGCACGCAATCTGGAGGGGTATCAGGAGTATCTCGGGAAGACGCGTTATCGGTTACTACCGCATGTCTGGTAAGCAATCCACCAACTGATTCCCGTTCTCGACAAGCCAGCGCGTGCTGTGTCACTTACTCTGGGCGGATGGCCGGCAAGTCAGAGACCATGCGACTGGTGTCGCGGAATCCCCATGTCACACGTAATCCAGCTGAGAGGCACGGTTCTAGTTAGAGTTCGAGATGTCCTGATACCAACTGCTGTAATCATCTACGCCGAATACTGGCGAGACTTACCCTTGAGCTGAGACTCACTTCCGAGTGTGATCTGAGTCCTTCTCCATCGCCCCACAGTGCGCAACAATGCGTTAGTATTCAACTCGCACGAAGGTTAACGCGCATGCAGACGACCTGCGTGACTGAGCGCTCGAAATCGAGTGCCGGCCTGTCCAGATATCGAAGAATCTACGGGCGCTCGCGCATTGCTATTGTTGCCGCCGGCGTTGTCTTCCTGATCCATCTCGTTTGCAATCCTCATTACGGATTCTTTGGCGATGAGCTCTATTTCATCGTCTGTGGGCAGCATCCCCAGTGGAATTATGTGGACCAGCCGCCCGTCGCACCGCTTCTGGCTGCTGCATCGCAGGCGCTTGGGCCCTCGCTGGTTTTGCTGCGGGCTGTGCCTGCGTTCTTCGCCGCCGCCGGCATTTTTGTCACTTGCCTGCTCGTGACCGAATTCGGTGGTGCGGCTTACGCTCAAGTCCTGTCCGCGATTGTGGTCTTTTTCCTGCCAGTCCTCACGGATTTCGGGATGAAGGTCTCGCCGGATATGGTCGGCCTCTGGTCATGGCCCCTTATCACTCTCTGGGTCGTGCGCTTGACCAAAGGAGCGGACCTGCGACTGTGGGTTGCGATCGGCGTCCAGATGGGAGTATCCATACAGAGCAAATACAGCGTTCTATTTTTCGCTGCTGCATTGCTGGCAGGGCTTCTGCTCACGCCGCAAAGGCGGATTCTGTATTCCTGGTGGTTCGTAGTCGGGATCGTCATTTCTGCCGTGATGGCCCTGCCGGCGTTCCTGTGGCAGGTCCACTACGGATACCCGATGCTTGAATTGCTGCGCGCGGGCCAGCATGGTAAGAACGTTATTGTCGGGCCGCTGGCCTACCTCGGACAACAACTCTTCATCAGCGGCTTCCTGGCTTGGTTCTGGATCATCGGACTGGTCTGGCTTTTGCTGCGCCCGAAACTTCGTTTCCTGGCCTATGGCTATGTGCTCCTAATTGCGATGATGATTGTGATGCACGGCAAGCATTACTATCCGGCGAATGTGTATCCCTACCTCGTCGCGGCCGGATGCGTACAAATTGAAGCTTGGACCAGCAGACTGCGTATGGGACGCGCTGTGCTTGCAGCGGCTACGATTCTGCTCGGGTTGGCTTTCTTTCCGATTGTGATGCCCGTGCTTCCCGAAGCGCTGCTGGCGAAGTACGAGGTGCGACTACTGTCGTTCCTGCACGTTTCGCAAGAGAGTGTCGCCACCGAACACCGCAAACCGGCGCAACTACTGTTTGATTTCTCCAGCATGCATGGCTGGAGGGAATTGACCGCCATCGTGAGTCGCGTCTACCAGGGACTTCCTCCCGGCGACCGGGCGCAGGCGGTTGTGTTGGTACAGAACTACAGTGAGGCTGCGGCGATCGAGTTTCTCAGTGACCCCAAACTGCCGGTCATCAGCGGACACAATCAATATTTCCTCTGGGGGCCGCGCGGGTACACGGGCGACGTTCTTATCTGTGTCGGAGATAACTGCGACTCGGCTGTTCCATATTTTCGTAGCTGCACAGTGGAAGCAAAGTTTGAAGCGGCGTGGATACAGCCTTCCGAGTTTGGTATTCCGATTCTGCTCTGCCGGGGAATCAAGCAACCTCTGGCGGAATTGTGGCCGCTGACGCAGTCTTACAACTGAGCAGGATCTTCACATAACGACAAATCGCCAACTCACTCGCAATCGACAGCACTCACAAGGTGCCGGTAAGTGATCGGCTTTTGGGATAAATCCAGACTGGGACGTCCGGATTGGTACCGGGAAGGTGGCCACCATCCGGCAACCGCACTGGCATCGCCACTTGGCCGTATAACGCCCGACTCGTAGAAGTGCAACCCCTGACTCCCCGGAAGTCCTGTTCGGGAAAATTACACGGCTCCGGCATTTGAGCACTCCAGTCGGTGAATGTGAGGCGCGATGCCTCCTACGAGATCGCATCAATATCTCATGTTTGTGGGCGGGCGAGTTCTTCGTTGCCGGCCTCCGCGATGTCATGCACTTGCGGCGATAGTTTTCGTGGGGTGATTGGGCAAGCCGTAAAATGCTCGCTTAACAGCGTCCTGCTTGCATTGACCAGAGCGCCGCGGGCACTCGGTCTTGAGTTGATTCCTGCCGCACCGTCTCCGAGCCTGGCCGCGGGCGGCCGGCTACATCGGTTGTAATCTCGCACTGCAACGTCGAGACGTCACCGCACACCGTTCACCGTGTACAGGTCCCATAGTCGCAGCCGGTAGCCGAAGCCAAAGGTCGAACCGTCGGGCGTGATCACCGGCGCTTCGGGGAAGATGCCTTCGATTGGGGGTAGGGCCAGGTCTCGCCACCGAGTCGCCGCGCCGGTATGCGGATTCACCTTATCGATGTGTACCGTGCTGCGCCCGCCGTTGGGAACAGTCATGACATAAAGCTGACCATCGCTCGTCCATCCTAGGATTATCTGGTTGCGGTGGATGAATGGCAGCTCTTGCGATTTGCCGGTGTCCATCGCGAGCAGCCTTGGGGTGTTGTCGTTGTCGTAGGTGACAAGCCACTTATCGTCGGCGGAAATCTGCCAGCCTACGAGTCCCTCGTCGGTAACGGGCCGAGGCGCTCCGCCGCTCAGGTCCTGAAGCCAGACACGCGAACGATGTCCGGCCTCGTTGGCCGCATAGATCACCCGGCGTCCATCCGACAAGAAGTTGGCGGGGAAAGTCGCATCCAGGTTGGGAGGGCTGATACGCTTCGCCGCGCCGGGTCCGAGCGGCAGCAGCCAGAGCTGGAGTGGTTCCGGTATCTTCTGCGCCAGCGCCCAGCGCTTATCGGGTGAGAGCGCGACGCCATAGCCTTCGCCAATCGGGGTTGCGGCCGAGCCGTCCAGGTCACGCACAAACACCGTGTAGTTTTGTGATTCGCTGCCTTCCTCTTCAAACAGGATGGTCTTCCCGTCGCGGCTGATGTCGCGCAGATAGCCGAAATCGAGCCACGAAACATCCCGCTGGGAATCGCCCTTGCCGACTACCATGCCGCGGCGGGCGAGCCCCTGCCGCACGATGAGCTGCCCGTTCGGTGCAATGTCCTGGAGGAACAGCCGTCCGGGCACCTCCATCGGCTTGCGAACCTTCCCCGAAAGGTTCATGGCGAAAATCTGTCCCGTCTCCAGCGGCGAAGTGGTCCAGACCTCGTCGCCTGAACGACTCCACGCCAAGCCTTGTGCGCTTTGATAGAGCCTGCTGGCGGCCACCTTCTCTCCCGTCTTCCGCAGAACGATCACGGTCCCGCGGTCGTCAGACGCATTGTCATGGCTGATGAAGGCGAGGTAACGCCCATCGCGCGAGAAGCGCAGCGCGTCGATGTTGGATGCACGATGAAGCACTTTGCCGATGGGATACTCCAGTTGGCACATGCGGTCGTCGGGGAGGTAGCGGACAATGGCCAGCTCGGAGCCGTCAGGAGTGAAGTCGGCGGCCTCGATGTTCTCGATCTCTGGCTTGGGTGCTCCGGCGAACTGAGTTGTGCGCGCCAGCGTCCCCGGAAGGAGGAATTGCGTCAGCTCCTGCGGCGCGAGGGCAACTGCCAGTTCTCCGCGGCTCGAGACCGCCAGCAGCCGCGCATTGTGAATGTCAAGGGGATGGCCGCCCTCGCCGCTGGCCGGAACGGTATAGATTTCCGGCGGCGAACCTTCCCACAAGGCGGTGTAGATGACGTTCTGTCCGTCGGGCGTGAAGCGCGCCGTGCCGATTGTGCCGCGGCGCTTCGTGAGCTGGTGGAATTCCGGGCTCGTCGGTGAACCGCGCGATGCCGAGACGGCCAGCGCCACGGCAACGGCAATCGCCATGAGCACCGCGCCCGCAGCCACGTACAGCCATTTGCGGCGTTGTTTCGCCTTGATGGCGGCAATGGTGTTGGAGCCGGTGAGGGTCGGGACTGATTCGAGATCGAACGCCAGGTCGCGCGCCGACTGAAAGCGGTGGTCGGGAGATTTCTCCAGGCAGTGACGGACGATGCGGTCGAGCGCGGGCGGAACCTGGCGGCCCGACTCCAGCAGCTCCGGCGGGTCGTCGTTCAGGATGGCGGCCATGGTATCGGCCGCCGTGTCGCGCTTGAACGCGCGCTGACCGCTGAGCATCTCGTACAGCACCGCGCCGAAGCTGAAGATGTCGGTGCGGCAATCGACAGCGCCGCCGCGCACCTGCTCGGGCGACATGTAGCCCGCGGTGCCCATCACGACGCCGGCTTCCGTCACAGGCGCGGCTGCGGTCATGGTTGCGCCCGCGCCGGCGCCGTGCCCTGGGCGATTCGGAACGGTCTTGGCCAGTCCGAAGTCGAGGATCTTCACTCGGCCTTCGCGCGTGATAAAGATGTTGTCGGGCTTCAGGTCGCGATGCGCGATGTTTTTGCTGTGCGCCGCGGCCAACCCGTGCGCGATCTGTACGGCGTAATCGAGCGCACGGCGATGCGACGGCACGCCCCGCTGCAGCGCCTCGCGCAGGCTTTCGCCTTCCAGCAGCTCGGAGACGAGGTACGGTGCGCCGTCGTGCTGGCCGATGTCGTGAATCGCCAGAATGTTGGGATGGCTGAGCGCGGCGACCGCACGCGCCTCCTGCTCGAAGCGGCGCAGGCGCTCCACGTCGGCGGCAAACGACGCGGGCAGAAGCTTCAAGGCGACCTCACGGCCCAGGCGCGAGTCGCGGGCTCTGTACACCTCGCCCATCCCGCCTGCGCCGATCAACGAGATGATTTCGTAGGGGCCAACTGTGGTACCGGGTGCCAGGGCCATGAGTGCCCCGCATTATAGCCCGAAGCCGCCTCACGCTTCACTAGCAATTCCGCGGCTTCGCGCGGTGCGAGCCACGTCGCAGGCAATAAAATGAAGTCCTGCGAGACAGCAGTGCTAGGAGAACCGCCTGAGGCGATTCTTTGTGGGACGGGAGGTGAACATGAAGGAATTGTTGGCAGAAACAGCGGCTCGATCGGCGCGCTATTCGGCGACTGTCGGCAACATGCGGGTTGCGCCGCAGCCCCAGAGTGTAGCGCGCTTGGAAGCGCTCGGTGGCGCATTGCCGCAGAATCCTTCTGACCCCGCGGAGGTTTTGGCTTTGCTCGATGACGTTGGCTCACCGGCCACCGTGGCAACGACCGGCGGCCGCTATTTTGGATTTGTCATCGGCGGCACTCTGCCTGCGGCCCTGGCGGCAAATTGGCTGGCGGGAGTCTGGGATCAAAACGCTGCTTTTGTCGTAATGTCACCCGTGGCAGCAAAGATCGAAGAGATTGTGTCGGCTTGGATTATCGACCTGCTCGGCCTGCCGCGGGCTGGCGGCGCTGGCTTCGTAACCGGCACTACGATGGCGAACTTTTCCGCTCTGGCGGCCGCACGGACAGCGCTGCTGAAGCGCAGCGGATGGAACGTCGAGGAAGATGGGCTATTTGGTGCTCCGCCGATACGAGTCGTGGTGGGCGAGGAAGTTCATGTTTCATTGCTGAAAGCGTTAGCGTTGTTAGGATTGGGACGTTCCCGCGTGATCTCTGTGCCGACCGATAGTCAGGGGCGGATGAGGGCGGACGCCTTGCCCGAACTCGATTCCCGAACACTAATTTGTATTCAAGCTGGAAATGTGAACAGTGGTGCTTTCGATCCTGCCGAGGAGATCTGTTCTCGCGCACGCGAAGCCGGGGCGTGGGTGCACGTGGACGGCGCTTTTGGACTTTGGGCGGCGGTCTCCCCGCAGTACTTGCATCTACTGCGCGGCGTCAACTTCGCCGAT